>OLOG01000113.1_pt1 | contig 84601 bp, 74 predicted proteins | sample 1672351 | NCBI WGS metagenome assembly OLOG01 (sample SAMEA3136674, study PRJEB25190) | human gut metagenome | biome: human gut; feature: human-associated habitat; material: faeces | place: Austria | collected 2013 | reverse complement strand
ATGCCGACGGCTGGCGGTCGCCTGCTGGAATTTGCGCAAGATTATTGACAGTACCTAGGCGCCAGCGATCACACGCGCAACGCCAGTGGAGGCGCCATCAGCATTCGCCACGCCGTCCGAAAACTCGTGCCTATACGATGGTATGCGTGTCACCCAAGACAGCACGTCTCACATCACTTGCGTCATAGCGTCCGGCGATAACAGCACGCACCGGCGTATCCGCACCCTCCCCACACAGCAACCATGCTTTCGCCGCTCGACACAGCACGGCTCTGTTAACGCCTGCACTAAACCGCAGTAAATCCCACCCGGCGCTAACAAGCTATTTCTGGTATCTCCACGTACCTCCCTTCTTCTTAAAAAAACACTCGCGTATGTTCGAGTTCTCACGATAGATGCAGAGAGCCCCAGTCGCTATGCAGTTGAGAACAGGGTTGATCATCAGCTCGCCTTCGATACACAAATACTGCTCGGCGAGCTCAAACTCCGAACCGATAACAGTCGCGCTACAGTCCTCGCGCGTCTCCATGATCTTGAACAGGTCGACCGAGCCTTGCGTCGATATGTTGTTAGGATCGTCCGGCAATCTTCTGGGCAGGTACCGCAAGATGAAGGCAACCTCAAACGAGATGATCGTGCGGGCGACGGGGACGTTCACCTTGTGCGCCAGCCAAATCTGGACGCCGGAGATGGAGGAGAAGCTCTGCCGCTCCGACGCGCAGCGCCAGGCGATGGCCTACGGTCACGGGTTCACGCGGATCATCAGCCCCACGGGGCAGGTCATCGCCAAGATGGAGCACGACGCGGAGGGCGTGCTCGTCGCCGACATCGACCTGGGGCTCATCCCGGTCGCCAAGTACTTCATGGACCCGGCTGGCCACTACTCCACGCCGGGGAACATGCAGCTTTTCGTGGACGCGAGCCGCCAGAAGCCCGTGTTCATCCTCGGCGAGGAAGAGCCCGAGGGCCTCTCCTACGAGGACATCCAGTTCGAAGTTCAGTAGAATCTCGCCACCCGGAGGGTGCGGCCCAGGTCGTCTTCGCGCGGCATCGGGCCGCACCCTCCGCAATTCCAACTTCCCTGGGCGCTAGGGCGCACCAGAACCACCTGGACAAGTTCCCCAACGACTACTGCCATATCCCCAGGGAGCTCATGAGGAAGTACTTTCAGAAGGTGGAATAGCTTTCTCCACTTGTTCCAAACGCTGCTATAGCTCGGCGAATCTTTCCATACGCTCGGTCTCCGCCTCAGACAGGCGGCGCAGCATGGCGGCCAGGCCGTCGTAGTCGCTGCGCGCCAGCAAGTCCATGTAGGCGGCGCGCTCTTCCACGGGGATCACTACCGGAGCGAGACCGGCTCGCATGAGCCCGCGGTTTACGAGGATGCGACCCGTCCGCCCGTTGCCATCTTCGAAGGGATGAATTCTCTCGAAGCGGATATGGAAGCGGGCCTCACGCAGGAAGGGGTCTCCTCCCTCGTCGTGGTTGTACTCGTACACGAGCTGCATCATGAGCTGGTTCACTTGATTGGCGGCCGGCGGCAGGTGCTCGGCCCCGCGGATAATCACCTGGCCGTGACGATAGTCGTCGATGCCGCTTATGTTACGGTTGATATCCCGCGCTATAGCCTTGACAAGCCGCTCCGAAAGAGGGTCGTCCATATTTTCCGATGCCGTGGCCAGGGCGTACTTGTGGTTGATCGCCTCGTACAGCTCGCGAGCCGTAGCCGTCACCTTCAGAGTATTGTCGTTCCAGAGAATGGCATAGGTCTCGGCAAAGGACAACGTGCTGCCCTCGATGGCGTTCGAGTGGTATGTGCTGCGCGTCACGTAGTCTTCGAAATAGGCCTGGTGATCACGCATGAATTGCAGGACATCCACGGGGCGCTCCTCATAATGAAGCGGGCGCCCTCGCTGTAGAGAGCGCCCGCCAGGATGATCAAGCATCGGAGGGAAGAAGGGAACCTCTACTCCCACTCGATAGTTGCGGGCGGTTTGCTGGTGATATCATACACCACTCGGTTCACGCCGGGGACCTCGGCTACGATACGGCCGGAGATGCGGGCCATGACGTCGTAGGGCAAACGTGCCCAGTCGGCGGTCATGGCATCCGAGCTTTCCACAGCACGCAGGATCACCGGACGGGCGTAGGTGCGCTCGTCGCCCATGACGCCAACGGACTTGATGTCGGGCAGTACGGCGAAGTACTGCCAGACGCTGTGCTCGCTGTTGCGCTCGCCCGTCTCGGCGAACAGACGCTCGTTGTAGGCGTCCAGCTCCTCGCGCACGATGGCATCGGCGTTCTTCAGGATGTTCAGCTTCTCAGCATCCACATCACCGATGATGCGGATGGCCAAACCAGGCCCTGGGAAGGGCTGGCGGTGCACGATGTAGTCGGGCAGGCCCAGCGCCGTGCCCAGCGCGCGCACCTCGTCCTTGAAGAAGTGATCCAAAGGCTCAATCAGGTCGAAATGCACGCCCTCGGGAAACGGGATGAGGTTGTGGTGGCTCTTGATCGTGCTCGCCTTCCCGCCGGTCTTGCGCGCGCCGCTCTCGATGATGTCGGGGTAGATGGTGCCCTGGGCCAGGTACTTCACCGGACGCCCGTCCTGAGCCAAGTCCTCCGCCACGGCGAAGAACTCCTTCCAGAACTGCGTGCCGATGATGCGGCGCTTCTGTTCCGGATCGGTCACGCCGCGCAGAAGCTCCAGGTAGCGCTCCTCGGCGTGCACGTGGATGAAGTCCACGTCGAACTGCTTCGTGAACACCTCTTCCACCTCCTCGGGCTCGCCTTTGCGCAGAAGGCCGTGGTTCACGAACACGCAGGTCAGCTGCTTGCCGATGGCGCGAGCGCACAGCGCCGCCACCACGGAGGAGTCCACACCGCCCGAAAGGCCTAAAATGACGCGGTCGTCTCCCACCTCGGCGCGGATGGCCTCCACGGAGTCGTCGATGATGGAGTCCATCGTCCAGTCCGGCTCAAGCTCGCACACGCCGAACAGGAAGTTGCGCAGCATGGTCTGACCGAACTCGGTGTGGCGCACCTCGGGGTGGAACTGCGTGGCGAACAGGCGCCGCTCGGGGTATTCCATGGACGCCACCGGGCACACCTCGGTGCGCGACGTGACAGAGAAGCCCTCGGGCACGCGGCTCACGGCGTCGCGGTGGCTCATCCACACGGTCTGCTCGCCGGGGGTGCCGTCGAACAGCGCCGACTCGCCCGCCCGCGTGATGACCGCCGGGCCGTACTCGCCCTTCTCGGTATGTCCCACTTCCCCGCCGAGCGCCACGGCCATAGCCTGCTGCCCGTAGCAGAAGCCGAGCACGGGAATGCCCAGGGCAAGGATCTCCGGGTCGATGGAGGGGGCGTCCTCCGCGTACACCGACGCCGGGCCGCCGGACAGGATGATGGCCGCGGGCGCAATGGCGCGCACCTCCTCGGCCATGATGTCGCAGGGCACGATTTCGGAATACACGTGCAGATCGCGCACGCGACGGGCGATGAGCTGCCCGTACTGGGCGCCGAAATCGACGACGATAACCTTCTGTTCCGGGGTAGCGGACTCGGCCACAATGCCTCCTTGGGTCGCGAAATGTTCGAGGGCGATTTTACACCTCCCCGCGCGCAGAGGTATTTCTGCGAGGTGAAATGTCGAGAAAGTGCGGAATGGGTGGTCGGCCGCCGCAACTACCGCAGGTACTTCGCCCGCAGGGCCTGGCGCTTCTCGGGGCCGAAATCCAGGGCCTCGGTGAGGTAGGCATCGAAAGAGCCATAGTTGGCATTCACCGCCGCCATGGCGCGGTCGTAGTAGTCGTTGTAGGCGTAGAACAGCGAGTCGACGTCCGCATCGAGCCCGCGCGCAAGCCGCAGCTTCTCGCTGATGGCGTCGATGATCCCCTCGGCGCGGTTGCGGACGAACAGGTTCGTGGCCAGATAATCGGCGCGCACGTAGGCCTCGGGCACGCCGAGCGCCCGTTCCACGATGACGGCGCCCAAACCGGCACGATCCTTGCCCTCGGTACAGTGCCACAGATATGCTCCGCCGTCGCCTTCCAAAAGCACCCCGAGGAACGACGTGTAGGCGACCCGCCCCGCCTCGTCCAGCAGGATCTGCGGGTACATGCCGCACACCAACTCGTGGGGGCCGGCGTTGTAGCTGGCGAAGGTCTTCAGGTCCTGGGCCACGCCGGCACCGTGGGTGATGCCGATGGTCTCGCCGGACAGCGCCGGGAAGTCGTAGAAGACCACGCCTTCCATAAGCTCGCGAGGGTCGGGCTCCTTGTCGCGCTCGAGCTGGGTGCGGAAGTCGATGACGCCGGCGAGGTCGTAGTCGCCCACGAGCCGCGCCAGATCCTGCTCGCTCGCCTTGTGCAGCGCGCCGCTGCGCAGGAGCTTCGCCGGCGCGATGGTGCGCCCGTCGGCCGTCGGCATGCCGCCCAAGTCGCGCGTGTTGTGCAGCCCCTCAAAGGGAATGTGCCCGAATTCGGGGAACCCGGGAATGGGCTCGGGCCTATCGAGCTGCGAGGACTTCTCCTCGTCGATGCGCTTCTCTTCCGTGGTCATGGCAGCCTCCCGTCTTCGCGAACGCGGGCCTCCCGCGTCGATGTCTCCCGTCTATGGTAGGACAGCGAAGGGCCGCCTGCCACGGACAGACGACCCTTGTCATCGTTTCGTCGCGACGGGTGCATCGGCATCGGCATCGGCACCGGCACCGGCAGCCCCAGACGTCCGGCCCGCAGGTCATCGCACTCTCCCTACGACGCCTTCGCGAAGGCAACCGACGAGGCCTCCACGGGACGCGCCGGGTCGCGCATCCAGTCGTTCATGCTGCCGGCGTACAGATACAGTCTACTGTAACCCGCCGACGCCAGGTAATCGCAGGCGATCTTGGCATGCACGCCCATCTGGCAGTACACGATGACCGCGTCCTCGGGGAAAATGCCGTTGTCCTGGAACATCTCGGCCAGCTCCTCGGCAGGATCCTCCGAGGCGGCGGCCACATCGAGCCGAATGTTGATGGCCGAGGGAATATGGGCCGTGTCGTAGCGCAGCGGCGGCCGCACGTCCACGATGGGCATGCGCCCTATCTCGCGCTTCACGAAGTCGGCATCGACGATTTGGTAAGCCTTCATTGCAACACCTTTCAAATTCGCATCGGGCGCGACGGGACGACCGACCGCGCCTTCTTCCCCAGCTCATATCAATGATTGGGAATTGGCCGGATCGTGCAAGGCAAAAGCATGCGGCACTGCGTCCTATCGCGTTTTCTGCTTTCAATGGTAGCTTTGGCGCGCCTTCCGATGGCGACGGAGCCGTTACGCTTCCCCTTCCGTTGCTCTTCCAAACGAAATCTTTTATTCCACCCCTTGACAGAACGGTGGCGGTGCCTATACTTATGAACAGTTGCTCATATGTTTAATAGTTTGCAAGGAGCTGAGATGAGCGAACCGACAGCCATAGAGAAAGAAGCCGGCAAAATCGTGGAAGGCGCCTGCGCATCGCTGGAGGCCTGCCCCTGCGGCTGCAACCGCGAGGCCACGGCCGGCTTGTTCGCGGAAATGCCCGACGAGGAGCTGCTGTTCGACGTGGCCGACCTGTTCAAGGCCTTCTCCGACACCACCCGCATCAAGATCCTGTTCGCGCTCATGGGCGGCGGCCTATCCGTCGGCGATATCACCGCCGTCGTCGGCTGCACCCAAAGCGCCGTGAGCCACCAGCTGCGCACGCTGAAGCAGGCGCGTCTCGTGAAGGCCACCCGCGACGGCAAGAACGTCATCTACGCCCTGTCCGACGACCACGTCTACACCATGCTCGCCCAGGGCATGACCCACGTGTGCGAGTAACCCTGCCTCCAGATTCACCGAACCGGCCGCTCCTAGCGAGTGGGAACAACACTGAAAGGAACCATCATGCGCAAGTCATTCAAACTGGAGAACCTTGATTGCGCCAACTGCGCCGCGAAAATGGAAGCCGGCATCAACGAGCTGCCCGGCGTGAACAAGGCATCCATCAGCTTCATGACGAGCAAGCTGATGATTGACGCGGACGCCGCCGACGCCGAGGCCCTGTCCGCCATCGTCGACGCCGCCCAGGCCGTCTGCACCAGCTACGAGAAAGACTGCCGCATCGTCCGTTAGGATTCCCCATGAACCCGAAGCAGAAAAAACTCCTCACCCGCATCATCGTCGCCCTCGTGCTGTTCGTCGCCATCGAAGTGGCGACCCAAACCGGCATCCTGCGCGCCGTCTTCGGCACCCCCGGCGATGTGTACGCCGAGTTCGCGCTCTTTCTCATCCCCTATCTTATCGCCGGCTACGACGTCATCGCCGGCGCGTTGCGAGGCCTTGCGCACGGGCACGCGCTGGACGAGGACTTCCTCATGACCGTGGCCACTTTCGGCGCGTTCGCCCTGGTGCTGTTCCCCGACACCGAGCCGCATATGGCCGAGGGCGCCGCCGTTATGCTGTTCTTCCAGGTGGGCGAGCTGTTCCAAAGCTACGCCGTGGACAAGTCGCGCCAGTCCATCGCGGATATGATGGACATCGCACCGGAGTTCGCCAACGTCATGGAAGAGGGGGAGCTCAAGCAGATCGATCCCTTCGAGCTGGCCCCCGACGACGAGTTCATCGTCATGCCCGGTGAGCGCATCCCGCTCGACGGCACGGTGCTGACCGGCGAAAGCCAAATTGACACGGCGGCGCTCACCGGCGAGTCGGTGCCCCGCACGGCGCGCCCAGGCGACGAGGTCATCTCCGGCTGCGTGAACCTGACGGCCAAACTCGTCGTACGCGCCACCAAGCCCTTCGAGGACTCCACGGTAAGCCGCATCTTGGAATTGGTGGAAAACGCCGCCGAGAAGAAGGCACGCACCGAGAACTTCATCACCCGCTTCGCCCGCGTGTACACCCCCATCGTCGTGGGCGTGGCCGCTGTACTCGCCATCGTGCCCCCGCTGTTGTTCGGCGGTCAGTGGTCCGACTGGATCCTGCGCGGACTCACCTTCCTCGTGGTGTCGTGCCCCTGTGCGCTCGTGATTTCGGTACCGCTGTCGTTCTTCGGCGGCATCGGCGGGGCGTCGCGCCTTGGCATTTTGGTGAAAGGGTCGAACTACCTGGAAGCTTTAGGATCTACCGAAACCGTCGTGTTCGACAAGACCGGCACCTTGACCGACGGCACCTTCTCCGTGACCGAGCTCATCGGCGCCCCTGGCGTAAGCGAGACCGAGCTTATCGACATCGCCGCCGCAGCCGAGACCTTTTCCACCCATCCCATCGCGCAATCGGTGCGCGCCTATCGCGACTCCCTGACGACCGACGCGCGACCGGACAGCGACAACGACGCGAATCTGGCGCAACCGGACAGCGACTCCACCACGACTGGCGCGCGGCCCGGAAGCAGCTCCACCACAACCGCCGAACGGGTGCGCGACGTCCGCGAGATCAGCGGCCAGGGCGTGGAAGCGGTCGTGGACGGACGAAACGTGCTCGTGGGCAACGGCAAGCTCATGGCGGCCCATGACATCGCCTTCACGGCCACCGACGTGCCGGGCACCGTGCTCTACGTGGCCGCCGACGGCACCTACCTGGGCGCCATCGTCATCGCCGACACCGTGAAGCCCGACGCCGCCCGCGCCATCGCCGATTTGCGCGCGGCCGGCGTGAAGAAGACCGTCATGCTCACGGGCGACCGCACACCCGTGGCCCGGGCCGTCGCCGCCGAACTCGGCATCGACGAGGTGCACGCCGAGCTGCTTCCCCAAGACAAGGTGGCCGAGGTGGAGGCGCTTCTCGCCCAAACCGAGCGCGACACCAATGGCAAGGGCAAGCTCGCCTTCGTGGGCGATGGCATCAACGACGCACCCGTGCTCACCCGCGCCGACATCGGCATCGCCATGGGCGCCATGGGTTCGGACGCCGCCATCGAGGCCGCCGACATCGTGCTCATGAACGACGACCCCGACGACATCGCCCGCGCCATTCACCTGGCGCGGCGCACCATGGGCATCGTCTGGCAGAACATCGTGTTTGCCCTGGGCGTCAAGTTTGCCGTGCTGGTGCTGGCCGCCTTCGGCATCGCCAACATGTGGATGGCCGTCTTCGCCGACGTGGGCGTGGCCGTCATCGCCATCTTGAACGCCATGCGCGCCATGAACGTGAAGCGCTACCTCGACTAAAGGCGAGCGGTCAAATCAACTTTAAACTGCATTTCGGCAACCGCCCGTTCACAGGCTGGCTCATAGCCCCCGATTTTCCTCGTCGGGGGCTATGCTCTTTTCAGCACATCAGTTGCACCACGCGCCGTCGCCTTTCCAGACGCAACGGCGCCGCGACACTGCTGCGCGCACTTTGTGTTCCCGACCACTTTGGAGGTTCGTCATGAAAGACGAGAAGGAGACCTTGCGGAAGACCGCCGATAGCATTCACGTGATGGAAAAGTTCGATCCGGCCATCCTCGCTGATGTGACCGCGCCCGTCGTGTCGCTCTATATTCCCGTGCACCACACCGAGCGCGAGGAGCGCCGCGATATCTGGGATCGCGACATGTTCAAGGATCTGATGAAGGATGCCGAGCGCACGCTCGCCGAAACCTACGACAAAGATGCCTATAAGGGCATCGTCGAGAAGGCCGACTACCTGCTCGAGCATCCGGACATGCCGCTTTGGCTGCATGCCGGCGAGGGTCTGGGCTTCCTCATGAACAACGACGACATCTACGTGTACAACCTGTTCTTCGCCCCCGATCCCATGGTGGCCGCCGGCGACACCTACTTCGTCAAGCCGCTTTTGCGCAACTTCCAGTACGGCACCGAGTACTATGTGCTGGAACTGGGCAACGACCGCTTCAGCTGGGTGAAGGGCGACCGCACCCATGTGGAGCGCCAGCAGCTGCCGCAGGAAGTGCACGACTTCTTCAGCGAGCTGTTCGCCAACAGCGACGACATCGCCGCCGACGCTCGCAAGGGCGAGAAGGGCGCGCTGGACTACATCTCGCTGGAGGGCCACATGGGCCAGTACCACGACCATCAGTCCCGCAACGAGGTGAAGAAGGACGACGCCCTGCCCTGGTTCCGCTATGTGAACAAGGCCGTGAACGACTACCTCGTGCACGATGACACCACCCCCATCATCCTGTGCTGCGACGAGGAGTACGAGACCGCCTTCCGCAAGCTCTCCACGCTGCGTCATCTCTTGCCCGTCGGCATCAAGAAGGATCCCGCCGGTCTTGACGGCAAGGCGCTTCTGGAAGAGTCGCTGGCCGTGATGGACGGCATCCGCGATGCGAATATCAAGGAAACCGCCGAGAAGTTCGGCGCCGACGCGGCCCATGGCAAGGCCTCGGACGACTTCGACGCCATCGGCATGGCGCTGGCCGAGCGCCGCGTGGGAGCGCTGTTCCTCGTGAAGGGCAAGATCCTCCCCGGCGGCTTCGACATCAACACCGGTACCGTCACCTTCGACGGCGATCCGAACCCGGTCGATGACGGCTACATCGACCCGGCCGCGCCCGACATCACCGACGCCTTCGCCCAGGCGGCACTGGCCCAAGACGCCCACATCTACATCGTCGAGCAGAACCAGATGCCCACCGACAAGTCGGTAGCCGCCCTCTTCCGCTACGCGGAGTAACGCCCACGGCGGCGTGACAAATAGCTATACTGAAAGGGAGCTCTTACGGGCTCCCTTTTCTCATGCCCTTAAAGGAGCTTCCATGACCGACCCCGCCCAACTCGCCGACCTCGCCATCAACCAGCCCGATGTGGCGCTCATCTTCGAGGGCGGCGGCATGCGCAACAGCTACACGGCGCCCATGGTGGTGGAACTGCTCGCGCGCAACCTGAACTTCGGGTGCGTCTACGGCATCTCGGCCGGCTCCAGTCACACGGTGAACTACCTGGTGCGCGACGCTACCCGCGCTCGCGCCTCATTCGTCGAGCTGGTGAAGTATCCGCGCTTCGGCGGCTGGGGCAGCTTCTTGCGGGGCACCGGCTACTTCAACAGCCCCTACCTTTACGAGGAGCTGATCGAGAACGCGCCCGCCGGCGACCCCATGGCCTTCGACTGGGACACCTTCGCCGCCAACCCGGCCGAGATGCACATCGAGGCCATGGATTGGGACACCGGCGAGACCGTCGCCTGGACCCGCACCGATGTGAAGGACGCCCACGACCTGGGGCTGAAAGTGCGTGCATCGTCCACCATGCCCCTTTTCATGCCGCCCACCACCATCGACGGGCACACCTACATGGACGGCGGCATGGGAGATAGCTGGGGCATCCTGCTGAATGCCGCCCGCGCCGACGGCTACGAGCGTTTCTGCATCATCCGCACCCAGCCGCGCGGCTACCGTAAGCACGCCATGAGCCGGGGCGCCCAGGCGCTCTTCCGCGCGGCCTTCCGCAAGCATCCCATCGTGGCCGAGCGCACCATCGCGCGCTGGCAGCCCTACAACGAGCTCTGCGACGAGATAGAGCAATTGGAAAAGACAGGCGCCGCTTGGGTCTTCTACCCCGACACCATGGACGTCACCAACAAGACCACCGACTACGACGCCCTCGTTCGCTCCTACGAAACCGGCCTCGCCCAAGCCCAGCGCGACATTGAGTCGCTGCAAACGTGGCTTGGCTAGCACCCGATCCCCAATCGGATCGGACGGCCTTCACCTTCCCTCTTTCTCGCGCGATAGCGCAGCCATCCGTCAAACCCGGTGCCGCCCAACCAAGCCCGAAATGAGCAAAACGACCCACTTCTCGTAATTCCTTTGCGTGGATAGCGGAAATCGAACTCACGCCATCTGGGGAAACGCGATAAAGTCTACCTGCTTTGCCCTTGAAAACTACGAGAAGTGGGGCTTTTGCTCATTTCAGCAATCTAGCTAAATCCCAAACCGAGACAAAAGGAGTACAGGACAAAAAAAAGGAGCCCCTCCCGAAAGCGGAGCTCCTTGCAACCGTAAAGGCTGGGAGAAGTCTTCGCGAAAGCGAATTTACTTCAGGGTCACAGCGGCGCCGGCCTCTTCCAGCTTCGCCTTGATCTCCTCGGCCTTCTCCTTGTTCACGCCCTCGGCGACAGCCTTCGGAGCGCCCTCGACGACCTCCTTGGCCTCCTTCAGGCCCAGGCCGGTGATCTCGCGGACAACCTTGATGACGGCGATCTTGTTGTCGCCGAAGCCCTCGAGCACGACGTCGAAGTCGGACTTCTCCTCGGCGGCAGCGCCACCCTCAGCCGGAGCAGCGGCGGCCACGGCCACCGGAGCGGCGGCGGACACGCCAAAGGTCTCCTCGATGTCCTTCACGAGCTCGGAAGCCTCGAGCAGGGACATCTCCTTCAAAGCCTCAATGATCTCTTCACGAGTAACAGCCATGTTAGTTTCCTTTCAAAGGGGGCCGGCACCTCTTCGCGCCGACCGTTATTTCTTCTTGCGTTACGCGACCCGTCTCAGGCCGCCCGAGCTGTTAGGCAGCTTCCTTCTGCTCGGCCACGGCCTTGACGACCTGGGCCAAACCGCGCGGCACACCGTTGATGGTGGTAGCCAGACCGCGAGCGACGCCGGAGATAGCACCGGCGATCTGAGCCATGAGCTGCTCGCGAGAGGGCAGAGAAGCGATGGCCTCCACCTCTGCGGCCGACACGGCAGCGCCTTCCATCAGGCCGCCCTTGATCTCAAGGTTCTCGTTGGCCTTAGCGAAGGTCTTCAGGGCCTTAGCCGATGCGGCCACGTCGTTGCCGGAGAACACGAACGCGCTGGGGCCGGCGAGCATATCGTCGAGCGTCGGCAGTTCGGCCTCAGCGAGCGCCAGGTGAACCAGCGTGTTCTTGTAGACCTTCATCACCGAGCCGGTCTCGCGAATGTCGCGGCGCAGCTGCTGCATCTCCTTCACGGTAAGGCCGCGGTAATCCACGACCCACATGGCGGAAACGCCGTCGAGATCCTCCTTGATGCTGGCGAGCATCTCCTTGTTCTGAGCGTTGGGCATGTTGTACGTACACCTCCTTCTCAAAGCTTTCCGGGTTCCGCACCTGTGCTGGGTGGGCCGCAAGCCTTAAGATGAGAAAAGCGGCCCCCGCCCATAAGACGGAGGCCGCAGAAATTCACGGTTGCGAATCTTCGACCACCTCGGCGGGCCGCTTTCGCGATTAAACCGAGCCGTTGCGCCAGGTGTCGCCCCTTCCGGAACGCCCCGCAGGCGGTTGCAGACTCGGTACCTGCTGTCTTAAGTAGCGGAACATATCTGTTCGTTGCACTGCCCACCTTTGGGCAGCTCGTCTATTCTAGAGCGAATCCCGCCCGTGTCAACGGGTTTTTCTCCCCTCTTCAAAAAACCCGCGCGAGCGGCAGCCTGCGCAGCCCGGCCAGCGGCAGCCTGCGCAGCCCAATCAGCAGCAACCTGCAGTTGCTTACGAACGAAGGCCCAGCAGCTCGAACAGCTCCTTGCGGGAGTTGATGCCCATCTTCTCGTAAATGTGGCGCGTGTGGGCCTTGAACGTACCCTCGGCGATAAACAGCTCCTGCTGAATGACGCGGCCGGTCTTCCCCTCGGCCAGAAGCGCCAGCACCTCCTGCTCCCGCGGACTCAGGCGGTAAGTGCGCGAGAGCTCCTCCACGCGCTCGGCGGCGCGCTCCTCCTCGGCCGTGCGCTGCACGAGGCCGCCCTCCTCCAGGATGGACACGCCCCACTTGCTAGCCAGCTCCTTCTCGGAGAACAGCAGCACCGTGGCCGCCAAAATGAGTACCGACACGATGACCGTCACCGCCAGAGCCTCGGTGGACGCCGGCAGCCCGAGCATGCCCAGCGCATCGGTGGCGCCGCCACCAGCCAGCTGCAGCAACTGCTCGGCGTTCTTGATGGCCATGAACGCCACGATAGCCACACCCAAGCGCTTGGCGATGTCGAACAGCAGGAACATCACGAGGAAGGACATGAGCGAGTAGCTGATGGCGATGAGGTAGCTGGACGCCGCCGTGCCGAACAGACTCTCGGCCGGCACCAGCAGAAAGCCGCACACCATGAGCACCACGGGAGATCGGTACAGAAGCCCGATATTGAACCGCTTCGACGCGAAATAGGCCGTGGCGAACAGCACCGCCATGAGAATGAACGTCGAGGCCGACGAGTGCCTCCCCGCGCCCGCCACCAGCTGGTTCGCCCGCATGCCGTAGGCGAAGGCGTACAGGCCGTACAGCACGAACAGCTTCCACGGGTAGGAGAACTTCGGCACGCCCCGCTTGGGACGATCGGCCGCAGGCACATGCTCGTAGGCGCCCTGCAGGCACAGCGTCGCCAGCAGAGGCAAAAGCACGAGCATGGCCTGGGCCTGAAGGCCGACAAGCCCCTCGCAGAAGAACGTGATGACCGAGCCTAGAAGCATCGCGCCCGACAGGAACAGGAAGATGCGCAACAGACTGAAGGTGGCCAGCACTTCCGCGGCCAGCAGCAGGAAGAGACCATAGCCCACGCCCGCCGCCAGCGATCCCGCGACCATGAGCCCCAAGGACGCCCCCGGGATCCAGGCAGTCGCCACGCACAGCAGCGATGCAGCCGCCATACAGCCGGAGGAGACCGCCTTCACCACGCGATTCTCGTTCAGGGGCACCAGACGCCGGAACAGCAGCACCACGAGAATGCTGACGGCAATGAAAGCGATGTCGAACGTGAGGTGAGAATCGAAGTCGCTCGACGGCGCGCCCAGCACGCCCGCGCCCGACGTTCCCGTGAACGTCAGCGTCGCCCACGCCCGAGCGCACCCGTAAGCGCAGACGTAGCGCCGCCCGCCCCTCAAGAGCGCCCGACGATCTTCCGCATTCTCGCTCTTCACACTCAGCCCCTTTGCAACCCTCGTGTCAATCTCGCCCGTCTATTATGGCAGAAATTTCGAGTTGTTAGACATATCCTCTGTCTACGCCTGAACCTAACTGCGCTTTTTGTCTTTCAAAAGGCGGAAAGTCTTTTCCGAGCTCCTCTTTCGACGAAATCAGGCCATCCTCAGGGAACCGAATGTCTAACAACTCGAAATTATTCCCAGAAAACATGCCCCACATTTTCCAGAAGTCCCAATCCGTGGCAAGTCCCGCTTTTTCCACGTCCCCAATTCGGCGGAAACGGCAAAGCCGACGCCCGGTGAGGGGCGTCGGCTCAGAGGGAGGGTGAGAAAAGCGCCGTTAGCGAGTCTACAGGCCGGCGACGTAGCGGCCCGTGGCGAAGCCGGTGGTGATGGCGCGGCCCACCGACAGGCCCTCGATGTCCATGGGGTAGTTGCTGTTGCCGAAGAAGGGACCGGAAGCGTTTCCGACGGCGAACAGGCCCTCGATCGGCTTCATGTCGACGTCCAGGCACTGGAAGTTGCCGTCGCACCACAGGCCGTCCACCAGGGCGTCGATGTTGTTCGCGCCGCGCGGCACCGCGTAGCAGGGGGCCTCGATCGGCACCATATACTCGTCGCGCTTGCCGAAGTCCTCATCGCCGTTGCCGGCGGCCACCAGCTCGTTGTAGCGGTTGATGGACTCGACGATGGCCTCCACGGTGTAGTCGTGGGCCCAGCCCTCCTCGTCGGCGTAGGCGATCATGCCCTCGGCCAGCTCCTCCAGCGTGTCGCCCTTGATCCAGGCTTCGGGATCGACGTTGCGGTAGGCGTTGTGGATGGAGATGTCGGAGAAGTCCTTCCAGGCATCGTAGTGCTCCTCCCAGTTCGTGGGCACGATGGAGAAGAACTTGGCGGCCGTGGACTCGGCGAAATCGACTTCGGCCAGGTACTTGTTGGTGAACTCGTTCAGATAGCCCATGCGGCAGCAACCCTCGTCCATGAAGCGCTTGCCGTGACGGTCGAGGAACAAATACGGCATCTCGAAGCGCACCTTCGGGCCCTCGCCGTGCACCATCTTGGTGTGAGAGGCGGGGCACATCTGGGCGCCGGCCCACATGGCGGCCTTCAGGCCCGTGCCGTTGCGGAAGTCGACGGCCTGATGCAGGCCCTTCGCGTCGGGGGTGTAGTAGTACAGCATCTCGGAATCGCCCACATAGTCGCCGGCGGCCATGATGACGCCCTTGTTGGCACGCAGCAGCACATGAGCGCCGTCCTTGGTCTCGCCGATGGCACCCGCCACGCGGCCGTCCTCCACGAGCAACTGCACGCAGGGGGTCTCGAAGAAGATCTCGGCGCCCTCGGCCTGCACGGCGTCGCCGATGACGAGCGCGCCCTTCTGATGGCCCTCGTCATGGAAGTAGGTGTTGGCATGGAAGAACACCTCATGCCCGTTGCAGTTCACCGTGTAGTCGTAGGGCTTCGACTCGCTGCCGCCCTTGGCCGCAGCCTCGGCCCACCAGGCCAGCGCCTCCTGGGAGTTGCGGGCCCAGGTCTCTACCTGGCCCAGGTTGGCGCGGTAGTCGCTCTTGTAGTTGATGAAGGACAGCACCGCCTTGATGCCGGCCTCGTTCGTCTTCGTCAAATCGATGGAAGCGCCCATGTTGCCGGCGGTCTGCACGATGGAGAGGCTCTGCAGCGCGCCCACCGTAGCGCCCGCCTCCAGGGCGGCGTGCATGGCGGAAAGCCCCGACTCGCCCGCGCCGACGACCACGACATCGTAGGTGTGCTCCTCGTCGAACTCGGTGATTTCGGCCGGCTTCTGCAAAAAGCTCGGGCCCACGTAGGTAGATCCGTCCTCGGCAGCGGCGGCGCCCGTGCTCGCCATCTTCTGCTGGGGAGCGCAGCCCGCGAGCGCGCCGGCTCCGGCAGCGGTGATGGCGGCCAGGCCACCGAACTTGAACAGGTCGCGGCGAGAAACATTCATTCCGTTGGTCATGATGGGTCCCTTTCCCTCACTCGTGACGCCGAGCTTCTCTGAAAGCTCGGTTGCAGCGTCCGTGCTGCGTTGGTTTGCGGAGAAGCTTTTCGCTTCGCCGCCGCAGCTCCCTCGCTGCACCACGCACTATGGACGCCTTGGCAAATCCACGCATCGACCAAGCGGGAAAAAGAAGTTTAAAGCTTTAAACCCTCCTATAAACCTTCATGTTGACCTGGGAAAACAAAAGCGAGCGAGATTGCTCCCGCTCGCTTTAAACCTTAAGAATTACGTTGGCTCCGAAGCGCCCCTAGGCCACTTTCTCGGTGTCCTCGCCAGAAGCAACGTCGGCAGGCGTCTGGGCGGCCCCGTTATCCTGCACCACATCGTCCTCGGGCTCGCCGGAGGCGTTCTCGGAGGCCTTGCCGCCCTCGCCCAGAATCTCATAGGCCGGGCTCACGTTGGAACCGGCAGCTTCCACGTAGGTGAAGTTGATCTCGTCGCCCACCTTATAGCCGACGATGTCCAGCAGCCCCGGCAGCGCGAAATCGAAGATGGAGCCGTCCTCCCCTTCCACGGTCAGGTAGAAGTGGGTGTTGCCCTCGATGACCGCCTGATTCATGGAGCGGATGGTGCCCTTCACCGTCACCACATCGGTCGCGCCGCCCTCGCCCTCGGCCACCACGCCGTTGGTGGCGAGCAGCGCCTCGTAGGCCTTCTGGGTGTCGGCCACCGTATCGCCCACGGCCACGTTCTGGTAGCGCTGGATGTCGATCATGGCGAACTTCTTCACCAGGCCCGCGCCGTCCTTCAGGGCCATGAAGTAGGTCGGCTGGTTCGACACGTTGATGAGCAGCGGGAACGTGGAGGTGTAGCGCAAGTTCTGCACCTGGCCCTCGGCGGACTGCATGGCAGAGTCCTCCGTGGCGCCCGAGACGCTGTAGAAGTGCGACTCCTGGGTGCGCTGGTTCACCAGCACGAAGCCGATGATGGAGTTGTCGGCCGTGGCCGAGGTGACGCCGGTGTACACCCACACGTCGTCGTCCTTGGCGATGTAGTTGTAGCCCAGCGTGCCGTCGGTGCCGGGCGTTGTGCGCACCACGCCCTCCTGGCCGAGGAACGAGTTCAGCCAGCCGTTGTTGTAGGCCCCCCACCAGTTGTACTGCTGGATGAGCAGCTCGGCGGGAAACACGCGGTCGACCCACTCGGGGCAGTCGGCCACGGCGAGGTCTTGGGTCTCGCCGGTGGTGGCGTCACACAGCACCACGCGACTGATGGTCTCGCCACCGAAGAGTCCGATGGTGAAATCCTTCACGGGACAGATCCACCAGGGGTGGCCGTCCTCATCGATTTCGAAGGACTTCTCGCCGAACATGTAGAAGGGGTAGGACAACTGCACGTGGCGGTCGATGTTGCGCACGAGCGGCTCGGACTGCGAGTAATAGATGGGGCTGTCTTCCAGACGCACGATCTCGGCGTCCTGGGTGGTCATGTTCACGAGCGCGTAGGCCGGGATGCCGCCCTCGCGGTTGGTGAACCACTTGAACAGGTCGGCGTAGCCCAAGGGGCTCACGCGAACCGGCGTGCCCTGGTAGTTGATCTGCGAGTACAGGTTCGACACCTCGAACTGGCTGACGTACTCGGGGATGGAGCCCATCTCGCGGTTGCCCAGCAAAATGGCGGAATCGCGGTCGATGACGGGAATCTCCGAATAGTTCACTTCCTTGATGTCCTGGGCAAACTCCAGCGTGTCGGTCTTCAGCACGTTGGAATACTTCTCGGCATTGCCCGGGAAGATCGCCATGGACATAAGGGCGCCAATGGCCACGAGCGCCACCACGGCCACGGGCACGAAGGACAGAATGCGGAAGGTCTTCGCCTTACCCTCGTTCTTCGTCACTTCCTTGGTGCCCGTCTTGTACTGCTTGGAGCGCATCCAGAAAACGAGGAACAGCGGCAGCAGGATAACGATGAAGACGAAGCCCCAGAAGTCCGTGGAGTGAATGTTGATGGCCGGATGGAACCACCAGTAGGCACCGGCGATGACGAGCAGCGCCAGCACGATGATGAGCGCCAGCCATTTCTTAGAAGGCAGGTGGAAGTCGTTGGCGAGGAACTCGAAATCGACCGTAGGGCCACCATGGCCGCCATCGCCGCCATAACCGGAGCCGGAGCCGCCATGGCCGCGACCGCCGCCGTTGCCCGCACCCCCGAACCCGCCGAAGCCTCCGAAGGGAAAGCCGCCCACACCGCCGCGCGAGCCCGACGCTCCCGCGCCGGCGCCCGAGCCGGAGCCCGGCGTCTGCGGCCCGGACGACGCCGAATCCGACGCACCGGCGCCCGAGCCCACGCCATCGGTGTTCATACCCGACTGGCGCAACGCCTCAAGCAGCGAATCCAAACCAGATTGTGCCACGTAACTCATCCTCTCTTATCGGCCGCAGCGCACCGCGCGGCGACCTCGCATCTCCCGGAGCCCCTTTGGCCCCACAAAAGGTTTCGTGACACTATACAGGAAGGCCCCGCGCCAACACCCAACCCGTCAAATACCCGAAAGAAAACCACGGGCCTGAAGATTTTCTTCACTGCGACCTTAAAAGTCTACCTCCGCCCACAACTCCAGAAGCAATCCCTCGACACGCCGGAACACCCTCGTGTTGTTCGAAACGAGCGTCGCGCCATGGGCAAGGGCCGTCGCGGCAATCAGCAGATCGTTCGGCCCGATTATGCAACCGCGCCGCTTCAAGTCGGCCCGGACTCGCGCGTAGCAGGCGGCGCACCGGGAATCGAAGGGAATGATGTGCAGCGGCGACAAGAGGCTCTCTACAAAATAGCGGCCCTCTTCGGGATTGTTACTGTTCTCGGCCCCGTACAGCAGCTCGGCCTCGACGATAGCCGGCACGCCGAACAGATCCGGCGAGCTTTTCCGCATGATCTCCTGGGCCCGCGGCAGATGGCCCCGCATGATCTCGATGCACACATCGGAGTCGAAGAAATACATGACGGCCCCTTACGCGAACAGAACGATCTCGTCGAGGTCTCCCTCTTCCTCGGGGACAACGAACGTCGGATCCTTCAGACAGCCGTAGACGTTATCCCAGTAGCCTGACGGCCAGCCGCGCCCTTCCCCACTCTCGCGAATGAGCCCCGTCACGTACCTCGACATCGACTGATGCGCCCGCGACGACTTCTCGCGCAGCATTTCCATGGTCGGCTCATCCAGATACAAAGACAACTGCGGCATAGCGCACCTCCTGTATACTTGCAATTCAAGTATACTTGCAGCTATACTTGCTGTCAAACCCGAAGAAACAGGAAAAGCTGTCGACGCATCGCCGCATCGACAGCTCCCTCTTTGACGCCAGAAAGCAGAGCGAAAAAGTTCCTACAAAATCGCGCGACCTAGCTCGCCGACGACTTCTTCCAGGCGCACCTTGGCCTCGGTGTGGGTGGCCATGTCGCGCAGGGTCACCTCGCCCGCATCCAACTCGTCGGGGCCGAGGACGGCCACGCGGGCCGCACCCAGCTTGTCGGCCAGCTTGAACTGGCTCTTCAGCGAGCGCTTCTGGTGATCCATCTCGGTCGTGAAGCCGGCGTCGCGACATTCCTGTACGAGCGCGAAGGCCCGGGCGCGCACGGAATCGTCGACGCAGGCCACGAACAGGTCGCACTTCTGGGCCCGCGGGAATTCCACGCCGGCCGCTTCCAGGGCCAGCACGCAGCGCTCGAAACCGAGCGCGAAGCCGAGGCCCGGTGTGGGACGGCCCCCCACCTCCTCGGCCAGCTTGTCGTAGCGCCCGCCGCCGCCGATGGCGTTCTGGGCTCCCATGCCGTTGTCCACCTGCACCTCGAACACCGTGCGGGTGTAGTAGTCCAGCCCGCGCACGAGCTTGTAGTCCTCCTCGTAAACAACCCCGGCGCCATCGAGCAGAGCCTTCACTGCATCGTAGTGCTCGCGGCACTCGTCGCACAAGTGGTCGGTGATCTTCGGCGCGTCAGCCATAATGGCCGCGCACTGGGGATTCTTGCAGTCGAACGCCCTCAGCGGATTCACCTCGGCGCGCGTCATGCAGGTGTCGCACAGCTCGTCGGCGTGCTCGTCCATGTAGGCGCGCACGAGCTCGCGGTAGGCCGGACGGCACTGCTCGCAGCCCATGGAGTTCAACAGAAGGCGCATGGAATCGCGCGGGATGCCCACCTTCTCGTAAAAGCACATGAGCATGATGATGGCTTCGGCATCGATCGTAGGCTCCTCGGCGCCCAGGCACTCCACACCCACCTGATTGAACTGGCGCTGACGCCCCTTCTGCGGGCGCTCGGCGCGGAACATCGGGCCTGCGTACATGAGCTTCGCCGGGGCCGCGCCCTGCGGCACCAAATCGTGCTGCACTACGGCGCGCACCACACCGGCCGTGCCCTCGGGGCGCAAGGACAGGCGGCTCTTCGCCTTCGGGGCCTTCCCCTCTTCCACCCAGCGACGCAGATTCTCACCGGAAATGGCCGTGAACATCTCCTTGGACACCACATCGGTGGCCTCGCCGATGCCGCGGACGAAGAGCTCGGTCTGCTCCATGATGGGCGTTTCGATGGGCAGATACCCGTAGGTGCCGAACACCTCGGCCGCCGTCTGCTTGAACTGATTCCAGAACAGCGCCTCGTCGGGCAGAAGATCGCGAGTCCCCTCGGGAGCGTTAATGGCCATGGTGATATCCTTTTTCGTCGACGGGGCTTTGCGGCCCTGGTAAGTGAAACTTCGGGTATTGTAACGCAGAAAGGACGACCCCGCAGGCCGCCCTTTCCCAATGGTTTTGCAAGTTTAATCCCAGCGGCGATGGCGGCGAGCCGACAGGCCGACGAAACGGGCGAGGCGCTACAGGTGCTCGACCACCAAGTCGCCCATCTTCGCGGTGCCCACAACCTTGTCGGCCGGGGTCTCGGCGTCCTTGATGTCGCCGGTGCGCCAGCCGGCATCCAGCACCTCGGTGACGGCACGGCGGATGTCGTCGGCGGCCTCGCCCATGCCGAAGCTGTAGCGCAGCATCATCTCCACGGAAAGGATCTGTGCCAGCGGGTTGGCGATACCGCGCCCGGCGATGTCCGGCGCGCTGCCGTGGCTCGGCTCGTACAGGGCCGCGCCGTCGCCCAAAGAAGCGCTGGCGAGCATGCCCAGCGAGCCCGTGATCTGGGCGGCCTCGTCAGAGAGAATGTCACCGAACATGTTCTCGGTCACCACCACGTCGAAATCGGCGGGGCGGTTGATGAGCTGCATGGCCGTATTGTCCACCAGCAAATCTTCCAACTCCACATCGGCGTAGTCGGCGTCGTGCACGCGGTGCACGATCTCGCGCCACAGGCGGCTCGTCTCCAATACGTTGGCCTTGTCCACGCTCGTCACCTTCCCGCGACGCTTGCGGGCGATTTCGAAGGCCTGGCGGGCGATGCGCTCGATCTCGTACTCGGAGTACTCCAGCGTGTCGTAGGCGCGCTGGCCCGGCGCTCCGTTCACGCCGGCGGCCGGCTCGTCGTAGAAGCGCTCGCGGCGACCGAAGTACAAACCGCCGGTAAGCTCGCGGACGATCATCATGTCCACGCCGTCGACGATCTCCGGACGCAGCGTGGAGGCGTCGGCCAGAGCGTTGAAGATCTGCACGGGACGCAGGTTGGTGTACAGGCCCAGCTCCTTACGGATGCCCAAGAGCCCCTGCTCCGGACGCGGGGCGGCAGGATCGGTGGTGTCCCACTTAGGGCCGCCCACGGCAGCCAGCAGCACCGCGTCGGAAGCACGGGCCGCATCCAGCGTCGCCTCGGGCAGCGGATTGTCCGTCGCATCGATGGCCGCGCCGCCGATGAGCGCGTCGGTGTACTCGAAGGCGGTGTCGTACTTCGCACCCACGGCGTTCAGCACCTTCACGCCCTCGGCAATGATCTCCGGCCCGATGCCGTCGCCGGCCAATAAACAGATCTTGTAGGTAGTCGTCATGCTACGCGTCCTTTCCGAGCTTCTTCTGCCAGCGGGGCACGAGGCCTCCCGCGTTGATGATCTCCATGAGGAACGGCGGGAAGGGCTGGGCCGTGAAGGTCTCGCCCGTGGTCTCGTCGGTGATGGTGCCCGCATCGGCATCCACGGACACGATGTCGCCGTTGCTGATGGCGTCCACGGCCTCGGGGCATTCCATAATGGCCAGCCCCGTGTTGATGGCGTTGCGGTAGAAGATGCGCGCAAAGCTCTTGGCGATGACCACGTCCACCCCGGCCGCCTTGATGGCGATGGGGGCGTGCTCGCGCGATGAGCCGCAACCGAAGTTCTCATCGGCCACGATGATGTCGCCGGGCTGCACGTTGTTCACGAATTCCGTGTCCAGATCCTCCAGGCAATGCTTCGCCAGCTCCGCCGGATCGGAAGTGTTCAAATAGCGGGCGGGAATGATGACGTCAGTGTCGATGTCGCGCCCGTACCGGTGCACGGTTCCCTTGAATTTCATGGGGCTTCCTCCTACTCCGCCGCGTCCGCGACGGCTTCCAAATCTTCCGGAAGGCCGATGTGGCCGAGCACGGCCGAAGCGGCGGCCACGGCCGGCGAGGAGAGGTACACCTCGCTGGTGGGGTCGCCCATACGGCCGACGAAGTTGCGGTTGGTGGTGGCGATGGCGCGCTCTCCGGCAGCGAGGATGCCCATGTAGCCGCCCAGGCACGGCCCGCAGGTGGGGGTGGACACGGCGCAGTGGGCGTCGATGAAGATGTCCATGAGCCCCTCGGCGATGCACTGCTGGTACACCTTCTGGGTGGCGGGGATGACGATGCAGCGCACGTCCGGATGCACCGTGCGGCCCGCGAGAACGGCGGCGGCCTGGCGCATGTCGGCGAGACGCCCGTTGGTGCAGCTGCCGATGACGGCCTGGTCGATCTTCACGTCGCGAGCCTCGGCCACCGGGCGCGTGTTGCTCGGCAGGTGCGGGAAGGCCACCGTCGGCACGATGTCGGCGGCGTCGATTTCGACGACCTGCGCGAACTGCGCGTCGTCGTCGGAATAGTAGGCGGTATAGGGCCGCTCGGCGCGCTCGTCCAGGTAGGCGCGGGTGATGTCGTCCACGGGGATGAGACCCGCCTTGCCGCCGGCCTCGATGGCCATGTTCGAAATGGAGAGGCGCTCGTCCATCGGCATAGCCTCGATGGCACTGCCCGTGAACTCCATGGCCTTGTACAGGGCGCCGTCCACGCCGATCATGCCGATGATGTGCAGGATGACGTCCTTGCCAGTGACGCCGGGGGCCAGCTCGCCGTTGATGACGAACTTGATGGTCTCGGGCACCTTGAACCAGGCCTTGCCCGTGGCCATGCCCACGCCGGCATCGGTGGAACCCACCCCCGTGGAGAACGCGCCCAGCGCGCCGTAGGTGCAGGTGTGGCTGTCGGCGCCGATGATGAGGTCGCCCGCGCCCACGACGCCCTGCTCCGGCAGAAGCGCGTGCTCCACGCCCATGCAGCCCACCTCGTAGTAGTGGGTGATGCCCTGCTCGCGCACGAAATCGCGCACGATCTTGGCCTGCTCGGCGGACTTGATGTCCTTGTTGGGGGTGTAGTGGTCGGGCACGAGGGCGATCTTAGTCGGATCGAACACCTTGTCGGTGATCTCGCGAACGGTCTTGATGGCGATGGGGGCCGTGATGTCGTTGGCGAGCACCAGATCCAGATCGCATTCGATCAACTGGCCCGGTTCCACCTCATCCAGCCCCGCATGGGCGGCGAGAATCTTCTCCGCCATGGTCATAGGACGAGTCAAGGGATGCTCCTTTGCGCGCGGTAAACATTACTCTCAAACTCGGCTATTGTAGCACCGCGCGCTTTTCCGCTTTGTTTCCTCGCACGCGAACACGGTAATTTCCACGCAAAAGCGCTCGTCGCCTTTTCCGGGTCTTTCAAACCCCTCTTTTCGGGATTTCGCCCGCGAATGCCACTTCGACCCCGAAATGGCCGATCCCGATCCCCCCCTTCTGCCATTTCTGCCCTCAACTGGCATTTTTCTGCCACTTGAGGCCCGGAATGGCGCACCTCCATCCCGCAGGTCGACCATTTCGGGGTCGAACTGGCATTTAGTCCGGATAATCCGAAAATGCCGCATCTCCAATAGCGATAGTTCCGACAAGCGCAATCGATAGGCTCCCGCAGGAAGTCACCTGTCGTCTACTCCTGCAAGGCGGAGCAGAGGGCGTCGAGCAGCGTGATGGCGTAGTGCTGGGCGGAGCGCTCCGGGCCGGCCTCTAGCCACATGGTGCCGGGGAGCAGCACCGACACGCGGGGCCAGCTCGCGTCGCGGGCCACATCGACGGCCGAGGCCAAACGCAGCCCTAGCGTATCCTCTTCCGCATAGGACACCAGCGGCACCCCGGCCTCGGCGTCCGTCGCGCTCAGCAGCACGTGCACGAGCATCATAGACGCGTCCGGCGGTACCGAGAGCGCGTCGGCGCTGATGATCTTGGAGGCGGGATTGGTGGCCTGAGCCACGTTCGACATGCGCGAGGCCACGGCCCGAGAGAACTCATCGGTGCCGAACAGGCACACGGCGTTGCGCTCGAGCACATCGGCCGCACGGGCGAAGCCCAAATGGCGCACCGGACTGTGGGTGGCCTCCTTGCCGACCCAGGAGTGGGCCAGGTTGCGCAGCGCCGCATAGGTGTAGGCGCCTGCGATGCCATCGGAGGGCAAACCCAAGTTCAGCTGGAAGCGACGGAGCGCCTCTTCGGTGTGAGCACCGAAGATGGCATCGCGGGTGCCGTAGAAGAACCCGAGCGCGCCCAGCGCCTGTTGCAGCTCAAGCACGTCGTGCCCATGGAAGTAGGGCATGCGCAGATACAGCGTGCGGTCGCCCAGATTGTAGGTGGCGTCTACCAGCGCCGCCCACACCTTCTCGGTCACCTCTTCGCTCGGCGGGAGCGCCGAGGCAGCGAGGAACTCGGCCAAAGCGGCGGCGGTAGCGTCATCGAAAATGCCGGTGATGGCGTCCTCGGGAAGATGCCCGATGCGGGCCAGGCGCGTCTGCACGTCCTCGACGGCGGCGCCGGTGTCGTTTCTCTTGATAGGTTCCATGTTACTTCAACCTGTTCACGAACCAGTCGGCCATGGATACGAGCAAGTCGCGGTACTGCGAAGGGGGCAACGCCCCGGCCAACCGCGCCTTGGCATTCAGCGTCAGATCCTCGGCGAAGGTGCGGGCGTAATCGATGGACCCCGTCTCCTCCATGATGGCCACGGCCTCGGCGAGCACCTCCGGGTCGCGCTCCTTCGACGACAGGATCTCGACGAGACGCTCGCGCGCCTCGGGCGCCGCGTTCTGCAGGGCGTGCACCACAACCAGCGTGCGCTTGCCCTCGGTGATGTCGCTGCGGAAGTCCTTCTTCTTGGCCTCGTCGGTGCCCACAAGGTTCAGCAGATCGTCCTGAATTTGGAAGGCGAGGCCCGTGTCCAGACCGTAGCTGCGCAGGGCTTCCACGATCTCGTCGTCGGCGCCGCCCACAATGGCGCCCACGGCCAGGGGCACAGCACCCGAGTAGTGGGCCGTCTTGTGGATAGCCATGGTGAGGTAGTCCTCGGGCGTGATGTCGTAGCGGCCGTCGCGGGCCCAACCCAGATCGAGCGCCTGGCCCTCCACCGTGCGACAGGTCATGGCGATGAGCTCCTTGATGACGCGCACCTTCACGGCGTCCTCCAGAAGCGGATCGTTCACCACCGGACCGTTCACCATGGAAAGGGCCAAGTCCCCCATGTTGATGGCCAGCCCCAGCCCCTCGGTGAGGTGCAGGCAGGGCTCGCCGCGGCGCAGCTCGGCCTCGTCGGCGATGTCGTCGTGAATGAGAGCCGCGGAATGGAAATGCTCGATAGCCGCGGCGGCGGTGGCAGCGCGATCGGGATCGCCGCCCACGGCCAGGCAGGCCGCGAAGCAGATGAGCGGGCGGTGGCGCTTGCCCGCGTTCTCACTGTAATGGTAGAGCGGATCGTACAGGTAGCGATCCATATCCCCATGAGTCCCATGGGGAATGTAACTGTTGATCAGCTCCCCGACCGGATCGGCATAAGCTTTCAAATAGTCTTCGAACGTGACGGGCGTCTCTTCGACGCTGGCGAGGATTTCTGAGATGTTCTTCATAGCGCTTTCTTGCCAGAGGGCGGTCGTTTCAGCATCGAACCATAATACCACGGGCTCACGGCCCCGCACCGCGCGATCAGCCCACCGACAAGAATGTAAGATTTGACGGCGAGGGCAAACAGCCGGCCGCCAATCAACTTCTTCCCGCAGGGGCATTCGAGCAGCACTTCCTACAAAAGACGGGTGTAATCCCGCGAGCGATGGATAATGCGACAGACGACTATCTGCCCATCCGCCACCTTGTACAGCACAAGATAGTTCTTCACAGGAGCGCGCCGGTAACCAAGCTCCGCTAGCTCAGGAACGCGAGAAAGGCCATACAACTCGGGATTCTCCGCCACGAGGCTCACCTGCTTGTCGAATTCCTCCATGAAATTCCGCGCGGCCTGCTTGCTCTGCAACACGCCGACGAGATATCCGACGATATCGCGGTACTCCTGCTGAGCCTCGGCCAATATGGCCTTCCTATAGGCCATATTCTTCCCTCACCGCAGCAGCAAAGTCATCGTAGTCGTCATAACTCCCCGCCGCCAACTCGCGCTCGGCCCTCATGACATGAGACAGCAGGCGTGCCCGCACCACCTCGTCTTGCATAGCGCGATACTGCTCTTCGCTGAGACAGTGGAATACCTCGCAGCCGTTCTTCGTCACGGTCACATCGCGCTCGCGCTCGACGAGTTCGGCGAACTCGGCCGTGTTCTTCATGCTTCTTACGGGAACGCACACTGACATAAAGACTCCCTTCATAGCGTGGCCTAATTATACCACATCCACGAAAGGCTTCATGGCGCCCGTCATCGCCCCCGTTGCCAGACCACTCTCACCATATCCCATTGCCCACCAACTTTCTTCGGAATCGCTTTGCTGGCTCTTTCAATAAAGGAGCCTAACAGAGCCGAACCGCAGAAATGACGCGGGAAAGTCCCGTTTCGCTCCCCGCGCCGACCGCAGTCGCGTCGCAATCATGAACCACACGAGCCCCGGCTGAAAACGCCAGGGCCCGTTCTTGGGAGACTATTCGGTTCGCAGCAGCTAGGCGGCGCAATCTCCGGTCTCGAAATCGTCAACAGGCGCAGTGTCCGAGACGCTTATCGCTGCGCCGGCGCGACGGTCAACGAGGGCGCGGCGCACCCGCAGCACGGCGTAGGCGCCGAAGACCACCGTGTACACCGCCACGCTCGCCACCGCCGCCTCGCCACCGCGGCTCGCGGCCGGCGCAAGCATCAGCATCAGGTGCACGTACACCAGACCGAAGAACACGTAGGCCCACCGCTGCAAGCGCTTCCAGCTATCCGTGCGCATATGCTTCTTCACGAAGCCGAACGACGTCACACCGAGCACCAGCAGGAGCACGAGCAACGCCAGCGCCACCACCAAAGCGCTCAGCACGTTCGCTCCCAGCGCGCCTCCAAGCCGCGGCGCATAGGAGGCCAGATACACCGCCATATGACCGCAGGCCAAAATACACGCGAGAATGGAAAGCTCTGCACGCACCGGCTTCAGCCACTGGTGAACCCGCGAGCCTTTCGCAAACACACCGATGTACATAACCACCACGAACAGCGCCAGCGACAGCATGCACTTGCCCATAAGCAGCGTGAGCGGACTCGCCACCGCGCGCGGCAGCAGCCCCTCAATACCCGCGATATACGCCACATCCGCCACCACGGCCAGGGCGTAGAACGCCACGGGCCACTTATGCAACGGCTGCCGCAGCGCGAGCACAGCAACAATAGTCGCCACGAGAACCACAAGAAACGTCACGGACTACCCCTTACCTTTGTTGCAGGCCCTCGCGCTCATTGAGCGCGGCCAGCAGAAGATGCCCGTAAGCAGCGAGTGCGTCATAGAAGCGCTTGGCTACGACATCGATCTTACCTGCCTCAGCGAGACGATCGACCTCTTCGGCGGTGCGCTTGAAGAAATCCGGCATCCACTGGGAGACGTGCGCGCAAACGAAATCCGCAGACCGATCCCGCCAGAACGCCGCGCTTTCCTCGTCGCCCTCACGCAGCGCCTTCGCCTCGCTGCCGATCAGAAACGAAAGAAACGCCCATTCGTTCCAGACGCTATCGCAAGGCTCAGTCTCGGCATCCTTCGGGAGGACGCCACTCTCGCGCATAGTCCGCTCGACGCGCAGGGTCAGCGCCGAGCGAAACAGCGCCGGCTCCCCAGGTACGCCCGCACGCACATGGATAAACGCGCTCTCGTAGGGAAAGACAGCCACCCCGCTTCCCTGGCGAACGTAGAGGAGCGACCACGCTCGTCGAAGGGCGCTGCACAAGGCGTCTACCTCCTCGTTCCCAACGCACCCGAACCCTTCACAGAGTATCTCGACAGCGTCTCCTTGCCCGTCGCCGTGCTCTGAGACGATATCTCGCGCGCAGCCTATTGCATCGTCACGTACCAGCCCACTTGTCACGGCCAAAGCCAAATCGCTATCGGGAAAACGCGTCAAGGCACCCATCAGCTCGCAGCCATCGGCCAAACCGATCGTCTCTCTCATATTTCCCGCACCCACGAAGCCTCCTTGCAAAGAGGCGGGCACCGCACCCATCGACACCCGCCTTACGTACCGCCTTAACGCCGGCGTCTACTTCAAGTAGTAGACGTTTGGACTTGTCCCCGCCGACTCCATCATAAGATGGAAGTCGCGACCTTCGATAGCCTTCGATACCGCAGAATCGGGATCATCGAGATCGCCCCAATAGCGGGCACGCCCTGGGCACAACTGCATACAAGCCGGCTCCTCCCCCCGATCGATGAGATTCTTACAGAACGTGCACTTCTCCACCGTGCCGGGCGTATGGGGCGGCGCATCGAACTCGCCGACCTCAACCTCAAGATAATACTCAGGGTTGTCGCTAATCAAACTGCGAACACCCTCGTAGGGACAAGCCTTGATGCACGACTCACACCCAATGCACAGATCAGTATCGACGAACACGATACCGTCTTCTCGCTGCTGGGTCGCGCCGGTGGGGCACGCGCTCAGGCAAGCAGGCTCCGCGCAATGCTGGCACTGCATAGGCAGGAAGTTCAGCGTGCAATTGGGGAAGGTGCCGCCAGCGTTGTCGTTGGCAAGAGCGCCGCGCGACACGGCGGTGCCAATGCTGTCAAAATCGTCATCGCCTTTGGTGTACACAACGTTGTACGTCAGCTCCTTCGGCAGATTGTTCGCCATTTTGCACGCCGCAGCGCACGCCTGGCATCCAATGCAACGACGAAGGTCGATCGCCATTCCGTATCGAGTCATCTATCTCAGCCTCCCTAGAGCTTCTCAATGGCCACAGCGCAGTCGAAATAGGACTGGTTTCTGCAAGCCTGGTTGTAGTCGTTGAAGGTCGTGCGGGCAAGATCACCGTCAATGTGCTCACGGGTCAGGAAGCTGCGCGGGCAATGAACCGCTTTGCGCTGCTGACCGGGATTAAGAACAGCCAGCATGGTGACCGAACCGCGATCATTGTAGAGGCGAATGGTGTCCCCCTCTTCGATGCCGAGCTCGGCGGCGTCTTCCGGATTGATGCGGCAAACTGGCGCGGCCTCGAACTCCTTCAGATAGTCCACGTCGTACCACTGAGTATGAGCGCGGGTGCGCATATGCTCACAGCAAATGGTGAAGGGGAACTTCTCGCGAATGGGATTGGAGAGATCGGCCTCGCGAGCCGGCTCCCAGAACACGGACAACTTCTCTTTCTCCAAATCCAATTCCTGGCCCATATTGTAATCGGGCTGCGGCGCCTCGCGGTAAAACATGGCGCGTCCCGTGGCGGTTCCAAAAACGCCGCCCTCGAAGGCGATAGTGGGATCGTTGTCACAGCGCAGGTAATTCTTCTCGCGAATCTTGTCGATGGTGATCCCCTTTTCCTGCCCATAGGGGGTGGAGAGGACAACGTTCAGATACTCGTCGGCGGTGAACTGGAAGAAGTCACCGTACCCCATAGCCTCGGCGATGAGCTTGTATATCTCAAAATCGGGCTTGCTTTCGTACAGCGGCTCGACGGCCTTCTCGTTCCACAGCAGATAGGGGTTGCAGTAGTAGCGCACGCGCAAATCCTCGGTCTCGAACCAATGGCAAGCGGGCAGCAGGATATCGGCATACAGCGCGGTATCGTTCATAGTCATATCCTGGATGACGATGAACTCGATCGCGTTCATGAGCTCCAAAGTCTTGTTCTGATCCGTTTGATTCGAAACAACGTTAGTGCAAGAGGCATAGAAAGACTTGATGGGGAAGTCCTCGCCAAGCTTTTTGCCCGTGGGCACGATGTTATTGCAGAAGTCGGTCCAGTTGAGAATGGCGCCGACGCCTTGGGGAACTTCGCCCGTGGCGCTCGGCATCGTAATGCAGGCCTGCACGTTGCCCTCTCCAAAGTTCGGCTCGCCGGTGAACAGACCCGAACCCGACCGACCCATCTGGCCGGACACGAGCAAGAGGGAATTGACGCATTTCGAGCTGTACATGCCGTTGTTGTAGTGGTTCAGGCCGAACTTCATGTCCGTCTGAACATCGCCTTCTTGCGTGTAAAGGTGCGCGAGATGCTGAATGTCCTCAACGCTCACACCAGTCACTTCAGAAGTGTGCTCCAGCGTCCACGGCTCAACAGCTTCCCGAATCATCTCCATTTCTGTGCGCACCGCGATGCCCTCGATCGGAGCCACGCCGCCAAGCGCGGGCTTAGTGGCCTGGGCCAGAGGCACGGCGCTGGAGCTCGCCTCATCCCACACTACATACGGGTCGACGGGAATCTCTTGGCCCTGAGCATTAGTAGTGGTCTCAGTTGGCTCCACGCCCAAATCGCTCATGCGCAAGAACATGCCGTCTTCCTTGATCAGCAGGGGCGCCTCGGTGTGGTCGCGCAGGAAATCAGTCGCCTCCCAACCTTGCTCGAAGATCTCGCGAATAGCACCGAGCGCCAAAGCGCCATCAGTAGCCGGATGAACAGGGATGAACCAGTCGGACTTCGAGGCCATGGTGCGATAAGCGATGTCGATAACAACAAGTTCAGTGCCGGCGTCACGGGCTTCGAGGAAGAAGTGAGCGAGCTGCTTCTGTGACACTGCCGTGTCACCACCCCAAATCACATGGTGTTTGGCGTTGATGGCGTCTGATGAGCGATTGCCGTAGGGGCCAGCTCCGAACATGTAGGCCCAGGCCATCGGCGTAGCGATATCGCGATCCGGCAGGACCCGGCTCGCACCCATGACGTTCAGAAGTCGGGCCATGACAGAACCTTCCGGCGCACCGCCGCCGAGCGTACCAGTGTTGCCGCTGCCCAAGAAGAACGCAATGGACGTGGGGCCGAACTCTTCCCGATAGCTCTTCCATTTCTCAGCGATCTCAGCAATCGCCTCATCCCAGGTGATACGCTCGAACTCCCCGCTTCCGCGTTCGCCCACGCGACGCATGGGGTACTGCAGACGCTCGGAGCTGTACACGCGAGCAGGCTGGACAAGGCCCTTCGGGCAAATACGATCGAACTCGGGGCCGTCATCGAAGTGACCCGCTGTCGTACGAACCACGCGACCATCGCGCACATGAACATTCAGATAGCAGCCCTGGCCGCACTGGGCACGGCATGCGCCCGCATAGATCTGGGTCTCCGGAACCTCCACCGGCTCCTCGCCCGTTTCCGCCAGCGTCTCCTTGGCGGGAGCACAACCGACAAGCGCGCCGGTTGCCGTCAGTGCGGCCGCCCCCTTGATGAAGTTTCTGCGCGAGAAACTCATGCCCGTTTTCGATTCGGTCATGTTCTGACTCCTCTCTCTCCCTCGCGGGCTCGGACGACGCGACGCAGGGGAGGGGTCGTAGCGTCACGTCGTTCGAGCAGGAAAAGTCTCCTCGTTGGACTTTTCGATGTTCCCATTCTGCCCAAGCCCCCGATTAATAGCGATACGCCGCGTCTAAGCTTTGCGTTAAGCTGACCTTAACCGGAGATTAAGACGCCAATCGGCAATGGTTTCGATCAGGGCGTTTTAGGATTTGGCGACGTTTCATTTTAGGATTTGGCGACGTTTTACTTTAGGATTTGGCACTCGGTGCGACCCGAAAAACTCGCGCCGAAATCGCCGCTATCCCAACGTGTCGGCCATTTTGTAGCCGACGCGCTGGACGGTCAGCAGGTACTTGGGCTCGCTGGGGTTCTCCTCTATCTTCTCGCGGATCTTGCGCACGAACACGGTGATGGAGTTCGAATGCGCGTCCACCTCTCCTTCGCCCCAGATGTACTCCTGAATCTGGCTGCGGGTGAACACCTTGCCCGGATGCGTCGCCAGGAAAGCCACGATCTCGAACTCCTTGGTGGTCAAGTTCGCAGGCCGGCCGCCCACAAGTACCTGGTACTCGTCGAAGCGCACCTCCAAGTCGCCGATGGTCACCGATCCGTCGCGGGCCGTGCAGCGGGCGAACTCGATGGTGTCCTTGTGGCGGCGGATGTGGGCCTCGATGCGCAGGATGAGTTCGGTGGCGTCGAAGGGCTTGGTCACGTAGTCGTCGCCCCCGGCCCGAAACCCGATGGACTTGTCCACGATATCGTTTTTCGCCGACAGGAAGATGATGGGGATGCGCCGGCCCTCGGCGCGGATGCGCGTGCACAAGTCGAACCCGTTCATGCCCGGCAGCATGACGTCCAAAAGCAGCAGATCCGGCTTCTCGGTGGCGAGCATCTCCAGTCCCGACTCGGCGTCGGTGGCCCCGCAGTACTCGTAGCCGCTCTTCGTGAGCAGCTTCTCGATGGCCATATGCAGGCTCTTCTCGTCGTCGATGAGCATCACCTTGTACACAGCCGCCTCCTCGTCTCTCGTGCTACGCAGCCCCAGGGCGCCGCCGCGCCGGCCACTTACCGACCGGCACCCTCGCCCGGCCCGCTTATTCGTCCTCGTCCAACTCTACCACGGCCGCGACGGGAATGCGCACGGTGAACGCGCTTCCCTCCCCCAGCACGCTTTCCACCGTCACCGTATACCCCTGGGCCACGGCGTACTCGCGCACGAGGGCGAGCCCCAGTCCGCTGCCGCTGTAGATGCGCGTCGCGGAGCTGTCCACCTGGAAGAACCGCTCGAAGATGCGCTCCTGGTTCTCCGGCGCGATACCGATGCCGTCATCGGACACCGTCACCAGCACATCTCCCGTGGCCTCCTCCCGCATCGCGGTGATGGCCACGGTGCCCCCGGCCGGCGTGAACTTCACCGCATTGCTGCCCAAGTTCTCCAAAATGCGCAGCATCTTCTCGTAATCGCCGGAAACAAGCGGCACGTCCGGCGCCACCGTCGTCGTCAGCGTCACCCGCGCCCCCACGGCCAGAGGGCCGATGGTTCCCTGGGCCGACGCCACGATGTCGCCCAAGTCCATCAGCTCCATGGACACCGCCATGGCCCCCGCGTCCGACCGCGCGATGTCCAGCATGTCGTTGATCATCCCCAGAAGCACCGAGCTGGACTTGCGCACCTCCTCCCAGCTGCGCCGCTCCTCCGCATCAGCCCCGCCCGATTCCAGCGCGATCTGCGCCAGCGTGATGATGGAGGTGAGCGGCGTGCGCAGCTCGTGGTTCACCATGGAGAGCAAGTCGCTCTTCACCTGGGATTCCTTCGCCAGTTTCTCGCTTAAGGCCTCCAGGCTGTCGCGCTGGGCGGCCAGCTCCTCGTTGGCGCGGCGCAGATCCTGGGTGCGGGCCTCCACCTGCTCTTCTAGCCCCTCATAGGTGATGCGCAGCTCGCGGGCCATGGCGTTGAAGCGGTCGATAAGGCTCGCCATCTCCCGCGCCGTGCCCGCATCGTCCATGGATTGCGCGAGCCGGCCCTCGCCCACTTCCCCGAAGGCCCGCTTCATGGCCTCCAGGGGCCGCAGCACGAACACGGTCATGAGCCCGAAGACCACCAGTCCGATGAAGGTGGCCAAAAGCAGGAAGAACCCCACGTCGCGAATGACGTTCTCGCGCAGCGCCTGGTACTGCTGTTCCAGCGGAATGACGATGCTGATGGCGCCCCCGATGGAATCCAGCGTCCAGCCCTCCTTGGGAAACCCGGTGATGTCGATCTCCCCGGCCGGTTCGCCGTGGCATTCCAGGCAGCTCTCGTTCACCCGCAGCGCCTGAACGTAGCGGAACTGCGCGGCGCCGTCATCGGCCGAGGTTTGGGCGCGATTGACCTCAGCCGGATCGTCGCTCACGATGCGGAAGAACTCCTGGGTTTCCTTTTGCTCGTTGAACAGGGTCAGCGCCTCAGCTTCGAAGGCATCGGGCTTGTCCTGGGCCCGGCGCGGCTCGAAGTTCGTGTAGCGGATGGAGTAGTTGTTGCCCGCCGAGAAGATGGCACCGACGCTCTTGCCGACGATGGCGCAGTGCAGCCCTTTGAACTCGTAGACGCCGGTCGTGGTATTGTTGATGGTGTACTGGGAGTTGTCCATGAACTCCCACACGGCGTCCATCTCCCGAGCGAAGGTGCGCGCCTCCTCGGCGAGGGAGGTTTCCATGTTCTCCGTCTGAGTGCGGATGTCGAAAACGGTGAACACCGCCGTGGCCACCACGAACACGAAGGTGAGCACGAGCAGCGACACTACCCGCAAGCTGATATTGCGTATCTTCATGGCCACCCCCTCGCACCGACAAGATTCTCCAAGTTCCCATGGTAACCCGACGCCTGTGCACCGCAGCCTAAGTTTTGCCTAAGGTTTCGGTTAACAGGATATTAAGGGATAGAGGGTGGAAATCCTGACGGGAAGTCGATAAAGTAGAGATGACAGGTTCAGCGCGTCCTTGCAAGCTGCGCGCCGACCCGCATCGAGAAAACTCTTCGGCAAGAAAGGCACCCCATCGTGAGCATTCGCCCCCTCTTCGCATCGCGAAAGACGACCCGGGCCTCGGCCCTGGTTCTCGCGGTGTGTCTGGGGCTGTCCATCATGCTTGGAGCCGCAGCGCCCCAAGGGGACGAAAGCGAGGTGCCGCCTTTCCGCTTCACGGGGCGCTTCGGCCAGGGCGTGTGCGACACCTTGTGGGTATGGACCCACCGCTTGGACGAGGCGAGCCAGGACGTGCTGACTGAGCAGGCCCTTCAAGCGGCGCGCCAGGCCGAGCCCGCGCCCGCAGGCGACGACGACGGAACGCCCGATTCCGCAAGCAGCCTCATCTGCTTCCTCGGCGAGGAAGTGCCCTACCGCCAGGGCGAGCCGGCCGACATTACCGCGCCCGACGGATACGCGAGCACCTGGGTGGGCACCGGGTGCGTCTCCGACAACGCGAACACCTACTTCATCGGGCACAACCCCGGCGTCTTCGAGCGCGTCATGGACCTAGATATCGGCGATAAGATCACCGTGTTCGACGACGACGGCGCCTCGCGCACCTACTACGTCTTCGACACGCTCTTTCTACCCAACGGCTCGAACTACTTCGTCTACGAGGGCCGCATCGCGCCCACCGGCGAGACCATCACTCTGCAGACCTGCACCGGAGACAACCAGCGGGTGCGCTGCGTTATGGCCCGCTAGGGACGAGGGGCGCGAACGTCGCGCGAAGCGCTCTCGTGTCGTGGTATCATGCGTACATTCGCCGTCATCGGACGGCGTTCGACACGCGGGGGCGTGGCGGAATTGGCATACGCAGCGGACTTAAAATCCGCCTCTTCGGATTGTGGGTTCGAGTCCCACCGCCCCTACCAGCCTTACAACAACGGAAATTTTGCAGCTCTTCGTCGCCCCTTCCGTAGGGGCAGACCTTGGTCTGCCCTCATCAAGCGCTATGGTCGTTCTCGAGGAGGGGCGACCGAGGTCGCCCCCTACGAGATTTCCCGAGCGGCTTCGAAGATCATGCCGTGGAGGATGTCCGATTCGCTGGCCGTGTAGGCGTACGCGCCGGCCAAGGCCAGCACCTCTTCCAAAATGACGAATCCGGCCACGATGACGCCGGCGCGCTTCGGGTCGAGGCCCACCGTAGCCTTGCGCTCTTCCAGCGGCTCGGCGGCCAGACGCTCCTCGATGGTCCGCAGCTCATCGGCAGTGACGACGGCCTTGTGCACGCGGGAGGAGTCGTAGGTTTCCATAGCCTCGCGAATGCTCACGACGCTCGTGGCCGTACCGGCCACGGCCACCACGCGATCGATGGCAAAGCCGATGTCGGCCAAGCCTTCGAAATACGGCGCCATGGCCTCGCGAATCCACTGACGGGCCGCGTCCATCTGGCCCGGCGTCGGCGGATCGTCGTGGAAGAACCGCTCCGTCACGCGACGGCAGCCGATATCGAAGGAGCGGGAGGCCACCGGATCGGTGCCGAAGCTCCCAGCCACCACCTCCGTCGAACCGCCACCGATATCGACGACGAGCAGCTTCTCGTCGGGGAAATCGCTGGAGGCGCCCAAGAACGTGAGCTGCGCCTCACGGGAGCCGGGGATCACCGCCAGCGTGACGCCGCGCTCTGCCAAGCGGGCCGCGAACTCCGGCCCGTTTTCGGCATCGCGGGAGGCGGAGGTGGCCATGGCGATGAGCCGTCGCACGGGATGCTCGGGAGCATCGTAGCGTGCGAGCACCTCCAAGTAGCGATCCACGCAGGCGAGCACCCGCTCGATAGCCGCCTCGGACAGGCGCCCCGTAGCGTCCACGCCCACGCCCAGATCGGTGATGGCGTACTCCTTATCCACATCGATGATGCGTCCGTCTTCCACGTCTGCCACAAGAAGACGGCAGGTCACCGTCCCGATATCCAGGGCCCCATAGCGCCCGTCAGCATAGGTCATGGCATGCTCCTCTTAACGGTTCGGATCTACTCCACGCCGAAGATCGGATCGAGGAGGTCGGAGTACCAGGTATCCGGGGCAGTGATGTCCTCGGATACGATATTGCCACGGAACTCGGAGGCCTCGTCCTTTTCGGCCAGTCCGCTCACGGACACGGCATGCTCGCCCTCGTGCACCCAGCCGAGCTGCGTGCGGGCCGCGTCCTCGATGCCGGCCTCGGTGGAAAGGGCATCCACCGACGCCTCGATGGCGGCGTTGCGCTCCGTGACGGCCTCGTACTCGGCAGCGAGGCGGTCGCGCTCGCGGATATCGGTGTAGAGCTGCTGGGCCGGCCCGTAGAGGAAGGCCGCCCCCAGCCCCAGGCACAGCACCGTGGCGCAGGTGACGATGAAAGGTGCCCGGGTGAAGAAGGGGGGCTTGGCCTCGGGCATTTTGACGCGCCTGGATGCGCCCGCCTCCTTCTGCTGCATGCGGGACGAGCGGCGGTGGGACGCGCCCATCTCCCCTTTGTACACAGCGGCGCGCGGGCCGGCCTGGGAAGCGTCTGAGGGCTTGCCCGCCTCGTACTGGCGGTAATAGGCGCGCCCCGCCCGCTCCTTGGCGCGCTGACGGCGCTTCTTGCCGAAACGGGAGGTCAGACGCCCCAAGGGGCCCAAAGGCGCCTCCAGCTCCTCGTCGTCGACGTCCGCGGCTCGTGCGGCTCCGCGCGATTCCAAAGAGCCCGGCCCGCGGTGGGCGTCGCTCATGGAAAGGGGCGCGTAGCGAGAACCAGATGCCGGCGCGGCGAACGACCGGGCCGAAGAGCGCCCGGCGCTTGCGGCTCGACCGGACACGCGCACCTCGAAATCTGGGTCGTCGGCAAAACGTCCGGCATGGGCGCGCACGGCCGTCGCACCCGTCTGCCGCGCACGGCGATCGGACGCAACGCGTCGCGCTGTGTCGAAGGAAACGATATTCGCCTGTCGTGGCACGGGAGCTCGCTCGTCCTTTCGCTGCCGGGGTTCGTTTCTAGTGCGGGTAGTCAGTCGAAAGCGGGTAGGTTTATCGGTCGGGCGCCGAGGCGCCCCTTGCTCACAAGTCGAGGCTGCGGACGAACGCGCCCCATTTCTCGAAGGAGGCATCGCTGATGGCGTGTTCCATCTGGCAGGCCTCGACTTCCGCCACCTCGGGTTCGATTCCCAGGGCCTTGGTCAGAAAGTCGAAGAGCATGCGATGGCGGTCGAGCACCGACTGGCCGTAGGCGTAGCCCGCCTCGGTCAGCGTGATGTCGCCGTAATGCGGTTGCACGACCAGCTCCTGCTCCTTCAGAGCGGAGATGGCCTTGTTCACCGACGCTTTGGAAACGCCCAGCTTGTTGGCCACATCCACCGAGTGCACGGGCGCGTCGGTCGTGCCGCCAAGCATGACGATGGCCTCGAGATAATCCTCGTGGGACATGGACGTTTTCACCACAGCAATCTCCTTATCGAACAAGTCAGATCATCATAGCACGGCGCGCGAAGAAAAAAGAGGCTCGGAGCCGAAACTTCCGAGCCTCTTTCACATTGTCTTCGCCAAACGGTTACGGACGGCGCGGGGCCTTTCCCTCCACGGCCTTGGCGGCGGCTTGGGCCATGGCCTCCGCCGCCTGGCAGCATGGGGGCACCACGTCTCCCGCGCCCGCGGCATCCGCACCACCCGAAGTATCCGGTCGGCCGGCAGAGGCGCAGTGGGAGCAGCCGGCGCAGCCCCCTTCCCCATCGCCGCAGTGGTCGCCGCAGTCGCACAGGCCGCGGCGCGTCATGCGCCGGATGGCGAGCACCGCCAGGGCCAGGATGACCAGAAGGATGACAACGGTGGGGAAATTGAGGCTGAGCTCTTGCATGATAGTTCCTTACGACTTAGGCGTTCTTGCTCGCCGTTTCAAGCTTGCCCGCACCCTTGGGCTTGGCGGCCGGACGGAACAGCAGGTACAACATGCCCGCAGCCACCACGATGGCCAGGGCCGTGAACGGACCGAAGGTGATCTCGCCGGCGATCAGGCCGCCGAACTGGTAGATCATAAGACCGACGCACCAGGCGAAGGCGCACATGTAGCCGATAGCGGCCCAGGTCCACTTCGCCGACATCATCTGGCGGCGGATGGTGCCGATGGCCGCGAAGCACGGCGCGCACAGCAGATTGAAGGCGCAGAAGGCCATGATAGCCGCCGAGCTGCCGCCGAGCATGGCGGCAAACGCGGCCCACAGCGACGGGTCGGTCTCGCCGATCTCCTCGCCGAGGCTCGTGATGACGCCCACGGTAGCCACGACGTTCTCCTTGGCCACCAGGCCCGTGATGGAAGTGACGGTGGACTCCCAGTTGCCGAAGCCGAGCGGCGCAAAGATCCAGGCGAGCAGGTTGCCGAGGCCGGCCATGAGGCTGTACTGGATGTAATCGTCAACCTCGGGGTCGAGCAGGCCAAAGGAGCCCTCGTAGAAGCCGAAGTTCAGCAGGAACCAGATGACCATGGAGGACAGGAAGATGATGGTACCGGCTTTCACCACGTAGCTGCGCACGCGCTCCCACATGGAAAGCAGCACGTTCTTCACCGTGGGCAGGTGGTACTGGGGAAGCTCCATGATGAAGGGGGCCACCTCGCCGGCGAAGGCGCGGAACTTCTTCAGGATGATGCAGGACAGGATGATGGCGAACAGTCCCAGGAAGTAGAAGACGGGGGCGACCCACCAGGTGGCCTCGTAGTCGCCGCCGGCCAGAGCGCCGAAGACGAGCGCGATGATGGGCAGCTTGGCGCCGCAGGGGATCATCGTGGTCGTCATGATGGTCATGCGGCGATCCTTCTCGTTCTCGATGGTCTTGGTGGCCATGACCGCGGGCACGCCGCAGCCGGAGGCGATGAGCATCGGGATGAAGGATTTGCCGGACAGACCGAAGCGGCGGAACACGCGATCCATGATGAAGGCGACGCGGGCCATGTATCCGCAGCCTTCCAAGAAGCCCAGCAGGATGAACAGCACGATCAGCTGCGGGATGAAGCCGATGACGGCGCCCACGCCGGCGATGATGCCGTCGAGCACCAGGGACTGCACCCAGGGAGCGGCGCCGATGGACTCCAGCCAGCCGCCCACCACGACGGGCACGCCCACGTGGTAGAAGCCGTAGTCGGCCGGGTCGGGCTCCTCCAGCTCGCCGGCCTCGAAGGCGGCCACGCCCTCGTCGGTTTCAAGGATGCCCTCGAACTCCTCGACGGCGGCCTCGTACTGCTCGGTGCCGGTGTAGAGCCAGCCGTCGCCGAACAGGCCGTCGTTGGCCCAGTCGGTCACGATGGTGCCCACGGTGGACACCGAAATGTAGTAAACCAGGAACATGATGACGATGAAGATCGGAATGCCGAGAATACGGTTGGTGACGATGCGGTCGATCTTCTGGGTGGTGGTCATCGCCTTGGGCGACTTCTTCACGCAGGCGTCGCAGACGTCGGTGATGTTGTCGTAACGCTCGTTGGTGATGATGGACTCGGCGTCGTCGTCCTCGGCCTCCTCCAGGCGGTCGCGGATGGCGGCGATCTTCGAGAGCGCGGCAGCCGGCAGGTTCAGCTTATCGATGGTGAGCTGCTCGCCTTCGAGGAGCTTGATGGCGTACCAGCGGGCGTGGCGGCCCTTGATGGCCGCGCCAGCCACGTCGATGACCTGGGCCAGGGCCTCTTCCACATCATCGGTGAAGCGCAGGGTGGTCGCCGGGACGGTCCCCTTCTTGCCCGCCTCGATGGCGGTCTTCACCACGTCTTCCATACCGCGGCCTTTGAGCGCGGAGGTCTCCACGACAGGGCAGCCCAGGCGCTTCGCGAGGGCGTCCACGTCGATCTTGTCGCCGTTTTTCTCCACGAGGTCCATCATGTTGAGGGCCACGACCGTGGGGATGCCCAAATCGATGATCTGGGTGGTGAGGTACAAGTTGCGCTCGAGGTTCGTCGCGTCCACCAGGTTGATGACCGCGTCGGGCTTGCCGCTCATGAGGTAGTCGCGGGTGACGATCTCCTCGGGGGTGTAGGGCGAGAGCGAGTACACGCCGGGCAGGTCGGTGATGACCACCTCCTTATCGGCGCGGTAGCGGCCCTCCTTCTTCTCAACGGTCACGCCGGGCCAGTTTCCCACATACTGGTTCGCGCCGGTCAGATCGTTGAACATGGTCGTCTTGCCGCAATTGGGGTTGCCGGCAAGCGCAATGTTGATAGCCATGATCAGCCTTTCCTTCTCCAAAAAAACCGTTGTTCGCCGGGCCCTTCTCGCGCCTCCCAATGCGCGCCGCGGCGAAGACAGAAGTTAGATAAATCTAACTAGAGGGGAGAAAAAATGCGCCCTCGGGCGCAGGGGGGTGCGGTTCCCCTAGGATACGAGCACGTTTTGCGCCTCGTCCTTGCGAAGCGACAACTCGAACCCGCGGACAGTCACCTCGATGGGGTCTCCCAAAGGCGCCACCTTGCGCACGTAGATATCGGTGCCCTTGGTGATGCCCATATCCATGATGCGGCGCTTGATGGCGCCCTCGCCCACCAGGCGGCGCACCGTCGCCGATTGCCCCACGGGCACATCGCGCAGGGTCTTGTCCTCAGCCATGTTCTTCCTTTCTGTCCTCTCGGCGATTCCGGCTGATTGGGTCGGTACGAGTCGGTACGACAACGTAGGCGCCCCGCGGCGTCCGTCATTGCGATCGCGTGACGACGCGATCGCCCCTTGACGCCCATCTTTGCGGGAGCGCGACGGGCGTGCCTTCTTCTTATGAAACGATGATCTTCGCGGCCACCGATTTATCGAGCGCCACACTCGCGCCCTTGATCTCCACGATGAAGTTTCCTGCCTGCTCGGAAACGACGGACACCTTCGCTCCCTCGACGAACCCGAGGTTCTCGAGATGATGGTGCACATCGCCCTTCCCCCGCACGCGGACAACTTGAGCGGCATCGCCGCGACGCAGGAACGTCAGCGGCATCGGCTGGCACGACGCGCCCACGCTGCTGGCCCGGCAGACGGCGCTCTCCATAACCATCGCATTGCTCATGATGACTCCAATCAATGTTAGATGCATGCAACATTGTATTGTAGCCAAAAGTTAGACTATGTAAACCCTAAAAGTTTACTTTTTCATACTTTGTTCCGTGAGCGCGAAACTCGCACAGTCCGTCTGAAACGCCCCGCCAAAGAGCGGGCGACGTGGTATCCTTTATCCTATCTGACCTCTTTGAAGAAGGATGATTCATGGCGCAACGCATCGATCGGGCCGCCTCGTTCGGCCAGAACCTGTACGTGGACACGCGTGGAGCAGCCGGCGAGCCGGTGCCTTTCACCCAAGCCGTCATCAACGGCCTGGCCCAAGGCGGCGGTCTCTACGTTCCCGAAGAGCTGCCGACGCTGAGCCTTGACGAGATCTGCGCTCTGGCGCGTCTCCCCTACGCCCAGCGGGCGGCCGCCATCTACAAGGCGTTCAACGTCGATCTGCCCGACGAGGCCATCGACGAGCTCATGGGCCGCGCCTATGGCGACAATTTCGATGATGAGGCCATCTGCCCCATTACCTCGCTGGACGAGAGCACCCACATCCTGGAGCTGTGGCACGGGCCGACGAGCGCCTTCAAGGACATGGCCCTGCAGTGCCTGCCCCACTTTTTCTCGGCCAGCGCCGAGAAGCTGCGCGAGGAGGGAACGCTCGATCACGAGTTCATGATCCTCGTGGCCACCTCCGGCGACACTGGCAAGGCCGCCCTGGAGGGTTTCAAGGGCGTAGACGGCGTCTCCATCGGCGTGCTGTTCCCCGATGGCGGCGTGAGCGACATCCAGCGCAAGCAGATGGTCACCACCACCGGCGACAACGTGCAGGTGTGGGCCGTGCGCGGCAATTTCGACGACTGCCAGACCGGCGTCAAGCGAACCTTTGCCGACGAGAAGTTCACCGAGAAGCTGCTGAACGAGTACCGCATCGCCCTTTCCAGCGCCAACTCCATCAACTGGGGGCGGCTGCTGCCTCAGGTGGTCTATTACATCTCCAGCTATGCCGAACTCGTGGCTGCGGGCAAGATCGAAGCCGGATGCCCCATCGACGTGTGCGTTCCCACGGGCAACTTCGGCAACATCCTGGCCGCTTGGTACGCCAAGCAAATCGGTGCGCCCATCGAACGGCTGCTGTGCGCCAGCAACGACAACCGCGTGCTCACCGACTTCATCAACACCGGCACCTACGACATCTCCGACCGCGAGTTCATTCTCACCTCCTCTCCCTCGATGGACATTCTCGTCTCCTCCAACCTCGAGCGCCAGCTCTTCGAACTGACGGGCCGCAATGGCGAGGCTATTCGCCAGTGGATGGCCGATCTGGCCGACGCCCGCTGCTTCCGTGTAGACGCCGAGACGTTCCGCCGCGTGCGGGAGAACTTCAGCGCCGACTCCGTGGACAACGCCACCTGTCTCGCCACCATCCGCGAAGTGCTCGACGCCCACGACTACCTGCTGGATCCCCACACCGCCGTGGCCTACGCCGCCGCTCAGAACCTGCGCGGCGAGAACCCCGTCCTCATCGCCTCCACGGCCCACTGGGCAAAATTCGGCAACAACGTCTACCGGGCGCTTCACGGCATCGAGCCTTCTGGCGAGCTGCCCGCGGCCGTGGCCGCGCTCACCGGTTGCGAGCTGAACAAGCTCATCGCCGAGGAAACGGGCAAGCATCACATCCCCGCCGGACTTGCCAACTTGGATACAATGCAAGTACGATTCACCGAAGTAATCGACAACGACGTCGAGGCCATCGAGGGCGCCGCCGAGGCGTTCCTCGCCCGCTAGGCCTCCCGAGAACGGAAGCGATGCCACCATGGGCCAGTTGAAGAACCTCTCCACCACCGTCCGCCTCACCGTGGCGAACCCCTCTTCCGAGAACAAGTCCGCCTTCGGACCGGGCATCGCCAAGCTCTGCCTGGGCGTGCGCGAGATGGGCTCCCTCAACGCGGCCGCCAAGGGCATGCGCATGGCCTACAGCAAGGCCTGGCGCATCATCAAAGACACCGAGGAGACGCTCGACGTGCAGCTCCTTCTGCGCGACGGGGCTCACGGCTCCACGCTCACCGAGGACGGAAACCGCCTCCTCGATGCCTACCTGGCCATCGAGGAGCACCTCTCAGCCGAGGCCGATCGTCTCTTCAAGGAGATGACCCGCTAGACGGGCTCGATCTCTATGGTAAGCGAACTCCCCCGGGGCTGAAGCCCCTCGGAGCGCACGCGCAGACGCCAGCCAGGAACGCTCATCTCCTGGGCGGCGGGGGCGGCAGAACCGCCTTCGCCGCCCCCGCCAGCACGATCCCCCTCCCCGCCATCTACGGGCCAGGGCACCGCCGCTGCAGAGCGAGCGGCCTCGAGAGCCGGATCGCTGCCGAAACGGTACAGGCACCCGAAGCACGTATCCATGTCATCGAACAGGGTGCTCTCGCAAACTGGGCAGATTTTCATCGATGTCTCCTTCTCTTGGTTTCGTTCTTAACCGCTCCTCTGCCGCCCGACGTTTCCGGAGCGGCCTGAGTTCTTGCGAGAGCGGGCGCCCTCGGCTTTCTGCGTCGCGGAGCATCGGGGAGCAGGCACACATCGCCTCGGACGAACCAGGGCCCCGGCCGGGCAAAGCGCTCCACTACCGCCCAGGCTCGACCGCAACGCAGGCGCGCCCCCGGCAGCACGAGACGATGAACCGCTATCACCCGGCCCCTCCTGTCGAGAAAGGCAACGTCCAGAGGATGCCGCATCGTCAGCGTGTGCACATCGCGACAGCGCGGGAACACCATGACCGTAGAATCCGGCCTGCGTCCCGCCAATCCGCGCAACCGCAGAAGCGGGCTTGAAGCTACCACCCATCGGCCCTCGAACGGGGCCCGATCGCCATCCCTTACCGTGCAAAGGCGCGCAAACGCCGTTTTTGCGTCTCCCCTCATCCCATCGGCGCATTTACCTGAAGGACCACGCATAGCACGTCGCCCACCCATGTGCAGCTGAGTGCGAGCCATGAGCACCGCCCTCCTTCCTTGACTCCCGTCCATACTCCTTCTTGGCCGCTGGCTACCAGTGCCCACCCGCGTCCCTCCAGCTCGCCAACGAGGCGATCGGGCAGGCCGTCCCCCTCCTCAACGAAGGAGACCACCGACCAGTCGTCGTTGGCCCGCAGCTCCTCGCGACCGTCCACATCAACCACTTCCTCGGCGAACCAGTTGGGGGCCTCCCACGCCGCGCGCAGACCGACGTCGGGCTCAAGCTCCCCTGGCGCCCCGGGCAGCATGGCCTCCCCCATCGGTTGCCCCAAAGCCAGAGCGAGCAGGGGGGCCAGGACAAGCGCGAGGGCACACCCGAATCGACGGCGCCATGTCTTCCCGGCACCCATCAGAGCAGCACCCCCGGCCGATAGGCGTCCACCGTCAGATCGACTTCGTGGACGAGCCTCGGAAGCGAGACACCGAACACCTCGTCTTTAAGCCCCAGCCCGAAAAGCGTAGGGGCAAAGGAGAGACGTCCGCAATAGCGCTGATAGGAGCCTGCCCGCCCCTGAACCGTTACCTCGATTGCCAGGTTGGAAGTACCCAAAGCCCCCTCCAGCTCGCTTTCCACAAGAGCGGCCACCTCGGCCGGCCCCTGGCCCGCATCGGGCGACGGAGCATAGGCGCAGATGGCTTGACGGGCCAGCTGGTCAAAAGCCGCGCATGCCTCGAAAAACGACAGCGCGTTCACGACGATGACGGCGAGCACAATGGCCACGGGAAGGACGACAGCCAGCTCGACGGTAGCCTGACCCGCATCCCCGCGCTCCTTTCGCAGAACGTCCATAGCTCACTCCCATCTCTCGAGATACGTCGGAGCGCCGACGATGTTGCGCAGGGCTGCGAAAGCGCCATCGACAAGTCCGGTCGCTCCTTCGGCCAAGGTGGCGGGGAGGGTCACCGTCAACGGAACCGAGACCCCTGTCAGAGGAATCTCGACAACCGCAAGGGTGATCTCCAGGGAGGCCAAGCGCTGATAGGCCTCGTCGCTCACCCGCTCCGCTAGCAAACCGAGGGCATCGCTGGAGGCCTCGGGGCGCGCCAATGCCTGCTCGCGCAGAGAGAGGTACCGGGCTGACCAGTCGCCGCCGCCAGCGCGCGCCACGGCTTCCGTACCGGCAAGAACTGGCTTGAGGGGAGCCGTGTCGGCCGGCTCGAGGCCCACCGCCTCGAGCCCTTCGCGAAGGCCATTGGCGGCCCACTCTCCCAATCCCGTCGAGCCGGCGAGCGGTATGCCCGAAAGCACGGCCTCCACCCCGTTTTTCAACCCTTCGGTGCCGCTGCTATAGGCCTCCAGGACGCCGGCCCATCCGTCCAGCACCAAACCGCCGACGCCGGAGAGAGCAGAGCCCGACCCCGACAGATCGTCGAGCAAGTCGCCTATCACCGACGCCTCCTCGCCCTCGTCCCGGATGAGCGTCGCCGCCGACACCGCGGCCCGAGTGCCCAGCGTGCCCGAGGGCGCAAAAGCGCTCTCGAAGGCGGTCGGCTCCGACGTTCCCGTCGAGACGACGAAGGCGATGCACCCCGCCGCTCCGGGAGGATCCGCTTTAATGCGGAAGGCGCCCGCATCACCGAGCGCGGCCAGAACCTCGTTCAAAAGGCCCTCCGCCTTGCCCTTCGCCGCGCGACTCAACGGCTCAGCATCCGCTCTCGCCTTCTGGTAGTCGGCAGCAGCCTGGGCGACGGCGTCGTAGTGGTACTCGAACCCGTTGTCAATGGAGGTGGAGGCCGAGGCCACCGATCCTAAGGCGCTCGCTGTGAACTTGCAGGCAGGGCAGGTTTCGAAGGAACCGGACTCCCACTCCTCGGCCGACCCGTAATAGTCCACGAGCCCCGCCTCCGGGCAGCCGTCCCAGGCATGCATCACCGGCAGCTCTCCATCGACGGCCACCGGATAGACGGGCTCGGTATACAGCCGCGTGGCCCGCATCTGCTCGATGTTCCGCGGAAAGCGGGGGAACGACGCTGAGAAGCTGTCGGCCGTCTCGTGGACGAAGGCCTCGCGCAGCTCGCTTATGGCATAGGCGTAGAATCGCTTGCGCAGGGCGCTGCGGGCCTGCTCCTCGGCAGAGTCCGAGCCAGGACGCTCGCTCAGCAGCCTCTCGCGGTAATAGACTCGCGCCCGTTCGAGAGGCACGGAGAACGACCAACTGTCCACCGAGGCGAACAGAGGGTTATCGGCACCGCTCAGCCCTGCGAGGCGCCCCGCGCGCTCGTACATGCAATAGGACGGATTGTCGCCGCAGTCGCGGGCGAAACCCCGAGCCCGGGCTTCCTCGGCGGCACGCGCCGCCTCCTCGGCCCGGGACGCCGCCTCGGCAAGCTCGCCCTTGCCCGCTTCCACGGCCTCCTCCATGGACTCCTCGACCGCGCTCGCCCCTGACGCAATAGACGATCCCTCGCCGGGCAGCAGCAGGGCCATGGCCGCATAGCCGCTCCCCTCACCATTGGCCGCCGCCACCGCCGCACCGTTGGCCGCCGCGAGAAACGGCAGCGCCCGCTGCAGCGCCTCCAGCCCCTCGCAGGCCTTCTGGGAGAACGCGTCGCGCGCCTTGATCACTTTCTGACCGGCCGAAACGAGCTGGCTGCCCAACTCCGCCGCCGGCGGGACGCACAGGGCGACGACGCCGGCCCCGTACGCAATGTCACCCAGAAGCGTGAGTGACAGCACGGCGGCATCGGCCACGCGCACGGCCACCATGAACTCGGCCACGGGGTTTAAGGCCGCGCATGCGGCGGCATCGGCCACCTCCTGCACCTCGGCACCAGCGGCGTGGATGCGGTACACCTGAGCCGCTGAGAACAGCAGCGACAGAGTGACGAGCAGCGCCACGGCCATGCCGGCCGTCGTCGAGCCCTCCTCGTCGCGGAATATCGACTTATCCTTCATGGCGCCATTCACCTGCCTTTCCATTGACGCTCGCGCCATTCAATGATTCCTGAGCCCACGAGGCGCGCGTCGGCGCCGTCGCCGTCACCTCCACCACCAAGTTGCCCCGCTCGTTCACCATCCCGAGCAGCGTCGCCCCTCCATCCAGCAGGGGAAGCGGCCTCACCTCCGTCCGCACGGTCACCCGCGCGACATCCGCCGCACCGCCGCCCTCGCAACGCACCTCCCATGTGCAGCCGGAGTCATGCACATGGAAGACGTCGAGGGGCGGGATCGCCCCCAAGCGGCGGCGCACGTACTCCTCGCAGGTCGCCGCATCGCCGTCGCTCGTCGCCAGAAGCCGGCAGCCCTCGGCCGCCGCACCGGCCATGACCATGCGGTCGTACAGCACGATGCCCGGCTGTACGAGCAGAAGAACGAGCAAGAAAACCACCGGCAGGGCCACGGCGGCCTCCACCGTCGACTGGCCGCGCGCATCGCGGGCCCTCGCACCCATCCGCCCCATTGCCTCGCACCTCCTTAAAACACGAGCACATCGGCGATCCACGTGGCCGCCCCAGCGAGATGATGCGACGCCGAGGCGAGCCCGTGATCGACGAAAAGCCCTTGGGACAAGGCCCGCCAGAGCGCCGCCCCGGCAACAATCACGCATAGGAAAGCCACCGTGACGATGGCGTACTCCACCGTGCCCTGACCGCACTCGTTCCCTAAAGGCTGTTTATTCCCGAGGCGATGGCGTCCCAGAGCTCTTGCAGCTTTGGCCGGAACAGGGTGATGGCGATGATGGCAATGACCACGAGCACCCCGACGAGAATGGCGTACTCGGTCGTCCCCTGGCCGCGCGTGTCCACCAAGCGCGAGCGCACCGCGGCGCACCACGCGCGTGTGCGCCGATCGACCGCCTCCCGCGCACCCGCTACTTTTCCCACAACGGATTCGAGCCTCTTCATGTCGCACTTCCTTTCTCGTTCGTTTCATCTTCAAAAGCCCCCCGCCAATTCCAGGAGCACCGGCCCCAGCACGAGCATGAGCATGGCGGGCAGGATGAGCACGCCGGTGGGAACCATCATCTTCACCGGCGCCTTCGCCACCGCCTCCTGGCGACGCGCCTTGTATCCGCTGCGAGCCTCCCGCGCCGCGTCCTCCAAGTTGTCGGCCATAGTCGCGCCGAAGCGCAGGGAGCGCACAATGTTCTCGATCACCCGGGCGAGCAGCGGGGAGGCGTAGGAGTCGGCCACCTCGCGCAGCGCCTCCGGCCGCGATGCCAGGCCGCAGGCCCATTGGCGCTGGGCGCTTCGGAACGCATCGGCCAACTGCGTGCGGAAATACCCGGTGTACAAATCGAGGCTGCGGTCGAAGGACATTCCGCTGCGCATGCCGAGCGCCACCACGTCGAGCATCTCGGACAAGTCGCATTCCATGGCCTCGGCTCGCCGGCAACTTCGCCGCTTCACCGCCCAGGGCAACGCCCTCCACCCGGCGGCGGCGCCGATGACAGCGAGCAGAACCGCCAGCTCGGTCGTCGCCGTCAGCCCCACTGCACCGCCGAGAACCGCGCCGCCGAGCATCAGGCGCACTCGCGCCTCCCCATAGCCCGCAGGCGACAGCGCGCCGCCAAGACCGGCTGCGGCCAAGCGACGGTCAGGCAAGGGCCGCTCCCGTAGAGACGACGGCGACAGGAAGCGGAACAGCGGACTTCGGGCCCGCTGGGACAGCTCCACCGCATAGGCGACTATCCGCGCATCCACTCCTTCTTCCCCGACCGCTGCGGCACGGCCGGCCTGGAGCGCGGACGACCCTTCCACCACCGCCGCGCGATGACGGATGCGACGCCGCCATGCCCCGACGATGCGCGAGGCCATACCTCCGAGCAGCGCCGCCGAGCCGACCGCAACGACCGCCGCCGCTCCCTGCGCCCAACTTACATCCATCACGACCGCCTCCCGCCCGCGTCCAGCATCCGATGCACCAAGACGACGCCGGCCACCTGCATGACCAGAGCCGCCGCCAGAAGAGCCATACCCGCCATGCTCTCGAAGAACGGCGAGAGGAAACCGGGGCTCATAAGCGAGAACAGGGCGATAAGCACGAACGGCATCGCCGTGACGATGCGCGCCGACAGCTGGGCCTGGGCCGTCTGCACCTTGAGAGAGCGAGCGAGGTCGATCTCGCTTTCCACCGACTCCCGGGCCGCATCGAGCACCGCCGCAAGACTGCCGCCGCTCTGATGCTGCACGTCCAGGGCAACGGCCACGAAAGCGAGTTCCGGCACATCGGTCCGCTGACGAAACAGCGCCAGTGCCTCCGAGGCCGTGCCCCCCGTCTGAAGCACCAGGGCCGCCGAGAGGAACAACTCGCCCAAAGGACCCTTCATCTCCGAGCCCGTCTGTTCCAGCGTCTGCATGAGGGAGAGCCCCGCCCGAAAGCACACGCCCAACGAGCGCAGCGCATCGGGAATCTCGTCTCTCAAGGCGGCCTCGCGCCGTTCTGCATCGCTCTTCACCGCAGCGCAGAGCGCCACCAGGGCGCACCCCGCCACCGCCGCCCCGAATACCGGCGATGCGGCCACCACCCAGCAGGCGACAAGCAAGGCAAGGCAAACGCCCAGAACCAGCGAGAGCAAGGCGTCGGACGTCGAGGCATAGCCCCGCTGCTCCAAGGCCATCCGCGCCCACAGGACATAGCGCCGCACCGGCTCGCGGCGCAGGAGCGCCTCGGCGACCGGCCGCAAGCCCGACACCCCGTGGCGCAAGCGCCAAGCAAGCCCGGGGTGGGCGGCTCCCCGACCACCTTCGGCCGCAAGGGCCCAGGTACGGCGAAGGCGCTCGTGCCGGATCGTCGCAAGCCGCGCGACCAGATACCCCGCCGCCCCCGACGAGACTACGCCGACTGCCGCAAGTCCAACGACCGCATCCATGTCTTCACCTCCCGTCTGTCCGCCAGGCCCATGGGAGCCAGCCGGTCGACCCACTGCGGATAGTCCAGCCAAAAGCCCGCTTCCTGGCCCACTTCCCACCGGTACAGCGTGCGAACGACGCAGCGGCGGCGCCCGTGGTCGAAGGACACCTCGGCGATCTCGGAGATGCAGCGGGCGCCCCCAGGACGGCGCGCCGTCTGCACGATCAGATCTAAAGCGTTGCCGATCTGCGCCTCGATGGCATCGGGAGGCAGCTCCACGGCGAACCGCACCATGGTCACCAGGCGCTCCACCGCCTCGCGCGGGGCGTTGGCATGCAGCGTCGTCAGCGATCCGTCGTGGCCCGTGTTCATGGCCTGCAGCATGTCGATGGCCTCGTCGGAGCGGCATTCGCCCACGATGATGCGATCGGGCCTCATGCGCAGGGCGTTCACCACCAACTCCCGTATGGTCACCTCGCCGGTGCCTTCGGCGTTGGGCGCCCGGGCTTCCAAGCGCACCACGTGGGGGTGCTCGTCGAACTTCAATTCGGCGGCATCCTCGATGGTGATGACGCGCTCCTCGTGGGAGATATGGCAGGAAAGGGCGTTCAAGAGCGTCGTCTTGCCGCTGCCCGTGCCACCGGAAACCGCAATGGAACGGCGCGACCCCACAGCCCAAATGAGAAACTGCTCTACCGTCTCGTCGAACGAACCTCTCGCTTTCAGCTCGGCCAGCGTCATGACGCGCCGCGTGAAGGCGCGAATGGTGAGCAGCGGCCCATTGAGGGAGAGCGGCGGCAGCACCGCGTTGACGCGATGGCCCTGGGGCAAGCGGGCGCTGGCCATGGGCGACGATTCGTCGACCCGCCGGCCCAAAGGGCCTAAAATGCGATCGATGAGCGCCCGCACCTGCTCGTCGCTCTCGAAGCTCACGCTCGCTCGGGACAGGCGGCCGTCGCGCTCTATGTACACGCTGTCCGTTCCGTTGACCATGATCTCAGTCACCGTCTCGTCGGCAATCAGATCCTCCAGCGGCCCGAGCCCGAACACCGTGCTGATCAGGCCCTCCACCAAGTCGCGGAACACCGCGGGCGCAAGCGCCTTCCACGGATCTCGCGTCGAGAGCCTCCGGCAGGCGGCCCGGATCTCGTTGCGCGCCCGCTCCGGGCTGTCGACGGCGATGAGCGCGACCCTATCCAGGGGAACCAGCTCGCCCACGGCCATCCGCAAGGACTCGAGCCCCGTTGCCACGCGCTCATCGTCTTGCTGATCGCGGGCGTCTTCCGCCACGCGAACCCATTCCAGAAGAGACATTTCCTCACCTCCTTACGATGCGCCCTTGGCCAAGGCGGCCTCGCGACGGCTCGCGCGACCCTTGCGTTTGCGCTGTTTGCCCCGCAACCCCGCGTCTGCCTTGGGCGCCAAGCCGATGCGGGCGAGAGGAGCCTGCACCCCCGCACTTGCAGGACGAGAAGCCAAGGGCAGCAGCTCGTCGAGAACACCCTCGATGCTTATGCACAAAGGGCTCGAAGCCTCTACCAGGCTCTGCGCCATGCCCGCGCCGAGCAGCTCCTCCACTTCGCGACCGCCGTCGGCCAGCTCCGCTACATGGGCCCCATCCAACGCACTGGACACGTCGATGGACGTGAAGGGCGCATGACGCGTGCAGCGGTTCACGGCGAGCAGAAACGATCCCGTTGCAATGCCGCAGCGCAGGCACAAATCGAGGGCATGGCGGCAGGCACGTACCGAGGAGGCGCGCTGGTCGACGAGGAACAGGGAGGCGGCAGCCCGTTCCAGCAGAAGGAGATGCACGTCGTCCCAGCCGCCTCCCGTGTTCGCGATCACGAAATCGAAGGAGGCGACGAGGACGTCGACGACCGATCCCATGGAGGCCGCTACGACCTCCGAGCGCTCCAGGGCGCGCGGAGCGCTGACGAGCACCAGCGGCGCCCCACTCAGCTCATCGGGCACTGCTCCCGTTCTCGCAACTTCTTCAACCGGCACCGACGGAGCGTCTCCCATCAGGGCCGCGAGATCCCCAAACTGCAGATCAGCGTCGAGCAGCGCCGTGCGCAGGCCGCGCCGAGCCCCGAGAAGGGCCGCAAGGGTCGCCACCGTGCTCTTACCCGCACCACCGCTCCCGCTCACCACCGTCAGCAGAAAGCCCGCGCGATTCTCTTCCTGCGTTTTTGCCGTCGTGAGAGCTTGTCGGACGCCTTCGGAGTCGGGTAGCGCCAGCGCGACGGATTCCCCATCGCCCCTGTCGCCATCGATGTTGCGCGCGGCCTCCTTCAGCAAATGCTCCCCCAGCTCCGCGGGAGACACAATGCCGTCCAGCTCGGCGGCCCGAGCCCGGGAGGCCACCGATCCCGTGCGATCAGCCGTCACAAGATAGACGGCCGTCTGCGGACTGTCGCGCTTGCAGGCCGCCGCGAGATTGATGGGCTCCGCCCCTTCGCAGCACGACACCCACACGAAATCGAAATGCTCTTCGTTGACGCGCCGCCGAGCTGAGACCGCCTCGGCGCACACTTCCACAGCCAGGTCCTCCAGCACCGAAGAAAGCGAGGTTGCGCCGTCCTCCGCCATCGGCAGACTCTCGCCGTGGCCGCAGAGCAAGTAACGCTTGCGCTTCGTCATAGGTTCGCTCCTTCCCCCGTCGCCCCATTCTCAGGCGCCGCCGGTTGCCCAGAAGCGGAAGGCGCCTCGGCGGCGGGGCCCTCCACAGGCGTCTCCGCCGAAGCCGACGGCTCTGCCGCCTCCTGCCCCTGAGGCGCCGCTTCGCGAACCTCCCCTCCCGTCGAACCGTCCGATGGCGTGCTGCCACCCAAGGCCGGCAGCGCGAAATAAAGTTCCAAGTTCTGCGCCGCCGCCACGACCTCCTGAACCCGCTCGGGCTCGACGGCCAACGTAACCCACTCCGCCGTCGCCCCCGATTCGGACGCAGCGCTCGTGGCCAGCACCAAAGCGCCGCCCACCAGCTTGGTCGTGGACACAGGGCCCGTGGCGTACACGTCCACTTCCATACCCGGCTCCACCGAACCACCCACGGCCTGCACGAGCCGCGCCGGCACGCTGATGGCGGCCATGCCCGCAGGCACCGCCAGTTCGGAGTCGGACACCTCGGTGCGCCGGAAGCAGAGGACTTCCCCCTTGATGACGTTCGAACCCAGACGTCTACCGATGATTTGGGAGGAATCAGTCACGGCAGTGTCGGGCAGAAGGTCGGCCACCCACATCTTCGTGACGACGGCCGAGGCGTCCACCACCTCGCCCGCCGCCAAGTCGCGCTTGGCCACGCACACTTCCACCTGATCGCCCCCGTAGCGCTCAAGCGCCTCGGCTCGAGCCGCGTCCACCTCCCCGCGCACGCTGGCCAAGTAGAGGGCCACGCACAACGCGCAGCACAGCCCGCAGGCCAGAGCACCCCATTTCGTCTTGTTGATTGCCATCGCTTCTCCTGACTTTCGGAAACGATGACATCATGCAAGATCACGACCGTAAAAATGACGCGGGAATGTCCCGTTTCGTTCCTCGCGCCGACCGTCATGGAGTCGCATCCTCGACCGCACTGGCGTCCCAAGGGCGAGGGGAATGCCAGGGCAAACAAGAAAGCCCCGGGCAACCCGGGGCTTTCTGCTTCAATTCATGGTGGTCGCGGAGGGATTTGAACCCCCGACCTTGTGCTTGTAAGGCACCTGCGCTCCCGCTGCGCCACGCGACCGAACATATTACGCGCCTAAATGCGCGAGTCCGTATTGTGCCACAAGTTCCCCGCCGGAGCAAATGGAAAGCAGGGCGCCGAGACGATAGCGCATCCCGCGCACCTCGCGGCACAGCGCCCACGACGCAGCGTGCGGCGCGATCCCGGCACGGCGCCCACGGCGCTACCTCGGCACAGCGGCCGCGGCATTGCCGCCGGCGTCGTCGCTGGTCGCGCGCATCCGGCCCGCCACGAGCGCCGTAACGAAGATGGCCGCCGCGAACAGCAAGAGCACGCCGACCGCAAGCGCGACGTCTTCCGCCGCCGACCCCGTCGCATCGCCCACCGCCGCGCGCAGGCCCTCGCCGAGCCAGTACACCGGCGTGAAGGTGGCCACGACGCGCACCGCCTCGGGCATAAGATCCAGGCTGATCCACGTACCGCCTAGAAACGTCAGCACCATGCCGGTGATGTTGCCCACGGTGTTCGACACACTCTCGCCGCAGCCCAGCTGCCCCAGCAGAAACGCGATGGCCAGCGGGATGAGCACGAACACGAGCTCCACCGCCAGCACGCAGGCAAGATCGGCCGGTGCGAGGGTGAATGCGGAATAGCCGAATGCGACAAGGCCGATGCCCATGATAACGGCCCACACGAGAAGCGCCACGACGAGCCCCGCCGCCGCCTTCTGCAGCCCCAGACCCAAGCCCGAGGTGGAGGAGACGGCAACGCGCCGCCGCACGTCGGTGCGGTTGAAGGCCCCCATGAGAATGCCCACCGACACCACCACGGCCACCGTGAGCGGGTAGGCGCTCCACATAAGGTAGAAAACGAAGGCCTCGCTCCCCACCGCCGCACCCGGGACGGAAACCTCCTCGATGCGCGGCTCCTTCTGCGCGGAGGCCTCGGCCTGGGCCACCAGCGCCTCCGGCGATGCGTCCGGCTCGAGCACCGCCGCGGCCCGCACCAGCCCCAGATACTGGTTCACCTGGGTATCGACCAGCGTGGCCGCCATCGATTGGAAGCTGAACACCGTCTCAAGGCGCGGGCCGTCGCCGCCGTCGCGGGCCGCCGCCAGATAGCCCTCCTCGAACCCGGCGGGCACGATGAGCAGATAGTCCACCAAGCCCGTGGCCACGGCATCCTGGCAGGCCCGCGCCTCGTCGGCCACCTCAACCGACGTTCCCCGCTCTTCGAGGAACGCCGCCACCGAGCGCGACAAGTCGCTTTGATCCCGATCGATCACTGCGAAGGGCACCTCGGCCGACTCATAGCCCGCACTTGTCGCCGGCGGGTACACGCCGCTGGTGATAAACAGGCCCATGAGGCTCAAAAAGCCCACGTACACCAGCAGATAGATGGGATGCTTCGCCACCACTTCCAAGGCATATCTACAGGCTTGCATAGCGCTGCCTCCTCACGAACAGGGCCCCTACGGCGAACAGCGCGGCCGAGAACAGGCCGATGAGCGCCACGTTCCCCGCGAACACCTCCAGCCCGTCGTAGTAGTACAGGCTGTAGAACATATCGCAGATGGCCTTCGCCGGGTTCAGCGAGGCCAGCACGGGGAATTCCCGCGAGACCATGTCGGCCAGCTCCATGCAGGGCTCGCCGTAGAGCCCCGTGAACAGCGAGAGCAGGCACACTACCCCGGTGAGAATGCCCGTCTTCGACCCCACGTCCAACTTGGGGAGTGACCCGAGCGCCGTGCCCAGGGCGCAGGCGAGCAGCGATGCGGCGCCCAGTCCCGCCACGCACAGGCCCTCGCGGCCGGCGAAGTCGACCCCCACGACAAGACGCGTGTACAGAAACGCGATGAGCAGGCAGCAGAACGACAGCAGCCAGCAGGCCAGAAGCGTCGCCAGAAGCGTGCGCGTGCGCCCGATGGCCCCCAGCGCCCGCCGCGCGCCCAACGGCGAGAGGTTCGGCTGGGTCCAGCAGACGGCCACCACGGCGATCTGGGCGCCGAACAGGGCCGCCATGGCGAACAGCGCGTAGTAAAAGCGCACCGACTCCTTGGGCGCGGCGTGGGTGAGCGAGACCTCCTCGGTCGCATCGACGCTCGAGAACATCGCCTCCAGACGGCCCGGATCGGCGAAGGCCCCGGGGTTCTCGCGGGCGATGGATGTCATCAGGTCGGCGTCGCGCACGTAGGTGCCCACCACCGATTCCAGGATGCTGCGATCGATGGCGTCCATATCCGTCGTCTGGCCGATCTGCAGCCCCGGCGCCAGGGACAGCACCGGCTCGCCGTCCTCGTCGACGGAGAACACCCCCATCACCTCGCCGTCGACGAGGGCCGATGCGGCCGCCTCCCCATCGGCGAAGCGGCGCACGTCCAGCAACTGATCGTCGCCCCTTTCCCCCAGCGCCTCCGCCACCGCTGAAAACGGCGACGCGCCCCACGCCTCATCGGCCACCACGCCGGTGGGCACGGGGTCGAACTCCATGGCGCCGTCCAAGTTCGCGAACATGAACATGAAGATGGTCGCCATGAGGATGGGGAAGGCCAAAGACCAGATGAACAGGCTCTTCTCGCGAACGAGCGCCCGCAACGTGCTTGCGAACAACGTGCCCATAGCCCGCTCCTAATCCCTCAGCTCTTTACCGGTGATCTCGAGGAACACATCGTTTAAGGTGGGCGGCTCGGCATAGACGCGGCCCACGGCGCACCCCGCGTCCGCAAGCACGCCCAGCACGTCGCCCACGTTGTGGCCGCCCTGCTCGCACTGCACGACCAGCTCCGGCTCGGTGTAGGTCACGCGCCGCACATGGGGCAGCGAGGCCAGGCGCCCGCGCACGGCATCACCAAGCGCCGCCACCTCCACGATGATGCGCTCGCCGGCCCCCACCAGGGCCTTCAGCTCGACATTGGTGCCCACGGCCACCGACCGGCCGCGATCCATGATCATGATGCGCGAGCAAATCTCCTCCACCTCTTCCATATAGTGACTCGTGTACACCACGGTGCAGCCCTGCGCGTTCATGCGGCGAATGCCCTCCAGAATGGCGTTGCGGCTCTGCGGATCCACCGCCACCGTCGGCTCGTCGAAGAAGGCGAGCCGGGGCCTGTGGGCGATGCCGCAGGCGATGTTGAGCCGCCGCAGAAGGCCGCCGGAGAGCTTGCGCGGGCGGAACTTCACGTAGTCCTCGAGGCCCACGAACGCGATGGCCTCGTCCACGAGCCGCGCCCGCTCGCGCCGATCGTCCACGTACAGGGCACAGAAGAAGTCGATGTTCTCCCGCACCGTGAGCTCTTCGAACAGCGCCACGTTCTGCGGCACCACGCCGATCTTGCGCTTCAGGTCGTAGCGCGTGGGCGTCATGGGCTCGCCGAACAGGCAGATGTCGCCCTTGTCGAAGGTGAGCAGCTGCAATATGCAATTGATGGCCGTCGTCTTGCCCGAACCGTTCGGGCCCAAAAGCCCGAAGATCTCGCCGGGCTCGATGCGCAAATCGAAGTGGTCGAGCGCCACCACGTCTCCGTAGCGCTTCACCAAGTTGCGCACCTCGACGATGGGCGCCGACATAGCGCCGGCCCGTGCGCTATCGTCTCTCGCGCAGTCGCCCTGCGCGCCATCCTGCGTGCCATCGATCCTCAGCGCGCCGGTCCGCGCGCTGCCGTTCGTAAGCTCGCCGTCCATGAGCGCTCCTTCCCCTATCGGTCATGGCCCCATTATTCCAAGAACCGCCGCGCCGCAGAAGTGCCAAATGTCACGAATGTCGACGTGCCCCTTGCTTCGCGAACGTGCGCCTTATAATGGCCCCATGGATAGAATCGTCGACGAGATCGTTCTCTTCGGGCTGGGGCTCCCCCTCCTTCTGCTCGCTCCCGCTGCCCCCGCAGCCGTAGCGGCGCCGCTTCTCGCCCTCATCGCCACGGGCGCGCTCGAACTGCTCGATCGCGGCGAAGGCGGTGCGCAGCGCCAGGCCCCTGCCAGCGCCGCAAGCCCCGTCCGCGCCGCGCGCTTCATCCGCGTCGCACGTCCCGCCATCGCCGCCGCCTACCTCATCGCCGCACTTGCCGCGCCGGCCCTCGCCGCCTTCGTGCCACTTCTGGCCTACGCCGCCGTGGCGCAGAACCTCGGCCCCCTGCGCTTTCTATGGCCCGCGACCCTCCTGGGCGCCGCAGTGTCCGGAAGCGGCGCGCTGGCGGCAGCCGCCCTTCTGCTGGGAGCGCTCGCCTGCCTGGCCGCCCGGCGCACGACCAAAGTTCAAACCGAGCGCGCCTCGCTCCGCCAATGGCGCGACGCCGTGCAGGAAGACCGCCTCGCCCTGGCCGAGCGCACTCGCGACCTCGCCGAGCGGCAAGATTTGGAAGTGAGCTGCGCGGTGCTGGCCGAGCGAGCCCGCATCGCGCGGGAGATCCACGACAACGTCGGCCACCTGCTCACCCGCTCGGTGCTGCAAATGGAGGCGCTCGCCGTCACGCACGAGGACGATCCGGCGCTCGCCAAAGAGCTGGCGGCGGTCGGCGTCACCCTCCACGAGGCCCTCGGCACCGTGCGGGCCAGCGTGCACGACCTGCACGACGAGGCCTTCGATCCACAGACCACCTTGGCCGAGCTGATCGGGGAATTCCCGGGAATTGCCGGCACGCTCGCCTTCGAGGCCGAAAGCCTTCCGCGCCCTGTCGCCCTTGCCGTCGTGGCTATCGTGCGCGAGGCGCTCGCGAACGCCTGCACGCACGGGCGCGCCACGAGCGTCGCCGTCTCCCTCCTCGAGTTCCCCGGCTTCTATCAGCTCGCCATCGAGGACAACGGGCGCGCGGCGAACCTGGTCGGCGAGGGCGGCCTCGGTCTCGCCTCGATGGAAGAGCGCGCGACGGCCTTGGGCGGCACCTTCTCGTTCGGGCCGTTGCCCCCACCGCGCACCGGCTCCCGCGTCTTCGCCACCTTCCCCAAAACCCAGGAGGTTCGCCCATGAGCGCCCCATCTCCCCTCTCCGTCGTCATCGTGGACGACGACGAGCTCGTGGCCCAATCGCTGCGCACGATACTGGAGGCGCGCGGCAATGTGCGCGTGGCGGCCCTCGGCACGAAGGGGGCCGAGGCGGCGGCGCTTTTCAACGAGCACCACCCCGACATCATGCTCCTCGACATCCGCATGCCCGATCTGTCGGGTCTGGCCGCCGGTGAGGCCATCCTCGCCGCCCACCCGAAGGCGCGCATCGTTTTCCTCACCACCTTCGCCGACGACGACTACATCGTGCGCGCGCTGGCGATCGGGGCCCGCGGCTACCTCATCAAGCAGGAAGCTCGTGGTCTGGCCGAAGCGCTGCATTCCGTCATGGAAGGCCAAATTGTCCTGGGATCCGATGTCACCGACCGCGTGAGTGCGCTCATCGGGCAACGGCCAGCGAACGGCGCCGGAGCCGCCTTCGACGACTCTCTGTCGCACCCCGATAACAGCCAGGCCGCCCCCGCCTTCGCCGAGGGGCTCACACAGCGCGAGCGCGATATCGCCGAGCTCATCGCCGAGGGGCTCGACAACCGCGAGATCGCGCAGGCGCTGTACCTGTCCGAGGGCACCGTGCGCAACCACATCTCGGCCATCCTGCAGAAGTGCGGCCTGAGAAACCGTACCCAGATCGCCATCGCCTGGTGGCGGTAGGTCGCAGCGCCATCCGCTCCCCACCGCCCGCGACGTTCCCCGGCGCCTCTAACATCCGCAAGGCCGCATAGTGCGCCGCTGCAATTTCATGCAAGAAATCTGCGGGCAAATGGCTATCATCTCTCCTTGTTATGGAGATGACTCACGCCCCACATATTCAGCAGCCCCGCCACCCCCGGCACCGCGAGACCGTACGCCGCGCCCTTGGCGGCACGATCGAGTTCCGGCATTTCACCGGCTTCGACCAGCTGTTCGCGCCTCACGCCCACGACTATCCCGTCATAGGCCTCGTGCGCGAGGGGCATCGCATTATGGAATGCAATCGCACGCGCTACCGCCTCGGCCCCGGCCAGCTGCTCGCCCTCAACGCGGGCGATGCCCACAGATGCGTCCAAGAGGGAGCCACGCCGCTCGTCTACGACAGCCTCGCCCTGTTCGATTTCCACGATTGCCGGCCCCATCGTTGAAGACACCGAGGCCATCGCCCTCATGGGAGACCTCGCCAGCCTCATGCAAGAACCCATCATCGACGAGGCGCACGTGGAAGAGGATCTCTGCCTGCTCATCGGGCTGCTGGCAGCCCACAACGAGCCCGAAACCTCCGACCAAACGGCTCGCGACCTCGCAACCCACAGCCAATCGGAAGGCCGCGAGCATCCCTCCCCGGCCAATCCGGCAGCCCCCAACCCGGCCGCTCAGGCCATGGCCGCCTATCTGAGGGAACACGCGTCCACCACCGTGCGCTTGGAAGAGGTCGCCGCGGCGGCCGGCCTCGACAAGTACCGCGCCCTGCGGTCGTTCACCGCCGCCTTCGGGCTCACACCCATGCGCTACCTTGCCTCGCTGCGGGTGGAGGCCGCCCGGGAGGCGCTCGCCGCCGGGGCTAGCTGCGCCGACGCCGCCTGGGCGGCAGGCTTCTCCGACCAGGCTCACCTGACCCGCGCCTTCAAGGAGCGTCTCGGCATGACGCCCGGCTTCTACCAGCGTGCCATCGCCGGAGCCGAGCCTGCGGACGCGCCTACTTCATCGCCAGAGCAGGTGCGTCCATGAAAGCGCACGCGCTCGCCCTGTTCACCATCCTCGTTTGGAGCACCACCTTCGTCGCCGCCCTCGTGTGGTCGGTCTACTCCACCCTCGTCGATCGCATCGCCGACGCGGGCTACGAAACGCTGGCCGCCACCAAGCGCATCTTCGCGTGGGGCCTTTTGTTCATGATGCCGGCCGTTCCCTTTGCAGGGGCCTTCCCCGCACTGGGCCTGGTCGACCCCCTCGTCGTTGCGAACCTGCTCTTCTTGGGGCTCGGCGCCTCAGCTGCCTGCTTCGCCACCTGGAACTTCGCCGTGAAGCACCTCGGCGCCGTCGCCACGAGCACCTACATCTACCTCGTGCCCGCGCTCACCGGCGCCGCCTCGGCCCTCGTGCTCGGAGAGCCCGTCACCGCTCCCATCGTCGCCGGCGTCGCCCTCGCCATCGCCGGCCTCATGCTCTCGAACCGCACGAAGAGCACCTGCAAACTTCACCGTTCAACACCCGCCACGCAGCCCGACAAAGCGTTTCTGTGCAGGAAATTGCGATAGGGAGAACCTGACGACGACCGCCATGGGCTCAGCTTTTTGCGTTCATGACGTTTTCCCAGGTCACATGCTTTTCTAAACGATTTGTCCCGCAATGGATCGTCTTTCAGACTCTCCCTATCGCAATTTCCTGCACAAAAAGAGCCTCGAAAGCAACAGCGATGCGCAACATTTTGGCGGACATAGTAAAATGACGGCACTATCGCCGACATGACTCGCGACACTTGACGACTCGCGAACCGTTTGTCGCTACGCTGCCGGCCCCATGTCACGCCGGAGAAAGGATCGCCCCGTGGCCACTATTCCCGATCCCGTCCAGACCGCCTACGAGGCAGCCGCCGCCCAGCGCACCCTGTCGCTGCCGACCATTCCGGAAGAGCTGCGCGCCCTGGAGGCCGACGACTTGCGCGGCGGCGCGGAAGAGCCCCTCGAGGCTATCGACGCGAGCGGCCTCATCATCGCCGACGAGAACTTCTCGGAATTGCAAGCGGCCCACGCCCGGTTCGCGAACTGCTTCCTCTCCTGCTGCGACTTCTCCGGTTCGCTGTTCACCGACACGGTGTTCGAAGGATGCGACTTCGCCAACAGCTATTTCGACAACGCCGGCTTCACCCGCTGCACGTTCAAGAACTGCAAGCTCACGGGCGCCTCGTTTCTGGAGGCGAACCTTGAGCACGTAACGCTCACGGACTGCACACTGGACTTTGGGGCCTTCAACCGCTGCCGTTTCTGGGCCGTATCGACCACGCGCTGCGATTTCTCCGGCGCCGACATGGCCGAGATGGAGCTGCACTACGTGACTTTGGACGACGACCGCTTCATTGGCACGAGCTTCTTCCGCACGCCGCTGCTCGGGCTCGATTTCTCCACCTGTCAGCTGGAGGGCGTGGCGCTCTCCGACACCATGGCGGAAATCTACGGCACGAAGATGAACGTCTACCAGGCCGCTGCCCTGGCCCGGCGCCTCGGCGTCATCGTGGCGGAATAGGGAAAAGCCCCGGCGCAGCCGAAGCGCGCCGGGGCGGGCAAGAGAAGTTCGGAAAACGAAGCCGGAAAGCGCTACGCGGCCATCCGGTTTTTTCGACGGCTGCGCACGAACAAGCGCGGAGGAGCTACGGCCCGGCGGCGCAACGGGACGAGGGGAGCCGGCGCCGAAGATGCCCCCGCCGAAGCCGCCATGGCAACCGACGCCGCCGGCACAACTGACGTCGCAGCAGGAGCAGGAGCCGGGGCCTCCTCGGGAGCCGGGGCAGGCGTGCGTCCGTCGGCCCAGGTGGCGGCCACCACCGTGCCCACGATGACCGCGGCACCCAGAAGCCCCATCGCCGAAAGCGTCTCCCCCAGGAACAGGTAGGCGAACAGAGCCGTGAACACCGGCTCGCCCGTCAGCAGCAGCGACACCGTTGTGGAAGAGAGGCGGTCGAGCGCCAAGCTCTGCAGGAAGAACGCCAGGCAAGTGGAGAACAACGCCAAGAACACGATGATGCCCCAGGCCACCGGCCGCACGGCGGCCACGTCCAGCATCGGCTCCCACGCCAGAGCGCATCCCAGGCATAGCGCGAAGGCCACGGCGATCTGCGTGCCGGCCACCGTAACGGCGTCAAGCTCGGCCAGCGCCTGCTTGCCGAACACGAGCGCGCCGGCCAGCGCCACCGACGACCCTAAAGCCAGAAGCTCGCCCGGCCCCACGGCGAGGCTGCCGCCCTGGCTGCACAGAAGGTACAGGCCACCGGCTACTCCCACCTGGAAGGGAATGATGGCGCGCGGGTAGCGGGAGCGCTCCGCCACCGTCGAGAGGAAGGGCGCGAACACCACCGGCAGCGCCACGAGAAACCCCACGCTGGTGGCGGTGGTAAGGTCGAGCGCCACGTTGCAGCACAGATACGAAATGCCCATGCACAGCGCCTGGGGCAGCCACAACCGCACCTTCACGTTGCGAAGCCGCGCGACAATGCGGCGCCCGAAGAAGAGGGCGAACACCACCGTGGCCAAGCCGAAGCGGACAGCCAGGCACCACAGAGGCGTGATGGAGTCGTAGGCGAGCTTCGTCACAGCGCTACCCGATCCGAAAATGACCACTTCGATGAGCACGAAGACCACGAACGGCCAACGCGCCTGCTTCCAATGACTCATGGCTCCTCCTCTCAGCTTCGTCGCGGCCCGCATCCGGCACATGGCGGCGCGCAACCTCCTTCAAAGCGCAAAAATCCAAGCCCCACCTGGGGCGTTCTTTCTCTGAATTTGGAACGATGGCTATACTAAGCTCCGAGCAGGAAAAAGTAAAACGAGACTTCTTGTAAAACATTTCAAGAAAGTCTTATAATTGTGCAGACGCACAACACAGAGCAGGCTTATCCGCACCCCCAGGAGGCGCCTTATGGCCAACCAGAAATACGACGCGTTCCTCACAGTGGCGCGCCTCGGCAGCTTCAAGGCCGCCGCCGAGGAACTGGGCTACACTCAGGCCGGCATCAGCTACCTGGTGAACGCCTTGGAAAAAGAGCTGGGGCTGACGCTCTTTTTGCGCGAATACGGCGGCGTGCATCTTACTACCGAAGGCCGCGAAGTGCTCGGTCTTGTGCAGGCGATCAACGCCGACGAGCATGCGCTGGCCGCCCGCGTGCGCGAACTTGCCGATCGGGAGGGCGGCCTTGTGCGCGTGGGAGCCTTCACGAGCGTGGCCATCGAGTGGTTTCCCTCCATAGCGCGGGCCTTCCTCGACCAGTATCCGAAAATCGACCTGAAGCTTCTGTGCATCGACGACGAGGAGGAGCTCGTGAACGCCGTGTGGGAGGGCCGCGCCGACTGCGCCTTCTCCATCGCGCCCGAGCGGCGCAACCTGGAGGCGGTGCCGCTGCACACCGACCCGCTGCTTGTGGTGCTGCCGCCAGACCATCCCCTCGCGGGCGCCCCCTTCTTCCCCACCGAAGCCTTAGCCCGCGAGCCCTACGTGCAGCTGCAGGGCAACGCGCGCCCCTCCGAGATGGAGGCGCTGTTCGAGGCCAACGGGGTCACCCCCAACGTGCGCTTCACGGTGGACTCCGACTACGCCGTCATGTCCATGGTCAGCGCCGGCCTGGGCTTCTCCGTGCTGCCGGGCCTCATTCTGTCGCGCCCTCTGTTCCCGCTCGCCGTGCTGCCGGCCGAGCGCGAGTGCTCCCGCAGCATCTCGCTCGCCGTGCGCTCGCGCGAAACCGCCTCGGCCGCCACCCGCGCCTTCGCCGAAGTCACCCGAGAATGGGTCGCCGCGCGCTACGCGAGCTAGCACCAACTTCCGAAATGCATACTTGAGAACGGCCGCCCAAACTTGCTTTTTCGCCTTCTGCGCGGAGAAAAGTGCGATCGTGCGAGTCTTTTGAGCCGAGAAAGAGTCCTCGTGCAAGAAAAAGTGCGATCGTGCGAGTTTCGAAAGCTCTGAAACTCGCACGATCGCACTTTTCTCCGCACGGAAGAGATAATTCTCGTCCTGGATCTTCGAAACCGCAACTTCTTGCACTCATATGAAAGCAAGAAGTTCTGACCCACCGAAAGCGCCGGTTCACAAAGCGAAGAAAGCCCCCAGTGGGGGCGATTCGCGTTTGCAAGGGGTTTGGGGATGCGAATCGCGCCCACCGGGGGCTTTCGGGATCGGGGGGTCGGGAATTAGCAGCTGCTCTTCCGTAGGGGCTGACCTTGGTCAGCCCTCCTCAACAAAGACAATCTTTCTCAGTCGGGAGGGGCGACCAAGGTCGCCCCCTACGGGGATGGACCAGCACAAGTTTCTCAGTCGGGAGGGGCGACCGGGGTCGCCCCCTACGGGTGCCAACCGGGAGACCGGCCTCCCTCGTGCTCTAGAAGAACGGGTAGATGGACACGCCGGTCATGTAGAACACCGCGCGCAGGGCGAGCGCGCTCACGAGCACGCAGGCCGCGCCCACGGCGCCCCACACCTTCCAGTCGCCCTTGGCGCGCCCGGCCAGCGCGGAGCCCAGGCCGGCCACCGCGGCCACGATGGCCGTGACGGCCCAGGCCACAGACGCGCCGGAGAAGGGCGCCGTCGAGCCGTCGGGAGTGATGTCCATGGTCGGGCTCGTCGGGTCGAACCAGAACTCCACCGCCGTGTAGGAGCCAGCCGTGGCCTGCATGGCGACGAGATAGGCCACCACGAGCACCACGTTCACGGCCTGGCCGATGAGGTTCGCCTTCGCATCGAGGTCGGACGCCTCGTCGCGCACGGCGCAGATGAGCGCCATGGTGGCCGGGCCGAAGCCGCAGGCCGCGCCGAGCAGCGAGGCGATCTGCAGCACGGAGTCCCAGGCGGGCAGCGAGGCCATCATGTAGGAGTGGCCCATGACGATGACGAGAATCGCCGCCACGACGATGCCGATGGCGGAAAGCCACGCCGGCACGCGCGCCTCGTCACCCGCGCGGCGCAGGTACACGAAGTAGACGACCATGACGACGGCGAGCACCACAATGGCGATGAGCTCCTGGGTGATGCCGCTCGTGAGGTGCCCGAAGCCGTTGAAGATGCGCTCCCAGTGCTCCAGATGGAAGAACACCGCGATGCCGCCCACGACCAGAAGCGCGGCCGAGGCGATGAGCGCCGGCATCTGGGCGCGGCCGCCCTTTCCGCGCAGCGCCCAGAGGCACTGGGCCGCGAACAGGCCGGCCGCCCAGGCCAAGAGCGTGGTGAACAAGATAAGGGGCCATTGCAGTTCCATTATTCCCCACCCTTCCAGTCGCGGTCGCGCAGGATGTAGGCGAAGTGCGGCCCGTTGCCCACATCGGGCAGGTGGTGCACGTCGGCCTCGGTGTACTCCTTGGCCATATCGCCCAGCTTCACGCGGTTGCCGGTGTACAAATTGTCATAGGAGCGATCGACGTCGTAGCCGATCTCCGGCGCCTCGAAGGAATCGATACCCTCGTCCAAATCGCCGAAGAAGCGGGCGCGGCCACCGCACTGGATAACGCACTGGGGCAGACCGCCCTGGGCGGTGATCTGCTCGCAGAGCGTGCACTTCTCCACGACGCGCTCCTCCTCGTTCAAGTAGCGCACGCCGTAGGGGCAGGCCATGGCGCAGAACTGGCAGCCGATGCACTTCGACTTGTCGATCTGCACGGTGCCGTCCTCCAGCTTATGGGAGGCGCCCGTCGGGCACACCTTCACGCACTCGGGGTTCTCGCAGTGCTGGCACTGCACGGGCAGGTAGTACATCTCCACGTCGTGGGCGCTCGTGGCACCGGCCTTAAGACTCGGGCCGATGCGGAGCACCTTGTTCCAGTACGAGCCGATCGGCACGTTGTTCACGGCCTTGCACGCGACCATGCACGCCAGACAGCCCACGCAGCGATTCAGGTCGGTGACGATTGCTTTGTTCGCCATGGCTTAGGCCTCCTCTCGGATATCGTAGTTGGGCAGCCATTCCTTCAGGCGCGGGTCGGAGGCATCGCAGATGATCTGGGTGCCGTCCTCCGGCGCGCAGGGGATGACCTTGCCGTCGGGGCAGTTCTCGGGCGTGGCCTTGTAAATCTTCACCGGCACGCCGCGCATGTGGTGCGAGCTGATGAACTTGTCCTGGCCCTCCGGATCCCAAATGCACTCGATGTTGGAGAGCAGGCAGCCGTGGGTCGGCGCCGGCAACTCCGGGAACCACCAGGCATGCTCGGCGTTGGCCCAGCCGGGGGCGATGCCGTGGTACAGATCGACGCACTGGCGCACCTTGCCCCACGCGGTCTCGATCCAAGCCCAGTCGCCCTGCTTGAGGCCGAGCTTCTCGGCGTCGGCGGGGTTCAGCTCCAGACGCGGCGCCGGCCACAGCTCGCGGCACCAGGGCAGCTGGCGATGCTCGCTATGGAAGTACACCGGAATGCGACGACCGGTGGTGAGGATGATCGGGTACTCCTCAAGATCGATCTGACCACCCTGGGCAGAGGACGCGGGCGGCTCGTAGTTCGGCATGATCTCTTTCATCACATCGAACTTGCCCGGCTCGAACTGGTTGGCCATATCGAGGCAGAACGTCTCGAACTCCATGGACCAGAAGCTCACCAGGCCCGTCGGCGTGGGGCAGCCGAAGTTGTTCACTGGCTGGCCGGTCTCGGGATCGGTCGACCAGGGAGCAGCCGTGCAGGCGTCCTTGCCCATGCGCATCCAACCGGTCTCGAAGCGGCGGTAGGTTCCCCAGCGGTTAGGCTCGATCACCTTGGCGTTGATCCAGCCGTTCTCCTGGAAGTCGTCGCGGAAGTCCTCCCAATGCTCCCACTTGCAGCCCGGGTAACGGTCGCCGAAACCGGACACCTCGTTGTGGGCCTGGAACCAATCCTCCAGACGGTCGTCGTGATGGTAGGCACCGGGCGCGTCGCCGGCAATATTGGTCCACGTGCCGTTGGGGTTGCCCTGCTTCTCGATGGCCTCGAAGATGAGGCGGTTGATGTCGTAGTCGAACTTCGTGTCGGCCGGCGGCTCGATGCAGCGCTGCGTGAGCCCGATGCCGCCCGAAGCGCCCTGGGACACGCGGATGTTGTTGATCTCGGTCCAGTGCTGGCACGGCAGGATGATGTCGGCCATCTCGGTGCCGGGGTGATGGAACATGTTGATGTCCACCCAGAAGTCCAGCTTCGAGAGCGCCTCCCAGGCAAGCGTCGCGTTCGACATGTTCATGAACGAACCGGACTCGTTGATGCCGCCCTTCAGCGGGTACTCGCCCTCGCCCAGGCACGCCTTCCAAATGCAGGTGGCGTCGGCCCACTCGTTGTAGTACGGCAGAATGGGGAACTTCTCGGCGCCGATCATGTTGCCCAGCACCTCGCGGCGATCCGGGATGTTCATTGGATCGACCTGCTTGTCGGCCAGATACATCGGCGGGCACATGGGCTCGCCGGTGAGCGCCTCCATGCCCTTCAGCGTCCACTTCACCTCCTGGGGCATGTTGGTGCCGGGAGCGGCCGTGGCCTGCTCGTCGACCGGCGTGCGGGAAAGGCCGCGGTTGCCGGCCGGGCCGTCGAAGTTGCCCGAGGAGTAGATGAGGTTGAGCACCGCGCGAACCGTCTGCGCGCAGTTGCCGATCTGGTCGGGCGCCAGGTTCAGATGAATGCCGCCGTTGCCGTAAGTCTGGCCCTCGGGACGCGTGGCCCACACCGTGCAGGACTCCTCGATGAGCTGCGGGTCGAGACCGGTGATCTCGCTGGCCCACTCCGGCGTGCAATCGGCCACCGACTTGGCGAGGTAGCTCCACACCGGGCGCGCGATGTGCTTCGTGCCGTCGGCCAGCGTCACCTCGTGCTCGCCTTCCAGATCGAAGTCGATGCCGGCCTCCTCCAACTCCCAGTAGGAAATCGGCGGCAGATAGCCTTCCTGCGAGGTGCCCGCGTACACCACTTCCATCTGGTCGCGGGTGGGGGCCACGTGGTTGCAGCCCTGCCACTGGGTGGTATCGGTATCCCAGTACACCAGGCCGCCCTTACCGTCGTTGGCCTTCTTGTTCCAGGCCATGAACTTGTGGGGGCTGCCGCCCTCTACCAGATCCATCTCCTTCAGAAGACGCGTCTTCAGCTTCGTGCCGATAAGATCCTGCAAGGCCGGAACCTGAATCGGCGAGGAGAGATCGAGGTAGCGGCCGCCCGTGGGCTCCATGTCCTCCACCACGAGCAAGGACGCATCGGTCCAGCGCTTCACGAACTCCCAGTCGATGAGGTCCTTCTCAATGAGAATGTGCTGCCAGGCCAGCGCCAGCGCGCCGTCGGTGCCCGGCTCCAGGTTCAACCAGTAATCGGCCTCCTTGCCCGAGCCGGACAGGCGCGGGTCGATGCAGATGTGCGTCTCGGCGGCGCTCATGCGGTCCACCAGGTTGCGGCAGCTGTCGTCGTAGTTCGAGTTCTCCGGCGCGGTGCCCCACTGCACGTACACGCGCGGCCCGTCGCGCAGCGCCATCCACGGGGCGCCGTCGACCGAGCTGATCCAGCCCATGAGGCGACGCGGGCCTTTGCAAATCTCGGACGCCACATGGGCGTTGGGGGTGTCGAACAGCCACTTGTAGAACGCGTAGGGGCCGTAAACCCACTGACGGGACGTGCCGCACATGTTGAAGATGGACTGACCGCCGTACTGATCCATGATCTCCTGGAACTTCGAGCCGATGGTTTCCATGGCCTCATCCCAGGTGATGCGCTGCCAGCCCGGCTCCTCGCCCTTGGGGTTGGTGCGCTTCATGGGATGGTAGATGCGGTCGGGGTGGTAGGCCGCCTGCAGCGACGACTGCGACTTGCCGCAGCAGTTGCCCGACGACTGGAACGACGACTGGTCGCCCTCCACCTTGACGGCGCGCCCGTTCTCCACCGTGACCCACACGCCGCACTCCATCTTGCCGCAGCCGCGGCAGCACGTGCGCACGCGCTTGATCTCGCTGCCGCGGCTGGGCGCCTCGGCGTCCTCGGCGAGTGCGGCGCCCGGCACCGCGCATCCGATGACCGCCGTGGCAGCCGTGGCCGCGGACAGCTTGGCGAAGGTACGGCGGCTCAAGTTGAGCTTACCCATCTCTCCTCCTTTTTCTCTCATCCTTTCGGGCGCCCCGGACGGGTCGCCCACGTTGACATAGTGGCAAAATCAGGCCCCCGCCGCATCATATGTTTGCCATGATTTTTGAGTTTTCCCAGATGAAAGCTTTGTTAGTCCCCTGAAAAGGTCGGGGGCAAGCACGGGGTTTCGCCGTATAATTTTTGCCAAGGAAAAGGGGAGTTTTCCTTCAGGAATTCCAGGGAAAGGGCTCTCGGCGCGCACATGCGGCGACCGCCCTGCCATTCTTTCTATCGAGGGGGTCGCGTGAGTTTTCGTTCCATCTCAGAGAACCTGAACGCCTACCGCGAAGAAGCCGGCAGCCATCCGGTGGCCCTCGATCGCGTGCTCGGCTTTACCTTTATTCGCGCGTGGGTATACCTCATGTTCGTGGGCGCGGCCGCCAGTTCCATGACATGGAGCGGCGAGCAGATCCCGCCTTTGTTCTACGTCGTCTCCACGGCCAGCCTCTGCGCCGTGCTCTTCGGAAGCGCGCTAGCCGGCGAGCGCTTCGTGCGGTTCATGACCCATCCGGCCGCGCGCTTCGCGGCACCCGCGCTCACCACCGGTGGAACCCTGCTTCTCGCCTCGTCGGCGGCGGGCACCGGAGCGGCCCTCTCCTTCGGCATCCTGGGCGCCATCACAACTGGCATCGGCTCGGGGCTGATCGATCTGGGCTACGGCGAGTTGTACCGCAACGAGCCGCCCGCCCGCGCCACGTTCGAGGTGCCCCTGGCCTTCTTTCTGGCCGCCGTGGCGTTTTCCCTCGTCATCATGCTGCCGTCAGTTGTCGGCTGCCTCGTCTGCTCGCTTCTTCCCGCCATTTCCGGCTGGATCCTGTTCGTCGAGCAGCATGCCTGGTCGCGCAAGCACCAGGCCAGCGTCCTGCCCATCGATTTCGACCTGAAGTCCTTCGCCTGGCGCATCGGCGTGTGCGCGTGTTTGGTGGGCGTGGCCGACGGCATGGTGCGGGCGGCGTTCCTCTCGTCGAACAACCTGAGCATCCACGTGTTTTTGCAGTGGCCCCTGGCCGGCGCCGGGCTGCTCACCATGGTCATCGTGTACGGCGCCGCCCTGCTCTCCTCCGAGCAGAGCACGCGCACCATCTACAAAGCGGCCATCTGCGTCATGGCCTTCTTCTTCATGCTCCTGCCCGTATTCACCAGCGCGCAAGACGTGGAAAGCGTGCTGGCCCTGGCAGGCTACGGCACCTTCAACGTGCTCATCTGGATGCTTCTGGCGGAGATCTCGTCGAACTACCGACTCTCTTCCACCGAGGTGTTCGGCATCGGGTGGGGCATGGTCACGCTCGGCGTGCTGCTCGGTTCCATCGCCGGCAACATCGTGGATCGGTTCGCCCCGTTCACGCCTCAATTCTTAAGCCTCATCGCCCTTATCGCCACCATGGCGGTGCTGCTCTCGTTTCTGTTCGTGTTCCGCGAAAGCGACCTCATCGCGCTGACCGAGGAGCCGGAAAGCGAGGCCGAGAACGCCGAAGATCGCGCGCTCGGCAGCTCCAGCGACGCACCTCCCACAGCTAGCGACAGCCCCCGCCCGCGCTTCCAGGACCGCTGCCTGGAAGTGGCCGCCGCCTTCGAGCTGTCGCCCAAGGAGACCGAGGTGATGATCCTCTTCGCCAAGGGCCGCTCGGCCGCCCGCATTCAAGAGGAGCTGTTCATCTCGAAGGGGACCGTGAGCACCCATTTGCGCCACATCTACCAGAAGATGGACGTCCATTCCAAACAGGAAATGCTCGACGTCATCGAAGGCGTCACGAGGGAGTAGGGCCTTCCCCTTTTCTATGCCTTCAGTATAATAGCGGGCGGAAAGGAGGGGACTATGAGTTTACGAGGGCGCACTGCGCTCATTGTCGCGGGTGCGGGAATGAATCTGAGCACCTACGGTATCGGCGTGTGGGGCGACAGCGTGCTGCTCTCGAGCGGTTCCTTCGTGGGACCGGCCCTCGCCGCGCTGTCGGACACCTATCTGCTCTTCTCGGCCCTGGGCCTGTTCGGCGCCCTTATCGCCCGGGTGATTATTGCCGTCGCGTCGGGAGCGAGCAACCATCGCTACCTCGCCTGCGGGCTTGGACCCATGGCGATGGCAGCCGCACTATTCATATCCGGTGTTTGGAACACCTCAGGGCTTCTGGTGGCCCTAGCGGCTTTCTGCGTCGGCTGGAGCTTCGCCTGCCAGAGCCTGTTCTGGGTGACATCAATTTCTTTCGAGCCCAAGCAGATGCGCACGATCTTCCCTTTGGAACTAGCCTGCGCAGCCGCGTTCAACGGACTGTTCGTCATCGGCTTCATGGACAACCAGGGGCTGTTCCTCGGGTTGTGCATCGCCCTTTCCGCCGCCGCCAGCGTAGCCCTGGTGCGCCTTGATCAAAAATGTGAGCAGCCGAAAATGGTGCCCGTAGCGGGATTCTTCGAGAGCCGCTATGTGCCTGCTTTTCGCACCTTTGCTGAGGTGCTGTTCTGCGTGGTGGCCCTTCAGACCATAGCCCCCACTCTGAACTACATGGGGTTTTTGGGAGATCTTTCCCCGATCGAACAGCAGCTGGTCGTAGCAGGAGCCAAGCTCGCCGCCGCCGTGGCCCTCGTAGCCATCCTGCGCTTCTCGAAGGCGCCGCTGCTCTCCGTCCAGGTGTTCAAGGTGGTCACGCCCGTGCTCATCCTGTTACTGTTCGCCGTGCCCTTTGCGCCGGCGCCCTACCTGCTCGGACTGTTGGCAGCGGGTTCTTGCTTGCATTTCGTTGTAATGAACTCGCTGTTCTGCATTGACGTCATCGCTATCGCGCAACGGCACCGTCTTGTGTTCGAGGCGTTCTACGGCGCCGGCTACCTCTTACTCATGGGCTTTTGCTCGGTGCTGGAGAAAGTCATGCCCCAGCTTCTGGCCGCCGGCTCCTCCGCCGAGCTGCTGCTGGTGTTCGGGGTGTTCTTCTCCGTGTACGTGCTCAGCATGGTGCTTGTGTTGGTGCGCAGACGCCGCCGTGATGAGGATGGCGGCGCACTGCCGTCCGACCGTTTTGTACCAGATGCAGACACGCGGAGAGATGCTTCAGCGACGCTCTCGGAAGCAGAGCCTTCCTCGAGCATCGCCACCACCGAAGATGCTCCCGCCCCTCTACCTATTGCCGAACGCGTAGGCATCGTACAACGGAAATTCGGTCTGTCCGACAGGGAGGCCGAAATCGTGCTGCTCATAACACGAGGACGCAACGTGCCAGCCATTGCCGAGGAACTCGTTATATCCCAAAATACCGTGCGAACCCACATAAAGCGCATCTATAGAGCTTGCGGCGCCCACGCTCGCCAAGAGCTTATCGAGCTCTGCGAGACTGCGGAGACCGAAGAGAACTCCCTCTCCCAGGATTAGACTGGATCAGATCGTATCACCAGGTAAATCACCCATTCATCCCGTGAATCACCCATTTTGAGACACCTATCGATCCTCTTTTTGCCCTATCGTCTTCCCGTCGCAAAAAGCGATGAAAGACGAAAAGGAGGGTCTTATGTCGAAGATTACCGAAGGCGGCCTGTCGCGCCGCCAGTTCCTGACCGGCTCGGCGCTCACCGCCGGAGCCGTAGCCTCGCTCGGCTTGGCCGGATGTGCCCCAAAAGCGCCGACGGAGGCACCCGCGACCGGCGAGAGCGATCTAGCAGCCACCGGCGCCGACGGCACTACCGTACGCGCCCATGCAGCCCAGTTGAATCCTCAGTCTGATCCGAAACCGGTATCGAACACCACCTGCCCCTCACTGTTTACCGAGTGGAAGATGGGCTCGCTCACCTTGCCCAACCGCGTGGTGAAATCGGCTGCCGGCTATATCGGCGTCACCTCGCAGGGCATCACTGGCGACTTGCACATGCAGCACTACGGGAAGTTGGCCGCCGGCGGCGCGTCAGTGGTCTACTGCGACGACTTCGCCGAGCTGTACGATCACTTCCGCGCTATTCCCGACGTGGGCAAGTTCACCGACTGGACCGACGAGGATCTGACGGCCTTCGCCAACAACATCAAGGAAAACGGCGCGAAGGCAGGCTACCAGCTAGCCACGATGGGCCTCGTGTTCAGCGGCTTCGAGCCCGATCCGACGGCCATCTTCCAATCCTCCGACTGCATGGATATGACCGCCGAGGAGATCAGCAACCTCATTGCCGACACCATTAAGGCGGCAGCCACCCTGAAGCGCTGCGGCTTCGACTGCGTGGAGATCAACGCAGCCGGCGAGAATATCGGCCAGACGTTCATGTCCCGCAATCGCAACAAGCGCGAGGACGATTACGGCCCCCAGACCTTCGAAAGCCGCACGCGCTTCGTCTGCGAGATCGTGCGCGGCATCAAAGCCGAGTGCGGCGAGGACTTCCCCGTGCAAGTGCTCATCAACGGTGTCGAGGAGAACGACAAGGCCATCGGCGACAACGCCTTTTTCACTACCGTTGAAGAGAACAAAGAGATGTGCAAGCTCATCGAAGCCGCCGGTGCCGACTCGCTGCATATCCGCATCGGGCCCTGCGGCCAGCACGTGGCCGAGTTCGCCGGCGACTTGTACTTCTGCGGTACCGGCATCGAGGGAACGACCGGCTATGGTACCCAGTTCGATTTCACGCGCCATTGGCAGGGTATGCTAAAGGCCGATCAGTCGGGCCTCGGCATCATGGTGCCCGTGGCCGCTGAGATTAAGAAAGCCGTGAGCATTCCCGTGGGCGCTGTCACCTACATGGATCCAGCTCGCGATCCCGAGTTCTTCGAGAGCCTCATCGCCTCCGGCGAGCTAGACTTCATCCTGATGAACCGACCGCTGTCGGTGGACTACGATTACCTGCACAAGCTGGAAGAGGGCCGCATCGATGAGATCCGCCCCTGCACCCGGTGCATGCACTGCCATTGGGATGCAGCCGATGACGGCAACCTCACTTTCAGCTGCCGCACCAACGCCGCCCACCCCTTCCGCTTCGTGACCGGCCAGCTCACCGGCAGCTACGATCCCGAGCCAGCCGCCACGGCGAAGAACGTGGTAGTCGTGGGCGCCGGCCCTGCTGGCCTCGAGGCGGCGCGCGTAGCCGCCGAGCGCGGACACTCCGTGACCCTCTACGAGAAGAAGGGCTCCGTGGGTGGCCTTCTGGAATTCGCCAATAACGTGAAGGGTCCCCATGAGAACCTGTCGGTGCTGCGCAGCTACTTCGAGCGCCAAATGGAAGTACTCGGCGTAAACGTGATGCTGAATACCGAGGCCACCGCCGACATCATCGCCGAGGCCTCCCCCGATATCGTAATCGCGGCCACCGGTGGCGTGCGCGACACCTTGGGGCTGTCCGACACGGCCGGCACCAAGGTGGTGGGCATCGACGACTTCATGATGGCCGACATTGCCGAGGAGGTCGTCATCGTTGGATCGAACGTGCAGGCCATCGACGCCGCCATGTACCTGCTCGCCCAGGGAAAGCACGTGCAAGTGGTCACGCCAAACGCGGCAAGCGCCATCGGAGCAGGTCACTCGTTCTGGGTGAAAACCTTCACCCAACCCAACATGAAGGCCTTGGGCGTACGCTTCTGGCCCGAGGCGACTGTGACCGCCGTGAACGACGGCTCCGTCACTGTGAAAACGGCCACGGGCATCGAGCAGGAAATTGCCTGCGGCACCGTAGTCGAAGCCCTGGACTGCCTGCCGAATGACAACCTCAGCACGGGACTCTCCTGCGAGGTGGTCACCGTCGGCGACGCGGCGCGCCCCTTCAACATCGGCGAAGCCATCTGCTCCGGCAACGCCGCCGCCCGCGCGATCTAGATTCGACCCAAAAGCTCGGCCGCCTAGACGTCGCACTCAATCTCAGTCCTCCCCTTCAATCGGGGCAGCTCCCCCTCCGAGCTGCCCCGATTTTTATCGCCACCTGTAGCCCGGAGCCACTTTTTGGCATCGCCGCTCGGACTTCCCGGCATTTTCTTGGGTCGGGCTGCGGGTATTCTGGCAGAAAGCCGCGTCGGGCTGCGGATTCGGAGCAAAAACCCGCAGCCCGACGCGGCTTTTTGCCAGGCAGACTGATGGCACAGGGGAATTTCCCCTTGACGAATCCAACGGCCCTCGGCTACTATGCGCTGTGGGGATACCGCCCGAATTCTCGGACGGACAATGTTTGCAAAAGTCGAACCTCGGGGGCGAGGTTCATCTCTCGCTGCGTGCGAGAGGGAAGACTGCAAGCATTTGTTCAAAGGGCGGATGATATGAAAGACACTTCCTCGTTCCTCGATCTCGCATTAGACGATTCCATGGGCTTCGACCCCCTCGGCGCCTTCGACAATGATGTCGACGACGATGCCGAAGAGGTAACCGAGGGCTATTTGGGCACGCCCCACACCGATGACCCGACACCCGTTGTGGACACCCGTCCCGCGTCCGAGCGCATCGCCGACCTGTTCAGCGCCATGGCGCCGCGCCGTCGCACGCTGCTCGGCATGATCGCCTTTTGCTCTGCGCCTCAGACCACCGACGCCTTGGATGCCGAGGTGGATCGCCTGCAGGCGGACAACTTCTCCGTGTACTCCCCCGCTTCGCTCGCGAACTTGCTCGAGCGCGCCGGAGCCCTCGCCCGCGTGACCGCCGACGGCGAGCCGTACCCCGAGGGCGACCCGGAGCCGGTGCTCGTGGAAGTCGACGGCGTGTCCTACTACGAGGCCGGCGAGGCGCCGGAGGTCTGCTGGCTTGCCACGGCGGACGGCGCGGCCTACGCCGAGGCCGACAAGCCCCTCGACCGCCTGACCGACCTGCTTTCCGAGGACGCGAAGTACGCCACGATCTACGAGCGCATTCTCGGCCTTACCGCCCAGGAAAGCGGCGCCTCGATGCCGACCATCAACGAGGCCGTGGACAACGACGAACTGCTGAAGAGCCCTCGTCTGTACGCGCCCCACTTCATCGACAAGTTGGAGAAATGCGATGCCGTGGAATGGCGCGACAAGAGCTGGCGCATTACCGAGGTCGGCCGCGCGGGACAGCGCATCGTGGCCGACCTCGTAGCCGCCCAAACCGCACCCGAGCCCGAGGCGCAGGCCGACAAGACCGCTGCGGACGCCCAATAACGCGGCGCCTTCCACCGTTTCCTTCCCGGCACCTAAGAGGCGCTCGCGCGCCTCATCGAGAACAGAGGAGATTCCCATGACCGACACTGCAACCACTGCCGCCGCAGCAACCCCCGCCGCCGAAGAGGCGACCGACCTGGCCGCGCTCACCGAGCTCACGGCCCAGCGCTCGGCCGTCTACCGCCTGCTCGCCCGCTTGTACCGCGTGGAGGTGGACGAGGAGTTTTTGGCCGAGCTGAAGGCCATGCGCTTCCCCGCCGCCACGGGCAACACCGCCGTGGATGCCGGCTACCGCGCCATCGCCACCTACCTGTCCGGCGCCGATGCCCATGCCATCACCGATCTGGCCGTCGATTACGTGCGCGCCTTCATCGGCCATGGCGTCGATGCCTACTCGGCCGCCTACCCCTTCGAGTCGGTGTACACGAGCCCCAAGCGCCTCATGATGCAGGAGGCCCGCGACGAGGTGCTGGCGGTCTACCGCAGCGAGGGCCTGGACAAGCTTCCCAGCTGGAAGGAGTCCGAGGATCACATCGCGCTCGAGCTGGAGTTCATGGCCGTGCTCGGCGACCGCATCGTGACGGCGGCCGAGGCGGCCGACGAGGCGGAGGTGGAGCGCCTGCTTTCCACCCAGCGCAACTTCCTAGAGGATCATTTGGCAAGCTGGGCGCCGCTCATGACCGCCGATCTGCGCCGCTTCACGCAATGCGGCCTCTATCAGGGCCTCGCCAGCCTGACCGACGGCTTTCTGCAGGTGGAAGAGGAGTTCTTCGACGAGATTTTTGAAACCGAGGGCGAATAGCCGCGCAGCCGAAAGACAACATCCAACGAGGTCGACACCGACCATCCATGACGACGAGGGCGAATGAGAGAGGAAGAGAAGACCATGGCAGACACCGAAAACACGGCGGCCCCGAAAAAGGAGGGGCGCCCCGTCATCAGCCGCCGCGCGCTGTGCGTGGGGCTCGGCGGCACGGCGGCGCTTCTGGGCCTGGGCGCGGTGCGCTACGCCGGCAGCGCGCCACTCGTGCGACCGCCCGGAGGCCAGGACGAGGAGGCGCTCGTCTCGGCGTGCATTCGCTGCGAGAAGTGCTACGAGGTATGTCCGCGCGGCGTCATCGCCCCGGCTCATCTGGAGGACGGCATCCTGAACATGCGCACGCCCGTCATGAACTTCGACGCGAACTGGTGCGATTGGTGCACCGAGGAGAACGGCGGCGAGCCTCTGTGCGTGGCATCGTGCCCCACCGAGGCGCTCAAGGTCGGCTCGACCCCCGAGACCGGCGTGCTCGGCGTGGCGGAGCTCAACCAGGACCTGTGTCTGGCCTACCGCCTCATCGGCTGTCGGTTCTGCTACGACGCCTGCGAGTTCGAGGCCATGGAGCTTGACGAGAACAACCGACCCTACGTGATCGCCGACGCCTGCAATGGCTGTGGGGCCTGCGAGAGCGTCTGCGTGTCGCTGCAGAACGGCTCCATCTCCGCCGGCGCCACCGAGCGCGCCATCATCGTCCGTCCCCTCGAGTCGTAAAGGAGGGCCGCACCTGTGAACACCAAGCGACTCCGCACTATCATCCCCCTCGCCGTCATCGGCGTCATCGGCGTGGGATTCGCCACCCATGTGGGCGTGGGCACGCTGTCGGCCATCGGCTGGCAGGACATCTCGCTTCTGTGCCCCCTGGGCGCGCTCGCGACCATGATCGCCACGAAGACCCTGCTGCCGCGCGCGGTCGTCTCAGTCGTCATCGCGCTCGCCCTCATCCTGCTGTTCGCCCGCGCCTTCTGCGGCTGGGTGTGTCCCGTGCCCGTGGTGTCGAAGATCCGCGGCATCTTCTCGAAGAAGACGTCGAACACCGACATGACCGGCACCGGCGTTTTGCCCGCCGACGAGAATCCGCTGGTGAAAGCTGCGAAGGGATCGGAGGCCGCCGACGCGCCCGCGCCCCTTTCCGCCGACGAGCAGGCGGCCCTCTCCGGCTGCGGCCACAGCTGCTCTTCCTGCGCCGAGAAGCGGGCGACGTTCGATTCCCGCCACGTCATCCTGGGCGGCTCGCTGCTCTCGGCGGCGGTCTTCGGCTTTCCCGTGTTCTGCCTCATCTGTCCCATCGGGCTTACCTTCGCCACCATCGTGCTCGTCATGCGCCTGTTCGCCTTCGGCGACGTGGCCTGGGGCGTCATTCTCGTGCCGGCGCTCTTGCTCGCCGAGGTGGTGTTCTTCCGCAAATGGTGCAGCAAGTTCTGCCCCATAAGCGCGCTCATGAGCCTCGTGGGCAAGGCGAACCGCACCTTCGTGCCCGCCATCGACAATGCGAAATGCCGCGAGAGCGCCCAGGGCACCTCCTGCGAGGCATGCGCAGCCGTGTGCCCCCAGGGCATCAACGTGCGGCATCCCGAGGCCGGCATGAGCTTCTCGGAATGCACCAAGTGCCGCGCCTGCGTGGAGGCCTGCCCCACACGTGCCATCACCATGCCGTTTCTGCCGAAGAAGGCGGCGCCTTCCACCGTCATCGTGGAGGACGACGAGACCGTGCCGGCAGCCTAGGGCAAGCCCGCTCGCGTCGTCACCCCTCCTGCGACGCGAGCGGGGCGCGCGTTTCCGCGACGCCGCGCCCAGGAAAGATCGCCCTGCGCGGTCTTTCCCCGTCAGCCTGCCGCCCGGGGCCGGCTGACGGGGAAAGACACGTGGAACGAGCCCTTTGCGGAAGAGAGGAATGCTATGACGTTGGAACTTGCCCCCACCCCGACCGCCGTGCTTATTGAAGGCGGCGTCGGCTGCGGGAAGACCGCCGCGCTCATCACGCGTGTGGCGACGCTTTTGGAAGATGGCGCGGCGCCGGAGGACATGCTCGTGCTGACCGCCACGCCGGATGCAGCCCGCGTCCTAGCCGCACGCCTGATCGAAGTCGTCGGCGAACGCGGAGGCGCGGTTGAGGTCACCTGCACCCGTGATGTGGCCTTAGGAATGCTCGCCAGCGAAGAGGGCCGCGCCTTCAGCGGACGCGCCGGGCGCCTCGTCACGCCGGTAGAGCTCGGCTTCATCATGGAGGACATGAAGGTAAGCGGCCTGAAGCAGCGGCGCTTGCGCGAGATGCTCAAGTTCTTCTACCGCAACTGGACGGAGCTGGCCGGCGGCGCCGACGATGATGACCGTTGGCTCATCCCCGGCGAGGAGGCCGATACCCACGCGCTTCTGAAGGACGTGCTACGCTTCACCGGCGGCATCCTGGAACCGGAAGCGTCGGCGATGGCCGTGCGCTTTTTGCTCGCATGCCCCGAAGTACTGGCCAGCGCACAGCGAGCCCACGTGCTCGTAGACGACTACCAGATGCACTCCCGCGCTTCCCAGCATTTAGCGAATCTGCTCGCCCGCGATTCCGTCATTGTGGCTGCCGATCCCGCTGCCGTGGTAGAGGTCTTCGACAGCTACCCCTACGGTGAGGGCATCGGCGAATTCACCCAGGCCAACGAGGGTTGCGAACGCATCGTGCTGAACGAGAGCTACGCCTGCGCTGCGGCTGCGCGAGCCGCAAGCCGCCTGCGCGCATCGCTGGATGCGGGCGCGGCACCCTTGGGCGATGCGGAGGCGGAAAGCGACGCCCCCTCGCCCTCCCAAAGTGCTTCATCCGCGACGTCGGGCACGACGGCCACGCCGACCGTTCCCGACCGCGCAGCAATCGCCGCCTCGTTCACGGCTCTGAAAGCCACCGACCCTGCCGCAGAAATGGCCTCCGTGGCCGACGCCGTGCAGACCGCCCTGGAGGCGGGAGCCGACCCCTCCTCGATTTACGTGCTCGCTTTCCATCCCGCTTGGGAGCGCCGCGTTGCCCGCGTGCTTGAGGCCCGCGGCATTGCGACGGCGACGCCCGTCCGGGGGCGCGTGGCCGCGGGCGACTACCGCGACCTTGACCGCTGCGCCGCCGCACGCCTGCTGACGGCCCTCGCACTGGTCGCCAACGCGCATGACGCCCTGGCGTGGCGCGCCTGGTGCGGCTTCGGCGACTACCTGGCCAACAGCGCGGTATTCGCCGATATGCGCGCCGAGGCCGACGAGCAGGGCAAGGATCTCGTCGCGATGCTCGACGAAGTGGCAGCCGCCGCGCCCGAAGAGGGATTCCCGGGCACCGGCATCGGCCGCGTCCTGGACGCCTACCGCACGGGCCGCACCCTCATCGAGCAAGCCCAGGGTTTGGAAGGCGACGAGCTGATCGGCGCCCTCGCCTCCGCCCTTAACTTGACCGGCGAAAACGGCGAGCACGCGATGCAGCTTGTCCGCGCCCTCACCGCTCCCGAGCCCAAGCCTGTTGTATCCACTTCCGACACCTCTTCCGATGCGAACGCGCCCGTGCCCGCACCGTCAAACGCCGTCGCGCCAACCTCTTCCGAAACGGATACCGCTGCGCCGAGCGACGCCCAAACCCTGATCGCTCGAGCCCGAAACCGTATGAGCGCCCCCGCCTTCGAAGCCGCCGAAGGCTGCGTGCTTGTCGGCGACAGCGCGCACCTGACAGGCCGCGCGCCCGCCATGCTGGTGCTCGCCGGCTTCACAAACGGCTTCTTCCCCACGCGCGACTTCTTCGACGCCACCGTAACCACCCCGGACAAGCAGAAGCTCGTCCGTGCTACCGACACGCGACGCCTCTACGCCGCCGCAGGCAAAGCGACACAGCGCCTGATCGCCAGTTGGTTCACCTCTACAAGCCTCGTGGAAGCCGAAACACTCAAGCTGGAGATCGCCCGCGCAAAGCTTCGTCGCGGCGAGCGCATCGCCGTCACCACCCCGAGCATCTACCTAGCCGAAATCGATCCCGCCGCTGAGCCGAGCGCCCCCGGGCTCCCCGGCGACTCACAAGCTCCGGGAGATGCCGCAGCGGCGCCCTCATCTTAAACCACTTCGAAGAGGCGACACGGCCGCCCCGCTCCCTCCCCTCACGCACCCTTCGCGTCGGGACGGCCGCCCTCGCCGCCCATGTCGGCCCCGGCTTTCATTCGCCCGCCGGGGCCGGCGCCCGCCAAGAAAGCCCTACCGGAGCCGGCACACACCAGAAGCTCCCACCAAGGCCGACGTTCATCAAGAAAGCCCCCGCCAGGGGAGGCTCGCGTTGCAAGGGATCTGGGGAACGCGAACCCCCCCCCAACGGGGGCTTTTCAGTATTCCGCTTCTATCCTACCGCTCGTAAACGTTGGGGACTCCTCCCATGAGGAAATTCTCGTCCACGCAAAAGGCCGCGTAGAGGGGCAGGCTGATGATGCCTCCGTCTTCGCCAATGTTCTTCTCGGACAATCGCACGCCAAAGGGAGCCATGCTTTTGCGAAGATAGGATTGGAAGCTGGTTGAGGACACGCGGCTTCCGCTCTTCACCTCGATGGGGATGACCTGGGCAGCCTGATTCTGCAAAACAAATTCGATCTCCGCCGTCGAGCCGCTTTTGGGCACCCAGTAGAACGGCTGAAGCCCATTGGCGACAAGCGACTGCATGATGTAATTCTCGGCAAGGGCCCCTCGGAAGCGAGGGTTGAGGGCATTGCGCTTCTGCGCGTCCAGCAGAAGCTCTCCGTCGAGGTTCATGCGGTAGAACAGTAATCCCGTGTCGAGAAGGTACACCTTGAAGAAGCTCCCGTCGTCCCGAGCCACCAAAGGGGCACTCGTCTCGTTGGTCTGTTCGTTAATGAGCACAAGTTCGGCGGCCTTAAGCCATGCCAGGGGATTCTGGAACTGCTGCTTTCTTCCCCCAGACACTACATCCGCGTACTTGAACTTCCCCGTGGTCTCTCTCGCAATCTGGCGCGGGATACTGCTCCACACCTGCTGCACCCGCACCGTCTCGTTCGGTGGCGCATAGAGCGCTATATCGGCTGCGTAGGTCTCGGCTATCTCGGCCTGCACGGTTCTCGCGTCACGCAAAGATCGATTCTCACGATAGGCCTCCACCGCCCTCGGCATGCCGCCCACAACGACATAGCGCCGATAGAGGTCCAGCGCATCCTCATGAGCCGTGAACTTCTTTCGTCGGGCCACCGCCTTGCGTATGCCTGCCGCCAAAAGCTCCTCATCCATGGCCCAGAGAAATTCCTCGAAATCGAGAGGTCTCAGATAGAGGTGGGTAATGCCACTCGGGAAGGGAAGGCTGCGGCTTTTCAAGGTGAGACCGAGTTGCGAGCCGGTTGCGATGACCCGATACTCGCTCTCCGCGAAGAAGCGCAGGAAGTTGAGGGCTTTCTCGCACAACTGCACCTCATCGAAGGCGATCAGGGTTTTCTGCGGCTCAATCGCTTGATGGAGAAAGAGCTCCAGCGCCTCAACCACTTCCTCAACGGTGCGACTGTCCTCGAAAATCTGGGTGAGGTTCTGCAGATCGGTCTGAAAATCGCAATAGGCAAAGTTCTCGGTGCCGAAATGCTCGCGTCCGAGCTTCTTCAAGGCATAGGTCTTCCCCACGCGCCGCGCCCCCCGAATGAGGAGCGGCTGAGCGCGAGGATCCTCAGCCCATTGGAGCAGCACGGCATCTATTTTGCGTTTCATGGCGGCCCTTCTTTCTTCCAACGCTCCCCCATCTTACCATGGAACGCAAAAAGCGTGTCATCATTACACTTTTACCGAAGAAAAAGTGTAATAACAGTACACTTTTTCACAGCGGGGGCGCATAACGGCTGATTGAGATCTCTCATCCCGGGCCTTTCCGACGAATTTCCGTACGCCACCTGGGGGGGCGTCGACTCGTGTAGGACGGCGATCGCATTGCTGCCGTCATCGCGCAGGACGCCAGCGGAAATTACATTCATTTCAATTACGCTCCCTCAAGGCATGGCCCCGTGACAGAAAAGGGCCTCGTCGCGCACGTTTTTTGTCACCACAGTGGGAGCGGGACCCTTTCCAAGCAATAGCGGTGGAGGGTGTCGACGACGAACGCTGGCCTGATCTTTCGTGCAGCTTCCTCGCCAAAACGCAGGAGAGCCCCCGCGGGGGCCGGTTCGCTGCTTGCAAGGGGGTTTGGGGACGCGAACCGGGCCCGGCGGGGGCTCTCGGGAAATGCGTCCGGCGCCTTGGAGGGAAGGGCGCCGGGCACATCGAATTAGTAGAACAGGTACACGCTGGCTCCCGCGGAGTAGAAGGCCATGCGCAGGGCCACGGCGCCGACGACCGCGCCGAGCGCGCCCGCCGCGCCCCACGCTTTCCAGTTACCGGTCTTGCGGCCGACGAGGGCGGCCGCCACGGGAACCGCCGCGGCCACGACGGCCACGGCCACCATGGCCACGGACTCGCCGGCGAAGGGGGACAGCGCCGCCACGTCCACCATGCCCGCGGTGGGGTGCGTCGGGTCGTAGTAGAAGCCCACGTCGGTGTAGGATGCACTCGCCATTTCCATGAACGCAAGATAGGCGACGGAGGCGGCCAGATTGGCGATGGACCCGATGAGCGAGAACAGCGCGATGGCACGTCCGGCAGCCTCGCCACGGGCCGCCTCGATGACAGCGAAGGTGAGCGGGCCGGCGGCGCACGCCGCGCCGAGCAGCGTGAGCGGGCCGAGCGGCGAGTCCCAGGCGGGGCGGGCGGCCATCATGTAGGAGTGGCCGGTCACGAGCACGAGCAGCGCCGCCGCGGCGATCATGAGCGCGGCGAGCCACT
>OLOG01000108.1_pt1 | contig 87913 bp, 66 predicted proteins | sample 1672351 | NCBI WGS metagenome assembly OLOG01 (sample SAMEA3136674, study PRJEB25190) | human gut metagenome | biome: human gut; feature: human-associated habitat; material: faeces | place: Austria | collected 2013 | reverse complement strand
GCGTCAGGCTGTGGGAGGATAGGGCGTCGCGCTCGCGGAGGGCGTTTCGGCATGCGGAGGCCCCGCCCCCCTCGGGAGGCGGGGCCTTTGCGCGTTCCGGGGGCTTTTAGGTGCTGATGGGGGAGAGTTTGATTCGGTGCACTGGTGTAAACTATGTTCATCACATACGCAAGTGACAACGATTGGAGCGCGATGACTCGTCCGGAGAGAAGCGCTGAAATGTTTAGAGGGGTAGAAAAGAACTACTGGGAGTACTACAGAGAGCTTGAAGATGATTTTCTCGCTACAAGAAAGTACGTATCTTTTCACGAGGCGAATGCTTCCACTTTTTCATTGGAGTATTTGAAGCTGTTTCAAGCTGTTTGCAGTGAGATCGATGTGGTTGGAAAAGCGATGGCTGCGGCCTGCAACCAAGAGTTTAAGCCGGAAAGCAGTGCCAATAACATTTACAAGTGGTGGTACGAGATACAGGAAATGTATCGCTGTTACGAGGATGCGAAATCGGCTGTGACCGGCAGGGGCGGTGTTTGTCTTGCTGATTGTGCTCGAACGCTTCTGAACGGGGTGAGCATGGAGCCTTGGAAGGGGTTCGAGACTGAATGGCGTATTGTGAAGAATGGCAGCAGACGTTGCTTTGCGAAAGGTAACTCGACACCAGGATGGTGGACCTCCTACAACAAGGTCAAGCACAGCCGTATTGTTGATGCTCTGCAGGATGAGGGAATAGCCAACTATGCGAGAGCCAACCTCGGAAACCTTATGCACGCCTTTGCGGGGCTTCATATTCTCGAAACGGCTTTTATGGAAGCTGTTGGAACATTGAACGACCTTGAAAGATTTGCCAATCAGAGTAGGCTTTTCGATAAGGTGGAGTTTGCTGCAACGGAGGATATCGACGGAATGTTCTAAAAGAGGCAGTGAATCAGTTCTGCGGGTTTAGGACTTGAAGAAAAGAAGGCCGAGCTGGTTGCTCGGCCTTCTTTCGGTATCTAGAGCTAGATGCGTCCGGTTTGCGTGCGGAGCAACGTGAGCCAACTTTCGGAGGATACAGCGATAGGCCCGCCGAAAACATACCCCGAACTGATCTCGCTTTTACGAGGTGCAATGAAGTTGGTGATGGCGGTTCGGTTCGAATTGTTTTCGATGACGAGCACGGAGCCGTTCCTGCCGCATAATGCGCCTCCGGCGAGCGCATCGTAATACGTGTTGCCAGTTGCAAGCGCCATCTTGTTGACGCTCATTCCGCATTTGGTCTCCCAGTCGGCGATTGCCGCGCTGGTTTCGTATTCCGTTTCTCCATAGATTCTTTTGACGGAGGGAATGCCGCAGTTTTCGAGCCGTGCTTCCACTCCCGAGTCAACCGCTATAGGACCGCCGACGATGATGGCGCTTTTATAACCGCCTGCCTTGATGGCTTTTTCGGTTTCGGCAGAGAGCTTATTCGAGCCGTCGTCGCACAGGTAGATGGGTGCTTTCTTCCAATAGGCGTAGGGTGCGACGCTCAGGGCATCTTGGAACTTCCATGAGGTGGCGATGATACAGGTGTCAGGTGCAGCTGCGTTGACGACCTGCTCTGCGATCGCGCGTGCAGTACCCTGTTGATCATCTCCGTAAACCCTGATGACTTTACCGCATCCGGTATTCTTGATCTGTTCGTCTACGGCAGAAGCGATGGCGATGGGGCCGCCCACCACATACGCCGTAGTGGCTCCCAGTTGAGAGATGATAGATTTCGTTTGAGTGGAAAGCGACGATGAAGAGGTGAGGAGGATAGGGCAGTCGTGAATGCCGGCGAGGGCGCTGGCGGTTAGCGCATCCCAGTAGGTGTTTTGTGTGGCGACGACAACGGTGCTCGATGAGCTCCAACCGGTTTGAGCGATGCTGCGCATAGTATCAAGCTGATCCTGTCCGAAGATGCGAGACCAAACATGGTTGCCTCCGATTCCGAGGAAGTCGAAGTTGATGTCCGCATTACCGCCGATGCCCGGCACTTGGGCCTTGCTGCTAGCCTGCCACATGTCGTAGATTCCGGAGTACGTGCAGACGGTGTTGTACTGGGCAACCCATTTGCTCCACTTGTTGTAGGTCGAGCCGGTTAGGAAATTCGTCCACCAGTTTGTGTTGGCGTAGACGCCCGCTGCATATCCAGTAGCCTCGATTTCCGAACAGAAGGTGGAAGCGACGCTGGCAAGCGTTTCGTTGCTGAGTCTGGGCTTGTTGTTTTTATCGATGATGCCGATAGGGTGGCCAGATTCATCCTGCTCTTCAAGGTCTAGGTAGATGGGGTAGTCGAGATCGAGGGGGCCGAGACCGGCTTTGTCGAGCAGGCGAAGCACGTGCTGCGCCTCGCTTCTGGCCATGGAGGTTGAGCACGCGTACGAGTACAGATAGATCCCGAAGGGGATACCGTTGTCGAGGCATCCCCGAACATTGTTGAAGAATTGCTTGTCGTCTTGGTTCGAGTAGTTCGAGCCGTATCCGCAGCGGATGATGGCGTAATCGATGGATCCGCTGTTTTTCACGGCTCTCCAGTCGATAACTCCCTGGTGCTCGCTGACATCGACGCCTCGCAGCAAAGCTCCGGGGATGGGGTTGCCTTGGCTGTTGCACCAGTTTCCTTCAGCATCCTTCCCGAAGGGGCTGCCGCTTCCGTAGGTTGAGATGCCGTCCTCTTCGGTTGCCTCGTCTTCGATGGGCTCGCCTTGATCGTATCGCCAGCTGTTCATGAGCGTCTGATCCGCCTGAGCCCCTTCCTCGATGTTGTCGGCAAGTGCCATCGATGGGGAAAGAGCGATGGCGGCGCTTGCTCCGGCGATGATCTTCACTGCGTCGCGACGTGCAATGTTTCTGGACGGGAATCCTTGAAAGGGTGTTTGCGACATGCGTCCTCCTTGTGGAAAGCTGGGATATCCTTTAATTATACGCCCGTAGCTCGATGGTTTGGAGCCGGCTCTTATGAAATCAGGGCAGCGTTCTGGATTCGCGCCCTACTGAGGCGCGCTTTGGTTAAAGCCGACCTCTCAAGCGCTCTAGAATCCTTCTGGGGAATTGGGTGAGCGCGAGACCGATTTTGAACGACTTAGAACCGAGGACGTGGTCGAGTTCAGCTCGCGTCTCGTTCAAGGATGTTTTCAGGCAAGCGGCATTTTCGTTCTGGGCGGCAAGCTGGGCGCGGAGCGAAGAAAATTCTAATTCCATGTATTCCAAGTGAGACCGGTATGCTTCGAGCAGCTCTCGCCACATGAGGGTTTCGATGTCGAGGGGCGCACGGCGCTCGACATCGCTCGAATCAAGCACTTTCGAGAAGTTGTCGCTTGAAGCCAGGACGGAATCGAAGCAGGAGCGCCAGAAGGTCTCGTAGTCGTAACGCGAGAGCCGATCAATGAAGGCTCGCCCGCATTGGCCCATATAGCGGGCACGGTCTTTGTCTAGGAGAACTGACGCAAGCGCCTCAGCGGCGGATTCGGCATCATCTTGCATGATGCCTATGACCGCAGGATTGTCTTGAACGAGCGTGAGATACGGCAGTTCGTACATGACGCACGGCAGTCCGGCCGCGAGCGCCTCTCCGAGGGCGAGGGACCACCCTTCGCGTTTGGAAGTCATTAAAAAGGCGTCTGCCTTTTGGTACCATTCGGCCATCTGCGACTCGCTTTGCGATCCACAGAGGAGGATGTGGCTCTCGACTCCGCACCTTCGTGCTTCGCTCATCAGCTGGCGTGCGAGATCGGGATCAGCTGGTCCTACCATCCAAACGGTTGCATCGGGTACTTTCTTTACAAGAGCCTTCATGATCGGCACGACGCGTAAGGGGTATTTATCCGCATTTATTCGAGCTGGCCAGATGATGTGATGCCCTGACAGAGGGGCAGGGCGCGCGGACTTCCAGGAGTTGTCGAAGGGGTTGTTGGTGCGCAGTGCATTTCGGTTGAAGTTCTCCCAAAAGCATCTATCCATCTCGCTCAGGCAAACCATCCCGTCGGCCAATGAATATTGAAGGGGGATGTCTGCCCAACGGGAGGGAAGGTCGGTGTCGAGAAAAAACTGGGTAAACGAGGTTTGGATGAGGAAGACGAGTGGGATGCCGAGCGTCTTCACGCTCAGGGTGTCGAATGCCAGAACGTCGGAGAACCAATGTGCGAATACTACGAGATCAACGGAGCGATCTAAAAGCGTTTTGCGCAGCGCTTTGCAGCGCAGTGCGTAGTTCTTGCGCATGTCGCCGATAAACGTAGGAATGGTGATGCGTTCGACGCCTTCGGGAAGCTCGAAGTCGTCCTCGTGGGGCTCGGTGTTTGTAACGATCACGACGTCGTACCCCATTCGAATCCAAAGCGCGGTAAGATCGCGCGTCACGCGTTCTCCACCGCCAATTCCGAGGGCATGGTAGAAGATCGCGATGGTGGAGACGGAGTCTCGGGTGACGCGGGTTGAACGTGCTCTTTTGGCGATATCGATGAGATCGCTGGGTTTGTCCCAATGAAGGCGAACCAGGGTTGGGATAGCCTCGTCGGCGCCGTACGATTCGATCAGAAGATCGAAGTCGTCAGGGCTGTTGATGCTGTACGGTGTGGTTTCCATAATCTGGTTTGCTTTCTATTCAACGGTATTTCTGCGAAGGTGATACTGCTTAGCGAGGATGTCGCGAAGGCCGTCAAATGAAGAATATCATGATACGTACCCTTTTGAAGATCGGAAAGGGTTTTGCCTATCATAGAGCTGAAAAAGCTTAACGCTGGTCGAGGTGCTTTCATTGCAATTGCGGACACTTGCGCATGCGAGCTCGTTCCTTTATCGTTAGCGATCCGGATTCTTGATTGAGTAGGGAGTATGAAAAAGACATTTTGCATTTTCTCGGCGAATTATCTGCCGAATATCGGAGGAATCGAAAAATACACCAAGCATCTTGCAGAAGAGCTTGTTCGTCAAGGAGACAAGGCGATTGTGGTCACGAACAACGTGTTCGACCTCGAAGATCGCGAGCAAACTCCAGAAGGGGTTGAGATAGTTCGTCTGCCCTGCTTCAAGACGCTGGGGGGTCGGTATCCGCTGCCCTTCCGTAATGCCCTGCATCGCGCGTTGACTGCGGATCTTCGAGACGCCGCGGTTGATTTCGTAGTGATAAACACGCGGTTTTATCCGCATTCTCTCAATGGGGTGAGGCTTGCCGAATCGATTGGCATCAGACCTGTTGTGATAGATCATGGATCTGCGCATCTTACCATGGGAAACAAGATCGTGGATGTGGGGGTTTCCGTCGCCGAGCATATGATGACGAGCCTCATGAAGCGTCATGACGTGGATTATTACGGAGTGTCGAAAGCGAGCGTCAAATGGCTTGAGCATTTCGGTATTGATGCTATTGGGGTTTTGAACAACTCGATTGATGCGGAAGCGTTTGCCGCTTCTTCGTCGGGTCGAGATTGGAGAAAAGAGCTCGGGGTGAAGGAAGCGGACTTCGTGGTTGTTTTCACTGGCAGGTTGATTCCCGAAAAAGGAATCGCATCTCTGGTTGAAGCTGCGGAGATGCTGTCCGATGTTTCTGACATCAAATTCTTGATTGCGGGCGACGGTCCGATGCGCGGGTACGTCGAGCGGCGTTGCTCGACGAATCTTATAATGCTTGGCAATCTGTCCGCATCCGACATTGCAGCTCTTTTGCTCACGGCTGATGCATTCTGCTTACCTACGAGATCCGAGGGGTTTTCTACTTCGCTGCTTGAAGCTGCGGCGTGTTCGGTGACTCCCATTCTGCCTAAAGTTGGAGGGGTGGAGGAGCTCATTACCTCGGAAGATTTCGGCATTGTGCTTCGTACGACCGAGCCCGAAGAGGTAATGAGCGCCGTACGGTCCCTTTATGATAATCGGGTTTATACGAGGTTGCGTGCCGCTAATCTCCATGCGCGAGTTCTGACGGAGTTCTCATGGAAGAAAACGGCTAACAAAGTCAGGGAAGCGTGCGAAGCGGCTAACGGTCAACATTGTCGCTATGTTCGCTGAGTGTTTCAAGGCGCTTCGCGAGAAGAGCTTGCTCCTGAGTCAGGTTCTTAATTCTTATCGCCTGTTTGCTGATGATCACGCTTAATGAAAGGCAGATCACCATGAGGAGGAAAAGCCCGAGGAAGAAAATGAAATTCGAGGGATTTACGAAGCCAAGAAGATGGGCAAATTCATACAAGGGCATAGGGAAAAGGGCGCAGACGACGGCGACTACCGAGAGAAGCATCCAGAGCAGCGAATATTTCAATAGAAGCCTGTCTTGGGCGACGAGGTGCACGACATACGCGAAGAACGCGACGGCCGCCGTAACAACGAGTATTTGGAGGATAGCTAGCATTCCGCTTGATCCTGTTCATGACGGTTGATTTTGGAAAACCGGGTGATCGAAATGGCGAGAGTCACCTTGATCATATAATAAAGGCTGGAGAGACCGCCTATCGAAGACGTGCCTCCCTTCCGTTCGTGCATGGCGACTGGCACGTCTCTCACAGTGAGCCCCGCTCTTAACGCATATACGATAGACTCCGGTTCTGGGTAATCTATGGGATAGGATTTACAAAAAAGCTCAATTGCGGTTTTACTGCATGCTCGAAAACCGGATGTCGGGTCAGACACTGTTTTGCCTGTGAATAGCCTGATCCATTTTGCAAGCCAGAGAATGCCTGCACGTCTCAAGCGAGTTGAACGAAAGCCGTCGATATCGGTCAGAAAGCGAGAGCCGATAGCGAGATCCGCGCCCTTGTTGACGGCGTCTATGAGGGCGCCAATGTAGGCAACATCGTGTTGCCCGTCGCCGTCGAACTGTATATCGACGTCGTAACCGTGTTCCAGCGCGTATTTATGGCCGGTTTGCACGCTTCCCCCAATACCGAGATTTTGGGGGAGGTTTACGACGTTCAGCTCGTGGGCTTTGCAGAGGAAAGACGTCGCGTCGTTTGATCCGTCGTTGATAATGACGTAATCGTACCCTGCTTCCGAAACGCCTTTCGCCACCTCGACGATACTGTCTTGTTCGTTGTACGCAGGGATAATGACGAGTGGATTGCAGCCGGCTGCGCTTCGATGTTCTCTTGTCGTTTCCATGCGCAAGATTATACCTCGTAGTCTCGCTGCAGATTGCGAGGGTTTGAGTCTGCTGAAAAAAACGCTTCGGATCGAAGGATCTTGTTTTAGATTGAGGGTGTCGGCGGTGCGGAATATAGGTGTATTATAATAGTTTTACATCGGTTCTACGCGTGCGATGGTTTCTGGAAGGTGACGATGGAAGAGATGCTTGTTAAGCGGCGCTCGTCAAGACTCAAGCGATGCTTCTTGATAGTTGCAGCTATGTTCGCTCTTGCGCTGGTCTTTGAGGCTCTGACCTTGATCGGTGCTCCTGTATCAAGCGTGTTTGATCTGAGCGCATGGGGTAAGAAGAGGATACTGGTTTTTTGGGCGGTATTCGTTGTGTTGTATGCCCTGCTCTGGTATTTTGGTGGCATCCGTGCGTTCCGGACCTGGGCGATACGGATATCGCAGAGCTGGAAAGAGGTTTTTGGAAAGATCTTGCGTCTTTCCTGCGGATTTGCGATAACCGGATTTTTTGGCGTAGGGGTGGCTTACTTTGCTTCCCTCACAGGGTTGTTCGCTTTCGGGGTTGCCAAGGGCATTTTCGCTTTCGTCGTTGCCGGTTGCCTGTTTTTGGTTTTTGCGAACAGAAGAAGCCTGGGCGCGTATCCGGAACGAGTTTTCGTTCCTGCTGGTATTTGCATGGGCATTCTCTTTGCCGTTCTTGCTCCCGTTCAACCGGTTGTCTCGTTTGATGATCAAATCCATTATGATCATGCTATAGGTCTGTCTTACCTGTCTTCGGCAGAATATACGAAGGCCGATGCTGAGATGCTGGTTTATCCTGAGATAACGGGGGATCCGTTTAAGCACTTGCGTTTTTCCGAGGACGAGTACGGCTCCCTGCTCAATGAGCTCAATTCGCTCGGTGAAGAATATGCTTTCAGTTCGGATGGATTCTATTCATCGTGGGGATACAAATCTTTAGACTATGTGAGTTTGGGCTACATTCCCAACGCGATTGGATTATGGCTCGGTCGTCTTCTTCATCTTCCTTTCGTGGGCGTGTATATGCTCGGTCGTATTTCCGGATTGCTTTTTTTCTTCACTCTCGTGTATTTTTCGGTGAAAAGGTTGAAGTCGCAGAAAGTTCTTGTATTGGCTTTTGCGCTTTTGCCGGCGGTTTTGTTTATTAGCGGTAGCTATTCGTACGACATTTGGGTTGCTGGATGGCTGCTCTTCGGCTTTTTACGTTATCTTTCATGGCTGCAGAATCCAGACGAGAAACTTACATTTAAAGAAGTGTCCCTCGTTATCCTTGCCTTCGTCGTGGGGCTCGGGCCGAAAGCGATTTATTTCCCTATTTTCTTCCTTCTTCTCTTCATTCCGAAAACTAAGTTTTCGAGCAAGCGTTTCGCGATTCGGTATCGCATAGCTATCGTTTTTTCCGCCTTGCTGGTCCTATCGACTTTCTTGCTTCCTTTCGTTGTGCAGGGGCCTGGCGTCGGAGATGCGCGGGGAGGTTCGGAAGTGAATTCGACCGGCCAGGTCATGTTCGTTTTGGAGGATCCTCTGCGCTATGCGGGCATATTGGCTAATTTCTTGTTCGGTTATTTGTCTGTTGAACAGTCGGTGACGTATACGAACCATTTGGGCTATCTGGGGGCTTCCACGTTAGGGGCGCTTCCGCTCGTGGCATTGCTGCTTGTGGCCGTCACTGATTCCGGTCCTGCGAACTATCCGTATGCCAAAGTGCGCTACAAAATAGGTTCGTCGGCTCTGCTGATCGGAACGTCCGCATTGATGGCGTCGGCTCTATACGTTTCGTTTACCGCCGTCGGCTCTGATACGGTCGCGGGTTGCCAAGGAAGATACCTATTGCCGCTCGTCGTTCCGTTCCTGGCGCTTTTTTTCAGCACCAGGATCAAAAACGAGAACTCGAAATCCTGGTACAATCTGACGGTATTGCTTGTTTGTCTGGCTTTCGCGGTCGTGTGTGCTATCCAGTTGAGCCTTGGCGTTTACATTTAGCAAGGCGATATCCGATCGGGGGTCGGTTTTCTTCGGCGAATCGATCCCCGATCGGGTTGCGATCAATCTAGGTCACGGTCGTCGAGGCGAAAATACCCACAGTTCGGGTGTAGGTTCCTGTTCATGAACGGATCGCCCATGACGAAGTACTCGGGCCATGTTGCGTTGAGTAATGATGCTTCCCGATGGAATCGCATTTGTTTGGCGATCGTCGTCTCGTATCCGCGGGAAAGCGATTCGTAATGATAGAGCTCGGCTTCTGGCGCGAAGACGATGCTGTATCCGTTGGCGCGGAGCTTAAGGCAGAAATCGACATCGTTGAAGGCGACAGCGAACTCCTCCGAAAACCCCCCTGCTTCGTCGAATGCTTCGCGTTTCGTCAAGACGCAAGCTGCGGTTACGGCGCTTACTTCGCGTGTGCTCGAAGCCGTGTGGTAGTAGCCCTTCTCGTTGCGATCCAGGCTGGAATTGAGGTGTCCCGCACCCGTTCCCTGAACGTAGACTCCCGCATGCTGAATGGTTTCGTCCCGGTAGTAGAGCTTTGCTCCGACTGCGCCTACGGAGGGTTCTTGACATATTCCCAGCATTGATTCTATCCAGGAGGGGGATATGACCTCGGTGTCGTTGTTTAAGAGAAGCAGGAATTCACCTCTGGCGTGCTGTGCGCCGAAGTTCATGAGTTTCGAGAAGTTGAACTCATGCTTCCAGGTTGCGATCTTGATGCGGGGGTCGCGTTTCTGGGCGTTTTCGTAATAATCAAAGGTTGATGCCTCGGTGCTGTTGTTCTCCACAATGATTATCTCAAAATTGTTGTAGGTGCTTTTATCCAGAATCGAGGACAAGCATGTGCGGAGAACTTCCGCGTTGTCCTTGTTTGGGATGATGATCGATACGAGGGGCTTGCCTACGACGCGGTATTCGACGCGGTAGCGACAAGCCTGTTCGGTGCAGTGAACCTCTCCTGGGATGGACATCCCTTTCAGATGCTCTTCGATCGCGAGCTTGCCTGCTTTGTCGGCATAGGGCTTTTCGCCGGTTCCGCTAGCCGTCGAGCCTTCGGTTATGCGCCAATGGTACAGAACGTTGGGTATATGGCGTACTCGCGCGCCCTTTTCTACTGCCTGCAAGATCATACGATGATCTTGGGCTCCGTCAAATGTCGGATCGGCGGGCTCGAGGCGGGCGAGCAAGCTGCTTCTTATCATAAGGAAGTGGCAGATGTAGTTCACCTCGCGAAGCAGGTGGGGGCTGAAGTCGGGCTTGAAATAAGGGTCGCCGTAAGTTCCGTTAGGAAAGAGCTTGTCTTCGTCGCAGTAGAGCAGATCGATCTCAGCATCGCTGTTGATTGCGGAGACGTATTCGAAAAGGGTGCCAGGCTCCAGCAGGTCATCGTGATCGAGGAAGGCGATGTAATCACCCCGTGCAGCAGCGATGCCCTGGGCTGAATTGAGGGATATGCCGAGGTTCTTCTTGAGGCGCACTTCCTTGATCCGGTCGTCTCGATCGACGAAGCTCTTGATCGCTTTTGCCAGACTGTCATTGTCGGGATCTGCGTTGACCAGTATCAGCTCAAAGTTGCCGTACGTTTGGCCGAGAACGCTCGATGCCATCTCGTGAAAGAGCTTCGGAGGAGTTCTGAATAGCGGTGTAATAATGCTGATCAGCGGTTTGCTCTTGAAGAAGGCGTTGCGCTGCTCCTTTTTCACGGCATCGTCTATCCGGTGCTTTTCGAACCATTGAAAATACCTCGCATCGTGAGCCGCGTCCAGCGATTCTTTGCATCGCTTAGAGAGCAGCGCTTCGTAGAGCTGGGGTTCGAGCGTCGCGAAATTGGCGCGGATGGAGTCGGAAGGGTCGTTGAAGCTTATCACGTACGTTTCGATGGGCTTGGGGACGCGCACTGAAAAGGCGATGCGTCTTATTGGAGTTGGAATTATGCTGCTTTCAGGCTCTATGGAATCGCTCATGATGATGAAATCGGAGTCGATTTTCTTGAAACGGTTGTCGAGGAGCTTAATAGAGTAGGGGATATCTTTGACGGTCGGAACGACGATCGTTCCCCTTAAGATATTGGCGTCGTCGGATGGTATGCACTCATCAAGCATGATAGTGGCATGGCGGAAGAAGTCCGTTTCGTCTATATCGCGGATCCGGGCGCATTCTCGGTCCTTTAGGCGGTAGTTGATTCTCGATTGCCATTTTAAAGCAGAGGGTTGGATCGTGAAGGTGCAGCTGTTTGTCGCGTCGCAGTTCGGTGCTGTTTCGTCGAGCTTCAGCTTGATGGTAACGGGGGCTAGGGGAAAAACGAGCACGGCGGTCTTCGACGTGTCGTCTTCGTCTATGACGTAGAGCTGGGTGGGCACATGATCGTTCTCGTCGGTGAATCCTGCGAGCTTGAGCCTGGCGTCTTCGGAAAAACGAGTGACCTGGACGCTCATGTACCCTCTGCCGTCTCCTCGGCATGTGCAGATAACGCGTGCTTTCATAGGGCTCCTCGTTGAAGTCGTCGGAACGTAATATGAAGGATAGTATAGAAGAAAGAGGTGCTCTGGCAATTATCGGTATCTTTTCGTCTGGTTAAACATATAATCTAGCGGTATGCAATTTAGGTTGATCTTGCCGCCTGTGGCGGATTCAGAGGAGCGTCTATGAAGGGCATCATACTTGCTGGAGGCAGTGGCACCAGGTTGTACCCGCTCACCACGGTGACGTCGAAGCAGCTGCTTCCGGTGTACGACAAGCCGATGATCTACTATCCGCTGTCGGTGCTCATGATGGCGGGCATCCGCGAGATCCTCATCATCTCGACGCCCGCCGACCTGCCGAACTTCGAGCGCCTGCTCAAGGACGGCTCGGACTATGGCGTGAGCCTGTCCTACGCCGAGCAGCCCTCGCCCGACGGACTGGCGCAGGCCTTCATCATCGGCGAGGAGTTCGTCGACGGCGACAGCTGCGCGCTGGTGCTGGGCGACAACATCTTCTACGGCAACGGCCTGGGGCGCCACCTGCGCGCCGCCGTCGAGCGCGCCGAGCGCGAGGGCGGCGCAACCGTGTTCGGCTACCACGTGGACGACCCCGAGCGCTTCGGCGTGGTGGAGTTCGACGAGGAGTTCAACGCCGTGTCCATCGAGGAGAAGCCCGAGCATCCCAAGAGCAACTATGCGGTGACCGGCCTGTACTTCTACGACAGCCGCGTGTGCGGGCTGGCCAAGCAGGTGAAGCCGAGCGCGCGCGGGGAGCTTGAGATCACCACCCTCAACCAGATGTACCTGGAGGACGGCTCGCTCAACGTGGTGACGCTGGGCCGCGGCTACGCGTGGCTGGACACCGGCACCATGGAGAGCCTGTTCGAGGCCTCCGAGTTCGTGCGCGCCGTGGAGCGCAGCCAGGGACTGAGCGTGTCGGTGGTGGAGGAGATCGCCTACCAGAACGGCTGGATCGACCGCGAGCTCCTGCTGGCCGCCGCCGCCAAGTACGGCAAGTCGGTCTACGGCCAGCACCTCAAGAAGGTCGCCGAGGGCAAGATCGTGCCGCACAAGGAGGCGATGTGAGCATGAGGATCCTCGTCACCGGGGGCAACGGCCAGCTGGGCAACGAGCTGCAGCGCATCCTGCGCGAGGGCCGCTCCGAGATCGGGCCGATCCCGAACGCCTACGCGGGCGCGGAGGTCGTGGCGGCCGACGTGGACGAGCTGGACGTCACCGACGCCGACGCCGTGACGGCCTACGTGGCCCGCGGCGGCTTCGACCTTATCGTCAACGGTGCCGCCATGACGAACGTCGATGGTTGCGAGACGGCCGAGGACGCGGCATTCCGCGTGAACGCCGAAGCGCCGGGCAACCTCGCGCGCGCCGCCGAGGCGGTCGGCGCGAAGCTCGTGCAGGTGTCGACCGACTACGTGTTCCCCGGCACTGAGCCCGAGCCGCGCGTCGAGGACGACCCGACTGGCCCCGTCTCGGCTTACGGTCGCACGAAGCTGGCCGGCGAGGAGCGCTCGCTTGCGGCGTGCAGCCGCTGCTTCGTGGTGCGCACGGCGTGGCTGTACGGCTACGTGGGGAAGAACTTCGTCAAGACCATGATGCGCCTGGGCGCGGACCGCGACGAGGTGACCGTGGTGGACGACCAGCTGGGCAACCCCACGTCGGCGAACGACCTGGCGCACGAGATATTGAAGATCGCCGCCACCGAGAACTACGGCGTGTACCACTGCACGAACGAGGGCACCTGCTCATGGGCCGACTTCGCCGAGGCCGTCATGGAGGGCGAGGGGCTCGACTGCGCCGTCATCCGCTGCACGTCCGATGAGTACGCGGCCATGAATCCCGCGTCGGCCAAGCGCCCGGCGTATTCGTCTCTGCGAAACAAGCGCCTCGAGGACACCGTGGGCAACGAGATGCGCCCGTGGCGCGACGCGCTGTCCGCGTACTTGAACAACCTACCCGAGATGGAAGGCTAGAGGAATGTCAGAGATCTTCGAACTGAAGCGCATCATCGTCACCGGCGGAGCCGGGTTCATCGGAAGCAACTTCGTCCACTGGGTGGTGGACAACCAGCCGGACGTGCACGTCGTCGTGCTGGACGCGCTCACCTACGCCGGCAATCTGGACAACCTCGCCGGCATCCCCGAGGAGCGCATGACCTTCGTCCACGGCGACATCTGCGACGAGGCCCTGCTGGAGGAGATCGTCCCCGGTGCGGACGCCATCGTGCACTTCGCCGCCGAGTCCCACAACGACAACTCCATCGCCGACCCGGAGCCGTTCGTGCGCACCAACGTGCACGGCACGTTCCGCCTGCTGGAGGCCGCGCGCAAGCACGACGTGCGCTTCCATCACATCTCCACCGACGAGGTGTACGGCGACCTCGCATTGGACGACCCGGCGCGCTTCACGGAGGAGACGCCGTACCGTCCGAGCAGCCCGTACAGCTCCACTAAGGCATCGTCCGACATGCTGGTGCGCGCGTGGTTCCGCACCTACGGAGTGCGTGCCACCATCTCGAACTGCTCGAACAACTACGGCCCGCGCCAGCACATCGAGAAGTTCATCCCGCGCCAGATCACCAACGTGCTCACCGGCATCCGCCCGAAGCTCTACGGAGACGGCCTGAACGTGCGCGACTGGATCCACACCGAGGACCACTCTTCGGCCGTGTGGGCGATCCTGACGAAGGGACGTCTGGGCGAGACGTACCTGATCGGGGCGGACGGCGAAAAGAACAACATCGACGTGCTGCACGCCATCCTGGAGGGCATGGGCAAGAGCGCGGACGACTTCGATTGGGTCAAAGACCGTCCCGGCCACGATCGCCGCTACGCCATCGACTCCTCGAAGCTGCGCTCGGAACTGGGATGGGATCCGAAGCACACCGACTTCGCGGAAGGTCTCAAGGCCACCATCGCATGGTACCGTGACAACCCCGGATGGTGGCAGGGCGTCAAGGAGGCCGTCGAGGCCAAGTACGCGAAGCAGGGACAGTAGGAGGCGGTATGGCAGCGGGAGACAGCGTCAAGCACGGCAACTTCACGTTCACCGAGACCTCCATCGAGGGCGTGCTCGTGGTGGACGTCACCGCTTACGGCGACGAACGCGGCTACTTTGTGGAAACCTACAAGCGCCCCGACTTCGTCGCGGGCGGCATCGACTGCGAGTTCGTGCAGGACAACCAGTCCTCCTCGGTCAAGGGCGTGCTGCGCGGCCTACACTTCCAGATAGAGCATCCGCAGTCCAAGCTCGTCCGCGTGGTGTCGGGCGAGGTGTTCGACGTGGCCGTCGACTTACGCCCGGACAGCCCCACCTACGGAAAATGGGAGGGCTCGGTGCTGTCGGCGGAGAACCGCCGCCAGTTCTTCGTGCCGCGCGGGTTCGCCCACGGCTTCCTTGTGCTTTCCGATGTCGCCGAGTTCTGCTACAAGTGCGACGACGTGTACCATCCCAACGACGAGGGCGGGCTTATGTGGAATGATCCCGAGATCGGCATCGAGTGGCCCATCTTGGAGGGTATGGAACTCGTGCTGAGCGAGAAGGACAAGGCGCATCCGGGGCTCAAGGATCTCGCCTAGCTTATGAAAATCAAGAATCTTGTCCTGTGCAGAGGCGACGGCAAAGGTTATGCCCGTCTCCGCATCGTTGGCTCTGCCGGACGTGACGTTGCGGTTGAGGCGGCGCTTGAAGATGGCTCATCGATTCCGACCCTTTGGCTGAAGGAGTCCGATCCCGCTTCGGATGTTGTCGGGATGTTGGTGTTCCCCTTGCTCGACGATGTTACGTTGTTCGTCCGAGTCGTGCAGCGCGGCGGGGATGAACCCTTGTGCGCGATGCGCTTGCCTGCCGGGAAGCTGAAATGGCTCTCTCGCCTGAACTACCGCCTCCGTCCGTCCCTGTGCGCTGCTTTGCGTGGCACGGACGAGCGGTCGATCGATCGTTTGCGCCTTTCGCTGGTCATGTGTATGCCGGACGGAGAGGAGGGGGTATGGCGCATTGCCGCCGAGTCCCGTTCGCTGGGATCTCAGCCGAGGTTCTCTGCCTGGGACGGTGTAGGGCGTGCGCTTCAAATAGACCCTATCTTCTTCGAGGATCAGTGCATACCCGATGGCACTGTCGAAGGCGTTCGCCGTCGGATGGTGGTTTCGGTTCGCGTTCCCGCTGCGGCGGGCGGCTTGTTCGTAGTCGCCGAGGACGAGACGGGTGCTGCCTTGCCCGCCATGCTGGGGTTCGATAAGGCTGCGTTTTTCGGCGAGCTGCACCGCGCGCTTCGGCGCGTGCGCAACGCTGCGGACGAGGGCGACTATCGTGCTTGGCGCGAATCGCGGAAGATGGGAGGGCTTTCCGGGTCGCGCTTGGATCCTGAAGTTTCCCTCTCTCCGTTGGTGAGCATCGTCGTGCCCTGCTATCGGGTGAACGAGCGCTACTTCGAGGAGATGCTGGAATCCGTCCTTGCGCAAAGCTACGTTCGGTGGGAACTCGTCCTCGTCGATTCCGAGTGCGAATCCTCAAAGGTGCCGGGTATCGTCGAGCGCATCGCTGACGATCGCATCACGGTGGTTCCGCTGCGCGACAACCTCGGCATCGTGGGTAACACGAACGCCGGCATTCAGCATGCGCGGGGCGAGTACGTGGCGTTCCTCGAGTACGACGACGTGCTGGAGCCGAACGCGCTGGAGGCGTACGTCCAGGCCATCGCCGAGCATCCCGACGCGGGCCTGCTGTACTGCGACGAGGACTCGTTCGAGGTCGGGGGAGCGTTCAAGAACCCTGTGTTCAAGACTGATTTCAACCGAGATCTGCTGTACTCGCACAATTGCATCATGCATTGGCTCATGGTGCGCAAGGACGTTCTGGCCGAAACGGGCCCGTCCGACGACGAGGTGAATGGGGCGCAGGATTACGACCTCGCCCTGCGCGTATTGGAAACCGGGCGCGAAATCGTGCACGTGCCCCATATGCTGTACCACTGGCGCGTTCATGGTGAGTCGACCGCAGGGGACAACCTGGGAAGCAAGCCCTACGCGCACGAGGCGGGAAGGGTTGCGCTGCGTCGGCATTTCGATCGTCGCGGCATTCCCGTCGCAGTAGAGGACGGCGACGGACCGTTCGTGTACCGAGTTCGTTACAGGTTGCCTGATCCTCAGCCGAGCGTGGAGATTCTCATTCCCAGCAAGGATCACTCGGACGTGCTGGATCGCTGCGTTCGCAGCATCCTGGAGAAGTCGACCTACGGAAACTACCGTATCACCGTGATCGAGAACAACAGCACGGAGGTCGAGACGTTCGCCTGCTACCGCGAGCTCGAGGCGCGCAGCGATCGCGTCCGCGTCATCGAATGGCCGCACGGGTTCAACTATGCCAAGATCATGAACTTCGGTGCCGCTAGCACCGATGCGGATCTGCTTTTGTTGTTGAACAACGACACCGAGGTGATCGCACCCGACTTCATCGAGGAGATGGCGGGCTACCTGCAACGTCCCGAGGTGGGCGTCGTCGGCGCGAAGCTGCTGTATTACGACGGCCTCGTGCAGCACGCGGGCATGCTCATCGGCCCTGACGGCACGGTTGTGCACGTAAACCAGAACGTGCCCGATTCGCAAGGCTGTTATCTGGGCCGTTCGGTGCGTCCCGGCAACTTTTCAAGCGTGACGGGCGCGTGCCAGATGGTGAAGAGGGCGGTGTTCGAGGAGGTGGGTGGTTACTCTGAGGAGTTCGCGGTGGGGTACAACGACGCCGACTTCTGCTGCAAAGTGAGCGCAGCGGGCTACTCGGTGACGTTTACGCCGTACGCGAAGCTTTACCACAACGAGTTCGTATCTCGTGGACGCGAAGAGGGGGATCCCTCGAAGATGCAGCGCTGGCTGCGCGAGCGCGCTCTTATGCAAGAGAAATGGCCGCAGTTCTTCGAGCAGGGGGATCCGTTCTCGAACCCGAACCTCGATAGGGACAGCCTGTACTTCGCACTTCCCTCGCCGGAGGGCGCGCGCCGTTAACGGCCGAGGATCTTTTTCGCGGGTTTGAGGACGGCCTCGCCGACGCGGTACGTCTTCGATGCGCGCAATTCCTCGACTTCGCGCCAGGCTCGCAGCCCGTCGTTCTTCTGCTCTTCCATGCGCCGATTCGTTTCCCTGAGCAGGAAGAACAGGAAATCGTCGGCATCATCGCACAGCAGGTGGCGCACCTGGTCGTAGGTGCGCGGGTCGAAGAACTCGGCCTTTTTCATCGCGTCGAGGCCGAGTTCGACGCATCCGCGCTGCTGCATCTCGCGACGCAGCTCCTCGAAGGCGCCGCGGGCTTTCAGACTGCAGAGGTTGAAGAACACCGACTCGGCCGCCCAGTTCTTGAAGCCGCGCTCGACCGCGGCGAAGCGCCCGACGTTCTCAAGGTGCTGCTTGACGGCGACGAAAGATCGGTAGAAGTCGAGAGGAGCGCGCTCGTTCGTGGCGATGTTGCTGTTCGGATTGTTCACGCGGTAGTGGTACAGCACCTCGTCTACCGTGGCGACACGGTCGGCCTGGGCCAGCGCGCAGCAGACGAAGTACAAGTCGGCGCTGCGCTGGACCTCGTGGAAGCGCAGGCCGCTCGCCTGCACGAACGAGGATCGGAACAGCTTGTTCCATGTCCAGTTCTGAAAGGCGTAGAACAGCTTGTCGGGGTTGTCGCCGGGTGACGACACGCGGTCGGCGGGGAAGGCGTCGGCGTCCAGCGACCAGGGCATGGGCAGCGTCTCGCCGGTTTCGTCGTTGTACGAATCGACTCGGTACGCCACCACGTCGGCACCGGTTTCCTCGGCGCGCCGAACGGCTTTCTCAAGCAGCTGCGGTTCGGTGAAGTCGTCGGCGTCGAAGAACGCGAGGTAGCGTCCGCGCGCCACGTCCAGTCCGGCGTTGCGGGCGGCGCCCTCGCCCTTGTTCGTCTGATGGACAACGCGCATGCGCCCGTCGAGTGCGGCCATGCCGTCGAGCAGGCTTCCCGTGCCGTCGGTGGAGCCGTCGTTCACGCAGATGAGCTCGAAGTCGGCCAGCGTTTGAGCCAGCACGCTTTCCACGCACTGTCGGATATGGCGGGCGCCGTTGTACGCCGGCACGACGATGGAGACGATGGGGGTGTCGCTCATGTCTCTCCCTATCCTCTCGCATGAGCGTCGTCGAGGGATTCGACGAGCAGTTCGCGGTCGAGGCGCGCGACCCCGCTTTCTTTGCCGATGAACACGAGCTTGTCGACCTGGGCGCTGGAGCGCTCGACGAAGTCGAGGCATTGGGCGATGTCGTCGAGATCGGTGGGGTTTTCAAGCAGAAGCGCGCTGTCCCGCTTGGCCGCGTACGCGCCGCATCCCAGCAGCTCAGGCCATTGAGAAAGCGACAGGGAGGCAATGCATAGCTCCCGCCTTCCGTTTCGCGAGGGGCGCGTTTCCGCGAGGGATCGCTCGCAGAGGGCGATGCAGGTAGCCTGTGGCGTATCGCGAGCGATGCGCTCGACGGAGACGCCTCGCTCGCGCAGGCGGTCGTCGATCGTCGCGTCGGCGGCATTGCCGATCACGAGAGCCCGGCTGTGCCGGCCTTCGGAGAAAGCGTTCTCGAGAACGTCATTCGGAACGGCTCCGTGTGTGGCGATAACGGGGCAGCGTTTGACGCATGCAAGCGGTGCGGCCGCAAGCGACTCGGGGTTGTCGTCGAAATCAACGATCATCATCTCATCGCCCCAGAGCCCTCGTTCGATGCCGTGGCGATGTATATCCAGAGACAGGTCGAACACGTTTCCGTCGTTCACGAAAGCGACAATGGTAGGAGACCAGGAAAGCCGCTCGAGGGCGGCAAGCGGCTCGACTGCATTGCGCTCCCCGTCAACGAAGTAGATGACGGAGGGTTTCGTCTCTCTCAGTATGGATGCGACCGCATCGGGTATCCTATCGGGTTTCACCGGCAGGACGGGCGCATCGATGGCTCCGGCAAGGCCGTTCGCCATGATGGCGTTGATATGGGTTGAGGCGCATACGATGACGGCGGCATCGAACCCGTTTTCCCAGCCTCGGTATGCGAGCTGCACGGCAGTGCCGTTGGCGTCGTCTCCGGCGATCGCGCTGAAATCGCTCTCCTCGTGCTCTCTGCCGCGCTGCAGCGCTTCGAACACGCGCTGTTCCGCTTCGGGGCTGCCGGTACGGCCTCCCAAGCCGCCGTACACGCGGCATACCGACGCGGCGTCGCCCATCATGCGCGTATGGCCCTTCTCGATCCAGATGACCTTGTTGCACAAACGCTCCACCTGGGCGTTGCTGTGGGACACGATGAGCACGGTCACGCCGTGTTTCTCGATAAGCTCGCTGATGCGGTCTTCGCATTTCTTCTGGAACATGAAGTCGCCAACCGAAAGCACCTCGTCCACTACGAGGATCTCGGGGACGATCACCGTGGCGATAGCGAACGCGATGCGCGCCACCATGCCCGAGGAGTAGTTCTTGAGCGGCATGTCGAGAAACTTCTCGATCTCGGCGAACTCCACGATCTCGTCGAAATGGTCGTTGATGAACTCCTTCGAATAGCCTAGCAGGGCTCCGTTGAGATAGATGTTCTCGCGGGCGGACAGCTCGGTGTCGAAACCGGCGCCGAGCTCGATGAGCGGCGCGATGTTTCCGTTGATCTCGCACGTGCCCTTCGTAGGCTCCAGCACGCCGGCGATGATCTTGAGCATGGTGGACTTGCCCGACCCGTTCGTGCCGATGATGCCGAACACATCGCCTTTCTTCACTTCGAACGAGACGTCGTCAAGCGCGGTGAAGCCCTCGAAGAAAAGCTTGCGCCGGGCGATCTGAATGGCGTACTCCTTCAAGCTGTTGAGCTGCTCGGACGCCATATTGAAGATCATGGACACGTGGTCGACTTTGACCATGGTCTGACGATTGTCCTCGCTGAGGTCTTCAACTGCGGCGGCCAAAGAAGAGGTGTTGACGTTTTCAGGCATAACGAACCTTCGTCTCTATACGTACAGGATGAATTTCTTCTGCTGCTTGCGGAACACGGCGAACCCGATGACGAGGGTGGCGACGCCGCAGCCGAGGCAGATGACATTCGCTCCCAGGCTCGGCGTCACGCCGTTGAGGGCGATGTCGCGGAAATAGGTGACGTAATAGTACATGGGATTGAACTGCATGATGGTCCACATCCAGTCCGTGAGGATGCTGGTGGGATAGAACAGAGGCGTCGCGTACGTCCAGGCGGTCAGCACGACGCCCCAAAGATGCATGACGTCGCGGAAGAACACGGCGAGTGACGACAGCAGCAGCCCAAGGCCGAGGCAGAACAGGAAGATGTAGAACAGCAAAAGCGGTAGGAGCAGGATGTTCCACGTGAGGGGGATCTGGAAGAAGGCGATGACCGCTGCGACGGCGATGAGCGAGATGGCGAAGTTCAAAAGGCTGAACACGACTTTCTCAAGAGGGAACAGCATCTTGTTGATGCGGATCTTCTTGATGAGGGGGGCCGAGTCGATGATGGAGCTCATGGCTCCTGACGTGGCGTCGCTCATGAACGTGAACAGAGTTTGGCCGAGGATCAGGTAGACGGGGAAGTTCGGGATGTCGAAGCGGAACACCACGGAGAACACCGCGGTGAGCACGATCATCATGAGCAGGGGATTCAGTACCGACCACAGCACGCCGAGCATGCTGCGTCGGTATTTGAGTTTGAAATCTTTCGAAACGAGAGAGGTGAGGATGAACCAATCTCGTTTGAACCGTGTCTTAGCTGCACTCATAATGCGGATCGTAGCCTCTCTGATGCGACGCGCGCCCCTGCGCGGTGTGTTCTGCAACCTTCGCAAAACCGCATGATACCACGTAACGATCCTTTTCTTTTTCAGGCCGGGCGGAGTCCATCCTTTATGCGCTCTATGCTACCCTTGCAGATATCGTTTGACAGATACCGTTTTCCTGTCGGTTTGCGACGGGGTGGCAGGGAGTTCGCATGTGGGTTGATTTTTGCTTGGCCGTTCTAACTGGCACCGCGGTGTTGTATGGGCCGGGCTTTTTCGCTTGGAGAGCCCTTGGTATGAGGGGATTGGCTGCGCTGTCCTGCGCACCCCTCTTTTCGATCTTGGCGTATTCCATCTTGGGGGTCGTGTATTTCTTTCTCGGCGTGCGATCGACTGCTTTGTCGGTGGGGCTTTCCGTGGCGGTTGTGTCGCTTGCGGCCTACGGCCTCCTCCTGTTCGTCGCGCGCAGGAAAGGCGTCGCGCTCGGTTCGGGCGAGCGTGCAGACCGGCAGTTCGATGCCGCTCTCGTCTCGGCGTACTTGGCTGTCGGGGTGGTCGTCGGGTTATTCGCGTTCGTCCTTCCCTTGGATGGCCCGGCATCGTCCGTTCAAACGTATGACAACGTGCATCACTTCGCCTCGGTGCGCAGCTTCTCGGATTCCGGCATGTGGTCTTCGCTGCACGTCTCGTCGTACTTGGACGTTTCCGATCCCGCAGCCAACCCTCTGCCGGGAACCGGATACTATCCCTCGGGATGGCATATCGTATGCTCCATGGTGGTAAGCGCTTTGGGCGTCGAGGTGGCATTGGCCGTCAATGCCGTGAACTTCCTGTTCGCGGCAATCGTCTTCCCCTTGAGCATGGCGTTCCTCATGAAGGTTCTGTTCTCCGGCGATCGCGCTATCGCCTTGATCGGAGCATTGGGCGCGGTCGCCGTCGGGGCGTTCCCCTGGGTCCTCGTCGAGGTGTGGCCTCTGTATCCGAACACGGCGGCGTTCGCGCTGGTGCCGGTTCTTGTTGCGTGTTTTGCGGCGGTTTGGGGCCGGGACGCCTCGAGGAGGGAGCGCGTCGCGTACGGCGCCGTGTTCGTTCTCGGTTGTTGCTGCATGGCGTTCATGCAGCCGAACGCGGTGTTCTCGGCGGCGGTCTTCCTCATTCCTTTTTGCGTGTATCGATCGGCGGTCGAGACGGGCCGTCGATGCCGGGAGCCGAAACGTCGCATGGAGGTCATGCTGGCGGCCGGGTCGGTCGCGCTCGCGTGCGTTGCCTTGCTGTGGGTGGCTGCGCTTTCTCTGCCCTTCATGCAAGGAGCCGTCGCAGTGTACTGGCCTCCGATCCATTCAAGGGCGCAGGGTCTCGTGAGCGTGCTCGGCATGGGATTCGCCGGATCCTCCGTGCAGCCGATCGCTGCGTGCCTAGTCGCGGCGGGCGCGCTGTACACGCTGCGCAAACGACGCTATCTTTGGCTGACGTGCTCGTATCTTCTGGCATGCTGCATCTATTACGTTTCGGCCGTGGAGGGAGATACCCTGCTCAAACACGCGCTGTCGGGATTCTGGTACACCGATCCTTATCGCACCGCCGCACTGGCCGGGATACTGGCTCTTCCGCTTCTGGCGATGGGACTGTACGTCGCGTGCAAGATCGTCGGGAAGACTCTTGCATCCGTTCGCGCGCCAGGCGAGAACCGTTTGAAGGCGCTTTCTCTGGCCGTCGTTGCCGTCGCCTTCCTCGCATTGAACTTCTTGCCGGTTCGAGGGGCGCTCGGACTGGGCCAGGGCGCGTTCCAGGGCATCGCCGCCACCGCAACGGCTCTCAATGACGGTTCGGCGGTAAACGCCTACAGCGAAGAGAAGAGCCGGTTCTCGAAGCACGTGAAAGAGGTCGTGCCGTCCGGGGCGCTTATCGTCAACCAGCCTTACGACGGATCGCTTTTCGCATACAGCCTCGATGATTTGAATCTGTACTATCGCGACATATCGGGTTACGGTGGAGAGGACGAACGGCCGGAGAGCTCGACGATCCGCTGTCGGCTGGCTGCCGAGGCGTCCAATCCTTCGGTGCGAGACGCGGTTCTGACGACCGGAGCCGAGTACCTCCTGGTTCTCGATCGGGATGTCGAGCGCATGAAGGAGCTGTTCTTCCTCTACGATCCGGCTGTCTGGGAGGGCATCGAGGGCGTGGTCGATGAGACGCCCGGTTTCGAGATGGTTTTGTCCGAGGGCGATATGCGCCTGTATCGGATAGCGAGCGGCGATGCCATACAATAAGCATGTACAATGCAGGTTCGAGAAAGGACGGTGAGTCGATGCAGCAAGCTTGCCCCAGCGTCTCGGTGCTGGTTCCCATATACAACGTGGAGCGCTATTTGCCGCAGTGCCTTGAGGCGCTGTGCTCGCAGACGCTGCGCGACTTGGAGATCGTGGCCGTCAACGACGGGTCGACCGACGGATCACTGTCTGTTTTGCAGGAATGGGCGCGGAAGGACGAGCGCATCGTCATCGTCGACAAGCCGAATTCGGGGTACGGCGCTTCTATGAACTGCGGCATCGAGGCCGCACGCGGCGCGTACATCGGCATCGTTGAGCCCGACGACTTCCCTGAGCGCGACATGTTCAAACGCTTGCTCCGCATGGCGCAGCGACATGACTGCGACCTCGTGAAATGCAACTTTTTCGAGCACTACGAGGATCATGACGACCGCATACGCAACTTCGCCGATTTCCCCTACGGCAGGCTTTTCGATCCCGTCGAGCAGCCGCGCATCGTCTGCACGATCCCCGCGATCTGGACGGGGCTCTATCGCAAGGCTTGGCTCGACGATGAGGGCATCCGCTTTCGCGAGACGCCGGGCGCGTCGTTTCAGGACACGTCGTTCGTGATGAAGTCGTGGTTCGCGGCCCGTCGGTGCGCGCTGGTGCGCAAGCCGCTGCTGCACTACCGCATGGACAACCCGGGTTCGTCGGTGAAGACGACGGACAAAGTGTTCGTCGTGTGCGACGAGCTGGAAGACTGCGAGCGGTTCTTGCGCGTCCGTCCTGACCGCTGCCGCGCGCTGCTGCCATGGTTCTACGTGGACAAATGGAGCAAATACCGGTGGAATTACGAGCGCATCGACGCGAGCGCCCACGAGGCGTTCGCGCAGCGCATGGCCGACGAGTACGCGGCGGCGCGGGAAGCAGGCGAGCTCGATATGCAGCTGTTCGATCCTATCAGCAGAGACGTTCTCGGCGAATTGCTCGACAGCGGGGCGGCGAAGTTCGCAGCCGACCATCCGGAAACATATTAGGAAGCTTTCATGAAGCGCAATGGCAAGCAGCCCGTCGTATCCGTTATCGTGCCCACGTACAACGCGGGGGAGTTCGTGGCGCAGTGCCTCGACAGCGTGCTCGGGCAGACGATGGGCGATTTCGAACTGATCTGCGTCGACGACGGTTCGACGGACGATACCTGGGCGATCGTGGAAGAGCGTGCGCAGCGTGACGGGCGCGTGGCGGCGCTTCGCCAGGCGAACGCGGGGCCAGGTGCGGCGCGCAACGCCGGGCTGGAGCGGGCGTGCGGACGGTACGTGTACTGCCTCGATGCGGACGACTACCTCGAGTGCGATATGCTTGCGAGCTGCGTGAAAGCGCTCGACGACGCGCAGGCAGATATGGCGCTTGTGGCGTTCCGCACGTACAACCAGCGGGCAGGCAGGACCTATCCGGCCGAATGGGGGATGCGGCACGAGGACGCGTTCCCCTCGTACCCTGCAGGTTCGTTCACGTGGGAGACGGCGCCCGATCTGTTCTTCGAGACGGTGCAGAACGTTCCTTGGAACAAGATGGTGCGTCGCTCGCTGCTCGAGGAGCGCGGCATCCGCTTTCAGGAGCTGCGCTTGACCGAGGATCTCATGTATTCGCTGCCTGCGGCGGTGTCGGCGAGGCGCATCGTGCGCATCGCCCGCCCGCTCGTGGTGCATCGCGAATTCTCCGGCACGAACGCGATGGCCGACAAAGGGCGGCATCCGCTCGATTTCCTCGACGCGTTCGCCGCGTTGCGCGCGTGGCTGCAGGAGGAGGGCTTGTACGAGCCGTTGCGTTTGGCGTACCAGGCGTGGCTGCTCGATGCGGTGTATTACAACTTGCCGACGTATCGCGACTTCGACGCGTTCGCCGTCGCTTACGAGCGACTGGCTTCCGGCGGGCTCGAAGCGTACGACCTGGCGCACGTCGACGCCGACCGCATTCTCGACCATCGTTATCGGGAATTGCTCGAAGCGCTCCAGCGGGGTTCGCGCGAACGATTCTTGCTGGCGTGCGCCAATATCGAGGCGGCCGAGGTTCAGGAGCAGAAGTGCGGTTTCCAGGACGCCCAAGGATCGCTCAAGTGGCTTGTGCGGCGGCTGAAGGAGCGTTTGCGCTCGAAGTGAGAGTGCGGTTTGCGGTTGACGATCCGCTTTGCGGCGTTTCGCCCTTTTCGGGACTGCAATTGAATTCTGAGATGCGCCGTCCCCGACGCTCTGTTTACGTGTCGACTCGCATACGTTTCCGTACTGTTATAATAAGGGCGTTGAACGAGCGCATTTGCGCGATATCCGGCAAGGACAATCATGGAATGGTATCAGGCGGTAATCGTGTTTGCCGTGGCCTTTGCGGTCGCGTACTGCATGGTACCCGTTTCCAAGAAGATCGCATTTCGGATCGGTGCTATCGACTACCCGGGGTATCGTCGTATGAATCGCGAGCCTATCCCGCGTTGCGGAGGCATCGCGTTGTATGTTGGGCTGATCGCGGCATGTTTCACGATGTTCCTCGGAGTGCGGTTCTTCGATTGGGATTTGCATGATCTGTATATTTTGAGCGACGTGAACTACATCGTATTGTTCATCGGCGTGACGACAATGTTCACCGTGGGTCTGGTGGACGACATCACGCAGTTGTCGCCCGGCGTGAAGCTGGCGGGGCAGATCGTGGCCGCGACGGTCGTCACGCTTTCGGGCATCACCATCGGCGCGGTGCGCACGCTGGTCGTGGGCGACTATCTGTCGCTCGGTTGGATCGACTATCCTTTGACCGTGTTGTACCTCGTGGTGTTCGTGAACATCACCAACTTGATCGATGGGCTGGACGGGCTCGCTTCGGGTTTGGTGGCCATAGTCGCCGGCGGACTGCTGTACCTTGTTTTGATGCGGGGAAGCTTCACCCTCGTGCTCGTCTGCCTTGCGCTTATTGCCGTCTGCCTTGCGTTTCTGCGCTACAATTTCTTTCCCGCCTCGGTGTTCATGGGCGATTCCGGATCGCTGTTGCTCGGGTTGGTCGTCGGCATCGTGTCGGTGGTGGGCGTCGTTCGGACGCAGAGCTTCGTGGTCATGCTGGTGCCGCTCATTATCGCGGGAGTTCCCGTGCTCGATACCGTCTCGGCTATCGTCCGACGCAAGCGTCTGCATCAGCCGGTGAAAGACGCCGATTTGGGGCATATCCATCATCGTCTCATGCGCGCAGGGTTGAGCCAGAAGCGCTCGGTGGCGGTGCTGTGGCTTTGCTCGGCGGCGCTCGTGCTCGTAGGTTGCCTGATGGGAAGCTTCTCGGGGCCGGTGCGCTGGATGGTATGCATTGTGCTGGCTGTGGTTTTGTTCTTCGTTATCTGGAAATTCGGCTTGTTCAAGCCTGTTTTGAAGCATCATTACGACAACAGGGGCAAGCGGGGCCCGCGCGTTCCGCGCCAACGATAAGCTGGTAGAGCGATGACTGAGATTTCCGAAGCGCATAAGAGACAGTCGAAGAGGACGGCCGCAGCGGCCGTCGCCGTCGTTGCGGTGCTGTCGCTTGCGTTCATTGGGCTGGTGTCGTTCTTGGACAACGCAGCCGGGCAGGTTCAGACCGACAGCGTCTCCATCGAGGCTGTCTCGTCGTCCGAGCCGTTCTATACCTTGCTCATTGGCTCCGACTCTCGCAAGGGCACGGCGCTCTACACGGGTAAGAAAACCGACCATGCCCAGGTCGACCAGCACGCCGACGTCATGACGCTCGTGCGCGTTGATCCGGAAACCTACACCATCACGCTTGTCAGCATCCCTCGAGACACGGTGTTTCAGGGCACATCGCTGAAGATCAACGACTCTCTGCTGGGCGGCGATCCCGAGGAGGTCGTGGCGAGCGTCGAGCGCCTGACGGGCGTGGCTATCGAGTACTACATGTTGACCACGTTCACATCGTTCGAGGCGCTGATCGACGCGCTTGGCGGCGTCACCGTCGACGTGCCGAAAAACGTTACGGTTCCCGATCCCATGACGGCCGAGAACGTGTCCCTGAAAGCGGGCCGGTCGCAGAGTCTCGACGGATCGGAGGCGCTCGTCCTCGCTCGTGCGCGCAAGGAGTACGGCGAGCATCAAGAGGCCCTTCGGCAGATGAACGTGCGCAACATCGAGACGGCCATGATCCAGAAAGTGCTTTCGCTCAACAGCGAGAAGAACGCGAACGCGGTGCTCGTCGACTTGGAGGAGTACACGGATACCAATTTGGACATGGCCTCGGTGGGGTACTTGCTTGTGGACTTCATTGCGAATCGTGAAGAGGTGACGATCTATTCGACCACGGGGCCTTATGCGGGCGGCGAGAACGCGGAGGGGTTGTGGGTCGTGCAGGAGGATCCCGCTGCCTGGGCCGAGCTGATGGCTGTGGTGGACGCAGGGGAGGATCCCGAGGACATCGTGAAGCTGCCCTCCCACTCGTAGAGGCGATGGCGAATCGTTTTAGATTTGTTGCTATGCTATTATGTCAATTTGTCTGTTTGGGATGTCGAATGGGAGCGTTGTGCTGAGTACTCTTGCGACGATATTGAAGGACAACTGGGAGTGGCGCAAGCAAATAGGCCGGTTGGCCATATTCGAATTGGTCAAGAAAAGCCGTGGCGCCGTTCTCGGTTGGGCATGGTTTTTCATCAAGCCTGCGATGTACATCTTCTGCTTCTGGTTCGCTTTGGAAATCGGGCTCCGTGCAGGAAACAGTGCGGAGGGGGCGCCTCCGTATATTCTTTGGTTGTGCGCCGGCCTCGTTCCTTGGTTCTTCATACAGGACATGCTGGGTTCAGGCATTGATGTGCTGCATCGGTACCCCTACCTAGTCAACAAGATAAAGTTCCCCTTAAGCGGTATTTCCACCATATTCACAGGCGCTACCATGATCGTGCAGCTGATGCTCATGGTTGTGTTGTTCGCAATTTACTTTGCTTGCGGCATGCCGGTTGACGTGTATCTTTTGCAGGTTCCTATTTTGCTTCTGCTCATGTTCCTGTTCTGGGATGTCGTGTCCATCCTGTTCTCGCAGCTATCCGCAATGAGCAAGGATGTGAAGAATCTGATGGGTGCTATGTCGACGCCCTTTTTCTGGCTTTCTGGAGTGTTGTTCGACGTGAAGGGTATACATATCGGTTGGATTCAGGTGTTACTTAACTTCAACCCCATTACGTTTTTCGTTACTTCGTTTCGTGGTGCTTTTTATGATAAGACTTGGTTCTGGAACGATACGGCCGGTTGTATTGGCTTCGCTGTAGTATTCGTGGTCACCCTTCTTGCTGCGCTGTTCGTTTACAAGAAGTTCAACGAGGAGGTGTGCGATGTCCTCTAACGAAGAATCGCTGAAAGATGCCAAATCTCTTCATAAAACGAGCGTGAGCGACGAGGTTGTCATCAAGTTCGACCACGTGACCAAGACGTATAATCTCTACAAAAACGACCGTGGTCGCTTTCTTGGCATTTTCAATTACAACCGCAAGGGCTCGTTTTTGGGAAGCGTCGATGCGAGCAAAGACCTGTCGTTCGAGATCAAGAAAGGCGAGGCTGTGGCCTTTCTCGGCCGTAACGGGGCGGGGAAGAGCACGACGCTCAAGATGGTGACGGGTGTAACTCATCCGACGAGCGGTGAGATCCGTGTCGAAGGGCGTGTTTCCGCTTTGCTCGAGTTGACCGCTGGGTTCGACCCACAGCTTACCGGACGCGAAAACATCAGCCTTCGAGGTCAGATTCTTGGTTTGAATCGCTCTGAAATAAAAGAGCTCGAACCGGATATTATCGATTTCGCCGAGCTTGGTCTGTATATCGATCAGCCGATGCGCACGTACTCGAGCGGTATGAAAGCTCGTCTTGGCTTCGCATTCGCCGTGGCTATCGATCCTGAGATCCTCGTTGTGGACGAAGCGCTTTCGGTGGGGGATCGTGCGTTTCAAAAGAAATGCATCGATCGCATACGCGAGATCATGATGGACGAGAACGTGACTGTTCTGTTCGTGACGCATACGTCTTCAACTGCAAAAGAGTTTTGCAGCAGGGGTATTGTGCTTGACAAGGGCACGAAGGTGTTCGACGGTACTATTGACGACGCGACGACGTATTACGAGGAAAACTACTAGGAGCATTATGAAGAGTGCAAGCCGTACGGGCAATGCCTACGCCGCCATTCTCGCGGGCGGTTCGGGAACGCGCATGGGCAATCCTGACAAGCCCAAGCAGTTTCTCATGTTGGGCTCGAAGCCGATTCTCGTGCACACCGTCGAGAAATTCTGCGTGTCGGGGGAGTTCGATGCTGTGCTAGTCCTATGCCCTGAGACGTGGGTGCAGCAGACCAAGGATCTGCTGGCGAAATACAGCCCTCATTACGCCCAGGAAGTAACGGTTATCGCGGGGGGTGCTACGCGCAACGACACGGTGACGAATGCCGTGAGCTTCATCGAGGACTCTTTCCCCGTCGACGACGATACCGTTTTGGTGACTCATGATGCCGTGAGGCCCTTCGTGACGCATCGCATTATCGCGGACAACCTGGAAGCCGCTCGGACGTATGGCGCATGCGACACGGTCATTCCCGCGACCGATACCATCGTTGAAAGCGTCGATGCCGCGACGATCTCCTCCATTCCGAATAGACGAGACCTGTACCAGGGGCAAACGCCCCAGTCGTTCAATCTCTTAAAGCTGAAGGGGTTGATGGGAAGCCTTTCGGAAGAGGAGAAGGAGCTGCTCACCGACGCTTGCAAGGTGTTTGTGCTGCGCGGCGAGAAGGTCTCGCTGGTGATGGGCGAGCCCGACAACATAAAGATCACGTATCCGCAGGACATGAGGTTGGCCTCCGCGCTAGTGGGTGCGTAGCGATGCTCAACCGCGTGTGCAGGTTGATAGCTCCCCGCACGTTCGAACCGGTGCAGGTCGAGGTACCCGACGGTGTGCTGCAGGTTGTCGTAAGGCCGACGTACTTGTCCATCTGCAATGCCGACATGCGTTACTACCAAGGCAAGCGCAGTGCCGAGGCGTTGGCGAAGAAGCTTCCCATGGCGCTGATCCATGAGGGCGTGGGCATTGTCGTGCGCGATGCGACGGGAACGTTCGAGCGCGGCGAAAGCGTGGTCATGCTGCCGAACAACCCCCATGAGGCGGATCCTCATATCGCGGAGAACTATCTGGCCACTAGCGAGTTCTGCGGAAGCGGCTTCGACGGGTTCATGCAGGAGTACATGGTTCTTCCCCCGAGTCGTCTGGTTCGTCTGCCGGAAGTCGTCGACGGAACGGTGGCCGCGTTCACCGAACTGGTCAGCGTTGCCATGCATGCGGTCAGCCGGTTCGATGCCATCGCTCATCAGGGGCGGGGCATTGTCGGCGTATGGGGAGACGGCAACCTCGGATTCATCGTCAGCTTGATATTGCGCATGAAATACCCGGGCATGCGCATCGTCGTGTTCGGACGAAACGCGTACAAGCTCAACGACTTCACGTTCGTCGACGAGACTCGCCTGACCTACGAGGCGGGGGACGGGTTCGCCGTCGACCATGCGTTCGAGTGCTGCGGCGGGGACGGTTCAGCTTCGGCCATCGATCAGATCATCGATGTCATCAAGTCCGAGGGGACGGTTTCCCTCCTCGGCGTTTCCGAGAACCCGGTTCCTGTCAACACGCGCATGGTGTTGGAGAAGGGTCTGCGCCTGTTCGGCAGCAGTAGAAGCGGGCGGCAGGACTTCCTCGACACCATTGCGCTGTACGAAGCGCACCCCGAGATCCTGAGCTACTTGGCAGCTCTTGTGGGCAACGTCGTCGAAGTGGGTTCCGTCGCCCAGATCACGCAAGCGTTCGAAGCCGATGCCCGCAAGAGCATGGGGAAGACCGTCATGAAGTGGAAGATGTAGGTTGCTGGGATGGGTCGGTTATGAGTGGCGGGGTTATGCAGGGGATGAAGCAGAAGGTCAAGGACTTCGTGTTGGATCAATGGTTTCCTCGCGTTTATGGAAGGGCTGCCCAGGCTCCTCTTGAAAAGGGGAAGGTGCTGTTCGTTGAATCGAAGGAGACGTCTCTGCCGGACAGCTTTGAGATTCTGCATGCTCGCTTGAGCGCCGATCCTCGGTTCAGCGTCGAGTACGTTTCGCTTCACCAGAACAGCGATTCCTATCCCCGATACTGTCTCAACTGCGCCCGAATGCTGAAAAAGGCAGCAACAGCCCAAGTCGTCTTCCTCAATGACGCCTCTGACGTGATCAGCTGCGTGCCGTTGCGAGCGGATTCGAAGGTGGTTCAACTGTGGCATGCGTGCGGCGCGTTCAAGAAGTGGGGTATGAGCACTGCCGATTTGAAGTTCGGCGGAACGCGCGAAGAGAAGCGAAGGCATCCTTTTTATGAGAACCTCTCGCTTGTGACGGTGAGCAGCCCCGAGGTCATCTGGGCTTACGCTGAGGCGATGGATCTGGAGGATCGTCGCGAGATCATTCAACCCCTTGGCGTAAGTAGGACGGATTCGTTTTTCGATCAATCTTTCCTTTCGAATGCGCGCAAGGTTGTGGGCCGGAAGGTTCCCGAGACCGCAGGCAAAAAGATATTGCTGTACGCTCCGACGTTTCGTGGCAAAGTGAGCAGGGCCAGCGCTCCTGACGCTCTGGATATTCCGGCGCTCCAAGATGCCCTGGAAGGTGAATGGGTTTTGCTTGTGAAGCATCATCCTTTTGTTCGGGATTTGCCTGAGATTCCCGAAAGCAGCCGTAGGTTCGCGTTCGACGTCTCCGATGAGCTATCCATCGACGTTCTGCTGAGCGTAGCCGACGCGTGCATTTCCGATTACTCTTCGCTGGTTTTCGAGTACTCGCTCTTTGAGAAGCCTTTGATCTTTTTCGCGTTCGACAAGGATGAATACGACGATTGGCGCGGGTTCTACTACGACTACGAGGATATGACTCCTGGGCCTGTTTTCGTCGACAACGACGAGATGATAGAGTACCTCTGCTCCATCGACGAGCGCTTTGATCGAGAGCGTGTCGCCGCCTTCCGAGCGCGGTTCATGAGCGCTTGCGACGGTTCCGCGACGAATCGCATACTCGATGCGGTATTCGGAGCGGAATCATGAAGGCTGCATTCGCCTCTCTTGCGCGATGGTTTTTCAAGGCTTCGTACCGCATCTGCTGTTTTCTTCCTCGTCGCAACGAGGTTCTGTTCCTTTCGCGACAGGTGGACGAACCTGGCTACAACTTCCGATCGCTAGGATCTGAGTTCCAGCGAAGGGGCTGGATCGTCTCCTATCTGACCAAGCGTCTTTCAAAAAGAGCCGTCGCGTCGTACTCGTTTCATGTTGTGCGCGAGATATACCATCTTGCTCGATGCAGGGTATGCGTTCTCGACAGATACGATCCTGTGGTGGGCTTGCTTGATTTCGACTGCGAGGCTGCGGACGGTGCGAACATCGAACTTGCAGGCTCCGCATTGCTTCATACGGAGTTTCCTGGACAGCCGGTTGTGCTGCAGCTGTGGCATGCTTTCGGGGCGTTCAAGAAATTCGGGTTCCAAAGCCTCGACACGCCCGAAGGGCATTCGACTCGTACTGCGCAGTCTTTCGGTATCCATCGGAACTATTCGTGGATCGTATGCACGGGGGAGCAGAACAGGGCGGCGTATGCCGAGGCGTTCTCGTACCCGATCGAGAGAATCGTTGCGCTCGGCTTGCCGGAGTACGACGACTTGTTGGAGAAGCGAAAGGCGATAGATAAAACAACTGTGGAGAATGAGCGTTGCGTGCGCGTGCTGTTCGCGCCTACGTTACGGAAAAGCGACGATTCTCCTCATCCCTTCAGGGAGCTGCGACGCGTTTGGGACGACTCGCTTCTTGGCGAGGATGTCGAGGTGGCTTGGTCGTTCCATCCGCTCGAGGAAGGAGCGGGAGCGTCCCTTAACGTATCGGAGGCTTTGCTGGAAGCGGATCTCGTCGTTACGGACTATTCGTCGATCGTGTACGAAGCGTACGTGCTTGGAAAGCGCGCGGCTTTCTACGTTCCGGACATAGACGACTACCGTCGATCGCCTGGTTTGAATGCCGATCCTGGCAAGCTTGCGCCGCGACTTGCGTTCTCCACGCAAGAGGAGCTTGTCGAGTTTATCCAGGACGTTGCGCAGGGCCGGCGTCCGTATCCTCAGGAGGACTTCGAGCGCTTCGTCGGATCGACCTTCGACGACTGCTCGCCGCATATGGAGAGCAGGATCGTCGATTTCATCGAGGGACGTTTGCGTTCTTCTGAGTGAAGGAGTGACAGGCTAGGCCTATAAGCAGAGGTGCTGCGTACAGGAAAGGTAGTATGTATCTATCGGCAACTGTAGGAGTCATAATCAAGAAAACCCAAGAACCGAGAATCGGAACGAATGGGATGAGGTTTCTCTTGTCATTATACAAGGCCATGAGAATGCAAAGCATGGGTAGCCAGCCTCCATAGAATCCTTGGGAGAAGATCCAATTTGCCACGGGCATGTGATTCAGGATCTTTTTATAGGCTTTTTCGATTTTCGAAGATGCGACATTCAGGGCTTCAGGTTTGTGAATAGTGATGGCGTCGGAGGCTTCGCTGAACATTTCCAGAGCGCTTTTTCCGGGATTGCAAGTAGTATGCCAGCCCATCGTTTTGGCGGGAGAGAATCCTTGCACGCTTGTGCAGCAGGTGGCTTTCAGATAGGAAACGGGATGGCGGGTTCTCTGGATGGCCCAAACCTTGAAGTAGTCGACAATATCCGAGAATGAAGCATCTGCTTGGAAGCTGTTTTTAGCCGGATCACTGATCTGGGGATTCCATCTTTCTTTTGCCGCGTCGATGTTCATAACCTTTTGATCGTCTCGAGTTCTTCGGCGGTAGCGTCGTCGTGTTCTAGCAGGTAAGTGGCTGTCTGCTGGAAGAAGGTTCCGAGCATCTCCTGCTTTCCTCCGCTCGCCACACCACCAATCAGGGGGTAGACTACGGCAGGGAATGCGAACGAGAAGAGGAGGAGGGGAGCTATAAGAGCTACGAGCGTGCGTTTCCAAAAACGTCTGTAGACGACAAGAAGCACGAATCCCGAAAGGATGAAGATATACACGCCTGGCTTTTTGGTTAGGATGCACAGTCCTGAGAGGATGACGTAGCAGGCCAAGAACCTCTTTGAGCCCAGGGCTGCGCCTTTGGTTCTCACGATCTCGATGAAAGCTACGAAGTAGAGGATGAACACGGCCGAGAACAGCGAATCCTTGCACATGCACATAGCCCAGTTGGGTATCGGTGGAAATATTGCGACGAACACGAGGAGGCTGAGCCTAATGGGCTTCGGAACTCCGAGTTTGTCGAGGTAACAGCAGCTGAGCGAAAGGGCGGCTGCTGTAAACGCGCATTGCAGCAAGGCGTAGAGGAACATTCCCATGTTCTGGGATCCGACGACGTTGCCTAGCCATACGAAGGATCCGAATATGAGCGTGTCGAATACGGGATGATGATCGATGTACTCTGCGTCGAAGACGGTTCCCATAGTGCTGTAGTACGTAGGAGCGGGGGTGAAGAACTGGTAAAGCTGGTTGTAGGTGTCCCAGTCGATGCTGGCTGGATATTCGACCGCTATCCAAGGAAGCCACAGCACGAGTACGACAACGGTGCTTGCGACGATGCTCTTGGCTGAAAACGTGATCGAGACGGCGGGCAACGGGTTTTTTCGCCCTAGCGTATCGATGAGCTTCTTTCCATGCTTTCCAAATTGATATATTCCGAGGCACGCTGCAAAGAAAAGCGCGGCGATGAGCAGGTAAAAAACCAACTTGCGGTACGGCATGCTTGCAAGAAGAGGATACGTTTCAAGCCCTGCGTAGTGCATGCCGAGCGCTAGCGTTCCTGCGGCGAAGGCTGAACCTAGGATCGAGATAACAAGTAAGCGCCCGTTCGTCGTGCCGGCTCGTTTCATTTGTCGCCTCTCTGTTCCCATGTCCTCATGAGCTCGCTATAAAGGCGGTCGCACTGGTTGTCGTCGTAGTGATAAAAGAAGTTTTCCATACGTTGCCGAAACACTTCATCTGGTTTGCCGTCGTTCAAGATGATGCTTGAGACAGTGTCGATCAGTTCCTGTCCTGTACGCGAAAGCGGGCCGAAGCCATCTTCGAGGGGGAGATCGAGTTCCCGGTACCCGTTCAGTCCGGCTTTGAACTCCGTCTTGTCGGGCAAGAAATAGGCTACTGTTCTTTTGAGGTAGACGAAATCGAATACCCACGAGGAGTAGTCGGTGATGAAGACGCGATAGTCGCTTTCGTTGATGTCGTTCACGAGATGCACTCGGTCGGTGACGAACTGCTCGAATTCCGGATTGTACACTTTGAATATCGGGTGGAGCTTGATGTCAAGCTCGTAGTCGTGCTCCTCGAGGAGTTCGCCGAGCTGCGGGCTTGAGAGAAAGGCTTCCGTTTCCTTCCAAAACGAGGAAGCGAGGAGCGCTTGGAGTCGTCTTCCGAACTTGAGGTCGGAAGATTCGGTCACGAGGTATTTGCGCCACGAAGGAGCGAACAGGATCTTGCGTTTGCTCGGTTGGCTGGTTTCGATGCGGTCGTATCGCGGCATTCCGCTTTTCAGAAGCTGCTGAGGAAGGAAACCGTAGGTTTTCGTGAATACTTCGGTTTCGTACGGGGTGGAGACCACCTCGTAGTCTGTAAGCAGCCGATCCGCTGAATACTTCCAGGGCATATGCGCGTGCAGCACTCCGTGTTGCAAATAGATCAGGTCGTAGTGGATCATATCGGAGAGTGCGTCGAGGGCTTTTTGTTTGAACGGCCGCCAATTTGGATGCTCGATATAGCTTGCGATGATCCTTTCTGCTTGCAAGTGCATGAATTTATGCTTGGCCGAACTGAAGCGAACTATCGAACCCTTATGCCTCTCCTCGAACATGGAGTCGATCGTTTCCATGTTGTCGTCGGTAACGTAAAAGCGCAGGATCCCGTCCTTTTTTTCGAAGTCGTGCAAGAATTGGTAGTAGGCATTGTCTCCGCCGACTCCAGTTCGGTCGTAGTAAAGCCAAGTCGGCTGGCTCGACTTGCGGCGAACTTTCAAGGCTGCGCGCACTGCAAAGCCTTTGGGATTGTTTTTCGCAACGCCGATGGAGTTGCGAAGCCAGGATGCCTCTTTAACAAAGAGGGAAGGCTTGTGTCGTATTTCTAGTCTGTTCTTCCCTCTGTCGAGGGAGACGAGGTAATCGCCACGCGAAAAGGAGTCTATGCGATTTTCGGAATTGCAGGAAGCTCGTTTCGAGAACCTGACGATCGTGGGGAAGTCGCAGCCATCGATGCTGACGGAAAAAGAAATGCTCGAACAGCGTTCAAGCGGAATTTCGATGTCGAATCCCCAGAACGTCGCAGTTCTTGTATGGCTCATATGATAGCTCAGCGATGAAAGCCGCAGTGGCACCTCGGCGAGCTCTTCCCTATTGGCATGTATGTTGAGCGTGGGTTTCTGGCAATGGCTGAAGGCGACGGATTCTATTGCGCCTTTGAGTTTGAGTACGCCTTTTTCTATACGGGTGCGTAAAAACTCGATGATGACATTACGGCGACAGAGCAAGAGCCTGTCTCCGTCGTTCAGAGTGATTCCTCGTTCTTCCGTAGTGCAGGTAATGTGCGAGCTGGGCTTCATGGAAACGAAGAAATGGTTGAGGAACTCGCTTGACCGCGGTGCCGTGAAGATGACATCGTCGTCGACGCGCTCCATAAGAGCAGCGATGCGTTCCAATGCATGCTTGTATTCTTCAGGACGATAGTGATAGGGGAATACCAGATCCTGCTCGATCTTCCAGTTGATCTCGTTGAGAAACGATGCCTGCAAATACAGAGGAGCCTTGCCGGGGTGGGCTGCAAAAAGCTCCTCCCAGAATCCGATGTTGTCCTCGAACTGGAAGTAGGGGTGCATCTTCGTGCCTATGGTGCTGTCGGGCGACTGTTGGTAACGGTAGGCCCCGGCTTTGCAGAATCCGACTCTTTGCTTGCGAAGAAGAATGGTTAAGAAAAACAACTCGTCTTCATGCACGATCAGATCTTCGCGGAACCTCGGAAGCTCGTCGTTGTTCTTGACCACCGCATTGACGTTGGTGATGAGCGCAAACGCGTTCTGAAGCTTTGCTAGGTCGAAGACCCCCGTATGGTCGAGAACTTGCTCTCGCACGTGCGGCCATTCGCGTTTTGCGTCGTAGAGCCGCATAGGGTAGGACACGACATCGATCTCGTCGTAATGAGCGTCGAAGAACTCGGTCACTGCTTTCAGGGTTTCGGGAAGCAGCGTATCGTCGCTATCCAAGAAGGCGATGTACTTGCCCCGGGCGGCTTCGATTCCCGCATTGCGGGCACTGCCGACTCCGCCGTTTTCCTTGTCGATGACGACGATGTTGCTCGCTTTGCCGGCAAGCTCGTGGCAGATGGCCGCGGTGCTATCGGTCGAGCCATCGTTGACGAGGATGATCTCCAGGGCATTCTCGTCTATCGTTTGTTTCTGGAGGCTCTCAACGGCCTTGGCGACGCCCCGCTCGCTATTGTAGGCGGGAATGATGACACTTACGGTGACGCTAGAGTGGTTGCTGCTCGACAAGGAATCTACCTCCCGTCCGCGCGAAAAGCACCGTTTTGCTTTTGCAGCTCCTCCAGGCATACAGTCAGCTTGTCGGCGAGATCCTTATTCTGCTCCTCGAGTGAATTGAGTTGCCTTTTCACCGACTGCAGCTCTTTGTCGAGGTCGCGTTTGCTTTTTTCGAAAACGCTTGCGCGAAGGGGAATGATTTTCCGCAGTGCGGTTTTGAACGGGGACGCAGGCTGAGCTTCTTTCTGTTGTTGCAGGGCGGCAAGGTATTCTTCGTACGTTGATGATTGGATTCTTGCGAAATCGTCGTATCGGGATTGCGGGTATACGTAAAAATAGTCGCGCTGCTTTCCGGCAATGCCGAACTCTTCGAACGATTCGTTTTTGAGAAGGTTGAACACACGCTTGTGGGCTTCTGGGCTACCCTCAAGCGTGTGAAGGTTGTAGATGCAGAAATCAAGAGCCGTGTTTACGAACGGGTGATAGAGCCTTTCAAAGATCCCTCGCTCTTTGAGCTGCTGCTTCAGTCCGGAAAGAGCTTGCAAGAAGGCTTCGGGATCTTTGTGTTGAGTGGCTTGTAGCGAGGTGGTGTTTTGCTGCCGATAAACGATAGGATGTTTGTCCAGGACGGCTATCCGCTCGGCAACGGACAGAGCCGTATGGACGAAGCAGAAGTCGTTGGCGCTTCGCGTGTTTTGAAACAGGAGACCGTTTCGTTCGATGAACGATTTTCTGAACAGTTTTGTCCAGGGTGCGGGCGTGGTGAAGCAAAACAGATAACGGGGGTTCGTCGTCCGGTTGAATACGCCGGACGAAGGACAGAGGTCGATCATGCAGGTGTGTCGAAGGGTCGTGACGATCCCTGTTTGGTTGTTGAGAGACTTTGCCCCGAAAGCGCAGATATCAGCGTTCGTTTCCTCTATGCGTGCAAGAGCGTCGTGGAGCAGGTTCTCTTCGAAGTAGTCGTCGCTGTCGAGAAAGATGAGGTATTCGCCTCGTGCATGTCCCATCCCTGTATTGCGGGCCACGCCGGCGAAGCGGTGTTCTTGTTGAAGAGCAATCACGTTGCCGTTCGTCTTGGCATATTGTTCGGCCAGTTCGTACGAACCGTCGGTCGATCCATCGTCGACGACGATGATCTCGAAGTCTTTGAACGATTGCGCCAAAATCGAGTCCATGCATTGAGGGAAGTATTCAATGCAGTTGTAGAGTGGCACGATAACCGATATTTTAGGGTTGGAAACCATAGTGCATATTATGCCTTAAAGCATGGTTGGAGGGAAGGAAGGCCTTGAGCGTCGATTCGGACAGCCTTCCGCTCCGTAGCTAAAAAAGTCCGCAATGTCTGGTCGGCTGACATTGCGGACTTGGCTTGAGGATGGGTTCAGAGATGGGCGTTCGCTGGCATTCTCACCCCCGTGTCTTTTTTTGTATGTCTCGTATAGCTTTTCGTGCTTTGCGTGGAAGATATGTAACGACGCGTCCTAGTCTGAATGAATTTGACTCTTTGATTTTTGCTGCTTTCCGTTCTGCATCTTGCTTCGCTTTCTTCAGTTGTTCAATTTGTGCCGCTTGCATTTCGATCCTGTCCTGCGTGACGTTCTCGCGGGTGAGGATTTCTGCCGCTTTTCCAATGCTCCTTCTTTTCGACCAAAGGAGACGTGGTCCCCAGTATTGGGGTAGCTTGCCTGTTGAGGTGTACTGGAGGGCTTGCTCTTCGCTGAGCCTGGGAGAGTAGCATGTTGTTTGATAGGCTTTCCCATCTGGAGCAAAGGGGATCCCTCCTAAAAGATCAAGGATATTGCATCTATGTCTTTGCTTGTTAGGTAGTCACAGTACTCTAGCAGTAGGATGAAGTCTTATGATGCGAGGGTTGCCGATGCCGCTTGACCGAGACGAGCCTCTATGTACGATCTAACTTCTCGAACGTAATCTTCGTAGCTGTAGGTCTTGAGTGCTTCTCCTTCGCTTTGCTCGAAATTCGGTATCATGTTTCCGTATGATCGTGAGGGTAGTCCAGTGTCTGCTCGCGTTGATCTGCGAAATGGTAAAAATAGAAGCACCCTGTGCGGCTGCGTCTGTTTTTCGCCAATGATCTCCATGAGGCAATCTTGCGTTTTCTCGGTTCCGGCAAACTCCACGCAAGCGTAACGAGAATCATAATCGATGGTTTGGGTGAGATGCTCCGACACGAGCTTCAATTTGTCTGATTTGTGGTTTTCGACGGGGTTACGCCAGGCCTCCTTCGACCCGTAAAGATAAAATGCGTTCTAATTCGCAGATCGCTGTTATTTACGATGGTCTCAGCGATGTCTTTGGGAACATATCTGTTACGAGCGATGAAGTACAAATCTCTGACGCTTTTACGCTTGGCGTTTTCTAGCACCTAGCATACATAGGGGTATAGGATTGGTCCGCCAAACGACAGCCCCGGCTTGCTCATGCCCGACAGTTTTTAGGCAAATCTTTCGTGGCGAGATGCTCCTATCTTCAACTGAATTTCAGGGGAAGCTCCAAATTTTCTTAGAGCCCTGGCTTCATAGGGCTCGATGGAGGGGCAGATGTGGGCATCGATTCCTAATCGCATTGCTTGAATGCAATCTATATCCCAGTTGTCTCCACAATGGAACCACCCGTAAGGGATCTGCTCGATCTCCTGAACGATTCGTGCAGCTCGCCGCTGTTCTTCTTTTTCTGGCAGTTCGACGATGAGTAGATAGGAGCATTGTCGAACGGGGGATCCGCGGCAACGAGGAAGCTCCGAATGTTCTTTTCTTAGAAGTGCGTATCGGTTATGAGTCCATTTTTCTGACCAAATCGATGTTAGTTTAAAGCGGAAGCAAGTTTCGGGCTTCTTCTTCAACCTCGAGTCTCATTAGACTGTTTGCTTGACCAGTGGTAAGACCGTGGTCGGATGCGATTAGATCGTATACTTCAGAAAGAGTGACGTCTTGCTTCTCTCCTTTGCACACCTCGCGGCACATCAAACGTTCGGTGCTCATCCTTATCTCGGTGAAGTTTTTTCGAATCGCGATGTCGAACGTGTTTTTGTTTTCGACGACGATGTTATGCCTGGAGCTGTCATCGTTCGTTTTCAAAACGAACGATGACAGCGAGGAGTTAAAATCTATTTAATCGAACGAATCCCAAGCTCCCAGCAAGGGTATTATATATTCGTCTCCAATGTTGCTTGCAACCCAATCGCGAACAAGTAGTTTGTCGGCAAGTTGCGTTTTTATAGGCGTCGAATCATAGAGCTTAAGCCATTAGGTCTTTTGGCTGTACGTCACGGGATTCTCCAAAACCAACGTGTCTCCAGAGTTCTCATCGTGCCATTCTTTCAGAAGGCTTGGCAAAGTTGAGACATCGGTAATCGCTGATTCGTTCTGCGATGATTCGAGGTTTGAAGATGCGGCACTTGTGCTTTGCAGGGGTGCGTTGCCGATCCTGTGCGTCCCAGTGTTCTTTACGGCGCGTCTGAATGCTCTTGGAATGGAGGTCACGGCTCTTCCGATTTTGTAGCTGTTACACGAGGCGAGATCGTCGATCCTTTTATTGGCTTTTGCAAGATCCCTTTCGAGTTCGAGTCGTCGTATCTTACTCGACATGCGTCCAGCTCCTCTCGTTTAAACCAGAGCGCATAATAGTACTCATTGGGATCTCTGTGTATCCATGACAGTTCACTCCATTGGCTAGGAGTGAAAAACATCTGCGAAAGTTCGTTGGCTTCTGCAAGTAAGACGAAGTCGTCGTGGAATCTTTCGATGAATTCTTTTCGCAGCTCGGGTACTATTAGGCGCAATAGTCAATTGATAGTTCGCGCATCTCATAACGGCGCACATTTCGAATATACTGGGTGTGGAGCCCCCTTCTTTTTCAGCATGTTTCTGATGTGGTCGTATTCGAGACGGATAGTGTACACTTGGCCTTGGTTTTTGACAGGGGAATTGGGATTGTCCAGCCTGATGAAGTGCAGGGCGGCGTCGACAAAGTAAGTTGTGCTTGCATAAGCGAAAAGCTGGAGCCGGAATCCGTTTTCTTGATAGGCGGCACTGGGTGGTTCGTTGAACCGAATGTCGTATTCCGACAGAAATGCTTTTCTGTAGATTCCGGGCTGGTTAACCTATCTGCTCGTAGTAGGCTGATGTCGCTTAAAAGGTAGGGCGAAGTGTTGTAGCGGGCCTTCTTTTTCGATAGTGCGACGAATTCGAACTTTCTAGAACGCTCAGTGCTCCAAAATTGTTTGAAGTCCGCTGTCTCGTAGAGGGTCTCGTACGTTTCAGACAAGATGCAATCGTCCGATTTGACGATCCCGACATACTCGCCTTTCGCCGCGCTTAGCCTGTTGTTCGTGGCAGCACTATAGCCAGCGTTGCTATTATAGATAACGACGATTCCGTCATCCTAAAAGACGGAATCTTTAAGAGCGTTGCGAGACTTAATGCAAAGCCCTTGCAGACGAGAGCTTAATTGATTGACCGCTTAGGCCAGGTAACGTCCCGCGCGTGGGGGCGTTTTGTCAAAAATGCAACATCATATGGTGCATCTTTACCCATACTCCCACAAATTACGATATGATGACAAACGGACAGCAGCCGCGTGAGGAACGGATCGAAGCGAGGCGCTCTTTTTGTTGGAATGAAAAGGAAATGAGAGTGGGATTCGTGGAGCCAAATGTATCGGTAATTATTCCTGTCTACAATGATGAAAATTACCTGCGGGAATGCTTGGACAGCGTCGTGAATCAAACGCTGAAAGACATCAAGATTGTTTGCGTGAATGACGGTTCCACCGACGGCTCTCCGGCTATCCTAGAAGAGTATGCCTTCCGGGATGACGGAATCGTCGTTATCAATAAAACGATGGATGAGAGGACGTCGACTATCTCAGAAAGCGTGCTGAAACAGCGGAAACAGAAAAACGGGCAATATAATATGGAATGGGTTGTTTACCAGTCAAAAATCCAAAGGATTATCCTGCCGAGTGCTTTTCGAGCGGTTCTTTCTGTTTGATGAATAGCCTTTTCGATAAGAAGAGTGCTGTTCCGGTAGGGGTTTCTCGGGTAGTTGTTTATGTGCCAATCTCGCAAACAAAGGGTTCCTTTATGAATTGCCTAGTTTCGGTTATCGTTCCTGTCTGCAACGTTGAGACATATTTAGAGCAGGCTCTGAATACTCTCAAAAGCCAAACCCTATGCGATATTGAGGTTATTTGCGTTGATGATGGATCTACGGATAGTTCGAGATCGATCATCGAGGGTTATTGTGAGCGGGATGCGAGGTTCCGCTTGATGGCGCAAAACAATAGGGGAGCCGCTCTTGCTAGAAATAGGGGATTGGGTGAGGCATCGGGAAAGTACGTTATCTTTCTTGATTCTGATGATTTTTTTGAACCCACCTTGTTGCAGCGAATGTACGAGCGTATCGAAGAGTATGGGGCGGATATCTGTTTGTGCGGAGCGTATAATTTCAATTGTCTTAGAGGTGTCGAAGAGAAAAGCAATGCAGTGTTAAAGACGGGGTATCTTCAGGGAGTGGACGTGTTCTCTTCTGCCAACATGCCTGCGACGCTTTTTTCCACAACCAGTCCAGCACCTTGGAGCAAGTTATACAGGCGAGATTTCCTCATTGCCCATAATCATTATTTTCAGGATCTCGGTAATTCAAACGACGTTTTTTTCTACGTTTCTACATTTGCTTCTGCGGCAAAAATAGTGTATGTGCCGGAGTGTTTGATTCATTATCGTCTTGCCAGACCGGGAAGCTTGCAAAATAGTGACAGGATAAAAAACCCTGAAGATTTTTGTGTAGCGTTGCGGGCTTCCTTCCGCTATCTGGAGGACGAGGGCTACTTGCCTGCCCTCCAAGAAGCTTTCACTGATCTGGCGGCCGATATCGTGACCTTTAATCTCTCGTCTGCGCTTTGCGTTTCTCAATGGTTTGAAGTGTACAAATGCAGTCAAACCTTCGCAAATGATATAAATAGTCATTTTGCGCTAATGGAAAACGGGCGCTTCGCTTCATCATGGCTCTTGCTGTGCAAAAAAATCGAAAATGTTCCTCCATCAGAGTACCTATGGCGCGAATGGGCTGTCGAACGCGACCGGGCGAGAGAAAATGACCGCAACCTTATCATAGAGCGTGAGAAAGTTGCTAAGGAAAAAGAAAGAACACAAGAAATTTGTTCATCCAATTCTTATCGGATAGGGCGCGCAGTGACGATGCCGCTCAGGAAAATGAAAAAGTTTATAAAGCGATAGTAGTCAGAATATATCGTCGAAGCAGTTTTAGGAGAGCTCTCGTGGTTGCCAAAGTGTCGATAATCGTTCCCGTATGCAATTCTGAAAAGTATCTTAAGGAATGTCTTGACAGCATATTGTCACAATCCATTCGCGGTATAGAAGTCGTGTGCGTAAACGATGGATCTACGGATAATTCAGCAAACATATTGGATCGATATGCATGCGAAGATTCTCGCATGGTTGTAATTAGTCAGAAAAACTCTGGATACGGAAAGGCGATGAATGTCGGTATCTCTGCCGCTCGGGGGGAATGGATAGGCTTTGTCGAATCCGATGATTATATTTTGCCAAGTATGTATTCCGATTTGGTTTCTATTGCAGAAAGGAACCGATTGGATTTCGTCAAATCCAGTCTCTGTCGGTTTTTTGGCGAAGGAGAGAAAAGAACTTTTCAGCGCGAACCCATCACGAAGAATCAGGATTTACTAGCGACCGTGGTGAACCCCTCCAAGGATCCCAGATTGCTTGATGCACTCATGAATAACGTCACGGGGGTATATCGCAAGGAATTTCTCGATAATAACCAAATCAGATTCAACGAAACCCCCGGAGCGTCGTTTCAAGATAATGGATTTTGGTTCCAGACCTTCATGAAAGCCGAGAAAGCGATGCTTGTCGATGAAGCTTACTACATGGTAAGACGAGACAATCCTAATAGCTCAGTTAAAAGCGCGGAAAAAGTCTACTGTATGAGGGAGGAGTACCAGTTCATATTCTCCCTTCTAGAATCCGATGAAGAATTATTCAATAGATTCATTTACCAATGGTGTAAAAAATTATTTTCGAACTGTGTAGCTACGTTGAACAGGATTGACCGCTCTTTTCGGCGTGACTTTCTCTGTACAATGTCCCAAGATTATCGCCTATTTAAAGAAAAGGGCTGGATCGATTTCGCTCTCTATAATCAAAGGGAGCGAAGAATGCTTACCTTGATCATGGATGACCCTGAAAGATACTGTGTTCAATATGTCGAGGATAAGGTTTCTGATATGCAGAAGATCGTCCGAGAAAATGAATGTCGAATTGAGCAGAAAACAAAGAAGCTGAATTCCCTTAAGCACTCCCAATCGTTGAAAATCGGGCACCTAATATTGCACGTTCCCCAAAAGCTACACTTAGTTGTCAAAGACCAGGCTTAAATCGACGTAAAAGTGAGGAGAAATAGGCGTGCGACCAGATGTTTCGGTGGTTATCCCGGTATACAATTCGAAAGCCTTTTTGGATTGTCTGATAAATTCGGTATTGGGCCAAACGTTAACAAACATAGAGATCATTTGCGTGGATGACGGCTCAACGGACGGAAGCGGTGATATTTTGCGTTACTTTGCCGATTCTGACCACCGTATACAAATCATTGAAAAAGAGAATGGTGGAGAAGGATCCGCAAGAAACGCAGGATTGCGGCATGCTGCAGGGGAGTACGTCTGTTTTTTTGATTCCGATGATTTCGTCGATAGAAACATGCTAGAAGAGATGGTTTCTTGCGCACGGGCGAATACTTCCGACCTTGTGATCTGCGCGATAGATGCCTATTATGAAGAAAGCGATATATACAAACCGAACGAATGGGCGGTTTCAAGGGAGGCGGTTCCTGTGGGAGTTGCTTTCGACCCGCTTAAAATCGAGGATCTGTTCAGACATATCGTTGGATATGCTGCCAATAAGCTTTACCGGACATCCTTCGTCCTCGATAACGATCTTTTGTTTCAGGAGATTCGAACGCATGGCGATCTCTCGTTTTCTTATGCTGGCCTCGCTGCTGCCAAACGTGTGGTTTATATTGACACCCCTTTCTATCATCACAGAATAAGGAAAGGGAGCTTGTCCGACACAACTCAAGAGTCTCATTGGCATTGTCTGTTTGAGGCTCTTGATAATTTACGCAGTGAACTTTACAGGCTTGATATTTGGTCAGAATGTGAACGTGATTTTGCTAATTATGTATTGCAGATGGCGAAATGGAAGTTTAGTCGCGTTGGCGGTCAGGTTCGGGTTGATCTAGACGAAGGACTTCGAAGCGAATGGTTTCCGCATCTAGGTGTATTAACCTACCCAAAAGATTTTTTTTACAACAAAGACTGTCTTGCTTTTTTGGAAGACACTATGAGCTTGCCTTATATGGATCGTCAGGAGAAAGAGCTAGAGCGATTGCGTTTGCTGATCGCTGATCAGGATGTGATCCTTGCGAACTTGGATTACGAATGCGACCAGATCACCATGTCCGCATCTTACAAAATCGGACATGCTTTATTGAGGCCTTTCTGGTTGCTTAAAAGGGCTTTTTCGGTCCATAGGGGACGGTAAGGCTTATTGCTCTGCCAGTATGCGCCCACCCGGTTTTCGCTGAAATAAGGAGAGTGCCAATATGGCTCGCTATGATATTCTCGTTGTTGGGAGCGGTTTGTTTGGATCCATTGTCGCGCATGAGGCGATGCGGCGCGGCAGATCGGTTCTCGTGCTAGAGAGGCGTGGCCACATTGGTGGAAACTGCTATACCGAGAAAGTTGACGGTATCAATGTCCACGCGTACGGTGCGCACATCTTTCGAACGAGCGACGAAGCCATTTGGAAATACATGGAACAGTTCTGCGAATTTAATAACTTCGTGAACTCCCCGATCGCCAACTTTAATGGCGAGTTGTACAATATGCCCTTCAACATGAACACATTTTACGGTTTGTGGAAGACCGCGACACCGGACGAGGCTCGTGCAAAAATCGAGGAACAGCGGGTGCCGTGCGACAAACCCGCGAATCTTGAGGAGCACATCCTATCCCTTGCCGGGTGTGACATTTACGAAAAGCTGGTAAAGGGTTACACCGAAAAGCAATGGGGCAAGCCCTGCTCGAAGCTGCCGCCGTCTATCATGCGGCGCATACCATTGCGCTTTGTCTACGATAACAATTACTTTAACGATCCGTTTCAGGGCATTCCTAAAGGTGGTTACACTCGTATTATTGAGAAGATGATTGCGGGTGCCGACGTACGCGTTGCCGTTGACTATCTGGAGGACAAGGCGGCGTTCGATGCTATGGCTGATCTCGTCGTGTACACTGGAGCTATCGATTCCTACTTCGGTTATTGCTTCGGCGAGCTCGAGTACCGCAGTCTTCGGTTCGAGCACGAGCGTCTGAGTTGTGAAAACTATCAAGGCGTGGCGGTCATGAACTTCACTGATCGCAAAACGCCATACACACGTATCATCGAGCACAAGCATTTCGAGTTTGGGGCGCAGCCCACGACAGTCGTATCCCGAGAGTACCCGCAAGACTGGCACCAGGGGATCGAGCCGTACTACCCTATGGAAGACGAGAAAAACCGGATGCGGTACGCACGGTACGCCAACCTTGCTGAACGCGAGGTCAAGGTGCGCTTCGGTGGGCGCCTAGGTGAGTACCGCTACTATGACATGCAGGACACAGTGAGATCAGCGCTCGCCAAATGCAAAGAGTGGCTGTAGCTCCCGGCAAGCAGTTCATCTTGTGCTTAGAATACCGGAGGGGCAATGTTCATGACGCTCGTGAAGAAATCTCCCATCTCTATCACGGTGTCGAGGAGCGGCTTCGATGCATTTATGGCTATGCGCAGCAGGGTCATAAATGCGAAGCTGGGGCAATTTAGGGATGAGATTGTGAGCGTTTCTTTCCTATGGGACCATAGAGCGACTGTTCGATTTTTCCGAGGACGATGAAAAGGTTTTTTGGATTGTAAGATTCTCTGTGTAAGTCCCTAGGAGCGGAAGGGGGGCGCCGACGTGCTAGCATGGGGGCGCCCTGCGAGGATCGGAGGTGCGCCATGGCGAGGAAGAAGAGGGACCCGGCGGCCGAGGACATCGCCAAGAGGATACTGGCGGAGTACTCCCCGAAGACCGCCGACGAGGCCCAGGAGGCCTTGAGGTCGGTGTTCGGCCCGATGATCGAGACGATGCTCAAGGCGGAGCTGGAAGCCCACCTCGGCTACGCGAGCAACGACAAGTCCCCCAAGGAGGGCGCCGACAGGCGCAACGGCTACACGGCGAAGACGGTGCGCACCTCGGCCGGGGAGGTGTCCATCGACGTCCCCCGCGACCGCGACGCCACCTTCGAGCCCGCCGTGGTCCCCAAGGGCGAGCGGGACCTGTCCGGCATCGAGGGGCGGGTCCTGTCCATGTACGCGCGCGGCATGTCGCAGCGCGACATAGCCGCCACCGTGCGCGAGATATACGGCTTCTCGATGAGCGCGGAGACCGTCTCGGCCATCACCGACCGGATATGGGAGGAGCTGGAGCGCTGGCGCTCCCGCCCCCTCCGGCCCGTCTACGCCTTCATGTTCGTGGACTGACTGTTCGTGCCGGTGCGGCGCGGGAGGGGCTCGCGCAACATGGCCGTCTACGCGATAGTCGCCTACGACCTGGCCGGGTGCAAGGACGTGCTGGGCCTGTGGATGCAGGAGTCCGAGGGGGCGCGCCACTGGATGGGCGTGTTCGACGAGCTCAGGGGCAGGGGCGTCGAGGACGTGCTGTTCGTGAGCATGGACGGGGTCGCGGGCCTTGAGGACGGCCTGCGCGCCGTCTTCCCCGAGGCGGTCGCCCAGCGGTGCGCGGCGCGCCTCGTCCGGAACTCGTGCAAGTACGTGCCCGCCTCCGACATGCAGGCGTTCTGCCTGGACGCGAGGGCGTTCTACGGAGCGGCCTCGCTGGAGGCCTGCCGGGCCGCGTTCGCCGACTTCAAGGAGGGATGGGCGCGCTACCCGGGGGCGGTCGCCGTCTGGGAGAGGAGCATGGCCGCGGTCGAGCAGCTGTTCTCGTACGGCCCCGACGTGCGCAGGGTCATGTACACGACGAACGCCGTGGAGAGCGTCAACGCGAGCTTCCGCAAGGCGGTCCGCAGGGGCTGCTTCCCGGACGAGGACGCGGTGATGAAGCTCCTCTACCTGAGGGTCAAGGAGCTCTACCGGCAATGGGGCGAGGGGTGCCACCAGGCGGGATGGGCCCGGGTCCGCAACCAGCTGCTGTGCGACGAGGGGATCAAGGCCAGGATCGAGAAGTACCTGTGAGGAGACTTACACGGACTTCTTGACAAGCCCGGTTTTTTTGAGTTAAAGCGACGTCAAAAATGCTCGATCCTTCGAACATATGACCATTGTGGCCTTCTCTCCCTCGTATCTCCCTTCGGAGAACGCAATGCCGGCAGCCGAAAGCGCCCCTTTGATCAACTTTACCATGTTTTGCTCGCCCTTGCGATTGTAATCGTCGACCATGATGGTGAACGATGGAGCTAGGGCATTGGGTAGGATCCTGAGCGCGTCTATTCGGGCGAGTTCTTTCATGTCGTAGCCGAAGGGGCCGTCGATCGAGATAAGATCGAACTTCTCCTCCTTGAAGCGATCTTCAAACCCTTTATATGCACGAACTTCATGTTGGCATTCGGGCATTTCCTTCATTTCGAGTTCTAAATGTACAACTTTCGATCGATCTGACAGCTTGTTTTCGGAGAGGTAAAAATCGATCCATGATTGGTCGTGCTCGACTACGACATGATTCACGCTGTCAAACTCGGTCGCATATTGACCGATCATGTTCGTAGACTGCCCTAAGCCGATTTCTAGAATACTTGTCGGGTGTGCTTCGTTCAGCGAGCGGTAAAGCGCGTACAGGTAGGGGTATCCTACCGCCCAGCGACCGGGGCTCAGGGATACGTCTTTGAACCAGGTACTTCCCGATAAGGTTCGGTCGAGCGTTTCAGCCCAGAGAATTTCTTTCGAAATTTTATGCGCTTGAGTGATCTGATAGAGGGTCGCGTCTTGCTTGGCATGAACGGATGAGTTCAAATTGGCAATATCTTCAGCGATTTTGTCGAAACGGGTAATCACTTGATCGAGTTTTGCAGCGACGAGAGCCGATGTCGCCTCTTGTGTGACCATCGAAGTGACTCTCTCATCAAAAGTGGCATCAAGGTGATCAAGTTTTGTCGCAATTTCGGCACTTTTTGCCTCAAGGAGACAGATCTTTTCCGCAGTGGCGACGTTGCTCGCTTCGAGTCGTTTCCGCGCCTTCTCAAACGTACTTGCTCTTAGCGGAATGACCTTGCGCAGTGCGTTTCGAACGCTCATACTTTGTAATCCTCTCAGGATTGCTGCATTGGCATCATGGTTTCTGCCAAGTCTTCAGGGCGTATGCTGTTGCATATCATCTTCTTGCGAGGAGTCGTTTCCCAGCTTCTTTCAAAAAAAACAACTGGTATACTTAATTATCACTTGAATATTCGAGGGATGTTGAGGATATCGGTATGAGGATAGCTGTTGCTGGCACGGGGTACGTTGGCCTCTCCATTGCGTGCTTGCTTGCGCGAAGGCACGAGGTTTGTGCGGTTGATATCGTTCGGGAGAAAGTCGATTTGGTGAACGTGGGTAAATCGCCTATTGCCGACAAAGAGATAGAGGAGTTTCTCGCTTCGGGCAAGTTGAACCTTTCCGCTACGTGCCAGCCCGAGGATTGTTACCGTCAAGCCGATTATGTGGTGATATCTACCCCGACGAACTACGACGATACGAAGAATTACTTCGATACTAGCTCTATAGAGGGTGTGCTTGATCTGCTTGATTCGTTGGAAACGAAGGCGTGCGTTGTCATCAAGTCCACTGTGCCCGTTGGCTACACCGAGCATGTTTCGCGCCAGTATCCGAAGCTTAAGATACTGTTTTCTCCTGAATTCTTGCGAGAGGGGCACGCGTTGTACGACAATCTGCATCCATCCCGCATTGTGGTAGGCATGCCCTTTCATAATGCAGATCTCGTGCCATGTGCAGAAGGGTTCGCAGAATTGCTTGAAGAGGGGGCAGCAGAGAACAAAGCCGCGATAGAGAAACTCATTGTTGGTTCGACCGAGGCCGAGGCTATCAAGCTGTTCGCCAATACGTACCTGGCTCTTCGCGTCTCCTACTTTAACGAACTCGACACGTATGCCGAGGTTCGTGGGCTGAATGCGGAGGAGATCATTAAGGGTGTCGGGCTTGACCCGCGTATCGGCGCTCACTATAACAACCCTTCATTCGGTTACGGCGGCTATTGCCTTCCAAAGGACTCGAAGCAGCTCCTTGCAAACTACGATAATGTGCCTCAGAACTTGATCCGAGCCATCGTTGAATCGAATTCCACCCGTAAAAACTTCATCGCCTCCCAAGTCCGAGCCTTATCGCCGCATACCGTGGGCGTGTATCGGCTTGCCATGAAAAAGGGGTCGGACAACTTCCGCCAAAGCTCGATACTTGGCGTGATGGAGCGGCTCGATGATGCGGGAGTCGAAATGGTGGTGTACGAACCGACTCTTGACGTGGATGAGTTCTTCGGTGCGAAAGTCGTCAACGACCTGAGCGAGTTCAAGATGCAAAGCGACGTGATCGTCTGTAATCGATTCGATGCCGAACTTCAGGATGTGGTTGACAAGGTGTACACGCGCGATTTATGGCGCAGCGACGAATAAGGGGTCTCCCTTGGTCGTTTTCGATAGGGAGATCCATTGGGCAAGTTTTGTGTTGAAGACGCGTCCCATCGGGGGATCTTCGTATGTTCGACGCGCACGCCGGCCTCGTCGCACAGGTTGCGCATGCGTGGGATGCTAATTCAAATTCTATACTCGACAGTTTTCACTTTTGTAACCGAGCAGAGATGGTCGAGGTGCACTTTTCATGATCGGAGGGCGCGGTCGATCTCTGGGTTTTCCCTTCGTCATCGTATTTCTTTGGGGAGACTCGGCAGATCTTTGTTTCTGTTCCTCTCGGAGTGGTATTATGAAAAATCGTTTGTCAATGCGCGGCGGGAAGGCTTAGAGTTTAGTGGATCCGAACTATTCGAGAAGCTCTCCTCGGTACTCGGCATCTTCGAGGCGGTTTTCGCATGGCGCCGCGCCCTCGAATCTGGTTGCTGGGCATCGCGGGCGGCAGGTTTCCGTTCCCCGGGGTGCATCGGCTCGCCCACAGGTCATGCCCCAGCAGCAAGGGCGCCCGTCCGTCGGCGCAAGGGGCGCGTCCGCTGCGCGTCCGACGGCGCAGCAGCTGTACCCCGAATACCTCAGGAAGCGCAAGCGTTCCAACCTTTTCAAACGCGCGGGCGCGTGCGTGCTCGCGGTGCTGCTGGCGGCCGTCTGCGCGACGGGAGGCTACGTGCTGTGGTATTCGTCCGCGCTCGACGGCGCGCTTTCCCTGGGTACCGAGACTGACGCTTCTGTCGAGGCCGTGCTGACGCCGGCTGAGCCGGGCAAGCCTTTCTACATGCTGTTGCTGGGCTCGGACTCGCGCGAAGGGTCGGGCACGTCCAGCCGCGCGGACGAGTCGGGAGACAGCCAGCGTTCGGACGTGATGATCCTCGCCCGTGTGGATGCCTCCAATCGCGAGGTCACCCTGGTCAGTATCCCGCGCGACACCCGCTACACGTTGGAAGACGGCAGCGTGGTGAAAATCAACGAAGCCTACAACCTGGGCGGGGCCGCCGCCTCTATCAAGGCGGTGTCCACGGTGACGGGCACGCCGATCAACCATTACGCCGAGGTGCATTTCTCCGAGTTCCAAGAACTGGTGGACAAAGTGGGCGGCATCACCGTGGACGTGCCGGTGGAGATATCCTACAAAGACGCGCTGACCGGCGAGACGGTGTCCCTGCAGCCCGGCGTCCAGACACTGAACGGCCAGCAGGCGCAGATATTCGCCCGCGCGCGCCACGAGTACGGCGACAATCAAGAGGCGAAGCGCCAAAGCAACATCCGCCAGATACTCACGGCCATCGTGGAGAAGGTGCTGCAGAAGCCCGCCATGGAGCTGCCGGGTGCCATCCTCGACCTCGCCCAAAGCGTCGGAACCGACATGAACACGCCCGATATCGTATCGCTGGCTCTTTCGTTTTCGGGGGATCCGGGCGGGATGACCTTGTACAGCTGCACCGGCCCCAGCAATGGGGACTTCGACGAGGCGCAGAACGGCCTCTGGCTGTGCTACGAGAACCCCGAAGGCTGGGCGACCCTCATGGCGGCAGTCGATGCGGGCGAGGATCCCGGCGAGCTGGACGTCGAATCGACTGCGATCATCCCTGCGTCTTCGGACGCGTCGGCTTGATAGGCATCAAGGAAGGACGAGAGGCCATGCCGGCTGTTTCCGTGATCATACCCATGTACAACGTGCGTCCCTATATCGAGGACTGCCTGCTGTCGTTGAAGCGGCAGACGTTCGGCGATTTCGAGGCGCTGTGCGTCGACGACGGTTCGACCGACGGCACGCTGGAAGCCGCTCGGAAGGCGGGCGACGACGACGCTCGCTTCTCATTTCTTTCTCAGGCGAACGCGGGGCAGTCTGCCGCGCGCAACGCGGGCATCGCCCGCGCGACGGGGAAGTACATCGTCTTCCTGGATTCCGACGATTACTACGAGGACCGCGCGCTGCAGACGCTGTTCGAGCGGGCCGAGCGCGACGAGCTGGACGACTTGTTCTTCTCGGCGCGGACAGTGTACGAAGATGCCGAGGCGCGGGCGCGCTACCGCGACGATTACGACGATCGCGAGGGCATCGACGGCGTCATGACGGGCCGCCAGCTCATGGCGCGCTTCGCCGAACTCGATTCGTTCTGCGTGTCGCCCGCGCTGCAGTTCGTTCGCAGGGGTTTCTTGGAAGAATCAGGAATCCGGTTCTACGAGGGCATCGTGCACGAGGACAACCTGTTCACCTGCCTGATGCTGGCGGCCGCGCCCCGCGCGGCCTTTCTGAACGAGCCTTTGTACGTAAGGCGAGTGCGCGCCGGATCCACTATGACCGAGGCTCGCGAGATGCGCCACGTTTACGGCCACTTCAAGGCTGCCTACGAGCTTGAGGCATGGCTGCGCGCGCATGCGGGGGAGTGTTCGGAAGAGTTCGTCCGAGCCCTGGTTCGTCATGTGGCGTTCTGCTACGACCGGGCGGCGTTCGACGCGCTTTCGTTCGACGAAGCGCGTCTGGACGCGTGCGCGGCGGGCCTTGTGCCCGAGGAAGGGGCATCCTTCCGGCTGCACGTAATGGAGCATGCGCGCGAAACCGAGGGAATTCGCAAAGAGTACCTGGAATCGACGACCTACCGAGTCGGTCGTGCTATCATGGCTCTGCCTTGTCGGCTCAAAGAGCGTTTCGGCCGCTAGGCGCACTACCTAAGCGAAAGGAATGGTTCTGGTGAAGTTGAAGAAAATCGTTCGCTGCGGCGCGATGGCGGCTCTGCTTGCGCTGTCGATGGTCGTCGTGGCCGGATGTCAGCAGCAGCACGCTGTGGAGGATCCCGACACGAAGCTGATGCAGGATGCCGTGGACAGCGGCAAGGAGCCCGTCAACAGCATCGACACCCCCTTCTATGTGCTCATCGTCGGAAACGACGCGCGTACGGGTACCACGGAGGCATCCAGCGAGATGTACGCGGACGGCAAGGGACGCTCCGACACCATGATGCTGGTTCGCATCGATCCGAAGACGTACCAGGTCTCCCTCGTTACCATTCCCCGCGATACGGAAACGACGATCGACGGGGGAGTGGCGAAGATCAACGAGGCGTATCATGTCGGCGGTATCGATATGGCGATCGATCAGGTTGAAAGCCTGACCGGCGTTCACGTCCAGTATTATCTCGACATGGGCTTCGTCGACTTCGAGAACTTCGTCAACGCGCTTGGAGGAGTCACGGCGAACGTGCCCATAGACATGCATTTGAAGGACATCGTGAACGGCGGCACCATTGAGCTAAACGCCGGAGCGCAGGAGCTCGACGGCCCCGAGGCCCTTGTTCTCGCCCGTGTGCGCAAGCTGTACGCTGTCGACATCGAGGCGTGCCGCCAGATCCAGGACCGCCAGCTGGTCGAGGCGGGCATCAAGCAGGTTGCGGCCGACCCGGCGAACGCTGCGGCGCACCTTGACGCGCTTCTTGGCAATGCCGAAACGAATTGGCCGAAGGACGAGCTGGCGGCTATGGTGGCGGACTTCGCCGCGAACGCCGACAGGATCGCTTTCCAGTCGGGTACCGGCCCTTACGTTGGCGACTTTATGGAGGAGCATGACGGCCTCTGGATGGTTCCTCGCGACGAGGGAACGTGGAGGAAGGTTATCGAAGTGGTCGAATCCGGCGGCGATCCGACGACGGTCGTAGCCTTGCCCGAAGTAGAAGCGGCGTAAGCCATTTAGTATGCAAGAAGACCCCGAATGCTCGGGGTCTTCCTTTATTTCCCGCCTTCGCGGCTGCTTTTTCTCGTCACGTATTTCTTGAAGGTGCGAAGAGTGAACCAAGGACCTACGTTGCGTAGGTTGTACAGCCCCTGCTTGACGAGCCCCCAGGCGTAGGGCGCGCTGCGGACGTACGGTTCGGGCATGCCGCGCAGTTCGGCAAACATGCGCTTGCATCCTGGAGGTATCTCGGCGTCAGACAGAACAAGATCGGTATCCATTCGCTCGAACATGCGCGTGGCTGCCGCCCGCACCTCGTCGTTCGTCAGGTCGACTTCTTCCAGGACGCCGCCTAGGTAGGTGAAGCCGCGGCTGTTGTGGGCGCGCAGCACGGCTTCGTCGCGGGTGCCTATGCGTTCGAGCGCATCCATCATGTCGTTCCATCGGTCAAAAGGCAGTAGCGTGTTGTTCAGCGCGAAGGACTTCGATTTCTCGGGCGTTTCCTCGCGGTAGCAGTAGTACGGTTCGTCGAGATAGACGATGCGCTCGGCTTGGCAGAGCGTCTCTATCAGAAACGGGTTGTCGGCCCATCCCGCTCCCGGATACTCGCGGAAGCGGATACCGTGCTTTTCAAGGAATCCTTTGCGGTAGATGGCCGACCATATGGACGGATGGTGCGTGAGCAGATGCGCCGCGTCGCGGATGATGAACGGCTGGCAAGGCGGCTTGATGCGACGGCGGTAGCTGCAGTTCAGCTTGCGTTGCTCGGGGGTGTCGGGCATCCAGATGCGCCAGTACGGGGTTTTCACGATGTCTGCGGGATCGTTGAAGGTTGCTTCGAAAGCGAGCATGTCGGCATACATGCCGGGTTCGATCCAGTCGTCGGGCTCGACGATGGAGATCCATGCGCCTCGCGCCTCTTCCAGTCCGCGATTACAGGTGGCTCCGTAGCCTTGGTTCTGCTTGTCGATGACGCGGATGCGCTCGTCGCGAGCGGCGTATGCCTGCATGATGGCGAGAGAGCCGTCCGTGCTGCCGTCGTTCAGGCAGATGACCTCCAGCTCGCGGTGCGTTTGCGCGAGAATGCTGTCGAGGCATTGCGCAAGGTACGGCTCCGCGTTGAAGACCGGGACGATTATAGAGACGAGCTGATTATCTACGTTGCGCATGAAAGGCCTTTCTTTTTCTATTCATCCACGAAATCAGCGCACGCGCCGGAATCGTCGAATATGTAGCGGGTGCCGTCGATTACCGCGGTGCCGGTCGCCATGGCTCCAGAGGAGGGGTCAAGATAGTACCATGACCCTCCGTTCTCGAGCCAGCCCGTTGCCATCATGCCTGATTCGGGATCCATCCAGTACCAAGCTCCTCCCGTGAGCAACCAGCCGGTTTGCATGGCTCCCGATCCGCTCAGGTAATACCAAGCGGTTCCTTGTTTCAGCCAGCGGCTCGACTGCATGGCGCCGGAGCCTTCGAAGTAGTACCACTTGCCGTCCGAGGCCTTCTCCCAGCCCGTGGCCATCGCGCCGGAGTCGGGGTCCAGCCAGTACCAGGAGCCGCCCTTGCTCAGCCAGCCCGTCTGCATCGCCCCGGAGCCGGAGAGGTAGTACCAGGAGGAGCCCTGCTTCATCCAGCCGCCGGAGCGCATGGCGCCGGAGCCTTCGAAGTAGTACCACTTGCCGTCCGATGCCTTCGCCCAGCCGGTGGCCATCCTCCCGCTCTCGGGGTCGAGCCAGTACCAGGAGCCGCCCTTGCTCAGCCAGCCGGTCTGCATCGCGCCGGAGCCGGAGAGGTAGTACCAGGAGGAGCCCTGCTTCATCCAGCCGCCGGAGCGCATGGCGCCGGAGCCTTCGAAGTAGTACCACTTGCCGTCGGCCGCCTTCGCCCAGCCGGTGGCCATGGCGCCGGATTCCGGGTCCAGCCAGTACCAAGTGCCGCCGAGCTTGAGCCAGCCCGTCTGCATCGCCCCGGAGCCGGACAGGTAGTACCAGGCTCCGCCCACCTTCGCCCAACCCGTCTGCATGGCCCCCGATCCGTCGAAGTAGTACCACTTGCCGTCGGCCGCCTTCGCCCAGCCCGTGGCCATGGCGCCGGAGTCGGTGAGCCAGTACCACGTGCCCCCCCTGCTTGATCCAGGAGTTTTGGGTGGCGGCTGCGCTGTTCGCGAACCAGTACCATGATCCGCCCAGCTTCTTCCACCCCTGATAGGCCTGTTTGAGCCCTTGGTAGTACAAGACGAGTCGGGGGTCGTGATTGAACGCGTGGTACGTGGCGGCGTCCTTCATGACGTTCAGATGCAGGCCATCTCTCGCGAACGTGGCCACGACGGCCCCGTATCCGTTCGCCGACGCTTCCGGCGCGGTGAAGTAGCGGACGCCGAGCCGGTCAAGGGTCTTGGTCGCGTATTCGGGAAGATTGCTGCTGTTGCCCGTCTGCACGGCGTACGTGGGGGAGAGTGCTGTCAGGTAGGACGGCGTGTTCGATCCGCTCAGGCCGTGATGAGCCAGCTTGAGCAGATCGACGTGGCCTATCATGCCCGAAAGCCGATCCTCGTCTCCATCGTAGTTGTTAATGTCTCCTGCGAGGAAGGCGGTGGAGCCGCCCGCCTTCACCTTGACGCCCCAGGAGAAGTAGTTCGCGTCGGGCACGGGGTTGAACTTGTAGTCGTCTCCGTAGTTGACGATCTCGATGTTCATGTCTCCTAGGGTGAAGAAGGGGCTTCCCGTGGTCGAGGGGTCGGGGGCGTGCTCGTGGATCAGGTTGGGATCGACCGACCGGGTGACCGCGATGCCCTCTTCTGGCAGTAATTCGGAGTTGTACGGATCGTCCTGGTCGGTGGGGTCCACGCCGAAGCGCTCCATCACGCCTTCGGCGTCCAGCACGTCGGCTTGCGGAGCGTCGCCGACAGCAGTCAAGTCGCTTTGAGCTTCGACGGGGTTCGGCGCGGGTTCCACGGGCGCGTTCGGATCCAGGTTCTGGATCAGGATGGCGCCCGTCTCTTTCGCCGCAGCGATAGCTCTGTCGTACACGTACTGGTTGTCCCAGAGGCGAGCTTCGTCCGATATGAATGAATCCTGATATTCAGCCAGGTACACGCGCTGGGGGCGGAACTCGCGGATGATCTCGTCGGCGGAGCCTATGTGGTCGCTGTGGGGATGCGTGCCGAGGTAGAACTCGAGGTTGCCCGAATTCACCCCGAGGTTTTTCAGGTATGCGACGACAGCATCCTCGACGCCGCTCCCTTTTACGATTCCGGGGCGGAGCGGGTAGCGTGGATCCGATCCGTCAGGGTAATCGCTGTCCTCGCCTGAATCCACGATGCCGAAGCGGCCGTTGCTCTCCAGGACGATGGCGTCCGTGCCGGCGAAGGGGAGGATATGGATGTGCGTGCCGGCGCTCGCCGCTTCGGTCTGGCTCTGATCAGCGTACGCAGTCGGTGGGCTTGCAAGCGCCGGAGCCGCGCAGGCGACTGCGAGAACGATTGCGAGCATGGTTCGGAAGGCGCAGGGGCGCGGCAAGCGCATGGGATTCACGGAAGCCTCCTTGACGATGGCGCGCTGGGCGTGCGGGTTCGTTGCTTTCGACGGGTCGCTTGGATATTCTCCTCATTATACGATTTGGTCCTGGTTCTTCGGTAATCAACGCTAAAATAGGGCTTTGCAATTGAGGAACTCGACGGGATTGGGCGGATGCGGCCGATTACCGGGCACATTTTGATGACGTGAAGAAATCCGAGGTAGGACTTGCCATGGAGCGCCTGACGATAGACGACATGAAGGAAATCCAGCTTGAGCTGATGGACGAGCTGGACAGGGTTTGTCGTGAGCAGGGCATAACGTATTTTTTGGCGTACGGCAGCCTTTTAGGTGCGGTTCGCCACGGCGGGTTCATTCCGTGGGACGACGACATGGACGTCGTGATGCTGCGCGCCGACTACGAGCGTCTGATTGCAGGGTTCGACGAATGGAAGTCGAGCGATCGCTTCTCCTTGGCGTGGTATCGGGACGGAAAGTCCATCTACTCCTTCGTCAAGCTGGTCGACACCACCACGCGCGTGCTGGAGAATTTCGTCGACAAGAAAACGTCCACGGGCGTGTGGGTCGATATATTTCCGCTCGAAGATTTGAAGCCCGGCGACCGACGTCCTTATCGAAAGAATGCCCTCTTATCGCTGGTGCGCGGCTTCATCGTCGCCGATCCGTCGGTGGGGTCGAGCGCCTTCGTGAAGCTCGTCAAGCGCATCGTGTGTCCGTTCGCGCGCAGGCTCGATGCGTTGAAGTACGCTCGCGCCATCGACGAGAACGCTCGCGATGCCAACCGGGGGGAAAGGTCGGACGTGGTGGCCGACATCGTCGGCACGGAGAACAAAATCGTCGAGTTTCCCAGAAGCCTGTTCGACCCCGTCGAGATGCCCTTCGAAGATCGGGTGTTCCTGGCTCCGGCGGGCTATGAACGATTCCTGGAGCTACAGTACGGAGATTGGCGGGCGATTCCGGGCGACGATGATCGGGAGATCCATACGTTCGAGGCGTATCGTCTATGAAGCCGACATCTTCCAAGATGCGAGACGTGCCGCCCCTGTCCACCAAGCAGAACATGCTGTGGAACTCTGCGGGGTCGATGACGTACTTGGCCTGCCAATGGCTGGTCACGGTTCTCGTTGTGAGGTTGTCCGCGGGCTACGACGATGCCGGCCTGCTCTCTTTGGCCATGTCGGTTGTTGGCATCTTCGGCACGTTTGCGAACTACAAGATGGGGACGTATCAGATTTCTGATATCAGGCGCGAGAACGACCTCGCCGAATACCTGGGCTTCCGTTGTTTGACGCTGGGCTTGGCTTTCGTTGCGTGCATGGTGTACGCCTATCTAACATGCGCCCCGTACGCGCTGGCCACCATCGCGCTTTTCTTCGTGTTCAAGGCCGTAGGCTTGCTGATTGACATCCTGCACGGTGCCGACCAGCAGCATCGCCGTATGGACTATATAGGAAAGTCGTTCATCGCCCAAGGCTTGAGCACGCTCGCCGCGTTCGTAGCGGTTTTTTGGTTCACGCGGAACCTGAACCTCGCTATCGTGGGGATGACCGCTTCGGCGCTCGGAGTCCTTGTGCTGTTCGACATACCGAAAGCTGGCCAGTTCGAGCGCGTCTGCTTGCGGCTATCTCGCAGCAAGGCGCTCTTCTTTCTCAAGGTGTCGTTTCCCGCCGTGCTGGCCTCTTTGGCCGCTAGCGCGATTTTCGCCATCCCGAAGCAGTATCTGGCCATGACCTCGGGGGATGCGGCTCTCGGCATCTACGCGTCGGTGGCCGCGCCTGCGCTCGTCATCCAGATGGGAGCGATGTATTTGTACGGCCCTCTCCTCGACGTCTTCCCGCGCCACTTCTTCGACGGGGATCTTTCGGGTTTCCTCAAGCTGCTGGGGAAAACGATCGGCGGTATCGTCTTGGTGGGGATCGCCTGTTCCATTGTCTTGGAGCTCGTCGGATCGTGGGCTTTGCAGCTTTTGTTCGGTTCCAGCATCGAGCCGTACGTCTATCTTCTGCAGCCCATCATCCTATCCACGATACTGACGGCTTTTCTCTGGTTTTTCGGGGATTTGTTGATCACGTTGCGCAACTTCAAAGCCAATTTCATCGGCAACATCGTCGCGCTTGTCTCGGTGCTGGCGGTCACGTTCCCGTTCGTGAACCTGTGGGATATGAACGGGGTGAGCTTTGCCGGAGCCGTTGCCTGCCTGGCGGGCGTGCTGACCCTTCTGGGATTCCTCATAGCCACGGTGCGGCGCGGGCCTGCTCGCGTGCACGGGGGCAATGGAGAAAGGACGGACGGATGATACGTGTTCTGCATGTCATTGGCGCTATGGATCGAGGGGGCGCCGAGACGATGATAATGAACCTGTACCGCGCCATCGATCGAACGAAGGTGCAGTTCGATTTCCTGGTTCACGAACAGCGCGTGTGCGACTACGACGAAGAGATCAAGGATTTGGGAGGCGAGGTGTTTCGCGGGCTGCCTCGCTTCAAGGTGGTGAACTATTCTACGTATCGCGACGAGTGCCGCGACTTCTTCTCTCGTCATTCCGAGCATCCCGTCGTGCATGGGCATATCGGAAGCTGTGCCCCGGTGTACCTCAGGGAGGCGAAGCGGCAGGGCCGGGTGACGATCGCGCATAGCCATTCCCAGAAGTTCCCTCTTTCCGTTACGGAGCTGGGATTCAGGGCGTTGGCGTATCCCGTCCGACGCGTGGCCGACAACTTCATCGCCTGCTCCATGGAGGCGGGGGTTGATCGGTTCGGAAAGGCCGTCGTCGAGGGCGAGCGGTTCCATCTGTTGAAAAACGCCATCGACGTCGATTCGTACGCCGGCGACCCTTCCGCTTGCGAGCGTGCCAAACGATCTCTTGGATTCGCCGGCGTTCCGTTGATTGGACATGTGGGCAGATTCGATCCGGTGAAGAACCACCTGTTCCTCGTCGAGACGTTCTCCGAAGTGAAAAGGCGCATTCCCGATGCCAAGCTGCTGCTGGTGGGTCGAGGTCCTTTCGAGGGCGGTGTTCGCCAAGCGGTCGAGGATGCCGGCCTTGAAGGCGATGTGGTGTTCTTCGGAGTCACCGATCGCGTGCCCGACGTGCTGAAGGCCCTCGATGCGTTCGTGTTCCCCTCGTTTTCGGAGGGCCTGCCTATGTCCGTGATGGAGGCTCAGGCCGCCGGCGTGCCGTGCGTGTTGTCCACGGGGGTTCCCGAGTTGGCGGTTGCGGTTCCTTTTGCGGTCGAGCGGCTGCCTTTGGAGGCCGGAGCGGGGGCGTGGGCTGATGCGGTTGAGCGCGCTCTGTCGAAGCGCTTCGACCGGGCGGAAGCTGCCGCGGCCGTGCGCCTGTCGGGTTTCGATATCCGCGACACGGCCGCATGGCTCGAATCGTACTATCTGGATCTGGCTGAAACCCAATAAAAAGCAAGGGAAGGTGCGAAAGCGGTGCAATACGAACAGGACGTGCTGAGGAAGCTGCAGCTTGCGGAATTGAGCATCCTCCGCGACATCGATTCGGTATGCCGATCGGAGGGCATACCGTACTTCCTGGAGTGCGGCACGCTTTTGGGCGCCGTTCGGCACGGAGGGTTCATTCCGTGGGACGACGATATCGATGTAGGGATGCTTCGACCTGATTACGAACGCTTCTTGAAGGTGGCTCCGAAAGCGCTTGGAGAAAGGTATGCGGTGTGCGAGCCTCGGGCGAATTCCCGTTGTGCTGGCATGTTCGCGAAAGTTTGGAAGCGTGGCACGAAGTTCTTCACGGCGGAAACCATGGAGGCGGGAATCGATCAGGGCATCTTCGTGGACGTGTTCCCCTACGACATCCTCCATGCCGACGAGAGCGTTGCTACTCGGCAGATTCGGCGATGTCGAGCATGGCAAAGCGCGTCTTACCTGCTGCACGCTCGGCATGTGACCGTGCCCCATTGCGGCATCCTTGGTGCGCTCGAAAGAGGTGCTTGCTCGGTTGCCCACGTGGGTGCAAAGGCGTTTTTGAACCACGAGCGTGTCGTGAGGTCGTTCGAGGCTTGGGCGCTTCGAGGTTCGGAGCGTCCCGGCAGTGATTACATGAGCATGGCGTACGTTACTGATTCGGCGTTTCCTGCGGACGAGCTTTCGCCTGGTCGTGAGATGCTGTTCGAAGGGTTCTCGTTTCCCGTTCCCGCTCGAGCGGAGTCTTATCTTGAGAGGGTATACGGCTCGAGTTGGAGGGAATTGCCCCCGATTGAGGCTCGTCGCAACCATGCTCCAATTGAGCTCGACTTCGGAAGCGATTAGGCGCTGCGGATCGGAAGCTCCCGATAAGCTTATGTTCAAAAAGTACACCTACTTTACAGTATTGAACAAATCTACTATGCTTCGTTTTGCTATTCGATAAAGTCGACGAGGAAGCGGAGCGTATGGTCGCGGCAATTTCACGAAGAAGGTTCTGCTGGATTGCCGCGGGCGCGCTAGCCGTCTTGGCGCTGCCCGGCTGCAGCTCGGCGAACGACGGCACCGTCGTCATCTACTCGTGTGCCGAAGGCGTGCGCAACGAGTCGCTGATCACGGCGATGCATGCGCGTTTCCCAGAGTACGACATCCGCCTGCACTACATTCCCACGGGCAACTGCGCCGCGAAGCTGAGGATGGAGGGTTCGCAATCGGAGGCCGACATCGTGCTTGACCTCGAAGGCGGTTACATCAAGCAGGTGTCGGAGTGGCTCGACCAGCTTCCCGCGCAGGATGCGAAGCGCTACTGCGCCGACCTGGTGGATCCCGACCATCGCTACTTCCCCTTCGCGCGTGAGAGCGCATGCATCGCCGTGAATGAGACGACGCTTTCCGCGCACGGCCTCGAGGCCCCGCAAAGCTACGAGGATCTGACCGATCCTCAGTACAAAGGGCTGGTTACGATGCCGAATCCAAAATCGTCGGGCACGGGCTATAACTTCGTCAAAAGTCTGGTGAACGCTTGGGGCGAGGACGAGGCGTTCGACTACTTCGACCGTCTGGCCGACAACGTGTACCAGTTCACCTCATCGGGATCGGGCCCGGTGAACGCGCTCGTTCAGGGCGAGGCCGCCATCGGCCTGGGCATGACGTTTCAGGCCGTGTCCGAGATCAACCAGGGCGTGCCGCTGAAGGTGCTGTTCTTCGAGGAGGGCGCGCCGTGGGCCGTATACGGCATGGGCATCGTCGAAGGCAAAGGCTCGCGCGCCGCCGTGCGCGAGGTGTTCGACTGGCTTTCCACCGAGGGCGTCAAGATCGACAACGAGACCTACGTGCCCGATCAGGTGCTCGCGGACTTCAAGGCCGAGATCCCGAACTACCCGACCGATATCGATTACGCCGACATGACGGGCATCACCGACCCCGACGAGAAGAAGAGGCTGCTGGGAAGATGGAAGTACTGATGACGAACGAATCGAAGGCGCCGGCCGCCGGCGGCGCGCCGAAGAAGCTGTCCGCGCGCGGCCTCGTGAAGCGCTTCGACGGTAAGGAAGTGCTGCACGCGCTGGACTTCGACGTGTTGGACGGCGAGTTCCTCTCCATCCTTGGCCCGTCGGGGTGCGGTAAGACCACCACGCTGCGCATCCTCATCGGCCTCTTGATGCCCGACGAGGGTACGCTCACGCTCGGCGGGCGCGACATCACCACGGCGCCTCCTGACGACCGCGGCATGGGCATCGTCTTCCAGAACTACGCGCTGTTCGAGAACATGACCGTGCGTGGAAACGTGGAGTATGCGCTGAAGTTCAAGCCCGAGCTGAAGGCGCGTCGTCGTGAGATCGCGCAGGGCGTGCTGGAGCAGCTGGGGCTTGCAGAGCACCTCGACAAGAGCGTGCGCCAGCTTTCGGGCGGCCAGCAGCAGCGCGTGTCCATCGCACGCACGCTGGCGCTGAACCCCGAGGTCATCCTGTTCGACGAGCCCATGAGCGCGCTCGACGTGGAGACGCGCCTGTCGCTGCGCCTCGAGCTCAAGCGCATCCAGCGCGAGTTCGGCACCACGATGGTGTACATCACCCACGACCAGGAGGAGGCGTTCGCGCTGTCCGACCGCGTGATGGTGATGGGCGAGGGCAGCATCCACCAGCTGGCCGCGCCCGACGAGATCATCGCCAACCCGGCCGACGACTACGTCGCCGACTTCGTGGTGAAGAACCTGCGGATCAAGATGGATTCGCTCGCCCGCTTCATGGATCGGTAGGCGGCCGTGAGACGGGCAGGGAAACTCAACCTCACGCGCATCGTGCTGGCGGCCTTCTTCCTGGTCGCGGCGGTGCTGCCGCTCATTGGCATGTTCTCGCGGCTTGCGAGCCCCGAGGCGCGCGCCGTGTTCGGCACCGAGCAGTTCGCCACGGCGTGCCTCAACTCCATCGGCGTCGCGTTGACCTCGACGGCCATCTCGCTCGCGTTCGCGCTGGCGATGTCGTGGGTGCTCTGCCGTACTAACGTGCGGGCGAAGGGCGTCATCGCCGTGGTCATGACGCTGCCCATGCTCATCCCGTCGCTCGCGCTCGGCATGGGCCTGGTGTTCCTGCTGGGCTCGAACGGCGTCATCACGAACGCGCTGGGGCTGGACTTCTCGCTGTACGGGTTCTGGGGCATCGTGATGGGTTCGGTGCTGTACTCGTTCCCGTCGGCCTTCCTGCTGCTGTACGATGTGCTGAAGTACGAGGACGCCTCGCCGTACGAGGCTGCCGACGTGCTGGGCGTGCCGAAGCGCAGCCAGTTCTTGCGCATCACGATGCCGTATCTGCGCAAGCCGCTCATCTCGGCGGTGTTCGCCACGTTCACGCTTGTGGTGACCGACTACGGCGTGCCCCTCATGGTGGGCGGCAAAACCACCACGCTTCCGGTGCTCATGTACCAGGAGGTCATCGGCCTGCTGAACTACGACACGGGCGTGGCTATCGGCTTCGTGCTGTTGATCCCGGCCATCGTGGCTTTTCTCATCGATGTGCTCAACGCGGACAAGGGGAAAAGCTCGTTCGTGTCGAAGCGCTTCTCCATCGCCCGAAGCGCCGTGCGCGACGTGCTGGGTTACGCGCTGGCCGCCATCGTGTCGGTCGCTATTATCTTGCCTCTGGGTTCGTTCGTGCTCGTGTCGTTCGTAAAGAAGTACCCCGTCGACATGGCCGTGACGTTCGACAACGTCGGCCGGGCGCTCAACATGAACGCGGGCGATTACTGGTTCAACTCCATCGTCATCGCCTGTCTCGTGGCGCTCGTCGGCACGACGTTGGCGTACTTCGCAGCGTATATAACCGCGCGCATGGGGGGCCGCTTCGCGAAGCTGCTGCATCTCGTGTGCATCACGACGCTGGCCATCCCGGGCCTCGTGCTGGGCCTGTCCTACGTGCTGTTCTTCAAGGGCTCCGTCCTGTACGGCACGTTGGCCATCCTCGTCCTGGTGAACCTCGTGCACTTCTTCGCCTCGCCGTACCTGATGGCGTACAACTCGCTGGGCAAGGCGAACGAGAACCTGGAGGCGGTCGGATCGACTATGGGCATCGGGCGCGCGAGCATCCTCAAAGACGTGCTGATCCCCCAGACGATGGATACGATCATCGAGATGGCGGGCTACTTCTTCGTGAACTGCATGGTCACCATCTCGGCGGTGGCGTTCCTCGCTACGACGCTCGACATGCCGCTTGCGCTGCTCATCACCGATCTGGACGCGCAGCGTCTGACGGAGTGCGCCGCGTTCGTGTCGCTGATCATCCTCCTTACGAACATTGCCTCGAAGCTCGTGCTCGCAGGCATCAAAAAAGCTATTCATCGCGCGGAAGCGCCCGAGGCCTTCGCGGCCTGACGCGTCCGTCGCTCGAACGAGAGGGATACTGCTGCCATGGAACGTTCTCTTGGTGTGAAGGATTTCAAGATACTGACCGCGCTCGAGGAGCGCGTCGACGAGGCGCTCACGCAGCGCGAGATCGCCACGGCGGCCGATTTGTCGGTTGGCACGGTGAACCGCGCGATGGCCGATCTGCACGAGCGAGGCTTCGTGCGCGAGGGCATGCTGTCGGCGGCCGGCTTGGAGGCGCTCGAGCCCTACCGTGTGAAGCGTGCGGTGCTGATCGCCGCCGGGTTCGGCTCCCGTCTGGTGCCCATCACGCTGAACACCCCGAAGCCGCTCATCCGAGTGCAGGGGCGGCGCATCATCGACTCGCTGCTCGACGCCGTGTACGCGGCGGGCATCGAGGAGGTGTACGTGGTGCGCGGCTATCTGGCCGAGCAGTTCGACCAGCTGTTGTACAAATATCCTGGCCTCAAGTTCATCGAGAACCCCTTCTACAACGAGGCGAACAATATCTCGTCGGCCGTGGCGGCGAAGGATCTGCTGCAGAACGCTTACGTGTTCGAGTCCGACCTGCTGCTGTACAACCCGAAGCTGATCACGAAGTACCAGTACTCGTCGAACTATCTCGGCGTGCCCGTGCAGGTGACTGACGACTGGTGCTTCCAAACGCGCCGCGGTGTGATCACGGGACTGTCGGTAGGCGGGACGGACTGCCATCATATGTTCGGCATCTCCTATTGGACCGAAGAGGACGGCAGGAAGCTGGCCGACGACGTGCCGGCGACGTTCGCCATGCCCGGCGGCAAGGAGCGCTATTGGGACGAGGTAGCGCTGCGATACTTCGCCCGCAACTACGAGGTGGTCGTGCGTGAGTGCACGTTCGACGACGTGATCGAGATCGACACGTACCGCGAGTTGCAAGAGCTTGACAAAGCGTACGTGTGACACGGAAGGTCCGATACCGTTCGCTCACGCGTTCAGCTGCTTCGGTGCGTCCGACATACGCCATCTGTCGAGAGGTCTTCGGGAGGGGCTCGTTTACTGATATACTCATCAGCGGTAATATTTGCGACAACGCATCGTAGTAGCAACTGACAGTTCGAAGTACGGAGGTGCTCCATGCACCAGGTTTCATCCCGATTGTCCAAGCTGGCCTTGTCGGTTATGCTGGCTTTCGCGCTCGTTCCCACGGCTTCCGTGGCCGCGATGGCCGATCCCCAGATCTCCGATCCGGCATCCGACCCGGTCATCCAGTCGCCTTCCATCGATCAGGGTGTGTCGGAAGAGGCTCCCGCTTCTACCGAATCGTGGCAAGGGGAGGGCTCGGAGCCCGCTGAGGCGGACGAAACCGCCCAACCCGATAGCGAGGCCGAAGCCTCGGCGGCGGCTCTCGGTCCCGACCGGCAACCGGTGGGCTTCGTGTACTTCGACGAAAGCTCCCCCAGCGCGGGCGGTTCCCAGCTCGTCGTGGTTGCGCTGGACGACGAGTCGATCGAGCTGACGTCCGCAGAACTGACGCTGACGGCTCCTTCGGGCGCGTCGGTCAAAGCGACCGCTTCCGAGTACGCGGGCAATGCGGCGCTCTTCTCCGTAGACGTTCCGGAGGCCGGGGAGTACCGTCTCGAACGGATGGAGGGCGCGTCTGCCGCCGACAGCCGCACGCTGCTGGTGGATCTGTCCTCCTGTGAGGGCGAGCCCTACGCGTTCATGGTGGCCGAGCCGCAAGCCGAAGCGTTTTCCCTGTCCGATGAGTCGACCGGCGGCGTGTCCGTGTACGCACTGACCGACGACGGCCAGCTTGAGGAGGCATCGTCCTTCGAGGAGGCTGCGCAGCTGTCCGCCGAAGCGGCTTCTGCCGTCGCAGGTCGTTCGGCCGCCTCGGGCGCGCGCAGCCCCTCCGGCAAGTTCGTGGTTGCCTTGGATCCCGGCCACGGAGGTAGCGAGCCCGGGGCTTCGGCCAACGGTTTGGTTGAGAGGGAGCTCACATGGAAGATCGCGTTGTACTGCAAGGAGGCGCTGGAGTCCTATGCGAACGTCGAAGTGGTGCTGACGCGTGGAAGCGACGAGAAGGTGAGCCTTGTTGAGCGCGTGAACCGCGCGGTTGACGCAGGAGCCAACGTGTTCGTCAGCTTGCATCTTAACTCCGGACCTGCTTCGGGCAACGGTGCCGAAGTGTGGTATCCGAACGACAGCTCGTATCGTCACGAGCTTCACGAGGAGGGCGCACAGCTCTCCAGCAAGATCCTGGAGAAGCTGACTGCACTCGGCTTGACCGACCGCGGCATAAAAGTGCGCGATTCGGAGCGCGTGGATGGCGAAGGCCCGTTCTACTATCCCGATGGCAGCATCCAGGACTACTACACGGTCATCGAGGCAAGTCGCGAAGCCGGCATCGTGGGCATCATCGTCGAGCACGCATTCCTGTCTAATAAGAGCGACAGCGACAAGCTGAAAAGCGAAGCGTTCCTGAAGGAGCTGGGCTACGCTGATGCCGAGGGCATAGCCGAGACGTACAAGCTCTCTTCTGGGTGGGAAATCGACAACGGCCGCTGGAAGCTGAAGCTGGCCGACGGTACGTATGCTACGAGCAGCTGGCAGCAGGTCAAGGGTAAGAAGTACTGGTTCGGGGCGGATTCGTACGCCGTCACCGGATGGCAGACCATTGATGAAAAGCGCTACTATTTCGACAGCTCGTGTGCCTTGCGGACAGACGGGTGGTTGAAAGACGACGGATCCTGGTATTGGCTTTCGTCTTCCGGCGTCATGCAGACGGGGTGGTTGAAGCTGGGTGGAACGTGGTACTGGCTCGATCCGCAGACTGGCAAGATGGCAACGGGCTGGACGACGGCTTCGGACGGACATCGCTACTACTTCGACGGATCGGGGGCCATGCAGACGGGTTGGGCGAAGGTAGGCGGAACCTGGTACTACCTCTCCGGCTCCGGGGCGATGCAGACGGGCTGGCTGAGCAAGGGCGGCTCCTGGTACTGGCTGGACCCCGACTCCGGCGCGATGGCCACGGGCTGGGAGAAGGCCTCGGACGGCAAGTGGTACTACTTCGAAGGCTCCGGCGCCATGCGCTCCGGCGGCTGGATGAAGCAGGGCTCCTCCTGGTACTACCTCTCCGGCTCCGGCGCGATGCAGACCGGCTGGCTGAGCAAGGGCGGCTCTTGGTACTGGCTCGACCCCGAGAGCGGGAGGATGGCCACCGGCTGGGCGAAGGCGACCGACGGCAAGTGGTACTACTTCGAAGGTTCCGGGGCCATGCGCTCCGGCGGCTGGATGAAGCTGGGCGGAACCTGGTACTACCTGTCCGGCTCCGGCGCCATGCACACCGGCTGGCTTGATCTGGGCGGCAAACGCTACTATTTGAGCGAGTCGGGAGCGATGGTCACGGGAAAGGCCACTATAGAAGGCGAGACCTACCGCTTCGATTCGTCGGGTGCGCTGCTGCCGTCCGACTCCATCATGGGCCCTTCGCTTGCGACGGTGGAGCAGATGGTGACGCTCTTCAACGCGCAGGGCGTTCCTTATCCTGTTGATAAGTACGCGTCGCGAGGGGCTGCCACCATCAAGGACTTTTGCCGGGTGCTGCTGGATCAGGCTCGATCCGAGGATGTCCGTGCCGAGGTTCTGTTCGCTCAGGCCATGGTGGAGACCGGATGGCTGCAGTTCGGCGGAGACGTGGACAAGAACGGCAAAGTGCAGTGCAATTTCGGAGGACTGGGCGCAACGGGCAACGGAGTCCCCGGCGACGAGTACCCCGACGTAAAGACGGGGCTTCTGGCACAGGCTCAGCATTTGAAGGGCTATGCCACCACTGCGGATCTTAGCCAACCTTGCGTCGATAAGCGGTTCCATCATCTCGCCGGCAAGCGCGGCTCGGCACCCACGGTCGACAAGCTTTCCGGTACTTGGGCGACTAGCAAAATATACGGTGCGACGATCATGAACGTCGTGGACAAGCTTTTGGGCTTCTGATTCAGAGCCGGTCAAACGGATATCGCAGTATCAAGGCGCGCTCTCCGAGAACGGGGAGCGCGTTTTCTATGTGTTCATATTTTGTAGTAGAAAATTGTAAATGAACATACCGTTCAGATTCTTTAAAATGCAATAAAAAATGAACTTCGACGCACGATCGAGATCGTCTGAATCTGCCATGAAAGGATGCTCCGTTTTGATCACGAAGAACGAATTCGCGGTGCTCGCTGCGCTCGAACGCGAACCGGGGACGAGCCAGCGGGCGATCGCCGCTCGTAAGGCCATGTCGTTGGGTTCGGTGAACGCGGCCTACAAAGCGCTGGTCGACAAAGGGCTTGTCGTCGACGGCGCACTGTCCGACGCCGGGTTCGAGGCGCTCGCTCCTTTTAAGGTGGACAACGCTATCATCTTGGCAGCTGGCCTGTCGTCGCGGTTCGCCCCTATTTCCTACGAGAAGCCCAAAGGTCTGCTGCATGTTCGTGGAGAGATTCTGATCGAGCGTCAGATCCGCCAGCTTCAGGAGTCCGGCATCGACGACATCACTGTGGTGGCAGGGTACAAGAAGGAGTACTTCTTCTACCTTGAAGAAAAGCACGGCGTGTCCATCGTCGTGAACGAGGAATACGCCACGCGGAACAACCATTCCTCTCTCATGGTGGTGCGCGAGCGTCTGGGCAACACGTTCATATGCTCTTCCGACAACTACTTCGTCGAGAACCCCTTCGAGCCGTACGTGTGGAAGGCCTATTACGCTGCCCAATACCAAGAGGGCCCTACGAACGAATGGTGCATGCGTTTAGGTTCGGGCAACCGCATCGTTTCGGTCGATATCGGTGGCAGCGACTCTCTTATCATGCTCGGCCATGTTTACTTCGATAAAAACTTTTCCCGTGCCTTTTCCCGAATACTCGAGGAGGAGTACGACCTGCCGACGACGGCCGATAAGCTGTGGGAAGAGCTGTACGTCGACCATATCGCGGAGTTGGACATGGTTGCGCGCGAGTACCCCGTCGGAACGGTATTCGAGTTCGACACACTCGACGAGCTGCGCGAATTCGATCCGCGTTTCCTGGAAAACGTCGATTCCGAGGCGTTCGACAATATCGTTGCAGCGCTCGGGTGCGACAAAGACGATATTCGCGACGTGTATCCGCTGAAACAGGGCCTCACCAATCTATCGTGCCATATCCGTGTGGGCGACTCCGAATACGTGTATCGCCATCCCGGCATCGGGACGGAGGGCATCATCGATCGCCGAGCCGAGGTGGTGGCTCAAGGCGTGGCGCGCGATCTGGGGCTTGATCGTACGTTCATCACCGAGGATCCCGAAAAAGGCTGGAAGCTGTCGCGCTTTATCCCCGATTGCCGCCAGCTCGATCCGCATGACCCTGAGCAGGTCAAGCGTGCAATGGAAATGGCTCGTCGCCTGCACGAATCCGGTGCGAAGGTGGAGCGCTCGTTCGATTTCTTCACCGAGGGCAAGCGTTACGAGCGTCTGCTGGAGCGCAAGTCCGGCCGCATTGAAGTGCCGGGTTATGCTGAGATGGCTGCACGGGCCGAGGAACTCAAGCGCTTCGTGGATGCAGACGATGCGCGCATCTGCCTGACCCATAACGACTTCTTCATGCTGAACTTCCTTATCGACGACCAGGACGACATGTCGCTCATCGATTGGGAGTATTCCGGCATGTCCGACTACGCAAGCGATTTCGGCACGTTCACGGTGTGCTGCCAGCTGAGCGAAGAGGAGGCGTTGCGTGCCCTTGCGTATTATTTCGGGCGCGAGCCGTCTGCGGCGGAGCGCCGTCACAACTTCGCCTTCGTGGCGCTTGCGGGATGGTGCTGGTACGCGTGGTCGCTGCTCAAAGAGGCAGAAGGGGACATGGTTGGCGAGTGGCTGTACGTCTATTACCGTTACGCGAAGGATTATCTGGACAAGGTGCTGGACTGGTACCGTCAGGGAAGCGACTAAGGGGAGCGCCATGAAGGGTTTTGGAAGAATGAAGTTCGGTCTGACGAGCGGCTTGCTCTGGGGTCTTGACACGGTCGTCCTCGGAATCGGATTGTCGATGAGCCCTTTCATCGGCACTGCCGAGGCGATTGCGTTTGCAGCTATCGCGAGCGCCGCTTTGCATGACATCTTCTGCGCGATCTGGCTGTTGATCTACATGGGCGTGCGGGGTCGTCTGGGCGACACGTTAGCGGCGCTTAAAACGCGCAGCGGCAAGGCGGTCATTCTGGGGGCGCTTTTGGGCGGGCCTATCGGCATGACCGGCTACGTGATAGCCATCAACAATATCGGTGCCGGCTATACTGCCATCATCTCGTCGTTCTATCCTGCAGTTGGAGCCTTCCTCGCCTTCGTGTTCCTGAAGGAACGCATGGCGCCTAAGCAGTTCGTCGCATTGCTGGCGGCCCTTGCCGGTATCATCGTCATGGGCTATGTGTCTTCCGGCGAATCGGAGCTGGGCAATCCGATCCTCGGTTTGTTCGGTGCGCTGTTGTGCGTTTTGGGATGGGGGTCCGAAGCCGTCATCTGCGCTTGGGGTATGCGCGACGATGCCGTCGACAACGAGACGGCGCTTCAGATCCGCGAGACCACGTCGGCGCTCGTGTACGCGATCGCCGTATTGCCGCTATTCGGTGCCTGGGGTTTCACGGCCGCAGTTGTTCCCAGTCTCGCGACGGGCGTGGTAGGGCTGGCTGCTTTGGCTGGAACCGTGTCGTACCTGTTCTACTACAAGAGCATCTCGTCGCCTATCGGGGCGGCGAAGTCCATGGCTCTCAATATCAGCTATTCGGCCTGGGCCGTCCTGTTCGCGCTCGTGTTGCAGGGAACGATGCCGACGCCGATATCGATCGTCTGCTGCGTGGTCATCTTGGCGGGCACTGTATTGGCCGCAAGCGACTGGAACGAGCTGTTCGGCCGTGAGAAGGCGAAAGCGTAGGCGCCTCTGCCTCGATGCCTGCTAGCGCATTGAGGTCGAAAGTCCCCACTCTTCCAGGTTCTTCAGCGCTTCCAACACGGCGACGTGGCTTTCGCGCAGGTCAGGCATGAGGGTGCGTGCGCTGTCGATATCGTTGGCGCGCAGTGCATCGGTGACTCGCGCGGCCAGGTCGTAAAGGCACACGAACGACAAGTTGCCGGCGACGCCTTTGAGCGAATGGGCTTCGCGCTCGGCTGCGGCTGCGTCGCCGCTGGCCATCGCGGCTTCGAGCGCATCGACATGCGGGTCGTCCAGGTACTTCACGGCGATGCGGGCGAACAGGGACTCGTTGCCGCAGAATCGCTCCATCGCTTCGGCGTAATCGATGCCGTACCGTGCAAGCATTGCCGTCTGATCGTTCGTCATGGTCTCACTCTCCTGCGTGCTTTTTGTCGAACGCCCCCATTGCGTGGCGCACGACCATGATAGAGGGTGAGGGGCGTGCGCGTCGGGTCGGCAGGGGTCACGTTAGCCGAACGTTACTTCTCCGACCCGTCCTCTACGAAGACGCCCTCTTGGTTGAATACGGCCGAGAACGTCTTGAAGAACACCTTAACGTCGAGCGGGAAGGACACGTTGCGCACGTAGTGCACGTCGAGCGCCAGACGGTCGTGCCAGGGCAGCGAGTTGCGTCCGTACACGGCGGCGTACCCGGTGATGCCGGGCTTCACGGTGAGTTTGAGGCCTTCCTCTCCCTCATAAAGCTCCGTTTCGCGGCGCAAGTCGGGGCGGGGCCCCACGACGCTCATGTCGCCTTTCAGTACGTTGAGGAACTGCGGCATCTCGTCGAGCGACGTCTTGCGCATGAAGGCACCAACCCGCGTCATGCGCGGGTCGTCGGCGCCGTTGTAGGTGGAGCCGTCCTCCATGATGAGGTCGGGCGCGTTCACCCGCATCGAGCGCAGCTTGTACATCTTGAAATCGCGCCCGTCTTTTCCGACGCGCGGCGCGTTGTAGAAGACGGGGCCCTTGTCCTCGAAGTGGATGAACGGCGCCAGCACCGCGATGATCAGCAGCACGAAGGGCAGCGCCACCAGCCCTACGACGATGTCGCACACGCGTTTTCCGAAACTCACGTACATCAGCGGACGCCTTCCGCCTCGAGTCCGTCCAGGGCGCGCTTGAACGATCCCGCCACGTAGTCCACGTCCTCGTCGGAGAGCAACGTGTGCAGCGGCAGCGTCACCTCGTTCTCGAACTGCGCAAGCGCGTTCGGGAAGTCGGCGATGGCGAAGCCGAGGTCGCGGTACGCGGTGAGAAGGGGCAGCGGCTTGTAGTGCACGTTCGTCGCCACGCCGTCGTCGGCCATCCGCTCGATGAGCGCGTTGCGGAACGCCGACGATTTGCCCGTGAGGCGCACGAGCATGAGATGCCCGCTCGACTCGAAGTCTTCGCCGTAATGCCTCAGCAGCTCGACATCGCATTCGCCCAGGTTGCGCTCGTAGCGCTCGACGATGGCGCGCCGACGGGCGAGCGAGGCGGGGTAGCGGCGCAGCTGCGCGAGGCCGAGGGCCGCCTGAATGTCGGTCATGTTGCACTTCCACCCGGGGAAGGCGATGTCGTACTCCCAGGCGCCCGCGCGGTTCTTCGCCAGCGCGTCCTTCGTCTGGCCGTGCAGCGACTGCAACATGAACCGGCGGTACAGCTCGTCGGAATCGAACGCGCCCGCGCGCCATGCAAGCGCGCCTCCTTCGGCCGTCGTCAGGTTCTTCACGGCGTGAAACGAGAAGGCGGTGAAGTCGGCCACCGACCCGGAGGGACGTCCCTGACATGTCGCGCCGAACGAGTGGGCGGCGTCGGCTAAGACGATGACGCGATCGAACGCGCTCTGCAGCTCCGTCGCGGGCTTCCAGCGGTCGCTCGCCGAATCGAGTGCGGCGAACAGACGGTCGTAGTCGACCATGCGTCCTGCAATGTCCACGGGGATGACGGCGCGCGTGCGCTCGGTGACGAGATCGGGCAGGGCGTCGTAATCCATCTCGTAGGAGCCGGGCGCCACGTCGCAGAGCACCGGAGTCGCACCCACATGGCAGATGACCGAGCAAGAGGCCGTGTACGTGTAGGCGCTCGTGATCACCTCGTCGCCCGGGCCGATGCCGAAAGCGCGCAGGGCGCATTCGAGCGCTGCGGTGGCCGACGCGAACGTGGCCGAGCGCTCGGCCTGTGCGAAGAGGGCGATCTCGCGCTCGAACTCCTTCGTCTTCGGGCCGGTGGTTATCCAGCCGCTTCTCAGCGCGTCGGCCACCTCGTCGAGCTCCGCCTGCGTGATGTCGGGCGGTGAGAACGAAATGCGTTTCTGCTCAGTCACGATTGCTCCTTGGTACCCTGTAAACGGCGTGCGACCTGCGTGATCGCACGCAATCGGCGTATGCAAGCTCCCTATTTTGACGCGCTCCGCCCGCTTTGGCGAGTCGTTCGACAGAAATCACAGCAACGTGCGCAGCAAATCCACGATCTCGCGGTACGCGCGGGGTTGGTCGAACTCCTTTTCGGCGACGGCACGCGCCTTCGAGCCCATGATCTTGCGCAGCGACGCGTGACCTGCGAGCTTCGCGATGGCGTCGGCCAGCGCCTGCGCGTCTTCCGCTTCGACGTTCACTCCGAAGCCGTCGGCGGTCACCTTCGCGCGGAACTCGGGGCTCGAGCCTGTGTTGATCATGGGATTCCCGCTGGCCAGGTAGTCGCCGATTTTCGTGACGATGCTCTGCGCCGCCGATTTGACGAGCGAGTTCACCGTGATGTCCGATGCGCGCAAGTACGCCGCCATCAGCTCGTAGGCCGTGTAGCCCAGAAAATCCACGGGGGCGTTCAGCTGCACGGCCAGCGCTTCGAGCTTCTCGCGATCGGGACCATCGCCCAGCACCTTCACGCGCACGGGGGGTAGCGCAGGCGGCAGTTCGTCGTCCTTCGATGCGGCGCGCACGAGGCGCCCGCGCTCGAGCAGCGCGGCGGCTTCGACGAGGGTCGCCACGTCATAGCTGGCGCCGAGCGTTCCGGCGTAGACGACCCACAGCTCGCCTTCCGGTTTGCGTACTGCGGGCGCGTTGATGCGGGCGCCCTCGTCGAACGCCGCCAAGTCGTTGCCCACGTACACGGTTGCCTTCGGGTAGGGCCTCGCGCGATCCTTCGCCGGACGCGCTGCGTATTCGTCAGAGGTTCCGACGGCAGCTGACAGCAGCTGATAGACGCGCTTAGCATCGCGCGAGAAGGGGTAGAAGGCCACGTCGCTGACCACGGGCACGTCCACCACCATGCGCATGGCCTCGGGCCATAGGTCGTTGATGTCGGCGACGAAGGGGATGCCCTGCTTGTCGGCCTCTTCGGCGCATACGCGCGCGACGTCGTTCGGAGGAATCTCCGCGTAGACGAGGTCGTAGGTACCCGCCGTGCGCTCGAAATGCTCGCGCAAATTCTTCGCCGCCACGCGATGACTGCGAATGCGCGTGAGATCGAGGTTCTTCGTGTAGCCGGGCTCGTCGATGAACACTACGTTGTAGGGAAGGTTTCGGTAGCATGCTTTCGACGTGTCGCGATGCGCCTTGTCCCAATGCTGGAACGATGACGTGATGAGGTCGACTTCGAAGCCCTCGCGCGCGAGCAGCTCCGACAGGAAGCGAAAGCGCGTGTAGCCGCGCGTCTCGTCGCCCAGCTTCACTCCCATCGTGACGACGGCGAGGCGCTTGGGCTTGCGGGTTTGGTATCGATTGATTTCCATAGCAAGCCAGTATACCAACTTATAGAGCCTTCATGCCCGACGGCCCGCGCGAAAACAGGCGCGAGCCGTCGGGACCGCGACAGCTTCCTTCCGTTGCTACTCTTCCTCGTCCTTCTTCGCCACGAGGACGGGGATCTCGGCGGAGCGCAGGACGCCGTAGCTGACGCTGCCCAGCATGCCGCGCAGCACGCCGAGGCCGCGCGAGCCCATGACGATGAGGTCGCAGCCGTGCTCCTTCGCGAAGTCGTTGATGCCGTCGACGGGCGACGGCGCGTTGACGGCGGCGATGTCCACGTCGTTGGGCATGCCGTCGAGCAGCCCTCCGATGGCATGCTTCATGTCGTCCTTCTCGCGGTCGAGCGCCGCCTCGACGAGCTTCTTGTACAGGTCGGGCTGGATGACCAGCGGCGGCGCGCTCTCGTACGGGTTCGCGTCGAGACCTAGCGCAGGCGGGATGTCGGAGACGAACACGACCCCGATGACGTGCAGCTTGATGGCGGGATCCTCCTCCGCCAGGCCCTTGGCCAGGGTCAATGCATGCAATGCGTGGTCGGATTTGTCGAACGGCACGAGGATGTTGGTGAACTTCATGGTATACCTCCTGATCGTCGCTGATCGGATGGATAAAGTATAGCACGCGGCGCGCAGCGCGGCGAAGCGGCAAGGTTCTGGCGACGGACCGTCACCATCGTCCCTCTCGCGAAACGCAACCGAAACACCGGCGAGTATAATGGTGGTTCGAGAGAGAAAGGATCGTCCGATGACCGTGACCCCCGAGCAAGACTTCGTCCTGAAAACCATCAAGAGCCGCGACGTCCATTTCGTGCGCTTCTGGTTCACCGACGTGCTGGGGCGCATGAAGTCGTTCGCGGTCATCCCGAGCGAGCTGGAGGACGCCTTCGCCGACGGCATGGGCTTCGACGGCAGCTGCATCGAGGGCTTCTGCCGCACGCAGGAGTCCGACATGCTGGCGTTCCCCGATGCCTCCACGTTCCAGGTGCTGCCCTGGCGGCCGGAGTCCAACGCGGTGGCGCGCATGTTCTGCGGCCTGCGCACGCCCGACGGCACGCCGTTCGAGGGCGACCCGCGTCAGGTGCTGGCCCGCACGGTGGAGAAGGCGCAGGAGATGGGGTATGCGTTCAACGTCGGCCCCGAGCTGGAGTTCTACTACTTCAAGGACGCCGAGGGCACCGATGTGCTCGACCGCGGCGGCTACTTCGATCTGACCAGCCTCGACTACGCTTCTGACCTGCGGCGCGACACCGTGCTCACGCTGGAGAAGATGGGCATCCCCGTGGAATACTCACATCATGAGAACGGCCCGTCGCAGCACGAGATTGACCTGCGCTTCACCGACGCGCTGTCCATGGCCGACGCGGTGATGACGTACAAGCTGGTCGTCAAGGAGATCGCCATGAAGCACGGCGTGTACGCGTCGTTCATGCCCAAACCCATGGCGGGCGAGCCGGGCAGCGGCATGCACGTGCACCAGAGCCTTTACGACCTCGACGGCAACAACGCCTTCTACGATCCGGACGATCCCCAGGGCTACCGTCTGTCGAAAGTGGCCAAACGCTACCTGGCGGGCCTGCTCAAGTACGCGCCCGAGTTCTGCGCCATCACGAACCAGCACGTGAACTCGTACAAGCGCCTCATCGCCGGCGGCGAGGCGCCTATCTACCTGTCGTGGGCTCGCTCGAACCGCTCCACGCTCGTGCGCGTGCCGGGCTACCGACCTGCGAGCGAGGACGCGTGCCGCCTCGAGCTGCGCAGCCCCGACCCCAGCGCGAACCCCTACCTTGCCTTCGCCGTCATGCTGGCGGCGGGCCTCGCGGGCATCGAAGAGGAGCTGGAGCTGCAGGAGCCCAACGAGGACCAGGATCTGTTCATGCTGTCGCGCCAGGATCTGCGCCAGCAGGGCATCGCCACGCTTCCCGAGAGCCTGGGCGAGGCGGTGGAGCTGTTCGCGGAATCCGAGCTGATGCGCGCCACGCTGGGCGATCACATCCATTCGTACCTTGTGGCCGCGAAACGCGCCGAGTGGAACGACTACCAGGGGTACGTGTCGCAGTGGGAGCGCGACCGCTATCTCGCGGTGCTGTGACGTGCGAAAGGAGGGGGCATGCAGCGCAAGCAGGTGATATTCGTCGCCGACAGCCTCGACAACGCGCATAAGTTCCAGCAGGTGCTGTCGAGCCTGGACGTGGACGTGGCAGCGGGATCCTCCGCCCAGTTCAAGAAGCTGCTCGGGCGCCATCCCGCATGCGATCTCGTCGTATACGAGGCGCGTGGCGGCGCCTCGGAGGACGTGGCCGGCATCGAGGCGCTGCTGCTCGAGGACGGAACGGCATCGCTCCTGGTCATCGTGGGGGAGGGCCAGCTCGCGCGCTTTCGTCTGCCTGTGCAGGTGAAGAGCGACTTCGTGATGCGAAACGCCTCGCCCGAGGAGTGCGCGGCGCGCATCCGCCAGCTGCTGTGGCCCGGCAACGAGGCCGCCACGTCCGACTGCCTCGTCGTGGAGAACATGACGGTGAACCTGGCAACCTACCAGGTCACCGTGGCCGGCGAGCCGCTCGACCTCACCTACCTCGAGTACGCGCTGCTGGCCTTCCTCGTCACGCACCCCTCGCGCACGTACTCGCGCGACGCGCTGCTGCGCCGCGTGTGGGGCTTCGACTACTACGGCGGCTCGCGCACGGTGGACGTCCACGTCCGCCGTATCCGCGCGAAGCTGGGCCCCGAACTGGCTCAGCACCTGGAAACCGTCCGCGGCGTCGGCTACCTCTGGAGCGCATAGGTCGAGCAGTCCGCCACCCGCCCAAACCTCCCAACAAGAACCTCCTCCACCAAGGTAGCATGAGAGCGTTGCCGCCCCGCAGGTCGTCCCCGCCAGGCGCAGCCGCCGCGCAATATGGTGCTTTCAAGGAGATGCCGGCAGCTCCGGGGCTTCGCGCGGTGCCCACCAAGCGAGTTTCCCCTTCGGGGACTTGCTCCGCTCCGCTTCGCGGCGCCGCACCCATCGAGCCAAACAGCCCAGTGGGCTGTTTGCGCGAGCAGGACTGTCGAGCGACTGGGCATTGTGCGAAGCCCCGGAGCGGACAACGTCACATGCGCTATACTAATCCCCCGAAAACACCACCCGACGGAGGACAGCCCATGCCGAAGAAGATCGCCGTCATCGACGGCAACTCGCTTATGCACCGCGCCTACCATGCCGTGCCCCAAACCATGAACGCCCCCGACGGGCGCCCCACCAACGCCGTGTTCGGCTTCATCGCCATGCTCCTCAAGTTCATCGACATCGCAAGCCCCGACGCGCTCATCTGCGCGTTCGATGCGGGCCGCCCCGCGTTTCGCATGGAAGCGCTCGAGCAGTACAAGTCCCAGCGCCCTCCCATGGACGACGACCTCAAGGTGCAGTTCCCCATCATCGAGGAGCTGTTGGAGGCCATGAACGTGCCCGTGGTTCGCATCAAAGGCTGGGAGGGCGACGACGTGCTGGGCACCATCGCCGCGCGCGACGAGGAGCTGGGCTACGAGACGCTGCTGGTGACGGGCGACAAGGACGCCTACCAGCTGGCCACCGACATGACGCGCATCGTCACCACGAAGAAGGGCATCACCGACGTGGCCATCTACGGCCCGGCCGAGGTGCTCGAGCGTTACGGCGTGCGCCCCGACCAGTTCATCGACTTCCTCGGCCTCAAGGGCGACTCGTCCGACAACATCCCCGGCGTGCCCGGCATCGGCGACAAGACCGCGGCGAAGCTGCTGCAGACCTACGGCAGCCTGGAGGGCATCTACGAGCATGTGGACGACCTCAAGGGCAAGCAGAAAGAGAAGATCGTCGACAACAAGGACATGGCATTCTTGAGCCGCGACGTGGCCACCATCGTGCGCGACCTCGACTTCCCGCTCGACCTCGAAGCATGCTCGTTCCCCTCGTTCGATTCGGAAAAGGTGACCGAAGCGTTCAAGGGCGTGCAGTTCAACGCGCACCTCGGCCGCGTGCTCAAGCTCGTGGGCAAGGAGCTGGAGAAGAAGGCGGCTCCGCTTGCGGTGGAGCCGGTGGTCTCGGGGTCAGAGGCGCACGCACTCGTGGACGCGGCCGTCGCGCGCGGCGAGACGGTGGGCGTGGCGTTCATCGAGCCCGAGCAGGTGTCGCTGTTCAACGCGGGGCTCCATTGCGCGGTGAACACGAGCGAGGGCACGGCGCTGTTCGAGGACGACGAGGGCCGCGAGGCGTTCGCGCGCATCGTGCGCGCCGGCTCGTTCGCCGCCCTCGACGTCAAGCGCGAGGTACATCGCGTCTATCCCGCCGACACGGCCAAGATCGCGCTTGTGGAGGATGCCGAGCTCATGAGCATGCGCGCGTTCGACCTGGGACTGGCGGGCTACGTGCTGAACTCGTCGGTGTCCGAGTACTCCTACGACGCGCTGCTCGACGCCTACTGCGGCGGCGTGCTGCCCGAGGCCAAGGACGAGGCCGGCAGTGCGGCCGCGCAAGCCGCGGCGGCCCGCATGCTGGTGAAGCCGCTCACCGACGCGCTCGGGCGCGACGAGAGCAAGCGCGCCTACTTCGACATCGATCTGCCGCTCGTGGCGGTGCTCGCCATCGTCGAGCGAACGGGCGCCGCGGTGGATTGCGACCGTCTGGCCGAGCTGGGAGCGACGACGCAGGCCGAGCTCGATGAGCTGCGCGCGCGCATCATCGAGATCGCGGGGGAGGAGTTCAACCTCGACAGTCCCAAGCAGCTCGGGCACATCCTATTCGAGGTGCTGGGCCTGCGCACGCTCAAGAAGAACCAGCGCGGCTACTCCACCGACGCCGCCGTGCTCAAGGAGCTGTCGAACGACCACGAGATGCCGGCGCTCGTCCTGCGCTACCGCGAGCTCGCGAAGATCAAGTCCACCTACATCGACGCCCTGCCGCGCATGCGCGCCGACGACGGGCGCGTGCACACGTGCTTCAACGAGACCGTGACCACGACGGGCCGCCTCTCGTCGTCGGAGCCGAACCTGCAGAACATCCCCGTGCGCACCGAGTTCGGCCGCCAGATCCGCGAGTGCTTCGTGCCGCTGGAGAAGGGCCACAAGTTCCTGTCGGCCGACTATTCGCAGATCGAGCTGCGCCTGCTCGCTCACCTGTCGAACGACGAGCACCTCGTGGCCGCGTTCTGCTCCGGCGCCGACTTCCACGCCGCCACGGCCAGCCGCGTGTTCGGCCTGCCCGTGGAGGACGTGACGCCCGAGCTGCGCAGCCGCGCGAAGGCCGTGAACTTCGGCATCGTGTACGGCCAGCAGGCGTTCGGCCTGTCGCAGAGCCTGGGCATCCCGTTCGGCGAGGCCAAGGAGATGATCGAGCGCTACTTCGAGGCCTACCCCGGCGTGCGCGCCTACCTCGACCGCACCATCGCCGAAGCGAAGGAGAAGGGCTATGCCGAGACGATGTTCGGCCGCAAGCGCCATATCCCCGAGCTCAAGGCCGCGAACGCCACGCAGCGCGGCTTCGGCGAGCGCACGGCCATGAACCACCCCATGCAGGGCAGCGCGGCCGACATCATCAAGCTGGCCATGACCGAGGTGCAGCGCCGCATCATGGAGCGCGGCTTCGAGGCGAAGCTGCTGTTGCAGGTGCACGACGAGCTGGACTTCAGCGTGCCGGAAGGCGAGATCGAGGAGCTGTCGGCCATCGTGAAAGACGTGATGGAGCACATCGTGGATCTGCGCGTGCCTCTCGACGTCGACGTCTCCTATGCCGATAACTGGGCGGAAGCGCACTGAGGTTACGTCGACTCGGCGGCCGACGCTCAGAAGCCGCATCATTGGTCGCTGATTTTGCTGGACTTGTGATGTGTAAAAAAATCACACCACGCCGCCGCGTGTGGCTAGAGTATCTGCTATCATATAAACGTTGTGCTCTGTGGAGGCACAGCGTAGGAAGAGTGCGATGATACGCGTGGATCGTGCATAAGATCACATTGACTTGCTACGGTCACGCTGGTAAGCTATCGCCTTGCGTTTATTCATATCAAGGAGACACTCATGTACGCAATTGTAAAAACGGGCGGCAAGCAGTACAAGGTCGCACCCGGCGACAAGCTGAACATCGAGAAGCTTGACGCCGCCGTGGGCGACAAGGTCGAGCTGGAAGCCATCTGCGTCGTCGACGGCGCCAAGGTGGAAGCCGACCCCGCGAAAGCGGCCGCAACGAAGGTCACCGCCATCATCCTCGAGCAGTTCAAGGGTGAGAAGCAGCTGGTCTTCAAGTTCAAGAAGCGCAAGAACTACAAGAAGCTGCGCGGCCATCGCCAGCAGCTCACGCGCGTCCAGATCGAGTCCGTCGGCTCGGCCAAGGCTGAGAAGCCGGCCGTCAAGAAGGCTGCGAAGAAGGACGATGCCGAGAAGAAGCCGGCTCCTGCTAAGGCCGCCGACAAGCCCGCGTCCGAAGACGCCGAGTAAGCATAAGGAGGGAATACCATGGCACACAAGAAAGGTCTCGGTTCCAGCCGTAACGGCCGCGATTCCCGCGCACAGCGTCTCGGCGTGAAGATGTTCGCCGGCCAGGCTGTGAAGACGGGCAACGTCATCGTCCGCCAGCGCGGCACGCACATCCATCCGGGCGAGAACGTCGGTCGCGGCAAGGACGACACCCTGTTCGCCCTGTGCGACGGCAAGCTGGAGTTCACGAAGGGCGCCAAGCACAAGGTGCACGTGCGTCGCGAGGCGTAAGGTTCCGCCTGCCCACGACTGCGTGACGTTATCTGTTTTCGCATGCCCCCTGCTCGTCAGGGGGCATTTTTCATATACAATCCGAGTTGTCGTGTTCAAGCGAGCAACCCGTTGCGCCCCTCGAGGCGCGGATCGAAATAGAGGTACCACCCGTGTTCATCGATAAAGTACGCATCCATGTCAAAGGCGGCAACGGCGGTGCCGGCTGCATGTCATTTCGCCGCGAGGCTCATGTGCCGAAGGGCGGTCCGGACGGCGGCGATGGCGGTCACGGCGGCAACGTTGTGGTCGAGGCCGATGCCAGCCTGTCCTCGCTCATCGAATACCGCTTCAAACACCATTTCAAAGCCGAGCGCGGCACGCACGGCAAGGGCTCGCGCATGCACGGAGCCACCGGCGAGGACCTTGTGCTCAAGGTGCCGATGGGCACGGTCGTCCACGAGTATTTCGAAGAATCGAAGGAAGTGGGCGAGCTCATCGCCGACCTCACGCACGACGGCGAACGCGTCACCGTGGCCGAGGGCGGCATGGGCGGCCGCGGCAACATCCACTTCGTGACGCCGACCCGACGCGCGCCCGCGTTCGCCGAGCTGGGCGAGCCGTCGCAGGAGCGCTGGATCGAGCTGGAGATGAAGCTCATGGCCGACGCGGCCCTCGTGGGCATGCCGTCGGCGGGCAAGTCGTCGCTCATCGCTAAGATGAGCGCGGCGCGGCCGAAGATCGCCGACTACCCGTTCACCACGCTCGTGCCGAACCTCGGCGTGGCGCGTTCGGGGGACTACAGCTTCGTCGTGGCCGACATCCCCGGCCTCATCGAGGGCGCGCACGAAGGGCGCGGTCTGGGACACGAGTTCCTGCGCCACATCGAGCGCACGGCGCTCATCGTGCACGTGGTGGACCTGACGGGCGACTACGAGGGACGCGATCCGCTGGAGGATTACGATATCATCAACCGCGAGCTGGCGCTGTACGCCGACGAGCTGGCGGCGCGCCCGCGCATCGTGGTGGCGAACAAGATCGACGTGCCCGGCGCGGAGGAGGTTGCCGACCGGCTGGCCGAGCGCGTGCGCGAGGACTCGATCGCGGCAGCGGGCGGCGACGAGTTCGCCCCGAGCCCCGTCGATCCGAAGCTCTACCGCATCAGCGCGCTCACGGGCGAGGGCGTCGACGGCCTCAAGGCCGCCATCGCGACCAAGGTGCACGAGCTGCGCGAGGAGCTGCGCGCGCTTTCGGAGGCCGACGTGCAGTACGAGCACGTGTGGGAGCACAAGCGCGAGGAACGCGACAAGCAGTTCAAGGTCGTGCCGCTCGGCGGCGGGGTGTTCCGCGTCGAGGGCCCGCAGGTGGAGCGCATGGTGGTGCAGACCGACTGGGAGAACGAAGAAGCCATCGCGTTTTTGCAGCACCGCCTCAAGCGCCTCGGCGTGGAGAAGGCGCTTGAGAAGGCGGGCGCCGTGGACGGCGACGAGATCCGCATTGTCGGCCGAGCGTTCGAATTCGAGTCGGTTCGCACGGCGGAGGATCTGTTCAAGGAGCTCGACCTGTGATGAAGCCGGCTGGATGCGCGCATGCCGCCGATCATGGCAAGCGCCTCGTGATAAAAATCGGGTCGTCCACGCTCACCACGTCGGAGAGCAAGATCGACTACGCCTACCTCGCGGAGGTGACCGACCAGGTCGCGCGCGTGCGCGCCGCCGGTTGGCGCCCCATCGTCGTCACCTCGGCCGCTATCGCCTGCGGCCTCGAGCGCTTAAGCATCGAGAAGCGCCCGCACGACATGCCCAGCCTGCAGGCGGCCGCCTCGGTGGGGCAGAGCGCGCTTTCCACGGCGTACGCCGAGGCGTTCGCGCGCCACGGCATCGTGACGTCCACGGTGCTGCTGACGCGCCGCGACACGGCCGACCGCCGGGCGTACCTGCACGCGCGCGACACGTTCGACCGCCTGCTGGAGCTGGGGGTGGTGCCCATCGTGAACGAGAACGACACCATCTCGGTCGAGCAGATCCGCTTCGGCGACAACGATACGCTGGCAGCGCTCGTGGCATGCCTCGTGGAAGCCGACCTCATGGTCATCCTCTCGGACATCGAGGGGCTCTACGATGCCAACCCGCATCACCATCCCGACGCGAACCTCATCGGCCGCGTTGAGGCCATTGGCCCCGAGATCATGGCCGTGGCGGGCGAAGCCGGCACCACGGTGGGCTCGGGCGGCATGATCACGAAGATCAAGGCCGCGCGCGTGCTCATGGTGGCCGGCATCCCGCTCGTGGTGTGCGACGGTCATCGTGCGGAGGCCATCGTGGACGCGGCGGCGGGCGAGGACGTGGGCACACTGTTCGTGGCTGCGAAGAAGCCGCACGAGATCACGCCCAAGAAGCTGTGGATCGCGCTCGGCGATGCCGCGCGCGGCGCGCTCGCTGTGGACGACGGCGCGAAGGCGGCGCTCATCGAGCGCGGCAGCTCGCTTCTGTCGGTGGGCGTGCGCTCGGTGGAAGGGCGCTTCGAGGCGAACGACATCGTCGACATCAAGGATGCGACGGGGCATCTGTTCGCGCGCGGCAAGGTGGCGTTCGCTAGCGACGAGGCGGCGTTGGCCATCGGGCGCACCCGCGCGGAGCTGCAGGCGAACCGCCTGCTGGCAAGCTTGGCCGACAAGCCGCTCGTCCATCGCGACGAGTTGGTCGTCTTCGAATAGGGGGGAACCATGGAACGGGAAACGGTGCGGGACCAGGTGCGGCGCATCGCCGAGGAGGCGCGCGCGGCGAGCGGGGCGCTCGCGCAGACGAGCGCAGACGAGCGCAACGGCGCGCTGGCCTCCATGGCGGCGGCGTTGCGCTCGCATGCGGCCGCCATCGTCGAGGCGAACGGCTGCGACATGGACGCGGCGCGCAAGGCCGGCACGAAAGAAGGCCTCCTCGACCGCCTCATGCTCGACGAGGACCGCGTCGAAGCCATGGCGGCCGCGCTCGAGGACCTCGTCGCTCTTCCCGACCCGTTGGGGGCGGTGCAGCAAAAGCGCACGTTGGAAAGCGGCATCGAGCTTCAGCGCGTGAGCGTGCCTCTGGGGGTGGTGGCCGTCGTGTACGAGGCGCGCCCGAACGTGACGGCCGATGCGGCCGGCATCTGCCTGAAGTCGGGCAACGCGGCGGTGCTGCGCGGCGGCAGCATGGCGGCGGCCTCGAACGAGGTGATCGCACGCGTGCTGCACGAGGCGGCGGTGGAGGCGGGCATGCCCCGCGGCTGCATCGGCGCCGTCACATTGGCCGACCGCGCGGCGGCCGACGAGCTCATGCAGCTGCACGGCGTGGTGGACGTGCTCATACCGCGCGGCGGAGCGGGCCTCATCCGCCACTGCGTGGAGACGTCGAAGGTGCCGGTCATCGAGACGGGCACGGGCAACTGCCACGTGTACGTGCACGAGAGCGCCGACTACGATAAGGCGCGCGCCATCATCGTGAACGCGAAATGCCGCCGCCTCGGCGTGTGCAACGCCGCCGAGACGCTGCTCGTGGACGAGGCCGCCGCCGAGGGCTTCCTGCCCGCGGCGCTCGCCGAGCTGGCCGCGCGCGGCGTGACGCTGCACGCCGAC
>OLOG01000107.1_pt1 | contig 89617 bp, 84 predicted proteins | sample 1672351 | NCBI WGS metagenome assembly OLOG01 (sample SAMEA3136674, study PRJEB25190) | human gut metagenome | biome: human gut; feature: human-associated habitat; material: faeces | place: Austria | collected 2013 | reverse complement strand
CTATCAGTTCATTATGAAAGTCTTAGATTTTTGTCTTGACAACTGAACCACTATAGAGGAAAGCTGATAAATCAAAGCTTTCTTGTCCAATTTCGATAAAAATATACAGAAAGGGGTATTAAGAAATCAATATGATAATATGTTTAAAATATAAAAACTGGGAAAAATATGGAAAGAAGAGAATAAGAATTGAACTATACGGTAAATAACTATGAGGAATACATTTCGTTTTTATGCAATTACAAACTTTTGAATGGAGATATGTCTACTGAAGAGATAAGAAAATTTATTAAAAAGAATGATCTTGAAAATAGATTTGGGATTACTAAAGAAAATGTTAAAAATGATTTATTTGAAACTGTAGCAAAAAAGATAAATGATATTTTAATAATGAATGTGTCAGGTGGCGTTGCAGGCAAAAAAATAGATAGCATGTCGTATGAATTTTTAGTAAACGAATGGGCAAAATTATGGGATTTTCTTACTGTGGGACAGTTAGAAAATCTAATTAAAGCAAATAAATTAGATAAACAGGGACTTTCTGTAATTGATGTAATTGCAGATGTTAGAGTTTTGGTAGAAGAAATAAATAAGGAAAGAACAATTAAGTTAATTGAGAATCAAAGAACTCTTTTGGTAAGTATGTTGAAAATGCCAATGCAAAAATTAATCAATATATTGTATACAATGATTCAAAAAAAAGAAAAAAAGAATTGTAACAGTAGTTGCGAAAGAATCCGAAAAAAAGATTTACAAATAGGAAGGAAATTTATGGTAGGACAATATAGTGAAAAACTTTGCTCTGGTGGAGAATTAGTCGTGAATTCTGAAAGTTGGTATATTGAATATTATTTCAGTGGACCAGATTTACGTTATAATGGTAGGTTTGTTAGAATAAACGGAAATGAGATTGATCAATATATACAGGCGTGGAAAAATAATTATAAAAAATATTTGGTATTAAAAGAAACTATTCCAGAGAATGGTGAATTTAATATGTGCGGAGAAATGGGTATGTCTATACGAATTGGATTGGCAGAAGGAGTATGTTTAGATTTTTATCATATGCCTATTAACTCTGAAGAAAAATTGAATCAAGTTATTTCTGATTATGAATATACTAAAGAGAGAGCTATTAAATTACAAAAAATATTACAAAAATTGTAGATAACTCTGACTTATTGTTTACTTCTATTGGTGTATACTTATTAAGTTCCTTGGATACACATTGTACAAATTTAAGAACTTTAAGACCTTGCGAAATTAGACAATAAAATAAATTAATACATTAGTTAAAATAAATCAAAAAATTATAAACAAAATAAACATTTAAATTACCAGACTGTATAAGATGAAAACAATCAGATTGTACTATTTTATTCCATGATGCAATGCAGGTAGTAGGTCCATCAGGAATAGATTATCAGCGATTTGACCAAAAGATGCAGACTTCATTGGAAAAACGTATGACTTCTTATTTTACATTATTAACACAGATGAGAGTACAAGGTGGAAATGCATATATAGATTTTGTGAAAAGTATATTTGAAGAATCATGTACTGGAAAATATAAATCAGATAAATATGATCTTAAAATATATCTTGATTTTTCAAAATTTGAAAAGGACATGTATCGAAAAGAAACAGAAGTAGGATTATCCAGAATGGTTGCAGGATATGCCTGGCCATGGATCAGTAAAAAAGATCAAACGAAAAAAGACATTGAAATTCAAGGAATCAAGCGCAAGTGGAATCATTGTACAGAAGGATGGGTGCATACACCGGAGTCAATCGATGAAGTTGGATGTATTCATTCGATACAAGGGTATGATTTAAATTATGCATTTGTTATCTTAGGTAAAGATATAGGATACGATAAAAATACGAAACAGATCATTGTTCGTAAAGAGTTATATTTTGATCAAAATGGTAAACGGTCAACAATATATGAACAATTATTAGAATATATTAAAAATATCTATTATGTGTTAATGACAAGAGGCATTAAAGGAACATTTCTTTATGTATGTGATGATGATCTAAGAGAATATTTGAGCCAGTACATAGAAGTGGAGAATTAAGATGAGAGAAGAGACGATAAATAAAATTTTAAAATTTAGAGATGACAGGGATTGGAAACAATTTCATAATCCGAAAGATCTTGCAATATCAATTTCGTTGGAAGCAGCAGAACTCCTTGAAGTATTTCAATGGAGCGGTGCAGATGTGTCGAATGAAGGAAAACAGGATAAAATCAAGGAAGAATTAGCAGATGTAGTGAATTATTGTGTATTGATGGCAGATGCTTGTGAACTTGATCTAGATGAAATTGTACAAGAGAAGATTAAGATTAATGAGCGGAAATATCCTGTTGAGAAGGCTAAGGGAAGAAGTGATAAGTATGATAAGATTTAAACTAAAAAAAGAACACATTGAATTTCTTAAAAAGACGTATCCTGATAATAAGCTGATTCAGAGAGTTTTGAGCTTTGAGAAAGAAGGAATTTTCGAAATGGATGAGGAGAATACATATATTGATTTCATGGATTATTTGGACGATGAGTCTGTAGCTTGGATGGATGAAAATTATGATGCTACACCACAAACAATTATGTTGGAATCAATAAGAGATGATATTTTTTGTCAGACTAATTAGAAGAGAAAGTGGACATTGAAACAAGACCTTATAGTCATAACAGGCCATAAGATCTTGTCACAGGAGAAAATGGATGACGACTTAATCATCATCACGAGGTAAAAACGGTGGTCGGAAGGGATACAATTCTTCGTAAGATTCAAGCTCGGCTTCTGTTCTTGGAACAACCTGGATCAATCCAGTACAATCCGTGGTAGAACAAATATTGCACATTTCGAAGATATTTTCATCAATTTCTTCGTTTGTAAGTTCTCGTTTCTTTTTCTTATTGAATATTCTTATGCGGCAGAGCCGCCTGTCCAGTTTAGACTGAGCCATCTGTCCAGGCGGAGTGAGCCACTATAATATCTGCGAGTTTACTCGCGTAATGATTTATCTAGTCCGTAAACTTCACGCATAGAAATATCATGTTCAATATCAATACCTCTGATATTGATCCGATAACTGTCATATGCAATACGATCTAATATAGCATCTGCCAATGGACTGTCTGAACCTCCAAGTTGATCATACCATTCTTCAAATTCATACTGAGAACAAAAGATGGTAGATGATTTTTTACGTCTTCTGTGTAAAAGTTCAAAAATATCTCGTTGTTCTGATTCAGTTGGCTTTAATGCATGATCAGCTTCCGATTTCAGTTTTTTTGAACTGGCCACAAGAATGTTTTTAATGCTCTTATAACTCGGTGACGAAGTATAGGATAAGGCTTTTTTACAAGCAGCTTCCAATAAAGTATCAGAGTACTTTTCAGCAAGCTTCAGTAATCCCATACAACTTCGGTAGGTTTGCTGCTCCACACATTTGGAGGTTAAGATTGCATTGACTGCATGATATGTATTTATTCCAATCTGTTCAGCCCATTTACGGAAACGATCACCATTCCATTCAAGATATTTCTGATGATCCTCTGGCATATGTGCTGTAACAGTACTGTATTGACCCGGACGTCCTTTTAGTCGACGATGAGAAGCAATACGATTGTGATTATAAAAGATCTCAACTGTATTATCTGTTATTTTTACATCAACTTTCTTTTTGATGTATTCATAAGGAACTGAATATAGCATTTTATCCACAGATATGTGATAATTGAACTGAACTGTGGCGGTTTTCCAGTCGCTTAGTTCAAAACGGGTAGCAGGTAATGGGGATAGCAAAGGCTTTTCATTTTCAAGGAATAGCTCCAACCGGCTACCTTCCTTTTTTTGAAAGAGTTTTTGGTTAAAAGTCAAAAGTTTTTTTCTGATAGCCCGATTTAATTCCGCAAGTGAAAAGAACTGTTCATTGCGAAGTGCTGCTGTGATCCACGTAGATATATTTCCAACGGTTCCCTCTGCATTCGGTTTATCTTTAGGACTTCTGACACGAGCAGGTATGATCGCAGTTCCGTAATGTTCAGCTAGTTCCTGATAGGTTTGATTGATCTGTTGATCTTTCCGTTTTCCGTTATGGATAACTGCTGTTTTACAATTATCTGGCACAAGGATCTTTGCAATACCGCCAAAATATTCATACATATGAATATGAGCCTTGATCCATGATCGTTGTTTCATATCCAAAAAAGCTTCAACATAAGTATACTGACTGTATGTCATCACACCAACAAAGATATATGCCTTGATGATCTCTCCTGTATCTGGATCGATGATCATTGCAGGATCACCAGCCCAGTCAACTTCAATCTGCTCTGCAGGTTTACGTTTGATATGCATGGTAGCACGATGTTTCTGCTCATCCTGTTGAATGTGATAACAGAATTGAGAATACATCAATGGTTCATCTCCATTTGCACGGCAATCTTCAATATATTCTGTCCAGAGAAGTTTTTTACTGACACCATTGCGGAGTAGTTCTTTTCGGATGTAATCATAATCAGGCATCCGACGGTTTGATCTGTTGTGTAGTTTTGGATATAACAACTGCTCTAATACTGCATCTGTCTGATCATCTGATAATGGCCAGCAAAGATTTAACTCCTTAGCACGTTTTAAAACTTTTGAAACAGTATTTCGAGAACATGGAACACTTAAAGCAATGTTCCGATTACTAAATCCCAGACTGGAAAGTCTGAGAATCTCACGATATTTGGTCATCGTTAGGACCTCCTTCATAATAGATTTACACCTAATAAAAGTGTATAAAACTATTATAAAGGAATCGGCTCAATGAATCCGGAACAGTGGCTCAGCCTAAAATGGAATGGTGGCTCAACCATGTCGGACAGATGGCTCAATTAGTCCAAGATTATTCACTTATTATTCATGCATTGAAACCTCCTTGTTGCTTAGTATGTGATGATTTAAGAAAAATATTTTGTAAAATAAATCTAATAAAAGCAAAAAAGGAAATAGGAACAATGTATTTTGTACCGGAAGAAAGCAGAGAAAAGGCTGTCCATCCTAGACAGAATGGAAGCCTTTTCCGATAATCTCACTTGTATTAGAAACTAAAAGAAAAGCTTTTGGATCATGTTCTTTGATAAAGTTTCGAAGTTTCACTGCCTGCGAAGGACTAAGAACCGTCAGGATAATATATTTATCATCCCCTGTAAAGGCTCCGGTCGCATTTACAATGGTTGCTCCGCGCTGTAGATCATTTTGGATAAAATCACAAATACATGTTGCATTGGAAGTTACAACATGAAAGTATTTAGAACGGTTAAAACTTTCAATAAAGTTATCGATCAACGCAGAACGCATGATCAGACCAAACAAAGAATAAAGTCCTGTTTTGACGTTAAACACTAGGAATCCTGCGAGAGTAAAGATAAGATCAGAGATCATTAAGCCCTTTCCGATATCTACACTTGTATATTTTTTAAGAATCATAGCGATAACATCTGTACCACCACTAGAAGCTCCAATATTAAATAAGATTGCTGAACCAAGCGCTGGCAATAAGATTGCAAAGATCAACTCTAATAATGGCTCATTGGTAAGTGGATGACTCATAGGATAAATTCGCTCTAAAAGAGATAAACTTACAGATAAAAGAATCGTGCTGTAAGCTGTTTTTGCAGCAAAGCTTTTACCTAAGACGATCCATCCAATGATCAGCAATAAAATATTCACAACAAAAGAAAAATCACTGGCAGAAATAGGAAGGAATTTTGCAACTAAAACGGCAATACCTGTGATACCACCAAATGTGAAATTGTTTGCAAATTTAAAGAAGTAAATTCCGATAGCCATAATGAGTGTGCTGATTGTAAGTAAGGAAAAATTTTTAAGTTTTGATTTCATAATACTCCCTTCTTTGATGATTGTTTCATTTATAATGATTTCATAATTCAATCATTTATTTTAGCATGAATATTCTATTTTTCAAGAAATTCGGTGGAAATAGTGAGAAAGAACGTATTATAATTTTTGTTATGGAATCTTTCGACAAAATGGATTGGCGCAATCAAGACGAGTATTTATATTTACATATCCCCTGTTATAACCGTAATACTTTCAGTGTTGATCTTACATGAAAAAATAACAGTGATTTCTATCATTGGAACTGTATTAATCCTTATTGGGCTTGTGATCTCACAAAAAAACTAAGACAACAGACCAGATTAGATGTATAATATGTGATAATAAAGCAAAAAAGGAGATAGGAACAATGTATTATGTACCAGATGGAACAAAAAAATGCGGATATTATGAATGTAAAAAATGCGGGAATAGATTCCTCTCATTACAGATGATGGAGAAGATTCCATGTCCAGACTGTGAGGCAGAGATCGACTACGAGATTGGACCAGATGAAAGTATGGAAGATATTTTAGATACTGCGCAGTTACTTCAGAAAATCGAGGGCGAAGAGGAAGTCGAAAAGATGGATGCTTTACTAAGCCTTGCAATCACGGGTGGAGACTGCAATTGGATTTAAAAATATATTTTCTAAAAGACTCAGGGACCATGGACTTCTGGGTCTTTTAGATTGCTGCAATAATTGAAACAGGAAGGCAGGAATATCAATTTATGAACGATACACAAGACAACAAATGGGACAAACTATTGCACATCAAAACCATGGGCAGAGATGACTCTCAATCCGATCAATACCGCTATCCATACGAACCAACCCCATATTCTGTACTGCAACGATTAGCAAATACAGGACTTATAAGGAAGAACAATATGCTCTTAGATTATGGCTGTGGTAAAGGAAGGGTAGACTTTTTCTTATCCTACCAGACAAGATGCCGTTGCCTCGGAGTTGAATATGACGAACGCATTTATGAGAAAGTAATGGAAAATAAGAAAGAAGCCGTATCGAAAGAGAGGGTATCATTTTCATTAGCGAATGCAGAAGAATTTCAACTCCCAGAACAGATAGACCGCATCTATTTTTTTAATCCATTTTCCGTAGAGATTTTGAGAAAAGTGATGGCAAGGATCATGGAATCATACTATGAACATCCAAGACAGATTTTATGTTTCTTCTATTATCCATCCGACGAATATCTTACATATCTGATGACGGTAGATGAGATGATGTTTACCGATGAAATTGATTGTTCCGATTTGTTTGGTGGAAATAGTGAGAGAGAACGCATTATGATTTTTGAGATTGGGCAGTAGACAGACTTAGGTCATCTAAATACATCTATCCCATAGTGTAAAAACATCCACAAATATGTTAAAATAAACATAACAAAACTTATAGAAACCCAAAGAAAAAGTTAAATGAAAAAATAACGGGAGTATACACTATGGAAGATGCCAAAATACAACTGACATGCAAGATTGATAAAGTATTAAACTATGCGATGATCTACAACGGATTTCCAATTATTCACGACATTTGTATAAAAAATATCTCGAACATAGATTTACAAAATCTTACACTAAATATAACGACAGACAATGGAATGATCAAACCATTCATTCAAGGAATTGAATTGATCAAATCTGAAGAGGAAATACATTTCAATGAATTAGAAGTGCAGATAGACGCTCAATATCTGTCAGCATTAACAGAAAAAGACATCTGTCAATTGACAATATCAGTAAAGCAAGCTGATGAAACACTTGGTTCAGATACAATGAAACTTACAGCACTAGCATTTGATGAATGGCCAGGAGTTTTGGTGAATCCAGAACTGTTGGCATCTTTTGTTATGCCTAATCATCCAGTCGTAAACAGCATGATTCAGCTTGCATCACAATATTTAGATAAGTGGACGAAGGATCCCTCTCTTGCTGGTTATCAGTACGGAGATCCAAACAGGGTAAAGAATATGGCAGCAGCGGCTTATGCTGCGATTCAGCAGAAGAATATTACATACGCAGAGCCGCCATCAAGTTTTGAGAGTTCTGGACAGAGAATCCGTCTTGCAGATGCAGTGTTGGATCAGAATCTTGGAACCTGTATGGATATGACACTTTTATATGTTGCATGTCTGGAACAAATGGGATTAAATCCAGTCATGATTTTGATGAATGGGCATATTTTTGCAGGAGTATGGCTGGTAGATGAATCTTTTTCAGATATCATCACGCCAGATCCATCACAGATCGAAAAGAGAATGTCCAAAGGAATCCATGAAATGACAGTGGTAGAATGTACAGCCATGTGTGCTGGAAATCATTCAAGTTTTGATGAAGCAGTAGCGAAAGCAGAAAATAACGTTGCGAATTATGGGAATTTTGCATTTGCGATTGATGTCAAACGTGCTAGAAGTATGGGAATTCATCCATTGCCGATCCGTGTAAAAACAGCAGAAGGATTTAAAGTAGAACATGAAGATCGAAAGAAGAAGGACATTACAGGGCAGTCAAAGAAAGAAGTAGAAATTTTTGATCTCCCAGATTCTTTTACGAAAGATCATTTGACCAAGCGGTCTAACTGGGAACGAAAACTATTAGACTTAAGTCTTAGGAATATGCTCATCAATATGCGTATGACAAAGTCCGTAGTACCGCTTTTAGCATCTGATGTCAGTGTATTAGAAGATGCGTTATCTGATGGAGAGGAATTTCAGGTAATGCCTCGCCCCGCAGAGATGGGACTTCCAAAGGACGGAGTTTACATCGAGATGCTGAGTAATCTTGGAACATTTGAGGATTATATCAATCTGGAAAGCAAACATCACAGACTACATTCTCTGTATAATGAAAAGGAATTAAATAGTAGCCTGACAAAGATTTATCGTTCAGCAAAAACTTCTATGGAAGAAAATGGTGCGAGTACATTATATTTAGCCTTAGGTTTACTGCGTTGGTTTGAGGGAAAAAGTGAAGTCCCAAGATATGCACCAGTGGTTATGATTCCAATTGAGATTGTCCGCAAATCAGCGAAAAAAGGATATGCAATGCATATGAGGGATGAAGATGCTCAGATTAATATTACATTATTGGAATTTTTAAAACAAAACTATGATATTCACATCAATGGATTAACACCGCCGCCAGAAGATGAACATGGTCTTGACATTCCAAGGATTTTTGCCATTATTCGTAAGGCGGTTATGAGTCTTTCCATGTGGGATATCGTGGAAGTTGGATTGATCGGTAATTTTTCTTTCTCCCAATTTGTCATGTGGAATGACATTCATAATAATCACAAATTTTTGGAAAATAGCAAGATCGTCATAAGTTTGATGAATGGAGCAGTACAGTGGGATTGTGCGATTCCAGAAGGTATTGACAAACAAAGTGCATATCTCCCTGTTGCAGTGGATGCGTCTCAGCTTCGTGCGATCAATATGGCAGCGGAAGGTGTGAGTTTTGTTTTACATGGACCTCCAGGAACAGGAAAATCACAGACGATCACGGCAATGATCGCAAATGCTTTGACAAAAGGAAAGACAATTCTTTTTGTTGCAGAGAAAATGGCAGCATTAGAAGTGGTTCAGAAACGATTGGCATCTTTAGGAATTGGTGATTTTTGCTTAGAATTACATTCAAATAAGGCGACAAAAAAAGCGGTGCTCGATCAGTTAAAACATGGATTAGAGATTGATCAGACAGGGGAGAAGACAGAATATCAATCAAAGATTGAAGATATCAGGAAGATTCGTTCTGAATTAGATGCATATGCACAGGCATTACATAAAAGAAGATCATTTGGAAAAAGTGTTCGGGAATTGATGGATATTTATGAAACAATCCCAGAGCAGAATGTAATGATCTCATTTGATCATAATGATGTAAAAACACTGACAGAAAGTGAATTAGATCATCAGAAATATGCTCTAGAGCGTCTGATTGCAGCAGGAAATGGAATCGGGCATCCTCATGATCATCCGTTATCATCCATTCATTCCACAGCATATAGTCAGCAAATGAAGTTTCAGTTACAGCAGGATATCGTAGAATATCAGAAATCACTGGAAGAATTAAAAAATATAACAGATGAGTTTGTGAAAGAATCTGGTTTGGATCTGCCAGTTACAGAAAAACAATGGATAGATCTGTATGAGCAAGTCGAAAATATATTAGAATTAGAGAAAGTCCCGGAATTTTTACGAACATCACAAAATATAGAAAAAGATTTTTCTGCCCCAGAAATATATCTTATGAAAAAACAGCAGTTTGATCAGAAGAAAGCAGATTTTTTAGATAAATGGAATGAAAACTTTCTGCAAATGGATATGAGCCTGTATCAACAGAAATTTGAAAAAGCAAGTACAAAATTTTTCGGAAAAGGACGTGCATTGTCAGCATTAACATCTGAACTTCAGGCATTTGCAGCATTTTCGGTAGAAACAGATCGTATACCAGTCTATCTTTCTGATATTATTTTTTACCAGAAAGAAGAAAAAGAGTTAAATGAAATGCGGCAGACCTTGTCTTATGATTGGATACAGTTGCTGGAACAGTATCCGACGATAGAAGAATTACAGGCATTTAAGAGTCATACAAAGGAACAATTACAGTCTGTAGGCAGTATGTTAAAAGATAGAATAGACCTGACAAAGGGAAATGCACAATGTCTCATAACAATCTTTGAGCAAATGAAACTGTGGCAGAAAAAGGTAGTTGATCTGCTGGATCTTCGTTTTGAAGATGAAAATGAAAACTGGCTGGATCAGAGACAAAAAGTATGTACAGATATTCTTGAAAATGTAGAATCTATCAAGGATTGGATCACGTATCTTAAATGCGATAAAGAATGCAGAGAAAAAGGTTTAGCACCAGTGTGTGATGCATACAAAAATGGAATTCCAAATGAGCAGCTGCTTGTGATTTATTTAAGATCAATTTATCAGGCGATCATTTTATCTGTGATTGAAAATGATTCAGTATTAAATGGTTTTACAGGAATTAGTTTTAATGAGAAGATCATGCAGTTTAAGAAGATGGATGAAGAATTTATGGAATTAACACGCCATGAAATGGTTTATCAGTTAACCAGCCAACTTCCTTCCTCACAAGATTCTGTTGAGATCAACAAGGAATTAAATATTCTTCGAAGAGCCATCAGCAGTAATGGAAGGGGAATTTCAATCAGAAGTTTGTTTGAGCAGATACCAGAGGTTTTAACAAAACTTTGTCCATGTATGCTTATGAGTCCGATTTCAGCAGCACAATACCTGCAGGCAGAAAATGATCTGTTTGACATCGTGATTTTTGATGAGGCATCTCAGCTTCCAACATGTAAAGCGGTTGGTGTATTAGCAAGAGCAGAAAATGCGGTGATTGTAGGTGATCCAAACCAGATGCCGCCAACAAGTTTCTTCGCTGGAAATATGGTGGATGAGGATAATCTGGATGTTGAAGATTTAGACAGTATTCTTGATGATTGTCTGGCACTTGGAATGCCATCTGCATATCTTCGCTGGCATTACCGAAGCCGTCATGAAAGTCTGATCGCATTTAGCAATCAGGAATTTTATGAAAATTCGATGTTAACATTTCCATCTGTAAACGATAGAGAAAGAAGAGTTCGGTTAAGAAAGATTGATGGATTCTTTGATCGTGGAAAGACACGTGTAAATGTCAACGAAGCAAAGGCAATTGTAGAGGAAATCAAAAAAAGATATCAAGACCCACAATTAAGAAAACAGACCATCGGTGTTGTAACATTTAATATTAGCCAGCAGACATTGATTGAAGATATGCTGCAGGAAGAATATCAGCAGGACGTGAAGTTCGATCAATGGGCAAACACTGGAGAAGAATCCTTGTTTGTCAAGAATCTGGAAAATGTACAGGGAGATGAGCGAGATATTATTTTATTTTCTGTTGCATTCGGACCAAATGCAGAAGGTAAAATGTCTTTAAATTTTGGACCATTAAATAAAAATGGTGGTTGGAAACGACTAAACGTAGCGGTATCGAGAGCACGATCAGAAATGATTGTATTTACAAGTATGACAGCTGATATGATCAATCTGAAACGAACAAAAGCAAAAGGTGTAGAAGCATTAAGAGATTTTCTGGAATTTGCACAAAAAGGTCAGCTGCAATCTGAGAACATAGAAGAGAATATGGAAGAACGCCAAGGAATTATGGAACATATTTGTCAGACATTAAATGAGCATGGCTACAAGTACCAAAGTTCCGTAGGACATTCAAAATTTAAGATTGATATTGCTGTCATGAATCCATATAACGAAGAAGAATATTTATTAGGTATCATGTCAGATGGAGAATCCTATCGTCAGTCATCAAATACGAAAGATCGCGAAGTAGCACAGATCAGTGTTTTAAAAGGACTTGGATGGGATATTTATCGTATCTGGACCATGGATTGGTGGGATAATAAAGAAAAAGAATTAAAGAAACTGATAGAATGTCTGGATTATAAAAAGGAAGCTGCGTACGATGTGTGTGCAAAGGAAGAAGTAAGTACGGAAGAGTCTGAATGTATAGAAGATATGCAGATTATTAAAAAAATAAAAGATATTTCTGTTCAAGAACCTGTGATAATAAAGTATTCTACAGAACAAGATCATGTTGTAAAATCTAATATGAATCTTACAAAACAGAAGCAAGATGTAAATTCATTGTATCGCAAAGAACCATATGTACCTGCAGATGTAACAGTAGAAGATATATCTACAGATGAATATGTACAAAGTAAAAACAAGAAAAGAATCACTGAAAAAATACAACAGATTGTCGATACAGAAGCACCAGTTTCCTATGATACTTTGGTAAAGAAAACGTTACGCTCTTTCAATATTGCAAGATCAAGCCCCAAGACATTAGAAGCGACAGAAAAAGCATTAAAAGCTGCCTGCACAAAAATGAACAAACAACAGGGAGTAAAATTTTATTGGAGAAATGACCAAGATCCGTCTGCTTATTACAGTTTCAGAGCAGATAAGAATGCCAATACTCGAAGATCAGCAAATGATATCTGCCAGCAGGAATTAAAAAATGCAGTTTGTATGACACTCCTTGAAAATGGCAGAATGAAAAAGGATGACTTAATAAAAGCAACAATCCGAACGATGGGATATGCTCGAAGCAGTAATGTGCTTGTATCAGCAGTAGAGCGAGGTTTAAAATATGGACGGAAGACAGGTGAGATTATTGAGGCCGGGGAGAAGAATGTATTTGAGATAAGTAGATAAATTCAAGGGTTGTGAGATTATTAAAATTAGAAGGAGCTAAAAATAAAATGATAAAAGATATAATGAAAGATCCACTGTTTCTAGCACAGAAATCAACAGATGCAACAAAAGCAGATCAACAGGTAGTAGTTGATCTGTTAGATACACTAAGAGCTAATTTGGATCATTGTGTTGGAATGGCAGCAAATATGATCGGCGTTAAAAAGAACATTATCGTAGTAGCAGTTGGGCCATTTCAGTTTGCAATGATCAATCCGAAGATCACAAAGAAAACAGGCGTATTTGAGACAGAAGAAGGATGTTTATCTTTGGATGGAGTGAGACCTTGTAAGAGATATAAGCAGATAGAAGTAGATTATCTGGATCAGGACTTTAAAGGACAGCATGGGAAATATTCTGGATGGACAGCACAGATCATACAGCATGAAATTGATCATTGCAAGGGGATTGTGATATGATTGAGGAAAATAAAACAATGAATGAAATACCAATTTATACGATCGTACAAATAGAAGCAGAAGAAACAGAAATTCCAATGTTAACTTTTTATGTAAAAGAAGATGCCATGGATGAACCAGAAGAGATTTCAATGGAAGAATTAACAGCTTATGACAGGAATCTAGGGATTGGAGATCAGGTAATAATCGGTCCAGATGAAACTTTGTTTCCGCTAGATATGGCAGAGAATCTTGGAATGTTTGACGAAATCGATCCGTTAAGCCAGATGTCAGAAACAGATCCCAGACAATGGCAGATGGAATGGATGGATAATTATATGGACGCGTTAGAAGAACTGGAGGATTCTACAACTAGGGAATAAGCCAAAATTCATGAAAATAAATCCAATAAAAGCAGAAAAATTTATGGAGATGAATTATTTATGCAGAAATTACAGATAAAACAGAAAGCATGTTATATAGAGCAAAATGGTTCCGGTGGTCCGATCATTTTATGGGGAATGTACCCTCATCGTGGAAATGAAATAGCACATATGTGGGATTGTCTGATGGAGACAGTCAATGATCAGGATTTTCTTTTCTGTGCATTTCAGGTAATAGATTGGAATGCTGATTTTTCTCCATGGAAGTCACCTGCGGCCTTTGGAGATGAAGATTTTAAAGGAAATGGTCCAGAGACTTTACAATGGTTAATGAATGATTTGATTCCAGAATTAAAAGCATATTACGGGGTAGACAGAGAAATTTATCTGATCGGATATTCCCTTGCAGGATTGTTTGCTCTATGGGCAGCATATGAAACGGATATCTTTTCAGCAATTGCAAGCTGCTCCGGTTCTTTATGGTTCGAACAATGGGATGAATACGTGTTACATCATCAAATAAAGCATGAAAGCAATATCTACTTAAGCCTTGGAGGAAAAGAAGAAAAAACAAAGAATCCGGTCATGGCAAGAGTTGGAGATCGAACTAGAACACAGGAACGAATTTTGCGCAATGATCCTAAGGTAAAGCAAACAACATTAGAATTTAACAGCGGTGGGCATTTTGCTGATGCCCAAAAGAGATTAGTGAAAGCTGTCAAATGGTTGTTAGAACGTGCTTATGAAATGGGCAAATCAATATAATATACAAGTAGTTTGGAGAGGATTCCAATGAACAGCAAAACCATAAACTATTACAACAAATACACTAAATCATTCATACAAACAACAAGATCCGTAGACTTTACAAACATACAAAATAAATTTTTATCTTATCTTCCATCGGGTGCATCAATTTTGGATTTTGGTTGCGGTTCTGGTCGTGATACAAAATATTTCCTAAAGCGAAACTATAACGTAACGGCGATTGACGGATCCGAAGAGATTTGTAAGGAAGCTTCAAAATATACAGGAATCAAAGTAAAACAAATGCTGTTTGAAGAATTAAATGACCAGAATATTTATGATGGAATCTGGGCATGTGCATCAATCCTTCATTTATCAACAAATGATCTTTTACGTGTATTTCATAAGATGAACAAAGCATTAAAAGAAAATGGAATCATTTATACATCATTTAAGTATGGTGAATTCGAAGGGGAGAGAAATGGGCGTTATTTTACGGATTTTACAGAAGATTCATTGAAAGAATTTATCTTGCAGATTCCTCAATTACAGATCAAAGAAATATGGACAACAGGAGATGTCAGAGAAGGACGAGGTGATGAACGATGGTTGAATATCCTGATTTGCAAGGGAAAAATATCCTAGAAATTGAGCCAAAATATTATAACAATCTAAATATTGATGGATTTTCTAAAATGATGAAAAGTCCCTCCTATTGCTATAAATTTTACTGGCTGGAAGCGATCATACAGTTAATCTCTGAAGGAAAAACAGAATCTTTACGAGGAGTAATGAAAAAGTAAAATGGCTGCAGAACAATAATCCAGAAGTTCCCGGTCTGGTATATAAATTAACCCCAACAGAAGAAAAGGTACGAAAGCTCAAAAAAGTAAGAGATCTCTGGCAAGATATCATGGAAGTTCAAGAAATCAGAGATGTCTTTACTGGACAACCTATGAAAGGAAAATACGATATTGACCATTCCATGGTCATTTGTTATGAACGATGAACTTTGGAATCTGATGCCGATGGATGCATCACTAAATTCATCAAAGAGTAATCGATTACCAAAATGGAATCCGTTTTTTCAGAATTTTGCACAAAATCAATATCTGATGTATCAAATGATTTATGATGATATGGGAATCTATAACAGATTTAAAGGTTGTTATAAAGATAATCTTCATTCTATCTGGGCAGGACAAGAATTATATCGAAAAGGTAATTCAAAAGAGATGTTTTATAATATACTTGAAAAGAATATGACACCTGTATATGATTCCGCACGTCGACAAGGATATGAAATATGGGATTATTCGTAAGGATTTTAAAAGGGCAAAAGAATATGTGGTCAGAAAAGCAAAGAAAATATCAAAAGAATATATGTAGTAAATTAATGCTGGCTATTTTGTTACTCGCAAGTGTCATAACACTTACAGCATGTAGATCATCAAATATAAAAGAAACAACAAAACAAACAGATCATAAGACAAAGAAGTGGAAACCATTGGTGATAACAAAGCGAGAAAAAGCTCAAGCACAAAAAGAAGTTAAGCAAATTTCAAACATTTGTCAAAACATAAAAATCAATGAGAATAAAGTTACAAAAAAAGACTTACAAACGTTATATGATACATTAACATCCAAAGGTTATCCAGTTGCCCAGATCGGGGAAGAAAAACATAGTACAAAAAATGCACCAGTAAAATTCAAACCATCCAAGACAAGTCATGGTGAGAAATTGAAAATATTTTATGAAAAAACAAAAGCTGGAAAACTAGCAACGATAACATTGTTACAGCAAAATACCTCCGGAGGATTTGCAAATATCCGATTACAAAGCAACAATGGAAAGACAGAAGGAATTTTGACAACGATCTATAAAGAAGATGGTAAATTTTCCATGAGTGAAATGGTAAAGTATCAAGTGAAAAAACTGGAATTGAATGAAAAAAATATTATGACTTTGGAATTTTACTTATCCGATCAAGCAGAATTACAGACAGATGGTACGATGGAATTTCGCTGTAATTAAATTTTAATTTTCGCTATTCTTTGCATAGAAATGCATCAAACAGCAGATAATACCATCATAAAAATTTCCAAAGTAGAAAGGAACTCATATCATGGTATTAAAAGAGACAGAAAGAACAGCAATTGAAAACTTAAGAACACAGGAGAAAAGCTGCGTAGAAAAGTATCAAAAATATGCACAGCAGGCGATCGATCCAGAACTTAAAAATCTTTTTGAACAGTTACACAAAAAAGAGCAGACACATTACGATTCACTCACACAGGTTTTAGATGGAACAGTACCATCAAGTGATTGCAATGACAGTGATGGAAGAAATTATGAACCAAGAGCAATCTATACAGCAGCGAGCCAGTCCGAAGATAAGATGCATGATGCATTTCTTGCAACTGATGCAATTGGAACAGAGAAATTGGTTTCTGGAGAGTATAATACAAATGTATTTATGTTTGGTGATAGTGATCTTAGAAAGTTGATGGCTGATATTCAGGTAGAAGAACAGAATCATGCTGAAATGCTGTATAAATATAAGACGGCAAACGGAATGCAGTAATGCAATAGATATAGGATAATTTTAAAGGACTCAGGAGCCATGGACTTCTGAGTCTTTTGTTATCATTACAAAAATATCAATGATGTATGGATTGGATAAGATATGAAAATATGATAGAATTAATACAAATAAAGTACTATACAAGAGAGGATAAATAAAAAGATAATGAAGACAGAGCATCATACATTAACAAAGACTTGGGTTGTAGCAGCGCTGGCAAGTTTATGCTGTATTCTATGGGGAAGTGCTATTCCGATGATCAAGACAGGATATCGACTGTTACAAGTAGATACGACAAACACAGCCAGTCAGATCGTATTTGCAGGAATAAGATTTGCGTTAGCAGGACTTTTCGTCTTGATTTTTGCTTCTATACGGGAAAAGAAAGTGACACTGCCCGATGGAAAGATTCTAAAATATGCAGTTCCTGTCTGCCTTGCTCAGACTGTTGGACAGTATTTTTTCTTTTATATCGGCGTGGCACATACATCTGGAGTGAAAGGTGGAATCATTACAGGTTTAGGAAATTTTATCGCAATCCTAATGTCATGTTTGATCGTACGAAATGAAAAACTAACGGGAAGAAAATTAACAGGATGCATCTTAGGATTTGCAGGAGTTGTCGTGATCAATCTTCTTGGAAATTCTTTGGATTTCGGCTTTACGATGATGGGAGAAGGATTCGTTTTGATTTCACAGTTAGCCTATGCAACATCCACGATATTGATCAATTACTATTCAAAAAAAGTATCACCAGTTATATTAAGTGGAACTCAGTTTTTTATTGGTGGAATTGTATTATTTTTAATCGGAAACGCAATGGGTGGACATTTAGATCATGTAACAGTTGGTGGAATTACGGTCGTGTTGTATCTTGCATTGGTATCTGCAGTTGCCTATACACTTTGGTCTGTATTACTTGCATATAATGACGTGTCAAAGGTGGCAATCTTTGGATTTGTGAATCCATTATGCAGTGTAATCTTGTCGGCATTGGTATTGGGAGAAGTCAAACAGGCATTTAATATCGGAAGTCTGATTGCACTCGCACTTGTATGTGTTGGAATTTATATTGTAAATGCAAAGAAAAATAACAAATCAAATGTTGAGTAAGGAGGAAAACATTATGAGATATGAAATTTTAGGTGAAACACTTCCAGTAGTTGTCTGTTATCTGGAATCTGGAGAAAAAATGGTTACAGAAGGTGGAGGAATGTCTTGGATGTCTCCAAATATGAAAATGGAAACAACTTCGAATGGAGGAATAGGAAAGATCTTTGGAAGAGCGTTTTCAGGAGAAAAGATGTTCCAGAATGTTTATACCGCACAAGGCGGAGAAGGGATGATCGCCTTTGCTTCATGTTTCCCGGGATCCATCAAAGCATTTGAAATTGCACCTGGACAGGAAATGATATTACAAAAAAGTGCTTATCTTGCCGGGGAGAATGGAGTTGAGTTATCTGCATTCTTTAATAAAAAGATCGGAGCTGGATTATTTGGCGGAGAAGGTTTTATTATGCAGAAAGCATCTGGCCATGGTATCATGTTTGCAGAATTTGATGGTCATGTTGTGGAATATGAATTAGAGGCTGGAGAGCAGATTGTTGTAGACACTGGGCATTTGGCCGCGATGACAGCAAGTTGTACGATGGAGATCAAAAGTGTTCCGGGTGTAAAGAATATGTTGTTTGGTGGAGAAGGAGTGTTTAACACAATACTTACAGGTCCTGGGAAAGTATGGCTGCAAACAATGCCGATCAGTAATGTAGCTGGAGTATTAAGCCCATATTTTCCAAGCTCTAGTAAATAGAGAAAAATATGAATAGGCTAAGGAATGGGGAGTGATCAATATGGCCTTTTTTGATTATGATCGAAATGGGAAAAAAGATTGGAAAGACAATGCCAGAGAATATTATCTTTATAACAAATTGAAAGAAGATGATGCATCGAAGCATAACCGAGAAAAGGAAGAATCATCCGATGATGGGAAATCAAATGTTGGGTGTGGTTCTGTACTATTGTGTTTTTTATTTATGTTTTGTATGATGTGGTTCGCTACGATGGTTAATTCATTATGCAAATAGAGGAGCATAGAATAATGACAAAGACAAAGGCTTATATTGCGATCGACCTCAAATCATTCTATGCTTCTGTGGAATGTAAGGAGCGAAATCGCGATCCTTTAACGACAAATCTTGTGGTTGCAGATCAAAGCCGGACGGAGAAGACGATCTGCCTTGCGGTATCTCCATCGCTGAAAAGCTATGGAATACCAGGCAGATCACATTTCATTTGTTATATGATAGAACGCGTTGCAAGAAGAATCCATCAGAAAAATAGTTATGTTGTAAATACAATAGGGAAAAAACAATTAGAACATTTGATCAGTGTAGCAAATGTTCTTCATTCAGAGAATCCCAAGTCAGTAGAAGATGATTGGATCAAAGAATATCAATTAGAAGAAGGCGATGTTGATGTCATAGATGTAGATAAGGATCTAGTAGATAGAATTCCAACAGCTCTTCAAATGGGAAAAGTATATCAACTAATGCAAGTGCATATTATGAACCATCTTATGTAATTGCCAGAGCATATCAAAATGGAGGATTTTAAACCAACATGAACATACAAATATTTGGAACAAAAAAGTGCATGGAAGTCCAAGGGTCAATGGAAATACCTCTATTGCCTTGGAAGAAATGAGAAAAATATTTACAGAAGAAGGAATTAAAGCAGAGATTGTACAAGTTGGGAATACTATACACTTTGGTCTGTATTGCTGGCATATAATGATGTATCAAAGATGGCAATCTTTGGATTTGTGAATCCATTATGCAGTGTGATCTTGTCAGCGTTGGTGTTAGGAGAAGTCAGACAGGCATTTAATATTGGAAGTCTTATTGCATTGGCACTTGTATGTGTTGGGATTTATGTTGTGAATGCAAAAAATATAAAACATTAGAAAAGAGTATGATAAAAATGACAAAAGAGGAATGGTATGAATATCTATTTGAAAGATTAGGTAATTCTAAATTTCGAAGCAGTTTTCATCTAAAACAAAAAGACATTGATTACATAAATGAAAAAGGCTTAGATACTATTAAGCAACACGCCGAAGATTTTATCGCTAAGAGAGAGGCACCTGCATTTATCCCAAACGATGGAAAACAAACCCCTATGAAAGGACATCCTGTTTTTATTGCTCAGCACGCAACAGCCACATGCTGTAGGAAATGTATCCGTAAATGGCATAAAATGAGACCTGGAAGACAGTTGAGTAAAGTACAGCAAGATTACTTGGTTGATGTGATCATGACATGGATTCGGAAGGAATTAGAGCGGTAAGAATGCAGATTATGAAACTAACTGAAAACTTAGATTTTAAAGGAAATAAAACAGCACTACATAGGATAAGTATTCCTAAAATAGTGCTGTTTTTATTTTGATTTATTATCGAATTTCTATTGTATTTAGCAAAGATTTATTTATTATATTTAGTCTTCTTTTGGCAACGCAATATTTAAAATAATTGCAACAAGTGCAGCAGGTACGATACCAGATCCTCCAAAGATTAACTGAATTCCTTCAGGAAGTCCGGAAAGAACTGTACTGTTTGCACCGATTCCGTATCCAAGTCCAAGTGCTACAGATACGATTGTGATATTTCTCATACCCATTGGTTCTTTTGTGATCAGCTGAATACCACTGATTACGATAGAAGAGAACATCATAACGGCTGCTCCACCTAAAACACTCTGTGGCATGATAGAGATCAGAGCAGCAAGTTTTGGAAATAATCCACACAGGATTAAGAAGATTGCTCCTGTAGCAAGTGCAAAACGGTTTACGATCTTTGTCATCGTAACCAGACCTACGTTCTGGCTGAAGGATGTATTTGGTAAAACACCAAAGAATGCTGCGAGTGTAGATCCGATACCATCACAGACAACACCACCAGAAAGCTCAGAATCTGTAGCTTCACGATCCATACCACCTTCGATAACTCCGGAAATATCTCCGACTGTCTCAACAGCAGTTACGATAAACATGATAAGTACTGGAATGATCGCTCTTGCATCAAAAACGATTTTTACAGGCATAAATTTTGGAACGGCAAACCATCCAGCCTGTGCAACTTTATCCCAGTTTAATACCCAGGCTTTTGTATATTCCACACCATCTGCGTTTACAGCAGTTGTAGGAAGTACAACACCCATGATTCCCGCAATGATATATCCTGCGATAATTCCAATCAATACGGAAGAAGCACTTGTCATACCTTTTGTTCCATGCTTTAATGCGATGATGATCACAAGAACAATAGTTCCAAGTAATAAGTTCTCAATTGATCCGAAATCGTTAGCGGAATTTCCACCACCAAAAGAATTGACACCAACACCGATCAGTGATAATCCAATGGAAAGTACAACGGTACCAGTTACGACAGCTGGGAAAAATCTTCGAAGTGGTTTTAACATAAATCCTAATACGGATTCAAACAATCCACCGATAATAGAAGCTCCCATGATCGCACCGTATCCAAGGATTCCACCGCCCATGACTCCAGCAACACTGCTGCAGACACCGATAAATCCTGAACTGGTTCCCATGATGATTGGAACTTTTCCACCGATTGGTCCAATTGCATACAACTGGATCAGAGTGACAATTCCGGCAATTAACATAGCATTTTGTAAAAGCGCAATCTGAACGTCTGCAAATTCGGTTCCGGAAGCAATACCACAAGCCCCTGTAATGATCAGAACTGGAGTTAAGTTTCCTACGAACATGGCGAATACATGCTGCAGACCAAGGAGAATCGCTTTTTGCAGCGGAAGTTTTCCATAAAAATCGTACTCCGCACCTTTGTTTTTCTCTTGATTCATTTTTCTTTCGTCTCCTTTTTATAATGCATGATGAGCAGTTTTATACTGCTATTTTTACAGCATAATATTATAAAGGATTTGGCAGAAAATGTATAGTTCTTTTTTATGAGCAATCTATAGACCTTGCAGATATTATATATCCGTGATAAAATCTATAGTCAAGACGATATGCTATGAGGAGAAAAATATGAAAAATACACAGTTTTATTATTTTTGCAGAAGATACAAAAATATATTAATACTGGCAGCAGGACTGTCATTTCTTGCGTTTTTAACAATGCTGATCTATCCGTCTTTAAATATTGACGAGGAGATGTCAATTTTCGCAGACAAAATCTATACGCCTTGGATTGTTCAGGGAAGATATGGAATTCAGTTTATCAATAAAATTTTTACGATCAATGGACGTATGGTGCCTATTTTATGGGATATTTTTTCCATTGTATTCTGGTACGCATCAGGAGTTATTATATTTTATACATTTTATGGAGAAAAAGAAAAAATATCAGGATTTGCAATGTTTGCATTCCTTGCATTTTATGCATCAGTACCATTTGTAGAAGGGGAAAGCCTGTCATTTTCCATGATGAGTCCGCAGGAATGTATTGGAATGGTATGTACGGCATTAGCAGTTTTATTTACAAAGTATTATTTAAAAGCGTGTGACAAAGGAAGAAGGAATGATAAGAAGTTCTTGTATTTGGCAGTATTGTTTTTGTTCTTTGGAATGACAACCTATCAGGCATTGGTAACTTTGTATGTTACAGCGTTTGTTGTATATTGCTTACAGAGAGTGCTGAATGGCAAATTAGAGATTCTAAAACCGATCATTTGTGGAGCTGTGATTTCTATCGTTGCATTGATCTTGTATTATATTGTAAATAAATTAGTTGTTTTGATGTCAGGATTATCGATGGATTATGTAGACAGCTATATTGGATGGATGGACGGAGACAGCATATTAAAGACCTTGTTTATGGCAGTTGCGAATGTTGCAAGGGTTGAGTTCGCAATTAAGATTCAGGATGTTTCTATTTACAGCGGCTATGTGATCCGGGCAGCATCTGTTTTATTTATTTTATGGTCTATATATATTTTCGCAAAAACGAAAGAAGAAGGAAGCAGGCCAAGAATTCTTTTCTTGACAGTTATGACGATGTTTGCACCATTTTCATTATATATTGCGATGGGAACTTATAAGACACAGGGAAGAATGCTGCTTGCACTTCCACTGATCGGAGCAGTGGCATTTTATCAGATCGTAACAGCGGTTGGAGAACAAAGAAAATCTTTAAAAATAATTATTGTGTGTTTGATTTGTTATCTACTGTTCCTAAATGTACGCGATCTCAATACAATTAATTATTATAATTATCTGCGCTATGAACATGACAGACAAATAGCAAATCAGATTATGTTTGATATCAAGAGAGCAGGGTATGATTATCATAAGAAATCACTGGTTTTTGTAGGCGCATACAAAATGGACTTTGAAAGCGAAGCCTCATCTTCCACGCTTGGAGCGAAAGGATCTTTCTGGTCATGGGATGATGGAAATATTAAGAGAATGAGAAAATTTTTGAAGACAGAAGGGTATGAAGTGAAGGAAGCTTCCAGAAGAGAAATCAGGCAGGCTGTGAAACATACAAAAGGCATGAAGAAGTGGCCGATGGAAGGAAGTATTCAGGAGACAAAAAACAGCATTATCGTATATTTTTCAGCACCAGGAAAGAAATGGTATCAGGCAAATACGAGATAATAAAGTAAAACCGCAAAATAAGTTTGAATAACCCGAACATATTTGCTATAATAAACCATATCAGTATGCAGAAATACAGGAGGCTTTTACTATGGAGAATAAAAGTAGTTACCAGATAAACGAGCAGGGAGTGTTCGGTGAAGTGAAAATCGCAGATGACGTGATCGCAGTGATCGCAGGAATCGCAGCGACTGAAGTGACAGGTGTTGCCAGAATGTGTGGAAATATCACCAATGAACTGGTAAGCAAACTTGGAGTTAACAATCTATCCAAGGGTGTCAAGGTTGTCGTAGAGAATCATCATGTAAGAGTCAATCTTGCATTAGAACTTGACTATGGAGTAAGTATTCCAGAGATTTCAAAGAAAGTTCAGAATCGCGTGAAGGCTGCAATCGAGAATATGACAGGATTGAAAGTCAGCGAAGTTAATGTACGTGTTGCAGGTGTTGCAGCAGAAGAAGAATAAGAATAACATAAAGGCAAAGTCAGACGGGACTGATCAACAGTTCCGTCTTTGTATCGCAGAAAGGAACCCTAATGAAAAGAAGTGAGGTAAGAGAACATATTTTCAGAATTTTATTTTGTGTAGAATTTTGTGAGAAGGAAGAATTTGAAGATCAGGTGGAATTATATTTCCATGGTCATGAGAATATCAATGAGAAGACTCAGAAAGAGATCACAGCAAAGACAGAGAATCTGATCGAGCATTTAGATGAGATTGATGAAGAAATTTCAGCACATACGAATGCATGGAATTTAGAAAGACTTGGAAAAGCAGAACTGTCAATTTTAAGACTTGCAACATATGAGATCTTATTAGACGAACAGGTGCCAAGAAAGGTAGCGATCAATGAAGCAGTAGAACTTGCAAAGAAATACTGCAATGAAAAAGCAGCTCCATTTATCAATGGTGTATTAAGCAAGATTGGACAGGATATGGATGAAGAATAAAGTTTTTTCTGTAACACAGATTAATACTTATATCAAACGAATGTTCCAAAGTGATTATGCCCTGAGAAGAATCTCGATCAAAGGACAGGTGTCAAACTGTAAGTATCATTCTTCCGGGCATATTTATTTTTCATTGAAAGACGAAGGAAGCCAGATTTCCTGTATTATGTTTGCAAATGCAAGATATGATGGATTGAAATTTCAGCTGGAAGATGGACAGGAAGTGATCGTTGACGGGAATGTCAGTGTGTATGAACGCGGCGGAAGCTATCAGCTTTATGCGCAGGAGATCCGGTTAAATGGAATCGGGGAACTTTATGCAGCTTATGAGATGTTAAAACAGAAGTTGTATGAGGAAGGATTGTTTGATCACGAGAAGAAGAAACCAATCCCTAAGAATCCCAAAAAGATCGGGGTAGTGACAGCCAAAACAGGTGCAGCGATCCATGATATCATAAGTACGGCCAAGAGAAGGAATCCGTACGTTCAGCTTGTCTTATATCCAGCAAAAGTGCAGGGGGAAGGAGCTTCAGATACGATCGTTGCGGGAATCAGAACATTAGATCAATATGGTGTGGATGTCATCATTATCGGAAGAGGTGGTGGGTCCATTGAAGATTTATGGGCATTTAATGAGGAGAATGTCGCAAGAGCGATCTATGAAGCACACACGCCGATTATTTCTGGAACTGGACATGAAGTAGATACAACGATTGCGGATTATGCAGCAGATCTTCGCGCGGCAACACCGACAGCAGCTTGTGAACTTGCAGTTCCTGATATCAGGGAAGTTATGGAAGGAATTTCAAACAGGGAATATACACTTCGTACATTATTGAAGCAGATGATCCGCAGATACCAGATGAAACTGCAGAGATATCAGATCACAATCGCAAATTTTGATCCTAGATTCCAGTTGCAGGAACAGAAGATGCATTTATCTGAATTAGAAGAACAGATACATTCTGTGATGAAGAATAAGATGACAGCGTATCAGCACAAGCTGGAATTATATACCAGAGAACTTCATGGTCTGTCACCAACGGCGAAATTGATCAATGGTTTTGGATATTTAGAAGGTCCGGATGGAGAACCTGTGACAAGTGCGAAGAAAGTGAAAGAAGGAGATCAGATTTCATTAACGATTTCTGATGGAACGATCATCACAAAAGCAGAACAGATTAAGACAATGGATTAGATAAGGAAAGTTAAGAAAGAGGAAGTTTTTATGGCAAAGAAGAAATTTGATATAGATCAGGGATTTGAACAGTTAGATGAGATCCTTGCAAAGCTTTCCGGCGAAGAGATCAAACTTCCAGAGGCAGTAAAGCTGTATACCGAGGGAGTCGGGCTTGTAAAACAGTGCAAAGATTCTTTAGATAAAGTAGAAAAAGAACTGATCATATTAGAAGAAAATGGGGAAGAACATGAACTTTAAAGCTGAGATGAATGAAAGGGTAGAGCAGATTGAACAGATTTTAGATCAATATCTGCCACCCAAAGAAGGATTACAAAAAACAGTTTTAACTGCAATGAATACAACAGTAAAGGCAGGAGGAAAACGTCTTCGCCCAATGCTGATCAATGAAACTTATAAGATGTTTGGAGGAGAGGGAGACATTGTGAAGCCATTTATGGCAGCGATCGAGATGATCCACACATATTCTCTGATCCATGATGATCTTCCAGCATTAGATAATGATGATTACAGAAGAGGACAAAAGACATGTCATATTGTTTATGGAGAAGATATGGCAATCCTTGCAGGTGATGCTTTACTTAATTATGCATATGAAGTTGCAACAAAAGCATTTGATCTTGCAGAAACAGATCAGATGATGAATGTAGTGGAAGCGGTTAAGATTCTTGCGAGAAAACCTGGAATTTATGGAATGATCGGTGGACAGGTAGCTGATGTTGAGCTGGAAGGAACACCGCTTAATATGGAACAGATTTTATTTATCCATAAGAATAAGACATCTGCATTGATTGAAGCCTGTATGATGATCGGAGCAGTGTTGGCAGGTGCATCAAAAGAAGATGTAATGGCAATGGAACAGTGTGGAGAATATATCGGACTTGCATTTCAAATTCAGGATGATATTTTGGATCTCACTGGAGATGAAGAAGAAATTGGGAAACCAGTTGGAAGTGATGAGAAGAATCACAAGACAACTTATGTCACATTAAAAGGATTGGAACAGTCTGCAAAAGATGTGGAGGATATTTCAAAGAAAGCAATTGATATTTTAGCAAAATATGACAAAGGAGACTGCTATCTTACAAATCTTACAAGATTTTTGATCCATCGAACACATTAGAACAGAGAGAAAGAGGGAACATTATGTTGGAATATATCAATGATCCAAATGATATCAAAAGGATTCAGCCGGAGGATTACAAACTTCTGGCAAAGGATATCCGCCATTTTTTGCTGAAAAATGTCAGCCGTACAGGGGGACATCTGGCATCCAATCTTGGAATCGTAGAGCTTACGATGGCACTTCATCTTGTTCTCGATTTTCCAAAAGACCAGTTGATCTTTGATGTTGGACATCAGTCATATGTCCACAAGATTTTAACGGGAAGAAAATCTGGATTTCAGAATCTGAGGCAGTTTCATGGAATGAGTGGATTTCCAAAACGCAAAGAAAGTAATTGCGATGCATTTCACAGTGGGCATAGTTCGATGTCATTATCAGCGGCACTTGGTATGGTTGCGGCAAGAGAGATCAATCATACAGAGGAAACGATCGTTGCGGTGATCGGTGATGGAGCTTTATCTGGCGGGATGGCATATGAAGCGTTAAATAATATGGCAAGACTGCGTAAAGAGAAGAAGAATCTGATTGTTATTCTGAATGATAATAAGATGTCGATCGCAGAAAATGTCGGTGGTATGTCGGCATATTTAAATAAAGTCAGAACAAAGAAAGAATATGTGGAATTAAAAGGAAATGTAGAGCAGTCCTTGATGAAGATACCGGGAATTGGAAAAGAACTGACAACGATCATTAAGAAATCAAAAGATTCGATCAAACAGCTGTTTGTGCCTGGAATGTATTTTGAAGATATGGGGATTACATATGTCGGACCGATTGATGGACATAATATTCCTCTGATGGTGGATACATTAAATCGTGCAAAACAATTAGATGAACCTATCATCATTCATGTCGTTACCAAGAAAGGAAAGGGCTACCGCCCGGCAGAGCAGAATCCTGCGAAATTTCATGGAATCAGTCCGTTTTCCTTAAAGACGGGAGAAGTCATTAAGAAATCTGACAATCCATCCAATACGGCAGTATTTTCACAGACACTGATCGAAGAAGCCAAAAAAGATAAAAGGATCGTTGCCGTGACAGCAGCTATGCCGGACGGAACCGGACTTGGCAAGCTTAAGGAACATTTTCCAGATCGATTTTTTGACGTGGGCATTGCAGAACAGCATGCGGTAACATTTTGTGCAGGCATGGCTTCCAGAGGCTTGAAACCAGTATTTGCGGTATATTCTACTTTCTTACAGAGAGGATTTGATCAGGTTCTTCACGATGTTGCGATTGGTAATTATCCGGTAATCTTTGGAATTGACCGCTCAGGACTTGTTGGGGCAGATGGGGAAACACATCAGGGAGTCTTTGATATTCCGTATTTATCTATGATTCCAAATGTTACGGTCATGGCACCGATCAATGGAAGAGAACTTAGAGAGATGTTAAAAGATACCCTGCATCATGCGAAAGGACCAACGGCGATCAAGTATTCCAGAGGAGAAGCTCTGTCTTTGTATGAAGATGTGTTTGAAGAGTTACACTATGGAAAAGGTCAGGTGATCAAAGAAGGAAGTGATGCCGTGATCATCGGTGTCGGCAACATTTTTGATGAGGCAGATCAGGCAGTGAAGATCCTTGAGGAAGAAGGATATAAGATTGGACTTGTGAATCCAAGATATATAAAACCATTTGATAAAGAGCTGATTCTTGATCTGGCAGGAAGATATGATAAGATCATTACGGTTGAAGAAGGCGTTTTAAATGGCGGTTTTGGAATGATGGTCAATGAATTCTTAAGTGAGAATGATTATAAAGGAAACGTCAGATGTTTTGGAATTAAGGATCAGTTTGTAGAACATGGATCTGTGAGTGAATTAAGAAAAATGCTGAAAATTGATGGGGAAAGCATTGCTGACTCTATCAGACAATGGATGAAGGAATAGAAGAATGAAAAAAGAACGTTTAGATGTATTACTGGTAAAGAAAGGTCTTGCATCATCAAGAGAAAAAGCAAAAGCAATTATTATGTCAGGGATTGTTTTTGTCGATGGACAAAGAGAAGATAAAGCAGGATCTACATTTGATGAAAAACAGGAGATCGTCGTAAAGGGCAAAACATTAAAATATGTCAGCCGCGGCGGTCTGAAGCTTGAAAAAGCGATGAATAATTTTGATATCGTACTAAAAGACAAGGTATGTATGGATGTTGGAGCTTCAACGGGTGGATTTACAGACTGCATGCTGCAAAATGGTGCAGTAAAAGTTTATTCCGTAGATGTTGGACATGGACAGTTAGACTGGAAACTGAGAAATGACGAGAGAGTTGTTTGTATGGAACGTACGAATATGCGTTATATGACAGAAGAAGATATTGATGAGAAAGCTTCATTTGTATCCATCGATGTTTCTTTTATCTCTTTGACAAAGATTCTTCCAGCTGTATACCGAATCTTAAATATGGGTGGAGAAGTTGTAGCACTGATCAAACCGCAGTTTGAAGCTGGAAGAGAAAAAGTCGGGAAAAAAGGTGTCGTAAGAGATCCAAAGGTTCATGAGGAAGTAATTGAGAAGATTTGTGATTTCGCATCTTCCAACGGATTTGAACTGCTGCATCTTGATTATTCCCCAATCAAAGGACCAGAGGGAAATATCGAGTATTTATTGCATATGAGAAAAACAGAGACAATGGAGAATGGACATACAATGGCAGATCAGATCACAAAGATTGTAGATGCATCACATAGTGATCTGGCAAAAAATAAGGAATAAGATGAAGAATTTTTTGATTTTAACGAATGAGCAAAAAGATCCGGGGCTGCGTATTTCAAAGCAGATTCAGGATTATATCGAGCAAAATGGCGGAACAAGCCACAGAATGTGTGAGTTTACGAGACATATTCAGAAAGATATAAAATGTATCACGAAAGATACAGAATGTGTGATCGTTCTTGGTGGAGATGGAACGATGCTTCATGCAGCCAGACTGGTTGTGGATCATGATATTCCAATGGTTGGAGTCAATCTTGGAACGCTTGGTTTTTTGACGGAGATCGAGTTATCCAGATTGTATGAAGGCCTGGATGGGCTGTTAAATGATAAATTTCAGGTTGAAGAGAGGATGATGCTGGATGGAAGGGTGATCCATGCAGACGAGGAAACAGATCATCTTCCAGCACTGAATGATGTTGTGATCGCAAGAAGTGGTTTTTCAAGAATCATTTCATTCCGTATTATGGTCAATGGAAAGCTGTTGGACGTTTATGAAGCAGATGGGATCATCATTTCAACACCAACAGGATCTACTGGATATAATTTGTCTGCAGGAGGTCCTGTTGTGAATCCGAAAGCTAACGTAATTCTTGTGACACCAATCTGTCCACATTCTCTGCAGTCAAACAGTCTGGTGTTATCACAGGAAGATGAGATTGACATTTATATTGAGAATGTAAGAGAATCTCAGTTAGAAGAAGCCTATGTTACATTTGATGGGCAGGTTGCAAGAAAACTTCAGCCGGGAGATGTTCTTCAGGTAAGAAGATCAGAGAAGATTGCAAGGATCATTAAGGTGAAAGGAGACAGCTTTTACAGAATCCTTCGAATCAAAGTTGGAGGTCAGAATGAAAAAGAATAGGCAGGAAGCGATCATAGAGTTGATTCAGCAGTATCCGATTGAAACACAGGAAGAATTGTTGTCAAGATTAAATCAGATTGGCTTTAAGACAACACAGGCAACAATTTCAAGAGATATCAGGGAACTTGCACTGATCAAGAAACCAGATGCAGATGGAAAACAGATTTATTGTCTGATCGATCAGGAAGATGAGACTTCAAGAAAATATCAGAGAATTCTTGCAGAAGCGATCGTATCCATGGAACTGGCAGAGAATATGCTTGTTGTAAAAACTGTTTCTGGAATGGCAATGGCATCTGCAGCGGCACTGGATTCGTTAAATATCGTTGGTATGGTTGGTACGATTGCTGGAGATGATACGATCATGTGCGTGATGAAAGATAAGAATATCGGAAGAACAGCGATCGCAGAGATCAATCATATGATCAAAAAGCTTAAAGAATAGACAGAAAGGAAATCTATGCTACAGAATTTACATGTAAAGAATCTTGCGTTGATCGACGAAGTAGAGATTACATTTGATGAACATTTAAACATATTGACAGGAGAGACGGGCGCAGGAAAATCTGTTTTGATAGGTTCTATAGAGAGTGCACTTGGGAAGAAGATCTCCAAAGATATGATTCGCCCGGGTGCAAAAGAAGCAGTCATCGAACTGCTTTTTTGGATTGATGATAAAAAACTGATCAAAGAGATTGAAGCGTTTGATCTTGAAGTAGAAGATGGACAGATCTTTATCAAACGTGTGATCAACGAAAAAAGAAGTATCAATAAGATAAATGATAGTACTGTTACGCTAAATACATTAAGAGAAGTATCAAGAAGATTGTTCGACCTGCATGGACAGCAGGAACATCAGGTGCTTTTGAAAGAGAAGAATCATTTGAGTATGATGGATCATTTTCTGCCGGAAGAAGCAGGAAAATTGAGGGAACAGTGTGAAGAATTGTCAAAGAGATATCATAAAATATCAGAAAAGATCAAAGAGATTTCGATAGATGACCAGCAAAGATTAAGAGAACTGGATTTTTTAAAACATGAAATTTCAGAGATTGAGAATGCAAATCTGGTAATTGGGGAAGATGAAGAATTAGAAGCGGTTTATAAAAAGATTCTTCACAGCAAAGAAATTATCACATCCTGTCAGATGGCAAGCATGATCACAGGATATGATGAAGAAGCATCCATCGGGAATCAGCTGAGTGAGAGTCTTCGCAGAATGCAGGAGATCAGTCATTTAGATTCCAAAATCCAAGGGTTTTATGAGCAGCTATTATCCGTGGAGGATCTGCTGAATGGATTTCATCAGGAATTAACGGATTATATGGAAGATATGGAGTTTGATGAACAGACATATCAGGAAGTAGAGGAACGATTAAATGTAATAAATTCCCTAAAAGATAAATATGGTCCATCGATTGAAGAGGTTTTAAAATACGGAGAAAAGGCTGCCAGACGATATGATGTTTTATGTGATGTGGAACATGAGATAGATACGCTGAAAGATGAACAGCGCCAGATCAAAGAACAATATATGAAAGAGGCACAAAAGCTTTCAAAACAGAGGACGAAAGTCTCAGAAAAACTTGGCCGTGATATTACAAAGGCGTTAGAAGATTTAAACTTTTTAGATGTACGATTTGAAATCGAAATGACAAAGAAAGACAAGATTTCAGCGGATGGAATTGACCAGATTCGTTTTATGATCTCAACAAATCCGGGACTTCCAATGCGTCCGGTTCAGGAAGTTGCATCAGGAGGTGAATTATCAAGAATCATGCTTGCGTTAAAATCGGTTGCAGCACAGGCAGACGGCGTTGATACATTGATCTTTGATGAGATTGACACTGGAATCAGCGGAGAAACAGCGAATCGTGTTGCAAAGAAGATGGCAGTGATCTCAAAAGAACATCAGGTGATTGCAATTACACATCTTCCACAGATCGCAGCCATGGCAGACAGTCATTATTTCATCAGGAAACAGACGGATCAGAAGAATACACAGACAATGATTTATAAATTAAAAAAAGATGAATCATTGAAAGAAATTTCCAGAATGATCAGTGGAGATCAAAGAAGTGAGACATCCATGGAACATGCAAAAGAAATGAAAACTTTGGCAGATCAAACAAAATTATACTGATTATGAAAGCGGTAATTTTCATATAATAAAAAGGATATATCAACAACGATATGTCCTTTTTTAGGAGGAAGAATATGAAAAAATACAGTTACCGCAAGATTCTTATAATACTTTTTATGCTGAATTTAGCTGCGATTGCAGCGTTTTACATTAAATATTGCAAATCACAGCTGCCGAATACGATTCATATCAGGAAAGGTGAAAAAACATCTTTTTGTTATAATATTCCGGCAAGTGCAACGATCAATGATCAGAAGATTAAGTTAAATAAAACATTTGTTTTTCAAAAATGCAACAGCGGCCAATATGAGATGAAGACCAGTCTGTTTGGAGCTATTCCATTAAAGAAGATCAAGGTTAAGGTGGTAGACGGACAGAAAGTGATTCCAAGTGGACAGGTAGCAGGAATCTACGTTGAAACCAATGGTCTTTTAGTTATTGATACAGATAGTTTCACAGGAGAAAATGGATCAGATCATGCACCAAGCAAAAATAAATTATATCGCGGAGATTATATCAAAAAGGTAGATGAAACCAGTATTACATCAAAGAAACAGTTTATAGAGAAGATCAACCAAAGTGAGGGTAATTTCGTCACATTGACAGTCAGCCGAAGATCAAAAACAATGAAGATCAAGATTAAGCCTGAGTTTTCAAAGACGGATCATATGTATAAGATCGGGGCATGGATCAGGGATAATACACAGGGAATCGGTACCATGACGTATGTAAAAAAGGATTCTTTTGGAGGACTTGGACATGGAATTTATGATATGGATACGGGAACACTTTTAAAGATCAAAGGAGGTTTTTTATTAACTCCTCAGATTTATTCCATTAAGAGAGGAAAATCTGGAACTCCAGGAGAAATTGTTGGAAGCATTGAATATAAAGAAGAAAACATCATTGGTTCTATAGAGAAGAATACAGAAAAAGGAATTTACGGAACAGTAACGGATACAGGAAATAAAGCATATGAGATTGGATACAGACAGGATATTAAAAAGGGAAAAGCCTATATTCTTTCAAATCTCACTGGCTCTATGAGACAATATGAGATAAAGATCAACAAGATCGTTTCATCGGATACGGATGTTTTAAAGAGTATGGAGATTGAAGTTACAGATAAACGTCTGTTACATCTTACGAATGGTATCATACAGGGAATGAGTGGAAGTCCGATCATACAAGATGGGAAACTGATTGGTGCGGTAACTCATGTATTTGTGAATGATCCAGCCAAAGGATATGCGATTCTCATGGAAACCATGCTTTATGAAATGGAAAAATAGAAGATGCTTTTTGAGTATAAGTTTGTTACAATAGAGAAATAAAAAAGGGAGGATGAGGGATATGAAGATTTTACATTTGGCGGATCTGCATCTTGGAAAAAGAGTGAATGAGATATCTATGATCGAAGATCAGAAATATATTTTAGACCAGATCATCACTTTGATTAAGGAAGAGAATGTCGGAATTGTTTTATTATGCGGTGATATTTACGATAAATCAATTCCAACGATTGAGGCAATTCATCTGCTGGATGATTTCTTAGATGAGCTGAGCAAAATGGGAACGAAAGTGCTTATGATCAGTGGAAATCATGATTCAATTGACCGTTTATCCTTTGGAAAAAGTTTGTTTACACGTTCCAATCTATATATTGCGTCGCAGTTTGAAGATGAGATTGAAAAGGTTACAGTAAAGGAAAATGAAATGACTGTAAATTTCTATATGCTGCCATTTGTAAAACCTGCCTATATCAATCATATATTTCAGCTGCAGACAGAATCTTATGAGGAATGTTTTCGATATTTGATCGAACATACAAAGGTTAATGAAGAAGAAATCAATATTTTATTAGCACATCAGTTTGTAACTGCGAATAAGAAAAATCCAGAATTATCAGATTCTGAGACAAGCAGTCTCGGCGGAATCGACAATATTGATTTTCGCATTTTTGATCCTTTTGATTATGTGGCACTTGGACATATTCATAAACCGCAGGCAATGGGACGTGATATGGTAAGATATGCAGGGTCGATCCTTAAATATTCATTTTCAGAGATTCATATGGATAAGAAAGCAGCAATTCTTACGATTGACGATAAAAAGAAAATATCCCTGTCATTTCATCCGTTAAAACCATTGAGGGATATGAGAGAAATTGAGTGTTCTCTGGAAGAATTATTAAAAAAAGAATGTGAGATTGGCTGTCAGGAAGACTACATGCATGTGATTCTAACAGATGAAGAACAGATTCTGGATGCGATCGGGAAAGTAAGAACAGTTTATCCAAATGTGATGCAGATCAGCTTCAAAAACCGTAGACATATGAAACAGATGGAATCTGTCCAGATGAAAGAAGATCAGATTTCAGATCAAAGTCCGATGGAGTTATTTGAACAGTTTTATAAGATGCAAAATCACATTGATCTGGATGATAAGAGATTACAACTGGCACTGTCAGTTTTTGAGGAGGTGATTCGATGAGACCTTGTACATTGGTATTATCAGCATTTGGGCCGTTTGCCGGGAAAACGGTGATTGATTTTACAAAATTTCGAGATGGCATTTTTTTGATCTCTGGGGAGACAGGTGCGGGGAAAACAACCATTTTTGATGGGATATGTTTTGCTTTGTACGGGGAGCCAAGTGGTTCGTACAGAAAACAGGATATGCTTCGGAGTGATTTCGCAAAAGATGATGTGGAAACGAAAGTCATATTTTCATTTTCTCACAGAGATAAGGAATATAAGATTGAGAGAATTCCTTCATATATGAGAAAAAGCAAGCGTGGAGATGGTATGACACGACAGTTGCCAGAAGCTGTACTGTATCAGGGAGAAGAGATTCTTGAGACGGGAAATTATCAGGTAACGGCTAAAGTAGAAGAAATTCTTGGTATGGACCGGATGCAGTATCAGCAGATTTCCATGATCGCACAGGGTGAATTTTTAAAACTGCTTTATGCGAAAGGAAAAGAAAGAAGTGAGATATTCCGCAAGATTTTTGGTACTGGATATTTATATGAATTTCAGGAAAAGATCAAACGCCGGCATCTTTCCTGCAAATATGAATATACCAATATTCAGGACACCTTGCTGGAACAAGAAGAAAGTATTCATATATCAAAAGATGAGCCGGAATACGAGCCATATAAAGAATATTTAAAACAGCAGCATCAGATTCTTGAATTTCTGGATGTTGTAAAGAAGTATCAAGACCGCAAACAAAAAGAATATAAAGATTTAAAAGAACAAAAAGATAAAGACGAACAAACGTGGAAAGAGCAGCAGATTGTTTATTCACGGATGAAAGATAAAACAGAGGAAGTAAAAAAACTCAAATCGCTGATCAGGGAACTGACAGAGAAAGAAAAAGAAGTCAAAAAACAGCAGCGCATGATCAAGAAAGATTATGATCAGATGCAAAAAGATGCTCCCAAATTACATAAAAAAGAGCTTCGGGCAGCAGAGATTGAAAAACAGACAAAACAGTACAAAGAGTTGGAAAATCTGTTAAAGAAACAGGAATCTTATCAAAATGCAAAACAAAGATATCTTGATCAGAGAGAAGAATTAAAGCGAAAGAAAGATAAGGAATATCAAAGAGAAGAGGGGATTCTTGAGTTTTTAAATCAGGCAGAAGAAATAGAAAAACAATATGATGAGTTGCAAAAGGAAGAATTACACCTTTCTGTTGAGGTAAAGCAGAAAAAAGAGCTTTGTGAAGATAAGAAAAAATATCTTAATGAACTTGAACTTTATGAAAAAGAAATGAAGATCTATGACCAGATCAGATCGGAACGCAGAAAATTAAAGGACCGTTTATCTGACTGGCAGGATCAGTATGACTGTAATCAGGCAGGACTTTTAGCACGAACATTGACAGAAGGAAAACCATGCCCTGTTTGTGGATCAATCACGCATCCAAATGTTGCAAAGTTTAAAGAAAGTGATATTACACAGGAGATGTTGAAAGACTTGCGGGCGGAAGCAGAAGAGATTGACCAGAAGTACAATACTATTTTTTCAGAAGTAAAACAAAAAAAAGGAATCGTGGATACTCAAAGGGAAAATCTGTGTCAAAAAAGTGGAAAAGAACCAGAAAGTTTTGAAGAAATCGATCAATTATACGAAAAAACGCTGAAGGAATATAAAAAGATAAAAAAAGCATTTGAACGCATCGAAAAACAAAAAGCAAAAATTACGGATCAAAGGGAGAAACTTGAGAAATCAAAACAAAAACAGAAATCATATGATGAAAAATCAAATGATCTGTTAGAAAAGATTCACGAAAAAGAAGTCTTATACAAAGAGATGGAAGCAGGGATCTCAGAGATTCATAAAAACTTGTTATATGGATCATATAAGGAGGCAGAAGAAGCCAAAAGACAGCTTGTCGATGAGATTTCACAAATACATCAACAAGAAGATGAAATCAAAAATAAACGGGAAGAGATTCAAAGGCAGGAAGTTCAGATTACAGCAGCAAGGGAAGAAAAAGAAAAGAATCTTAAAGATCTTGTGATTCAGTTAGATCAGATGAGAGCATCAAAGGAAGAATTAACGGATCTTAAAAAGTTTGAATCCCAGTTAAACAGAGAACAAAGACAAATTCGAAAACAAACAGACATCCTTGAAGAGTTGAATAAACAGATTCTGCTCAATGAACAGACGTTAGGGCTTATGGAAAAGAAACTGGAAGAATACAAAGAAGCAGAGATGAACTATACATTGTTAAAGGATCTTTCAGATACTGCCAACGGAGAACAAAAGGGTAAAACCAAGATTTCTTTTGAAAGGTTTGTACAGTCTGTTTATTTTGATCTTGTTCTTTCAGCTGCAAATCAGCGCTTGTCAGTTATGAGTGAACAAAGATATTATCTGCTTCGAAAAGAAGAAAATGATAACAAAAAGGGATCTTCCGGACTAGAGCTTGAGATTCTTGATGAATGGACTGGAAAGAGAAGGAATATTCGTTCTCTTTCAGGTGGAGAGTCATTTAAGGCGGCATTATCGTTAGCACTCGGGCTAAGTGATGTGATCCAGAACAAGAAAGGCGGGATTTTGGTAGATACGATTTTTATCGATGAAGGATTTGGAACGCTTGATGGAGATTCGTTAAATAAAGCGATGCAGATCATACATTCATTGTCACTTGAAGGAAACAAGTTAGTTGGTATCATATCGCATGTCGAAGAATTAAAAGATCAGATCGATCAGAAGATAGAAGTCTATAAAGATCACGCAGGAAGTAAGGTAAAATAAATGTATCCAAATAAATTCTTATGACAGAAGACCAAAGACATGATATACTAGGTGCAAAAGAAAATAATCTGGCAGGCATTGGAAGCCTGTACGGATTTGAAAATTAGAAAGGAGCTGATAGAAGCAGGAACAGATCAAATTACCTCAACGGTGTCAAATTTAAAGGACATCATTACCGCATATTACGGACAATAAATGTGAATTTAACAGTCTGCACAGCGAAATCTGACAAAGATTTTAAGAAATAAAATTAATTTTGTCGAATTATGTCGAATCCTTTGGAAATCAACCAAAACTTGCGAAGAAATAAGGGTTGTTTGTAAACTTAGAGAAAATATATAATAAAAATGTAGAGAAAAACAGAATGGGAGGACTGGATATGAACAAGATTAATGTGGCTATTGCAGATGATAACCAGAGAACTGTTGAGATGATGACAGAACTGTTAGAACAGGAAAGTGATATCGAAGTAATTGCAAGTGCTGATAATGGAGAAGATGCATTGCGTATCATAAAGGAGCGACAGCCTGATGTCGTATTGCTTGACATTATCATGCCAAAGCTTGATGGAATTGGAGTATTAGAACATCTGCAGCGTGAAAATCTCAGTAAAAGACCAATCATAATTATGGTTTCCGCAATGGGACAGGAAAATGTCTGTGAAGAAGCTATGGATTTAGGGGCATCCTATTTTATTTTGAAACCTTTCGATTTACGCACGATCATAAAACAGATCAAACAGGCAAGAATAAAGCAAGAGGTGCCTGAAAGACCATTCGTTTCTGTACCAGAGAAGATCCATGGATTAACAGAGAATCAGCTGGAGATTATTATTACTAATATGATTCATGAAATCGGAGTACCAGCACACATCAAAGGTTACCAGTACTTGAGAGATTCCATTATGCTGGCAGTGTGTGATATGGATATTCTAAATTCCATTACGAAGCAGCTGTATCCATCGATCGCAGAGAAATTTGACACAACACCAAGCCGGGTAGAGCGTGCGATCAGGCATGCAATTGAGGTAGCCTGGGGAAGAGGAAAGATGGACACGATTGATGCATTATTTGGATATACGATCCATGCGGGCAAAGGAAAGCCCACAAATTCAGAGTTTATTGCATTGATTGCCGATAAGATACGTCTGGAATACGGAGATGAGATATTATCTCAGGGAAGATAGGCAGTATATAGACATGATCATGATCAGGAGGCTGAAAAAGATGGAAAAGAAGTTAAAGATTTTGATTGTAGACGGAGATGTATCAGAGGCAGAGATTCTCGAATCCAGATTACAGAAAGATTTTGATGTAATGAATCCTGTGTTTGATGGCGTGAGAGCAGTGGAAGAGATTAAAAAACAATTGCCGGATGTTGTACTTGTTGATATCATGCTCCCACAGATTGATGGAATCGGAGTGATCGAAAAATGCCGGGAACAGATGGGGTATGAACAACTGCCGGTGTTCATCATTTTGACATCGATCGGTACCGAGAAACTGATAGAATGTATTAATCATATGGATATTGATTACTGTATGATGCGGCCATTTAAGCAAGAGGTTTTGATTCACCGGATCAAACAGGTTGCAAAGATTAAGGGGTTAGACCAGAAGATCCGCCAGAGAGAACAAGTTCAAAGTGTTGAAGCAAGAAAGCACAGAACGGTTCTTGATTATGAATTTAACATCAAACAGGATGTAACAAAGATTATCAGAGATCTTGGGATTCCTGCACATATCAAGGGATATCAGTATATAAGAGAAGGAATTATTATGGCGATTGAAGATATAAATATGATGAATTATATCACAAAACTTTTATATCCAACGATCGCAAAAAAATATAAAACGACATCAAGCAGCGTGGAAAGAGCGATACGACACGCCATTGAAGTTGCATGGAGTCGTGGAAAAGTGGAATTATTAGAAGAGATGTTTGGCTACACGATCAGTGCAGGAAAAGGGAAACCTACGAATTCAGAATTTATTGCCCTGATTGCAGACAAACTAAGACTAGATTATCATATTAATGCATCCTGAGATGATGTAGAAAGGATGCAGAAGAACAAAAATAGGGAGATTGCTTGGAGGAGAAAATATGGATGATAGATACAATATTTTGATCGCTGACAGTTATCCAGATGAATCCAAACAATTAAAAGAAGAACTGCAGAAACAATATAATGTAATGGCAATCGCGGAAAATGGAGAAGATGCGTTTTCTGGAATTCTAAATTTAAGACCAGATCTTGTGATCATTGATTTAATGCTGCCTGGAGTTGATGGACTAGGTGTCATTGAAAGATGCAGGGAAGTGATGAGCCCTGAAGAAGTACCGGCATTTATTGCCTTAACAATGATTGAGAATCAGGATCTTATGGAATATATCAGACATTTAAAAGTGGATTATTGTATGATGAAGCCATTTCAGGCAGGAATTCTTGCAGAGCGGATCACGCAGATGATAAGAATTCGTTCTGTAAATACAAAGATTCAAGAAGAAATACATAAAGAAAAAGAAGAAGTACCATCCATTAGCAATAAAAATGATATTCGCAGAGAAATCAGCCTGCTGGTAAGGAATTTAGGGATTCCGGCACATATCAAAGGATGCCGGTATATAAAATATGGTATTTTAATGGCCATGGAAGATGCAAACAGCGTGAATTATATCACCAAATCACTCTATCCCGATATTGCAAAGAAATGCAAGACGACGATAGGAAGTGTTGAACGGGCTATCCGCCATGCAATTGATATTGTATGGATCAGGGGAAACAAACAGCTGTTGGGCGAAATTTTTGGAACCTTTGTGATCGAGCAACAGGAAAGACCAACAAACTCTGAATTTATTGCGGCAGTTGCCGACTGGATGAGATTGGAATACCAGATTCGGGTATCATAATATTTGGAGGAAAAAGATGAAGCAGTACATTCCAGCGTATTATAAAAATTTTCAATGCATTGCGCAAAAATGCAAAGATAATTGCTGTATTGGATGGGATATCATGATAGATGAACAATCATATAACCGATACCAAAAAGTCACAACACCTTTTAAAAAATGTTTGGATCAGGGAATCCATCATGGAAAAGAACCCATGTTTTGCATGGATGAACAAGGAAGATGTGCTTTTTTGAACCAGAATAATTTATGCGACATATATATCGAACTTGGAGAAGATGCATTATGTGAGATATGCACACAGCATCCAAGATTTCATAATGAATATGGACATATCAGACAGTCAGGTCTGGGGCTTGCCTGTGAGGAAGCGGCTCGTTTGATCTTAAATGATTCGGATTTTAAAGTGGAAGAAAGTATTGTGGAATCAGAGAGCGAAGACGACGAATGGGCGGATGAGCTGATGAGGATTGAGCTGTATTTATTAGAGATTTTAAAAGATCAGGAATGTCCGATAGAAGAACGGATGGATAAAATTTTTGATCTGACGGCAGCATATCAGGAGAAATTAAATCTTACTGGAGAACTTACAGCCAGCCTTGATCTAAAAACGGTCCAGCCAAAGTATTTTATGCGAAAGATAAACGAGAAAGAGTATCTTTCATACTGGTTTGATTTTTATGGAAATCTCGATTATATGGATGATAAATTTCAGACACTATTACATAAAGCAATAAAAGAATATAAGACATGGACTTCGTACTGCAGAAATGATCAATATATAGAACGCTTATTATGCTATTTTATTTATCGGCATTTTATTAAGTCATATGACGATGATAATCTGACAGATAAAATTAAATTTGCAATTTTAAGTACAGTGATGATAGAAGTTGTTGATCAGTATTGCAAGGAATATGAGATTCCTTTTGAAATTCAGGATATTGCCAGAATGTATTCAAAAGAAATTGAATATTCCGAAGAGAATATGGAAGTTATTTTCGAGGAATTATTATTTGATTGATATACAACAGCGTATGATTTATTATAAAAATATGAAAAATACTCAAAAAGTATGAATAATTTATCATACAGTTATTTACAACGTGAAAGTATATCTTTATAATAGTTTGAAGATAGTAAATAATTAATAGGAAAACCGAAAGAGAAATATTGTATGGAAATTCGAAAGAGGAAGCCGATAGGTAAGAAAAATATTAAATATATCGAGGAGTTATATGCTACATATTCAAGAAGGATGTTTTTTATAGCAAGAAAATATGTTCAGAATTCGGACTTTGCAGAAGATGTTGTGCAAAGTGCATTTGAGAAAGTTCTGGCATATCCTGATGGTATCTTAAAAGTGCCAAGGGATGAAGTGTTTTATTTTCTGTCCACGGTTTTAAGACATGAGGCTTTGGACATCATTAAAGATGAGAAAGATAATGAACATGAATGTCTTGTTTATGATGACGGTATGGAAGGAGATTTTATTGAAGATCCAAGAGATAATTATCTTCAGATGATCGATCTGGATTCATTGAAACAAAATCTGTCAAGAATGGACAGGCGTCATAGAGATACATTATTGTTTCGGTATGTTTATGGTTTAAAATGTAAAGAAATTGCAGACATATTTAAGATATCTGAACGAATGGTAAAGATACGATGCAGTGAAGCAAGAGTTCAGTTAAAGAAGATGATGGAAGAAGACGAATTATAAAAATAAAAGGTTAGCAACGAGTGTGCTAACCTTTTTTTGACTTATTGATTTGTAACGATCTGAGTTAGTTTGCTTCCAACTTCTTCGTAATTATCTGGGAAGAAGATATGGATTGTATTATCTCCACTCTTGATCTTCTGTAGTTTTAAAGTGAATGTTTTGCTGTGCATGTCACTTGAAACAGAAGCAGAATTAAAACAATCAATTACATTTGATACTAATTGTTTCTTCGCATCAGATAATTTCTCGATATGAAGTGGCTTTAATTCATCTAAAGTTGTCTGTTTTGCCTGCTTGAAAATATCAAGGTAATTAATATACTGACTGGAAACTTTCACAGTTGCTTCTTTGTCATCTTTCTTAACAAGAGAAACTTTATATTCTAAAGAAGCAAGCTTGTTGCTGATTGCTTTAAAGATATCTTCTGCCTGTGATTTTGTGATCGCAACTCCTGCATTTTTAAAGCTTTTTTGAATTGTGGATACCATAGATGACTGATAAGTTTTTAAAGTCTCTTTTGATTCTTTAGAATCAATTCCTAAATCAGTCATAGCAGAAGTGTCCTGCCTGATGAGCAGATCATAAAAAGCCTCCATTGTATTCGTTGGTTTTGCATTCGCTGTGCTTTGTCCGCATCCGGCAAGTGATAATAGTAACATAATACCAAGCATACCGGACAGGATTTGTTTGAAAATCCTACGTTTCATACTCTTTATCCTTTCTGTTTATTTATATACTAAATATTATAGGGATTTTGCTGTATAAAGTCAATCATTGTCGAAAGTTGTTTCTGCATATAGAAGATTTGCGTTTGCGTAACAAAAAGTTGTGTGTTAAACTAGATAACCGAAAGATTAAAAGGAGTGTTTTGTATTTATGGCAGGTAAAACATATGATGCTAACAGTATTTCAGTTTTAGAAGGACTGGAAGCTGTAAGAAAACGTCCCGGAATGTATATTGGAAGTGTATCTACGAAGGGACTGAATCATTTAATATATGAAATTGTAGATAATTCGGTAGATGAATTCCTTGCAGGATATTGTGATGAGATCACAGTATCATTAAATAATGATGGAACTGCAATGATCACGGACAATGGTCGAGGAATTCCTGTTGGAATTAATGAAAGAACAGGAAAGACGGCAGTTGAGATGGTATTTACGATGCTTCATGCCGGAGGAAAGTTTGGAGATGGAGGATATAAGATTTCAGGAGGACTTCATGGTGTAGGTGCTTCTGTAGTAAATGCATTGTCCACATGGCTTACAGTTACAGTAAAACAGGGAGGAAAGATCTATCAGCAAAAATATGAAAGAGGAAAGATCATAACACCTCTTGAAGTGATCGGAACATGCAGAAAGTCCGACACAGGAACAAAAGTACAGTTTCTGCCGGACCCGGAAATCTTTGATAAGACATATTTTAAAGCCGCAATGGTAAGAAACCGTCTGCATGAGACAGCATATCTGAATCCAAAACTTACGATTCATTATGTCAATCAAAGAGAAGGGGAAGAAACAACGGTTGATTATCATGAGCCAGAAGGAATCTGTGCTTATGTAAAGAAATTAAATGAAGGAAAACAGATGCTTCATGAGCCGGTTTATTTTAAACGTACAGTTGATGGAATTGAGGCAGAAGTAGCTTTTCAGTATACAGAAGATTTTGGAGAGAATATTCTGGGGTTTTGTAATAATATCTATACGATCGAAGGTGGAACACATATTACAGGGTTCAAAACAAAGTTTACGACGATCATGAACCAGTATGCACGAGAAATCGGAGTCTTAAAAGAAAAAGATTCCAACTTTACAGGAACAGATGTAAGAAATGGAATGACAGCAATTGTTTCTGTAAAGCATCCAGAACCTAGATTTGAAGGACAGACAAAGACAAAACTTGATAATCCAGATGCCGCCAAAGCAGTAGGTGAGATTGCTGGGGAGGAACTGGTTTTATATTTTGATAAGAATTTAGATACATTAAAAAAAGTACTGGCATGTGCTGAGAAATCTGCAAAGATCCGAAAAGCAGAAGAAAAGGCAAAGACAAATATGCTGGTAAAACAAAAATTATCCATTGACAGCAATGGAAAACTGGCAAACTGTGAGAGCAGAAAAGCTGAAGAATGCGAAATCTTTATCGTCGAGGGAGATTCTGCGGGAGGTTCTGCAAAAACAGCGAGAAACAGAAAGACACAGGCGATTCTTCCAATCCGTGGAAAGATTTTGAATGTAGAAAAGGCAACGATGGATAAGGTGCTTGCAAATGCAGAAATCAAGACAATGATCAATTCTTTTGGATGTGGATTCTCAGAAGGATATGGGAATGATTTTGATATTACAAAGCTGCGATATCACAAGATCATTATTATGACAGATGCCGATGTGGATGGTGCTCATATCGCAACACTGCTCCTGACATTTTTCTATCGTTTTATGCCGGAGCTTATTACGCATGGACATGTATATCTTGCAACTCCGCCATTATACAAGGCAATGCCGAAAAAAGGAGAGGAAACCTATCTGTTTGATGACGTGGCACTTGCTAAATATCGTGCAAGCCACAAAGGAAGTTTTACATTACAAAGATATAAAGGTTTAGGTGAGATGGATGCACAACAGTTATGGGAGACAACACTGAATCCAGAAAGCCGTACTTTAAAACAGATTGAGATCGAGGATGCAAGAATGGCATCAGACGTAACTTCTATGCTTATGGGAAGTGAAGTACCGCCTCGAAGACAGTTTATTTACGAAAATGCAAATGATGCAATGCTTGATATATAGAAAGAAAGGAAAACATAAATAATGTCAGAACATATTATTAAAGCGGAGTTTTCTGAGGTTATGCAAAAATCTTACATTGATTATGCCATGAGCGTTATCTGTGCCAGAGCATTACCAGATGCAAGAGACGGATTAAAGCCGGTACAAAGACGTGTGCTTTATTCCATGGATGAGTTAGGACTTCGCTATGACAGACCACATAGAAAATCAGCCAGAATTGTCGGAGATACGATGGGTAAATATCATCCGCATGGAGACAGTTCAATCTACGAGTCATTAGTTGTCATGTCTCAGGATTTCAAAAAAGGAATACCATTAGTTGATGGGCATGGAAACTTTGGCTCAATTGAAGGTGATGGGGCAGCAGCGATGCGATATACAGAAGCAAGACTTCAAAAGATCACACAGGAAGCATATCTTGCAGATCTTGACAAGAATGTTGTTGATTTTGTATCAAACTTCGATGAAACAGAGAAAGAACCAGAAGTGCTGCCTGTAAAAGTTCCCAATCTTTTGGTAAATGGTGCAGACGGAATCGCGGTTGGAATGACGACAAGTATCCCGTCGCATAATCTGGGCGAAGTTGTCGATGCAGTGAAAGCCTATATGCGCAAGGAAAGCATTACAAATGAAGAACTGATGGAATATATTGAAGGACCGGATTTCCCAACAGGTGGTATTGTGATCAATAAAAAAGATCTGCTTAATATTTATTCATCAGGAAGCGGAAAAATAAAATTAAGAGGAAAAGTCACTTTAGAACCTGCGAAAAAACGAGGAGAAAAAGATAAACTTGTAATTTCAGAGATTCCATATACAATGATCGGAAATAACATATCAAAATTTTTATCTGATATTGTGGCACTGATCGAGAATAAAGTAACAACAGATATTTTGGATATTTCAAATGAATCATCAAAAGATGGAATCAGAATTGTTCTGGAACTGCGAAAAGGAGCAGATGTGGAACGCTTGAAAAATCTGTTATACAAGAAGACAAAACTAGAAGATACATTTGGCGTTAATATGCTTGCGATCGTCAATGGACGTCCGGAAACCCTGGATTTAAAAGGAATCATTGAAAATCATACACAGTTCCACTATGAAGTTACAAGAAGAAAATATAAAACATTATTAAATAAGTTATATGAACAGCGGGAGATCAAAGAAGGATTAATAAAGGCATGTGATATGATCGACTTAATCATTGAGATCATCCGAGGCAGTAAAAGCCAGAAGGAAGTAAAGGCGTGTCTTACAAAAGGTGATGTTGGAAATATCAGATTCCAGTCATCAGATTCTATGATCGAAGCGACAAAACTTTCTTTTACAGATAAACAGGCGAGTGCGATCCTTGATCTGAAATTATACCGCCTGATCGGTTTAGAAATTCTGATGCTTAAGGAAGAATATGAAGAGATTCTTGCAAAGATTGCAGAATATGAAGACATTTTAGATAATGAAAAATCATTAAAAAATGTAATCCGAAAAGAGTTGGATGCAATCAAAAAAGAATTTGGAACACCAAGAAAAACTGTAATTGAAGATGCAAAAGAGGCGGTTTATGTTGCAGCACCGATCAAAGAAGAAACTGTTTATTTTGTAATGGACCGTTTTGGATATTCTAAGACAATGGATAAAGCAACATACCAGAGAAATAAAGAAAATATCTTAAAGGAATACAAATTTATCGTGCCATGTATGAACACAGACAAAATTTGTGTGTTTACGAATCTGGGATTGATGCACCAGATTAAGGTTCTTGATATTCCGGCAGGAAAATTCCGTGATAAAGGGGTGCCAATTGATAATCTCTGTAATTATGACAGTGCAAAAGAATATATTATACAGGTTCTTGATGCACAGACTATGATTCATAATACTTTGTTATTTGCAACGGCAAAGAGCATGTTAAAAGTGATGGATGGAGAATTGTTAAATGCTTCAAAGAGAACTGTCCAGGCAACGAAATTATCAGAAGATGAACTGATCGCTGTGATTGCAGCTAACTGGAGTGAAGAATCAGAAGATAAAGTTGTTTTGCAGACAAAAGATGGTGTATTCTTAAAATTCCCATATGCAGAGATTCCAAAAAAGAAGAAAAGTGCACTTGGAGTACGTGGAATGAAATTGTCAAAAGACGATCTTGTCACAAATGTTTATGTTATGGATGCACAAAACATAAGTTCCATTATGTATAAAGAGAAAGAACTCGAATTTAACAGATTAAAACTATCAAAACGAGATACAAAAGGAACGAAAGTCCGCAGATAAAACAGAAAGGAAATGCTATGAAAGTTGATCTGATCATACCAACTTACAAACCTGGAGAAAAATTTAAAAAATCATTAAAACGACTTGCATTGCAGACGAGAAAACCAGACAGGATTATTTTGATCAATACAGAAGCACAGTATTTTGATGAAGAGATGATACGTCCATATGACAATGTGGAAGTACATCATATCAAAAAAGAAGAATTTGATCATGGGGCAACAAGAGATTATGGAGCTTCACTTGCAGAGGATGCAGATATTTTAATGTTTATGACAGACGATGCAATCCCAAAAGACAAATATCTTGTAGAAAATCTGCTTAAGGCGTTTGATAATGAAAATGTTTCAGCGGCATATGGAAGACAGATGGCTGATCCGAAGAAGAATTATATTGAATATTATACACGAATCTTTAATTATCCAGAAGAAAGCAGGATTAAAACCAAGGAAGATCTTGACACACTTGGGATCAAAACGTTTTTCTGCTCGAATGTATGCAGCGCTTATAGAAAGACAGATTATGATGCAATGGGTGGATTTGAGCATAAGACGATCTTTAACGAAGATATGATCATGGCATCTAAGTTAATTGAAGATGGAAAGGCAGTTGCTTATCAGGCAGATGCAAGAGTCTGGCACTGGCATGATTACAAAGCAATGCAGCAGCTTCACCGCAATTTTGATCTTGCAGTATCACAGGTAGATCATGGTGGATTGTTCCTGAAAGTAAAATCTGAATCAGAGGGAGTGAAAATGGTGATCTCGACAATAAAACATCTGATGGTGAAAGGAAAGATTTATCTCATCCCCAAATATGTGATTGATTCAGGTTTTAAATTAATTGGATATAAACTTGGAAGAAATTATACAAAACTTCCAAAATGGATGATCTTAAAGCTGACAATGAATAAAACATACTGGAATCTTAACGAAAACTTAATAAAATGACCTACAGTTTTTAATGATTCTGTGATATAATGAGTAACCGAAAGCAGTCAATTGCGAGGAGGACACGAATGAAGATTAAGAAGTTTAAGATTATCCTAAGCATCTTTCTGGTAATCGGAATTGCCGTTGGAGGAGTGCTTGGATATTATGATGCACGATTAGAGGCATCAGTAAATCAGGGGAAATCATTAAGCACAGTTGACGTTGGAGATAATCTTACGTTTAACAAAGATGTTGTGAATATTTTGCTTGTAGGATCTGACCATGGTGCGATCAAAGGGGATCATGGGCGTTCAGACAGTATTATGATCGCTACAGTGAATTTTAAGAGTAAAGAATTAAAACTGACATCATTAATGAGAGACATGTATGTTGAGATTCCGGGACATGGACATAATAAGCTGAACGCAGCATATGCATTTGGCGGAGTTGAGCTGTTATATAAGACGATTGCAAAGAACTTTGGAATTAAGATTGATAATTACTGTGTTGTTGACTTCTCAACATTTGAGAAAGTTATCAATAAAGTCGGCGGAGTAGAAATTTCATTAGAAGAAAAAGAAGCCAAATATCTGAATACAACAAACTACATTTCCAAGAAGAAATACCGCAATGTTAAAGTTGGAAAACAGACATTGAATGGAAATCAGGCATTAGGTTATGCCAGAGTCCGTTATGTTGTATCTAAGAAATACGGAGATGGAGACTTTGGAAGAACTGGACGTCAGAGAGCAGTACTTCAGGCTGCATTGAATAAAGTATTACAGCAGAATCCGGCAACGATTGCAAATATTGCATTAGATGCTTTGAAAGATGTATCTACCGATATGAATGCAAGTTATTTGAAAGCACTTGTATTAAAAGTCATAAAGATGGGAACAACCGAGATTGATCAGATGAGAGTTCCGTTAGAAGGTACTTATAAGATGGGACGTGCACAAAGTAATATGTTTGTATTCTTCATAAACTTTGAGGCAAATAAAGCAGCACTTAATTACTTCCTGTTTGATAAAGGAACTGAAAAAGACTGGGTTAAAGAATATGGTGGAACTTCAAGTGTAGAAACATTTGGATATGGAAGTGCATCTTCAGATTCAACATCTTCAGGATCAACGTCCAGTACATCTAGTACAAGCAGTTATCGTTCAAACTATAATGTTGATACGAGTGATTACACAACAAGCAGTACAAGAAGATCAACTTATACAACAGAGAGTACAAGTACGCATCACAGAAGTACAGAAAGTACAACCTCAGAGCCTTCAACATCAAGGGTGACAACAGCAGAACATCATAGCACAACAGCAGCAGCGACAGAGTCAAAACCGTCAGGTGAAGAAGAATAAATTAAAACAGGTCAAAATGAAAATGTGTCAAGAAAGAATCGCTGTCAGATCATATTCTTTCTTGACACATATTTGTATAATTGGTAGAATAAAAAAAGTTACCAATACCCTGTAATATACCGTTACGGTGATGGAATAAGAAAAAGAAAGGAAATAGAAGATATGCGACAGATTGTTCTTTCTATTTTAGTAGAGAATACTCCCGGAGTATTAAGCCGAATTTCAGGTTTATTTACAAGAAGAGGGTATAATATAGACAGTATCACAGCATGTACGACACAGGATCAGAAATTTTCAAGAATTACGATTGCAGTCAGCGGTGATGATATGATTTTAAAACAGATCAAGAATCAGCTTTCCAAACTGGAAGATGTCGTGAAGATTTTTGAACTGGAGAATAGTAAGTCTGTTTGCAGAGAATTAATTCTTGTGAAGATTCGTGCAAATAAGGCAGAGAAACAGGAAGTTATCACGATCTCAGATATTTTCAGAGCGAAAGTTGTGGATGTATCCAAAGATAATCTGATGATCGAGTTAACTGGGAATGTGAATAAGATTGAAGCATTTATCAATCTGATCAGTGATTTTGAAGTGATTGAACTTGTGAGAACAGGAATCACTGGTTTATCAAGAGGGGAAGACGGTTCCCGAGTATTTTAATTGCGAGTAATGGGTTGTGGCCCTTACTATATAAGCCAAAAAAATGGAGGAATGAAAAATGGCAAAGATTTATTATCAAGAAGACTGTAACTTATCACTTTTAGATGGAAAAACCATCGCTATTATCGGTTACGGAAGTCAGGGACATGCACATGCCCTTAACTTAAAAGAGTCTGGATGCAATGTCATCATCGGTCTTTATGAAGGAAGCAGATCTTGGAAGAGAGCAGAAGAACAGGGATTTGAAGTGTTCACATCTGCAGAAGCTGCTAAGAAAGCTGATATCATCATGATTCTGATCAACGATGAAAAACAGGCTAAATTATACAAAGAAAGCATCGAACCAAACTTAGAGCCAGGAAACATGTTAATGTTCGCTCATGGTTTCAATATCCATTTCGGATGTATCACACCTCCAAAAGATGTAGATGTAACTATGATCGCTCCTAAAGCTCCAGGACATACAGTAAGAAGCGAATACCAGGCAGGAAAAGGAACTCCTTGCTTAGTAGCTGTTGAACAGGATGCTACAGGTAAAGCATTAGACTTAGCACTTGCTTATTCTTTAGGAATTGGTGGAGCAAGAGCTGGTGTTCTTGAAACAACATTCAGAACAGAAACAGAGACAGACCTTTTTGGAGAACAGGCAGTACTTTGCGGTGGTGTTTGTGCATTAATGCAGGCTGGTTTCGAAACATTAGTAGAAGCTGGATATGATCCAAGAAACGCTTACTTCGAGTGTATCCATGAAATGAAACTGATCGTAGACTTAATCTACCAGTCTGGATTCGAAGGAATGAGATATTCTATCTCTAACACAGCTGAATATGGTGATTACATCACAGGACCTAAGATCATCACAGAAGATACTAAGAAAGCTATGAAACAGGTTCTTTCTGATATTCAGGACGGAACATTCGCTAAAGACTTCTTATTAGACATGTCTGATGCAGGATCTCAGGTTCACTTCAAAGCTATGAGAAAATTAGCTGCTGAACATCAGTCTGAAGTAGTCGGAAAAGAAATCCGTAGCTTATACAGCTGGAGCAACGAAGATAAATTAATCAATAACTAGGATTTATTTACCTTACATAAGAATACAAGGGATCAGAGATTTTAAATTTCTGATCCTTTTCTTTTATAAAATTATATAACACAGTTATGTGTTGGAAAGGAAGAAGATCGATGAAATTTGTGATTCAGAGAGTGAAAGAAGCATCTGTAAAAGTAGATGGTGAATATACTGGAAAGATAAAAAATGGGTATCTGGTTTTGATCGGAGTAGGACACGAAGATACAAAAGAAGAAGCAGATAAATACATTAGAAAAATGATCAATTTGCGCATTTTCGAAGACGAGAACGGGAAAACAAATCTTTCTCTGAAAGATGTAGGAGGAGAGCTGTTACTGGTATCTCAGTTTACACTTTATGCAAGCTGTAAAAAAGGAAATCGTCCTAGTTTTACACAAGCTGGAGATCCCCAAAAAGCTGAGGAGTTATATGAATATATCATTGGTGAATGTAAAAAAGAAATAGATATCGTGCAGACAGGAGTATTTGGTGCACATATGGAGGTTTCTTTGATAAATGATGGTCCATTTACGGTTGTCCTTGAAGATTTGTAGTGGTAAAATAAATATAACAAATGATTATACTTTTTAAGAAAGGATGATGACGTTATGGATTTAACAAATGGAATTAAAAAGGCATTTTTAGCAAGTGTAGGTGCAGCGGCTACAACGGCTGAAGTCACAAAAGACATCGTTGAGAAAATGATCGAAAAAGGTGAACAGACCGTGGAGCAGGGAAAAGTTCTGAATCAGGAACTTAAGCATAATGCAAAAAAGAAAGTGAAAGAACATGTTTCTGTAAAAGTCACAAAAAAATACGATAATGCGTTTGAGTGCGTTGATGAAATGTCAGCAGAAGATCTTGAACTGTTAAAAGAACGAATTGCAAAGGCAGAAGCACTTCAGAAAGAAAAACAGGAAGCGGAAAGTGAAGAATCTGAAGAGATAGAAGAAACAGAAGAACCTGAGACAACAGATTTGGAGGAAGAATCGATTGATTCAGCAGAAGAAGCAGAATGATTAAAAAGAGGTTTTTATGAAACAGGAAACAGGAAGACTGAAAGAGATTCTTCATGTATTAAAAGAACACAAGGTAACACAAGGGATTGATCCAGTTAAATTATGTGGGATTTTAGAAGATCTTGGGCCGACGTATGTAAAGCTTGGGCAGATTATGTCAATGCGTTCAGATATACTGCCAGAGCGTTACTGTAAAGAACTTGCAAGACTTCGAACCGATGTGAAACCAATGGACTTTGATACTGTATGGGGGATTCTTAAGAAAGAACTTCATAAAGAACCAAATGAGATTTTTCAGGAGATCAACAAAGAACCGATCGGATGCGCATCAATCGCACAGGTTCATGAGGCTGTGCTGAAAGACAAAAAGAAAGTTGTATTAAAGATTCAGAGGCCGAATATCAAGCAGATGATGGAAGAAGATCTTGCATTGCTTAAGAAGGCCTCTGGATTTTTAAATTTTGCAACAGGAACGGGAGAGCTCATTGATTTTAGAAAGGTGATCGATGAACTTTGGGAGACTTCCAAGGAAGAGATGGACTTTATTAAGGAAGCACAGCATCTGGAACGATTTTATAAGAATCAGGAAGATGTCAGATATGTAACCTGCCCGAAAGTATATAAAGAATATTCGAATCGTCATCTTCTTGTTATGAGTTATATAGATGGGATACAGATCGATCATATCAAAGAATTGGACGAAGAAGGATATGACCGTTATGAAATCGGACAGAAAACAGCGCAGAACTATTGTAAGCAGATTCTTTCAGATGGATTTTTTCATGCGGATCCTCATCCGGGAAATTTATGGATCAGTGAAGGGCAGATTGTCTGGCTTGATCTTGGAATGGCAGGAAATTTATCAGAACATTATCGTGCGATCATGAAACGTGCGATCACAGCAATCTTAAAGAATGATATCTATGAGCTTAAGAATGCATTTTTATCATTTGGGAAAGCAACGCAGAAGATAGATCATGCTAGTTTATATACAGATCTTGATGATATGGTTGGCAAGTACATGAATATGGATTTTGGAACCATGGATCTTGGCGAGCTGATGGAAGATGCACTGGACTTGCTGAAGAAACATCAGATAGCAATTGATTCAGATATTACGCTGTTAGCAAGAAGTATGGTGACGATGGAAGGAACCTTAAAACTTTGTTCGCCACAGGTGAATATGATCAAGATCCTGACATCTTATATGTCGGCCAATATGATAAACGAGATTGATCTTAAGAGAGAAGTAAAACACGCATTAAGAGATATCTATGGCTCATCCAAGAAATCCTTGGAGATTCCGGCACAGATATCAGATCTTTTGAATATTACGAAGAATGGACAAGTAAGGATTAATCTTGAATCATCACAGATGGATGAAGTAAGACGTGATATGAAAAAAGGAATCGATCACTTGATTCTTACATTGATCGTTATGGCATTGTGGTTTAGCTCTGCATTATTATGTTTAAGTGACATTTCCCCAAGTATTGATGGAATGCCGTATATTAGTGTGGCTGGTTTTATTATGGGGCTGGTTATTGTTATTTATTTGCTGCTTAAAATGATCATACAAAAAGGAAGACATAGGAAATGACAACACAGATAGGAAACATAAAGATCGAGATCCAGCGTAGAAAAATTAAAAATATGAATATTTATATTAAACCTCCGAAGGGAGATGTTCTTGTCACTGTACCGATGAGAATCTCTGATGAAGAGGTTTTTCGATTTCTTAAGAAGAAAGAACGCTGGATTTTGAAAAATCATGAAAAAATGAAGAATCAAAAAACATTTCAACAAAAGGAAATCTCGATAGAGCAGCGAAAGTGGCTGGAGAATAAGATCATAGAATATGCAATGAAATGGGAACCTGTAATGGGAGTTCATTGTACTGGCTTTACGATCAGGGATATGAAAACCAGATGGGGAAGCTGCAGCATCCACAGCAAAAAGATCCGAATGAATCTTCAGCTGGCAGTAAAACCAGAAGAATGTATAGAGTATGTGTTGGTACATGAATTATGTCATTTGCTGGAGCCAAGTCATAATGAGAGATTTTATCATTTTATGGATTTATACCTTCCTGACTGGGAAAATCGGAAGAAAAAGCTCAATATTTGACTGTGAAGAAAGTGTTAAAAACGAAATTTTGTCTTACATTTTTTGAAATTTTGCGTTATGATAAAACGTAAAGCTCAAAAGAAGGAGATAAGACGATAACGAATGATGAATAAAGAGACGATAAAATCAAACGAACAGAATATATTAGTCGGAATCGACGTTGGGTCTACGACAACAAAAATAGTAGCAGTTGATGCTGATCATGATCATCAGCTGTTATTTTCTGATTATGCAAGACATCATGCAAACCAGGTTGCAAGTGTGATCAAAAGCATCAAAGAGTTTTGCAGTCATATAAAACAAAAAAAGATCAAATTATGTCTGACAGGATCTGGGGCAAAACCAGTATCTTCTATTTTAAAAGTACCATTTGTACAGGAAGTTGCTGCGAATGCGATTGCTCTGCAGGATCAGTTTCAGCAAGTAGGAACGGCTATTGAATTAGGTGGACAGGATGCGAAGATGATCTTTTTTAAAGATTCCGAAAATGGACAGCCACAGAGTGTTGCAGATATGCGAATGAATGGAAGCTGTGCAGGTGGAACGGGAGCATTTATTGATGAGATTGCATCTGTATTGAAAGTTCCAGTGGAACATTTTAATGAATTAGCACAAAAAGGAACACACCTTTATGATATTTCAGGAAGATGTGGTGTTTACGCAAAAACAGATATCCAGCCATTGTTAAATCAGGGTGCAGCTAAGGAAGATCTTGCATTGTCAGCATTCCATGCGATTGCAAAGCAGACGATCGGAGGACTTGCACAAGGCCTTGAAATCAAAAAACCAGTTGCATTTGAAGGTGGGCCATTAACTTTTCATCCAACATTGGTGAAAGTATTTGCTGAACGTCTGGAACTTAAGGAAGAGGAAATTCTTTGTCCAGAGCATTCAGAATTAATGATCGCATATGGAGCAGCATTGTCTTTAGAGAAGATGTTTGCAGACAGTAAAGCAAAAGATGTTGATAAGCTGTTAGAAGCTTTAGAAAATGCACAGAAGAATAATACCCATATATCAGGGGAAGCCGCAGCCCCATTTTTTGAGACAAAAGAAGAGGAAGAAGCGTTTAAGAAAGCACATCAAAAGAAAAAGGTAATATGGAAGCAGCCTCAAAAAGGGGAAACAGTAAGATGTTTCCTTGGAATTGATGCCGGAAGTACAACGACCAAATTTGTACTGCTTGATGAACAAGAGGAAATTCTTGATTCTTTTTATGCACCAAATGAAGGAGATCCACTGAAAGTTGCCAAAGATGCATTAATTCAATTAAGAAAACGATATGAAGATGCAGGAGCGAAACTTGAGATTCTCTCTGCAGGAACAACAGGATATGGGGAAATGCTTTTTTCCAAAGCGTTTAAGATTCCATGTCATACAGTAGAAACCGTTGCCCATGCAAGAGCTTCTGAGAAATATGTAAAAGATGCATCTTTTATTCTGGATATTGGTGGACAGGATATGAAGGCAATCTGGCTGGAAGATGGAGTTATTACAAATATCCTGCTAAATGAAGCATGTTCTTCCGGATGCGGATCCTTCCTTGAAAACTTTGCTTCATCTTTACATATTCAAACAAAAGAAATTGCAGATAAAGCTTTTGCATCAAAAAATCCAGCTGTTTTGGGAAGTCGTTGTACGGTATTTATGAACAGCAGCATCATTACGGAACAGAGAAATGGAAAGAATCCAGAAGATATCATGGCTGGATTATGCCGTTCTATCATTCAAAATGTATTTACAAAGGTAATCCGTGTATCAAATCTTGATTCCTTAGGAAAGAAGATCGTTGTTCAGGGTGGAACTTTTGAAAATGATGCAGTCTTACGTGCAATTGAAGAATATGTAGGACGTGAAGTGGTAAGAGCACCATATCCTGGAATCATGGGAGCTATTGGTGTAGGATTAATTGCCAAAGAACAGTATGAAAAGAATCCGGAAAGTGTGAAAGCATGGGATCTTGCAGATCTTGATACATTTTCATATACACAGGAGGCAAATGCGCCTTGTCCGTTTTGTACCAACCATTGTCAGAGAACGATCGTACAGTTTTCAAATGGAAATTCATGGGTAACAAACAATCGTTGTGAAAAAGGTGAGATCATTGGTGATCCAAAGAATACGGAAGTGTCCAAGAAATTAAGAGAAACAATCAAGAAGAATAAAAGCGTTCCAGATTTATTTGGGGAACGTAAACAGCTATTGTTTAAAGAATACCCATATCCGGCACCAAAGAAGGAAAGAAATATTACGATTGGAATTCCAAGAGTACTTTCTTACTGGGATACAATGCCGTTTTGGACAACGTTTTTCAAAACGTTAGGATACAATGTACAGTTGTCAGATGAGAGTACAAGAGAAATTTATGAAAGTGGTTTATCAGCAGTAACCTCGGATACAGTATGTTTCCCAGCAAAATTAGTTCATGGACATCTTAGGAATCTGGTGAAGAAATATCATGTAGACAGAATCTTTATGCCGTCAATCACAACAGTACCACCAGAGAATACAGAAAAAACGAGTGAATCTATGTGTGCTGTTGTGAAAGGATATCCAATCGTTATCAGAAATTCTGATAACCCACAGGATAAATGGAATGTGCCATTTGATGCACCATTATTCCACTGGCATACGAAGAAAGACAGACAGCGCCAGCTGCTTGCGTATATGCAGGATGAATATCATATTCCAAAAGAAGAAGTGCTTGAAGCGATGAAAGCAGGAGATCTTGCACAGAAATCTTTTGATGAACAGCTAAAGAAACGTGGACAGGAAATCTTAGATGATGTAGAAGAAAAAGACAGCTTTGCAGTTGTTTTGGCTTCACGTCCATATCAGAATGATACATTGGTAAATCATGATCTTTCTAAAATGTTTACAAAAGCAGGAATTGCAGTATTAACAGCAGATTCACTGCCAGAAGTGAACAAAACACAGTTGTCTAAGAGCCGCATTGACATAGTAAATAACTATCATGCAAGAATGCTGTCATCTGCGATCCTTGCAGCACAGAGTGAACATCTTGAGTATGTACAGCTTGTAAGTTTTGGATGTGGACATGACGCTTATTTATCTGATGAGATCACAAGAATGATGAAAGAGATCTCTGGTAAGACACCTCTGATTCTGAAAGTTGATGAAAGTGATAACCAGGGACCACTTGGAATTCGTGTCCGTTCATTCCTGGAAACTGTCAAAATGGGAAGAGAGAAACAAAAGAAACTTAATGTACATGAATTACAGGAACCATATGCGGTCAAATTTAAAAAACAGGATAAAAAAGAAAAGATTGCATTAGTACCAAATACATCCCATGCATTCTGCCGGATCATGACGGCTGCATTAAAGGGACAGGGAATCAGAGCAGTGTCATTAGATATTGGGCGGGAAGATGCAATCCGTCTTGGAAAACGATATGTACATAATGATATTTGCTTCCCGGCACAGATTGTAATCGGGGAAGCATTGGCAGCACTGGAAAGTGGAAAATATGACGGAAAAGATGTCGCTGTTGTTATGGCAAAATATGTGGGTGACTGCCGTCTGACACATTACGGAGCACTACTTCGAAAAGCATTGGATGATGCAGGATATGAAAATGTTCCGATCCTTACAAATGACGATGTGGATTCCCATAACATGCATCCGGGATTTAAGTTAAATCTTGCATCCTCTGTAAAAATCGCATTTGCACTGCCAATGATCGATGTGCTGGAGGAATTACTGCGAAAGATCCGTCCTTATGAGACAGTCAAAGGAAGTGCAGATAAGGCATTTGATAAAGCGTTAGACTGTGTGATCGAGGGACTTGAGAAATCTGGTGTCCGCGGAGCAAGAAAAGGATTTAAAGAAGCAATCAATATTATGAAGAATATATCCTATGACAGATCAAACCTGAAACCGCAGATTCTGATCGTAGGAGAATATCTTCTGAATTTCCATCCGGGTGCCAATCATGATATTGAAAGATATCTGGAAGATAATGGATTTGAGATTATTGAAGCAAGAATGACGGATGTTATCAGAAAAACATATTTTTATCAGGATGCGCAGATAAAAGAATATCACTTAAATAAACCGATCGATCAGAAAATATGGTTTAGGACAGCGGATACTTTCTTTGATCTGGCACACAGCCTGACGGATTCGATCGCAAAGGATCATCCACTGTATAAGCCGGCAATTCGCATGGATGAGCTGGTAAAAGCAAGTGATCCGGTAATTCATCATACATTTGATGCGGGAGAAGGTGTTTTGATTCCAGGGGAGATCATTCATCATGCAGAACACGGATGCAGATATTTCTTGATTTTACAGCCGTTTGGATGCCTTCCAAACCACGTTGTCGGAAGAGGAATTTCAAAAAAATTAAAAGAAATGTATCCAAATGCACAGATTCTTCCACTGGATTATGATCCAGACGTAAGTTTTGCGAATATTGAAAACAGGCTTCAGATGCTAGTTATGAATGCGAAACAGGAAATTCTTGAAGAAAATGAAGAACGTGATCATAGAAGAAGCCATCATTATACACAGACAGAAGATAAAAATTATCGAGGAAAGAGTTATAATGTTGGAAAAACTTCTGGTGTATAAAGACAGAAATTGATTTGTTGAATTATGTAAAATATGATATAATCATGGGGATTATAAAACTAGGAGATATATTTGATAAGGAGGAGAAAGGTCATGAATATTCAGGAATTTTATGATAGTATTGATGAAAACTATGAAAATGTAAGCAATCGCATGATGGGGAATCAGAAGCTGGTTGAGAAATTTGTACGCAAATTTTTGGATGATCCAACTTATGATCAGATCAAAGAGGCTGTGGCAAAGATGGATTATGATGAGATTTTAAGAACAACTCATACGATGAAGGGAATCGCAAGTAATCTTGAATTTACATATTTACAGCAAAAAAGTGCAAAAGCAGTTGATATGATTCGTGCTGGACAACAAGAAGAAGTGCTGCCAGTCATTGATGAAATTGAGAAAGAATATCAAAAAGTGGTAGATGGTATCCAAAAATTGGATTAAATTGGATAATGTAGAAAAAATTATTAGAAATTTCAAAAACCTTGTGTTAAAATAGGAATATAGGAAATTGTTTAGATATCATGAAAACTTGCCAAATAGATAGAAAGGATGAGATGAATGTTTGAACAAGGCGAGTATATTGTTTATGGAAGCACAGGTGTTTGTAAAGTTGAAGAAGTGACAACCATGGATATGGATGGAGTGCCAGGAGACAAACTGTACTATATTTTAAGACCATATCACAAAGAAGACCGGGAGATATTTACTCCGGTTGATAATAAGAAGACGAAGATGCGCAAGTTATTATCTTCCAATGAGATCAAATCTTATCTCAAGGAATTTAAGGAATTAGATGATTTTGAGATCACAAAAGAGAAATTCAGAGAAGATAATTATAAACAATGTGTCAGAGGATGTGATTTTAAAGAAATCTTAAGACTTGTAAAGTCACTTTTAAAACGTAAGAGATCCAGATTTTTGAATGGAAAGAATTTTCCATCGACAGATGAACGCTATTTAAAAACCGCAGAGAATATTTTGTTCTCAGAGATTTCCTATGTGTTGAAACTTTCAAAGAATGAGGTCGAAGATATCTTTCGTACGAACATGAAAGAGACTGTGACAACTTAATATATAATATAAAAGAAATCAATAAATACAGAAGGATCTTTTTCAATCTTGAAAGAGGTCCTTTTTATAGTTGTTCTTTTCTTGATGATATGATATAATTTCACATAGTGATTTGGCAAAGAAAGAACAAAAGAGGTAGATCAATGAAAGATTTAAAAGATATGAAACGTGTGCTTTTAAAATTAAGTGGAGAAGCACTTGCCGGAGATAAGAAGACAGGATTTGACGAGGCAACTTGTGCAGATGCCGCACGTCAGGTAAAGACATTAGTAGATGAAGGACTTCAGGTAGCGATCGTTATCGGTGGCGGGAACTTCTGGAGAGGCCGTACAAGTGAGAGTATGGAACGTACGAAAGCAGACCAGATCGGGATGCTTGCAACAGTGATGAACTGTATTTATGTATCAGATGCATTCAGAACTGCTGGAATGAAGACAGAAGTATATACACCATTTGTATGCGGAGCATTTACAGAATTATTCTCAAAAGACAAAGCTGTCAAAGCTCTGGACGAAGGTAAAGTTGTATTTTTTGCAGGAGGAACAGGACATCCTTATTTCTCAACAGACACAGCAACAGCACTTCGTGCGATCGAGATTGAGGCAGACGCTATTTTATTAGCAAAATCTATTGATGGTGTATACGATAGTGATCCAGCTGTCAATGAAAATGCTGTAAAATATGACAGCATCACAATGGAAAAAGTTTTAGACCAGAAATTAGGAGTTATTGATCTGACAGCAACAATTATGTGTCTTGAAAACAAGATGCCGCTTGCAGTATTCGGATTAAACGAAGAAAACAGTATTGAGAATTTAATGAAAGGTGAATTTAACGGAACATATGTAACCGTTTGATAAATAGGAGGACGAAAGAAACATGTTAAAACAATTTGAAGACAAGATGCAGAAATCTTTAGACAGTATGGCAAACGACTTTATGACAATCCGTGCAGGACGTGCAAACCCACACGTATTAGATAAAGTAAAAGTTGATTACTATGGAGTTGCAACTCCTGTAGCACAGGTTGGTAACGTTTCTGTACCAGAAGCAAGAACAATCATGATCCAGCCATGGGAACCAAGTTTATTAAAAGAGATTGAGAAAGCAATCTTAGTATCAGATATCGGAATCACACCAACGAATGATGGTAAAGCAATCCGCTTAAACTTCCCGGATCTTACAGAAGAACGCAGAAAAGAACTTGCAAAAGACGTCAAGAAACGTGGAGAAGAAGCAAAAGTAGCTGTTAGAAATATCCGTCGTGATGCAAATGACTTTGTCAAGAAACAGAATAAAGCCGGAGAACTGAATGAAGATCAGGCAAAAGATGAAGAAGATAAAGTACAGAAGATGACAGACAAATATATCAAACAGATTGATGAAGCAGTTGAAGCAAAATCAAAAGAAATCATGACAGTTTAATCGAATCATCAACAGGGTTGAAGTCTCAGCCCTGTTTTGTTTCATATGAAAATGAATCAGATTCAGAATATTACACAGGAGGCCCGAATGGAGAATTTAAATATTCCACAGCATGTGGCGATTATCTTAGACGGAAATGGAAGATGGGCAAAGAAGCGTCATCTGCCTAGAAATATGGGACACAGACAAGGAAGTAAAGTTGTAGAGCAGATCATTGAGGATGCACATGATCTCGGAATCAAATACCTGACAGTGTATGCATTTTCAACAGAGAATTGGAAACGTCCTCAGGACGAAGTAAATGCACTGATGAAATTACTGCGTGATTATTTAAAAACATGTATTAAACGTGCCAATAAAAATAATATGAAAGTTAGAGTTATCGGTGATATTACAGGACTTTCAGAAGATTTACAGGAAAAGATCATTGAACTTGAGAAGGCATCTAAAGATAATACAGGAATTAATTTTACGATCGCGTTAAATTATGGAAGCCGTGATGAGATGGTAAGAGCTATGAAACACATGGCAGATGATCTTGAGAATGGGAATTTATCAAAAGATGCGATCACGGAGGAAGTATTTAATGGATATCTGGACACAAAAGAGCTTCCAGATCCAGATCTGATGATCCGTACGAGTGGAGAAGAAAGATTGTCAAACTTTATGTTATGGCAGCTGGCGTATACAGAATTTTATTTTACAGATGTTCTGTGGCCAGATTTTAATAAAAAAGAATTAATGAAAGCGATCGAATATTATAATGGACGAGATCGCAGATTTGGAGGAATATAAGTTTATGTTTAAGCAGAGACTGATCAGTGGAATTATTTTAGTGCTGATTGCAGCGTTTGGTTTATATATGGGTGGTGTTGTGACATTTGCAATGACATTGGTTGTTGCATTGATCGGATACAGCGAGATTTTAAAGATTTATCATATTGAGAAATCTTCTTTAGCTGTGATCGGTTACACTGGTACGATACTTTATTATGTTGCATTGTTTTTTGATCTGGAACAATGGACAACAGCCATTATTATTTTATTTTTAATCTTTTTACTTGGATGTTATGTTGTACGTTTTCCAAAATATAAAGTAGATCAGATGATGGCAGCTTTCTTTGGATTTGTATATGTTGGTGTTATGATGTCCTTTATTTATCAGATCCGCGAATTACAAAATGGAGGAGAGTTTGTTGTATTATTATTCCTCGCTGCATGGGGAAATGATACTTTGGCATATTGTACAGGAATGCTGATCGGAAAACATAAGATGTCTCCAATTTTAAGTCCGAAGAAGAGTATTGAAGGACTTATTGGAGGAATTGTTGGTGCAGCAATTCTTGGAGCATTATACGGAATGTATTTAAACACATATATCAGATTTAGTTTTAATCCGGTTACGATGTTCCCTATTATCTGTGGACTTGGCGGAGCAGTTTCCGTGATCGGAGATCTGGCTGCATCTGCGATCAAGAGAGATTCTGGAATCAAAGATTATGGTACACTGATTCCTGGACATGGAGGAATTCTTGATCGTTTTGACAGTATTATTTTTATTGCACCAGTTATTTATTATCTGACAGTTATGATTTCAGGAGGAGCGATCTAGAGTGAAATATATTTCAGTGATAGGATCAACAGGTTCGATCGGAAGCCAGACTTTGGATATTGTACGCAGTAACAAAGATCTCAAAGTTACTGCATTGGCTGCCGCAACAAGTATTGATCTTTTAGAAAAACAGGCAAGAGAATTTAAACCATCTGTGGTAGCAGTATATAATGAACAGAAAGCAGAAGAATTAAAACTTCGCCTTGCAGATATGGATATCAAGGTCTGTGCAGGAATGGATGGTTTATTAGAAGCAGCAACAGAAAAACAGAGTTCAATTGTTGTAACAGCGATTGTCGGAATGATTGGAATCCGTCCAACGATCGCGGCAATGAAGGCCGGGAAAGATATTGCTCTTGCGAATAAAGAGACACTGGTTACAGCTGGACATATCATTATGCCGTTAGCAGACGAATTAGGAGTTTCTATTTTGCCAGTAGACAGTGAACATTCAGCAATCTTTCAATGTCTTCAGAGTGGACATGAAAAGGACCTTGATTCATTGATCATTACAGCATCAGGTGGTCCATTCCGCAAAAAAACAACAGAAGAATTAAAAAGCGTTACAGTGGAAGATGCATTAAAACATCCAAACTGGTCTATGGGACATAAGATTACGATTGATTCTGCAACACTGGTAAATAAAGGACTTGAAGTACTGGAAGCAAACTGGCTGTTTGGTGTAGATTTTGATGACATTCATGTTGTTGTTCAGCCAAAAAGTATTATCCACTCCATGATTCAGTACAAAGACGGAAGTGTCATTGCACAGATGGGAACACCAGATATGAAGCTGCCGGTTCAGTATGCATTATTCTATCCAGAACACCGTTATCTTGCGGGAGAACGACTGGATTTTGCAAAATTAAAAGAAATTACATTTGAAGAACCGCCAGTTGATGTTCTAAAAGGACTTCCATATGCATATAAAGCTGGTAGAATTGGTGGAAGTATGCCAACAGTATTAAATGCTGCAAATGAAAAAGCGGTCGCATTATTCTTAGACCGTAAGATTAAGTTTTTAGATATTTATGACATCATTGAGGACGCAATGGATGCCCATAAGCTGATTCCTAATCCAACACTTGAGGAAGTGTTAGAGACAGAACAATGGGTATATGAACACATAGAAAGCAGGTAAATCATTGAATATTATCGTTGCAATTTTAATTTTTGGAATTATTATCATTGTGCATGAACTGGGACATTTCCTGATCGCAAAGAAAAATGGAATTCAGGTTGATGAATTTTGTATCGGACTTGGACCAACGATCATTGGGAAACAAGTAGGTGATACGTTTTATTCCATTAAACTGCTGCCATTTGGTGGTGCATGCATGATGGGAGAAGATGAAGACCGTCCGGGTGAGAATGCATTTAATAATAAGTCTGTATGGGCAAGGATGGCAGTTATCTTTGGCGGGCCGTTTTTTAACTTTATTCTGGCATTTTTATTATCGTTGGTCGTGATCGGAATGTCAGGAGCAGATATTCCTAAGATTTCAAAGGTAGAAAAGAATTCCCCAGCATATCAGTCAGGAATCAGAGGCGGAGATACGATGACGCAAGTTGATGGAAAGAAGATTCACAATTACAGGGAATTTTCCTACTATATGTATCTGGACTATGCCGGGGGAGAGATTCCAGTTACAGTAGTTCGCGGTAACAAAGAAAAGAATATTAAGGTAACTCCAGCATATGACAAGGAAAGATCACAGTATATGATCGGTATTACCTGGGGCGGATATCAGAAAGTGAATCCTTTAAAGACGGTCGAATATAGTTTCCGTGAAGTTGGACTGCAGGTAAAAATTACTTTAAAGAGTGTGAAGATGTTAGTCTCACAGAAACTTGGGGTGAAAGATCTCTCAGGACCAGTCGGAATTGTAAAAACTGTTGGAGATCAGTATACACAGGCTGCTGCCTATGGATTTAAGACAGTTTTCTTAACGATGGCAAACTGGATCATTTTGATCAGTGCAAACCTGGGTGTTATGAATCTGCTGCCATTACCAGCCTTGGATGGTGGACGCTTATTATTTTTGATCATTGAAGCGATCACTGGAAAAGCAGTGCCGCAGAATATGGAAGCACTGGTACACACGGCAGGATTAATTTTACTGATGCTTTTGATGGTCATCGTCATGTATCAGGATATTGTAAAGATTTTCATGTAAAGGGGGATTTGCATGTATACAAGAAATCAGACAAGAGTTATTTCAATTGGAGATGTTAAGATTGGAGGCGGCAATCCCGTTGCGATCCAGTCTATGACAAATACAAAGACAGAGAATGTAGAAGAGACAGTTAAACAGATTCTTGCTCTTGAGAAGGCAGGCTGTCAGATCATCCGCTGCACAGTTCCGACGATGAAAGCAGCAGAAGCTTTCACAGAGATCAAGAAACAGATTCATATTCCGTTGGTCGCTGATATCCATTTTGACTATAAACTTGCGATTGCAGCGATGGAACATGGAGCAGACAAGATCCGTATTAATCCGGGAAATATCGGAGGAGAAGAAAATATCCGCAAAGTGGTAGAGACAGCGAAGAAATACCATGTACCGATCCGTGTTGGTGTAAACAGCGGATCATTGGAAAAACCTCTGGTTAGAAAATATAACGGAGTGACAGCACAGGGACTGGTAGAAAGTGCGTTAGATAAAGTTGCCATGCTTGAAAAATATGATTTTCATGATATGGTAGTCAGCATCAAGTCATCAGATGTCCTGATGTGTGCAGAAGCATACCGTCTGGTTGCAGACAAAATTGATTATCCGCTGCATGTAGGAATCACAGAAGCTGGAACCGTCTTTAGTGGTAATATCAAATCTGCAGTAGGACTTGGAATTATCTTAAATCAGGGAATCGGTGATACGATCCGTGTATCTTTAACAGGAGATCCAGTCAATGAAATCGCAAGTGCGAAACTGATCTTAAAGACACTGGGACTTCGTTCTGGAGGAATTGAAGTTGTGTCCTGTCCAACTTGTGGACGTACAAATATTGACCTGATTCCACTTGCTAATCAGGTAGAGACAATGGCGGCAGATTTTGAAAATCTGAATCTCAAGGTTGCAGTTATGGGCTGCGTTGTAAACGGACCGGGAGAAGCCAAAGAAGCAGATGTAGGAATCGCTGGTGGGAATGGAGAGGGACTTCTGATCAAGAAAGGTGAAGTCATCCGTAAAGTACCAGAAGATCAGCTGCTTGATACGTTAAGATATGAATTAGAACACTGGGGTGAATAAAATGGAAGTGACAACAAAACCATTTTTCAGTGTATTTCCAGATCTGAAAGTTTCTGATGATGTCAGATCCTTGTTTGAAGATGCGAATATCAAGGAGATCACGCTGAAGAAGAGAGAGAATATGCTTAAGATCTCTTTTCAGTGCGACCATCTGATCTCAAGAGTTGACACATGGAGAATGGAACGAACGATCCGGGAACAGCTGTTTTCAAAGCGTTTTGTAAAGATTCGTTTTCAGGAAAGTTATCACTTATCCGAACAATATAATCTCAAATATCTAATGGAACATTACATGAAAAGCTTCCTCTTTGAGTTAAAAGGCAAAGGGGAGGTTATTTTTAATGTTGTAAGAAAAGGAGATTACAGAATTGAAGATGATGTGATCACGTTTTATTTTGAAGATACTTTTGTGAACCGAAATAAAGCACCTGAGATCAAAGAATTTTTTGAGACGATTTTAAAAGAACGCTTTTCAATCGATGCAAAAGTCGGTTTTGATTTCTCTAAGACGATCGATCAGAGTCTTAAGATGGAAAGTGATTACCGCTTACAACAGGAGATCCATACGATCGTAGAACACGCAGATACTGTGGAGAAAGAGCAAAAAGAAGAGAAAAAAGCGAGAAAAAAAGCAGCAACAACAAAAAAAGAGCATACATTCAAGAAAAAGCCAAAATACTCAGACGATCCAACATTATTATATGGGCGAAATTGTGATGGTGAGTTAATGGAGATCAAGGATATCTACGACGAAATTGGAGAAGTCGTGATCCATGGACAGATTACATTCCTTGAGACAAGAGAGATCCGTAATGAAAAGACGATCATTATATTCCATATTACCGATTTTACAGATACGATCAGCTGTAAGATTTTTGTACGAAACGAACAGCTGCCAGATATTTTAGATGGTCTGAAAAAAGGCGGATTCTATCGCATCAAGGCAGTTGCAATGTATGACAAATTTGATCATGAGATTGCTCTTGGATCTGTGGCAGGAATTAAGGCGATTACCGATTTCAGGGAAAAACGTCAGGATACATCAATGGAAAAACGTGTGGAATTACATCTCCATACGGTTATGAGTGATAACGATAGTGTCGTTCAGATCAAAGATATTGTAAATCGAGCTTACGAATGGGGACATCCAGCCGTAGCGATCACAGATCATGGTGTTTTGCAGGGATTCCCAATTGCAAGACATGCATATGAAGACCTCAAATTGAAAGAGGACGATCCATTTAAGATCATTTATGGAGTCGAAGGATATTTTGTTGATGATCTTGGTGACTTGGTCATTGATTCAAAGGGTCAGTCGCTGATGGACAGTTATGTTGTATTTGATATCGAAACAACTGGATTTAATAGTGTCAATGACCGAATCATAGAAATTGGTGCGGTGAGAGTCGTCGGAGGAGAAATTAAGGAAACATTCAGTGAATTTGTCAATCCCGAACGGCCAATCCCATATAAGATCACACAGCTGACAACGATCACAGATGATATGGTAAAAGATGCAGGAACGGTCGAAGAGATTCTTCCACAGTTTTTAGAATTCTGTAAAGGGTCTGTTTTGGTTGCACATAATGCAGGGTTTGATACTGGATTTATCCATGAGAATGCGAAAAGATTAAATCTGCCATATGATTATACGGTCGTAGATACGCTGGGACTTGCCCGATGTCTGATGGGACATCTTGGGAAATTTACACTGGATAATATCTGTAAACATTTAAATATTATACTGGAAACACATCATAGAGCAGTTGATGATGCGACGGCAACAGGAAAGATCTTTGTAGAATTTATTTCCATGTTAAAAGAAAAAGACATTACAAATCTTGATCAGGTCAATGATTTTGCAAATGATAACGTCGATCTGATCAAAAAAGGCCGTATGTATCATGGAATTATTCTGGTGAAGAATAATACAGGACGTGTCAATTTAAACCGTCTGGTATCTGAATCACATTTAAATTATTTTAACCGTCGTCCAAGGATGCCAAAGTCACTGATCAATAAATACAGAGACGGATTGATCATTGGTTCTGCCTGTGAGGCAGGAGAATTATATCAGGCATTGCTTGATGAACGTTCGGATGAAACGATTGCGAATATTGTATCATTTTATGATTATCTGGAAATTCAGCCAGTCGGAAACAACGAATTTATGATTGAATCCGAACGTGTGGAGAATGTAAATTCGATCGAAGATATTCAGAAATTTAACCAAAAGATCGTCGATCTCGGAGAACAATTCCATAAGCCGGTTGTTGCGACATGTGATGTCCATTTCCTAAATCCAGATGATGCGATCTATCGTTCTATTTTATTAGCTGGAAAAGGATTTAAAGATGCAGACAAACAGGCACCGCTTTATTTCAGAACGACACAGGAGATGCTAGATGAGTTTGCATATCTTGGAAGTGAGAAGGCGAAAGAGGTTGTTATAACCAATACGAATAAGATCAATGATATGATTGAAAATATTTCACCGATCCATCCAGATAAATGTCCACCAGTTATTCCGGATTCCGACAAAACACTAAGAGAAATCTGTTATAACAGGGCTCATGAAATCTATGGAGAAGATCTTCCGGAACGAGTGACAAGCCGTCTGGAAAAAGAGTTAAATTCTATCATTGGAAATGGATATGCGGTAATGTATATCATTGCACAGAAACTTGTATGGGATTCCAATGACCATGGATATCTGGTAGGATCACGAGGATCTGTAGGATCTTCTTTTGCAGCAACGATGTCAGGAATCACAGAAGTAAATCCACTGCCGGCGCATTATATCTGTCCAGAATGTCATTTTGTAGATTTTGACTCTGAACAGGTACAAAAATATGCGAAGATGGGTATGTCAGGATTCGATATGCCAGATGCATACTGTCCAAAGTGTGGAGCCAAGATGACAAAAGAAGGACAGGATATTCCGTTTGAGACATTCCTCGGATTTAAAGGAAATAAAGAGCCGGATATTGACTTAAACTTCTCTGGTGAGTATCAGGGAAAAGCACATGCTTATGTAGAGGTCATCTTCGGAAAAGGAAAAGCGTTCAGAGCAGGAACAATTGGTACACTGGCAGAGAAAACAGCGTATGGTTATGTATTAAAATATCTGGAAGAGAGAGGAATTACAAAACGCCGCTGTGAGATTGAGAGACTTGCGCTTGGATGTACCGGAGTTAAGAGAACAACGGGTCAGCATCCAGGTGGAATCATTGTAGTACCGCATGATAAAGAAATCTATGATTTTACAGCGGTACAGCACCCGGCAAATGATATGAACACGCCGATCATCACAACACATTTTGAATACCATTCCATCGACCAGAACTTGTTAAAACTTGATATTCTGGGACACGACGATCCATCCATGATCCGAAGGATGGAGGATATCACAGGAATTGATGCACAGACGATTCCGATGGATGATAAAGGTGTTATGGGACTATTCCATGGAACGGAAACTTTAGGAATTACGCCGGAGGATATTGATGGAACACCGCTTGGATCACTTGGAGTACCGGAATTTGGTACAGACTTTGTAATCCAGATGCTTCAGGATACGCATCCACAGAGTTTTTCTGATCTTGTCCGTATTTCTGGTCTGTCTCATGGAACTGACGTATGGCTTGGAAATGCTCAGACATTGATTGAGAATGGGGATGCAGTCATTTCCACAGCGATCTGTTGTCGAGATGATATCATGGTATATCTGATCAATCAGGGGCTGGAACAGGAAGCATCCTTTAAGATCATGGAAGGTGTTCGAAAAGGAAAAGGTCTTACTGATGAGCAGGAACAGATGATGAGAGATCATAATGTACCTGACTGGTATATCTGGTCTTGTAAACAGATCAAATACATGTTCCCGAAAGCCCATGCGGCAGCTTATGTTATGATGGCGTGGAGGATCGCGTGGTATAAGGTGTATCATCCATTGGCATATTATGCAGCGTATTTTAGTATTCGTGCAAAGGCATTTTCGTATGAAGATATGTGTCTTGGGAAAGAACATCTGGATGAGAAGATGAGGGCAATCAAAAATACGCCAAAACATGAAGCTAAAAATGCCGATCTTGACTTGTTACGTGAGATGAAGATAGCGGATGAAATGTATGCAAGAGGATATGAATTCTGGCCAATTGATATCTATAAAGCAAAGGCAAAAGATTTCCAGGTGATTGATGGAAAGATCATGCCGGCACTTACAAGTATCGATGGTATGGGAGAAAAAGCGGCACAGCAGGTAGAAGAAGCAGCGAAAGGAGAACCATTTACTTCCTTAGAAAACTTCCGAAACCGTACAAAGGCACCGCAGGCATGTATCGAGAAAATGAAGGAGCTTGGAATCATGGGAGATCTTTCAGATACAGACCAGTTAAGTTTCAATTTTCTTTGAGAATATGTGAAAAAACTCTTGTCAAGAGATATTTTTCATGTTAAACTAAACATAGCTTAAGAAAAGATGACTTAGGAGTGGGCACATGTCCACTCCTATTTTGTGTAACAATGAAGAAATAATACTACAAAAGAAAGGGTTGATACATTGGCAAGACGAGTTGATATTGAAACAAAAACAGAAGAACTGGTATTACCGATCATTGAAGCCAACAATTTTGAACTGGTGGATGTAGAATATGTCAAAGAAGGTGCAAACTGGTATTTGAGAGTTTATGCAGATAAAGAAGGCGGAATTGCGATCGATGACTGCGTACTGATCAGCAGAAGCTTGGAAGAGAAACTGGATGCTGAAGATTTTATTGAAGATGCATACATTTTGGAAGTAAGTTCTCCGGGACTTGGAAGACCATTAAAGAAAGAAAAAGATTATGTAAGAAGTATTGGAAAATCCATTGATGTCAAGCTTTACAAAGCGATTGATAAACAGAAGGAATTTACTGGTATTTTAAAAGAGAACACAGAAGATCAGATTGTGCTTACAATCGAAGATCAGGATATTACATTTGAGAAAAAGAGCATTGCAAGTGCTCGTCTGTCGTTAGATTTTTAAGGAGGAAGAAAGAAAATGAGTGAATTAATTGCGGCATTAAATCAGTTGGAGAAGGAAAAAGGTATTGATAAAGACGTTATCATGGAAGCCATTGAAAATTCCCTGCTTGCTGCATGTAAAAGAGATTTTGGAAGTGCAGATAACGTTGTAGTTAATATGGATCGCGAAACAGGAGATATCTATGTTTATGCGGTTAAAGAAGTTGTAGACGAAGTTTACGATCCTGCACTTGAGATCAGCCTTGGAAAAGCAAAGGCAATTGATAAGAACTTAAATCTTGGAGATACTGTAAGAATTGAAATTACACCAAAAGATTTCGGACGTATCGCAGCAATGCACGCAAGAAGCGTTATTGTACAGAAGATCAAAGAAGAAGAAAGAAGAGTCGTATACGATCACTTCTACTGCAAAGAAAAAGATATCGTAACAGGTGTTGTACAGCGTTATGTTGGAGAGAATGTAAGTGTAAGCTTAGATGACAAAACAGATGCTCTGTTAATGAAATCTGAACAGATCAGAGGTGAAGTGTTCAAACCAACAGAGAGAATCAAACTTTACATCGTAGAAGTTAAAGAAACAAATCGCGGACCACGTATCCTTGTTTCAAGAACACATCCAGATCTTGTAAAACGTCTGTTTGAGAAAGAAGTTGCAGAAATCCAGGATGGAACAGTTGAGATCAAGAATATCGTGCGTGAAGCAGGATCAAGAACAAAGATGGCTGTATGGTCTAATGATAAGAACGTAGATCCAGTTGGAGCATGCGTTGGATTAAACGGTGCCAGAGTCAATGCGATCGTTAATGACTTAAAAGGTGAGAAGATCGATATCATCAACTGGAACGAGGATCCTTGTGTATTTATTGAGAATGCATTAAGCCCATCAAAAGTTGTTTCTGTAGCAGTTGATGTAGAAGAAAAGAGTGCAGAAGTTGTAGTTCCAGATTACCAGTTATCATTAGCAATCGGTAAAGAAGGACAGAATGCAAGACTTGCTGCAAGATTAACAGGATACAAGATTGATATTAAGAGTGAATCACAGGCAGCCGAAGAAGCAGCAAAAGTCAGTGAAGAACCAGAAACAGATGAATTTGAGATTGAAGAAGATCTTTTCAACGAAGAGATCAATGACGATTTCGCAGAAGATGTAGAAGATACAGAAGAAGCTGTTGAAGATTTTGATGCAGAGGATATCGAAGAATAGGAAATATCAGCAGGTGATAAAATGAATCGAAAAATTCCAACAAGAAAATGTATCGGATGCGGTGAATTAAAAGAAAAAAATCAATTAATCCGGATCGTGAGATCAAAAGAAGGAGAGATCAGTCTTGATACGACTGGAAAGAAAAATGGAAGAGGGGCATATATCTGCCCTGATCCAGAATGTTTAGAACAGGCGTTTAAGAAAAAAGGTCTGGATCGTTCTTTTAAGACGGCGGTTCCGGAATCGGTTTATGAGACATTAAAAAAGGAGATGAGAGAACTTTATGAATAAAGTGTTATCTCTTCTAGGTCTTGCATTCAGATCAGGGAATCTGGTCAGTGGAGAATTTGCCGCAAGAGAAGCTGTCAGGAAAAAGACAGCAGCTCTTGTCATTGTAGCCAGTGATGCTTCCGATAATACAAAAAAGATGTTTGAGAATCAGTGTAAACATTATCAGGTACCTTTTTATTGCTGGGGATTAAAAGAAGAGCTTGGCCATGCGATCGGTAAGGAGTTTCGAGCTTCGATCGCAGTAACCGATCAGGGATTTGCTGATGCTCTTTTAAAACAGCTTGATAAATAAGAATCACAGGAGGTATATTTATGGCAAAATTCAGAGTCTATGAAATTGCAAAGAAATATAATAAAGACAATAAAGAAATTTTAGAAATCTTGAAAGCCAATCATGTGGAAGTCAAAAACCATATGAGTACCATAGGGGATGAGCAGATCAAAATGATCGATAATGCATTGAAACCAAAGAAAGAATCAAAACAGAACAACAATTCAAAGAAACAGGAAAATTCAAAGAGAAAAGATAATAAAAAAGCACAGAATATGGAAAAGAAAGATAATAAAAAAACACAGGAAGTAAAAAATAATAAGAATAATAAAAAGAACAAAAACAACGATGGGGATAAGAAGATTTTAAGAAAAGAAAATCCACAGAATTCTCAGAAGTTTGGAAAGAACAACAAAAAGAATAAGAAATTCAACAACAAAAATCAGCAGCAGGATCACAAGAAAAAGAAAAAAACATCTGGACCAGGAGCATTTATTAAACCGGAACCAGTGAAGAAACCTGAAGTAGATCCAAATGCACCAGTAAAAATTCCACCAGTTTTAACATTAAAAGATTTTGCAGATGCATTATCTATCCCTGCAAATGATATCATTAAGAAATTACTGATCAGTGGAGCAGGAATGTTAAACTTAAACTCCGAACTTGATTTTGAAAAAGCAGAAGAGATCGCAATGGAATTTGACCGTCTGGTAGAGATGGAAGAACAGGTTGATGTGATCGAAGAATTATTAAAAGAAGAGGAAGAAGACGAAGCAGATATGATCGTAAGACCACCAGTTGTCTGCGTTATGGGTCACGTTGACCATGGTAAAACTTCTTTACTTGACAAAATCCGTTCTACACATGTAACAACAGGAGAAGCTGGTGGTATCACACAGCACATCGGTGCTTATGTAGTAGAAACATCCAATGGAAAGATCACATTCTTAGATACACCAGGACATGAGGCATTCACATCCATGCGTATGAGAGGTGCCCAGTCTACAGATATCGCAATCTTAGTTGTCGCTGCAGATGATGGTGTTATGCCACAGACAATTGAAGCGATCAACCATGCGAAAGCAGCAGGAATCGAGATCATTGTTGCAATCAACAAGATTGATAAAGAAAGTGCCAATATTGAGAGAGTAAAACAGGAACTGATCGAATATGAATTAGTACCAGAAGACTGGGGTGGAAGCACAATCTTTTGTCCAGTATCCGCACATACAGGAGAAGGAATCGATGAATTATTAGATATGGTTTCTTTAACAGCCGAAGTTCTGGAATTAAAAGCAAATCCAAACCGTAAAGCAAGAGGTATCGTCTTAGAGGCACAGCTTGATAAGGGACGTGGACCAGTTGCAACTGTTTTAGTACAGAAAGGTACTCTCCATGTAGGAGATGCTGTGGCAATCGGAAGTGCCCATGGTAAAGTCCGTGCAATGGTAAATGACAAAGGAAAACGTATTAAAGCTGCAGGACCATCTACACCAGTTGAGATCTTAGGTTTAAGTGAAGTTCCAAATGCTGGTGAAGTTATGATGGTTATGGACAGTGAAAAAGAAGCTAGATCCGTAGCAGAGAAATTTATCGCTTATGGACGTGAAAAGATGTTATCTGAGACAAAACAGCAGTTATCCTTAGATGACTTATTTAACCAGATTCAGGCAGGAAGTGTCAAAGAATTAAATATCATCGTAAAAGCCGATGTGCAGGGATCTGTAGAAGCAGTAAAACAGAGTCTTGTAAAACTTTCTAATGATGAAGTTGCAGTCAAAGTTATCCATGGTGGTGTAGGTGCTATCACAGAATCTGACGTAAACCTGGCCGCTGCATCAAATGCGATCATTATCGGATTTAACGTACGTCCAGAGCCAGCAGCAAAAGATGCAGCAACAGCAGAGAAAGTAGACCTTCGTTTATACCGAGTTATCTATAATGCAATTGAAGATATCGAGGCAGCGATGAAGGGTATGTTAGATCCAGAATTCGTAGAAAAAGTTACAGGACACGCAGAAGTCCGTCAGATTTTCAAAGCATCTGGAGTTGGAACGATCGCAGGATCTTATGTATTAGATGGAAATATCCAGAGAGACAGTTCTGCACGTATTATTCGTGACGGTATTGTTGTTCATGAAGGAAAACTTGCATCTATCCAGCGTGGAAAAGACGCAGTAAAAGAAGTTCGTACAGGATTTGAATGCGGTCTTGTTATGGAAAACTTTAATGACATCAAAGAAGGTGACCAGATCGAATCTTATATTATGGAAGAGGTCCCAAGATAATTTCGTGAAGGGAGTAGCAATATGAGAAAGAACAGCATTAAAAATACAAGAATCAATGGTGAAGTTCAGAGAGAATTAAGCCGTATCATCAGCCGAGAGATCAAAGATCCAAGAATTGCACCAATGACATCCGTTGTTGATGCCATTGTAACTTCTGATCTGAAACAGTGCAAAGCCTATATCAGTGTTCTTGGAAATGACGAAGAAAAAGAAGAAACAATGAAAGGCTTAAACAGCGCTGTAGGTTATATCCGCCGTGAACTGGCACACTCTATTAATTTAAGAAATACACCAGAAATCACATTTATTTTAGATGACTCTATTGAATATGGAGTGAATATGTCAAAGAAGATTGATGAATTAAATCATGGGAGTGAGAATGAAACACTTTAATGAACAGATTTTAAAGGCCGAGAATATTGCCATTACAGGACACATCCATCCGGATGGGGACTGTATTGGCAGCTGCCTTGCCCTGAAACAGTATATTTTAGATAATTATTCTGGAAAAACAGTTGATGTTTATTTAGAACCAGTAAGCTCTGAATTTTATTTTTTAAATCATGCAAATGAGATTATCACCGAGTCAGATGATGAAGCGGTTTATGATCTGTTTTTTGTCTTAGACTGCGGATCAGAAGACCGTTATGAGCCATTTGCAGTGATGGTTAATCATGCAAAGATACTGATCGGAATTGATCATCATATCAGTAATGATGGATTTGGAGATTTTTGCAAGATCGATCCGAAGGCAAGTGCAACCTGCGAAGTTTTATGTGATATTTTTGAAGAAGATAAAATTTCCAAAGAATGTGCACAGTGTTTATATACAGGAATCGTACATGATACCGGAGTATTTAAACATTCTAATACAACACGCAAGACAATGGAATATGCGGGAATGTTACTTGAAAAAGGTGTTTCAAGTACAAAGATCATTGACGAGACATTTTATCAGAAGACATTTGTGCAAAACCAGTTGTTAGGAAAGACGCTGCTAAAGAGTGAACTGCATGTAGATGGAAAGATCATCTTTTCTTATTTATCAGAGAAGGATTTTGAGGAACTTAATGCATCAACGTCTGACAGTGATGGAATCATTGATCAGCTGCGTATTACAAAAGGTGTAGAAGCGGCAGTTTTTCTATATCCGATCGAGGATGGATATAAAGTCAGTATGCGGTCAAATGAGTATGTGAATGTTGCAGAAATTGCCAAATTATATGGCGGTGGAGGACATATCCGTGCAGCAGGATGTTCTGTCAAAGGAACATTAGAAGAAGTTAAGGATACGATTCTTAAGGAGATTACAAAACAGTTATAAGACAGAGGTTTTTATGTACAACGGATTATTAAATATATACAAAGAGAAAGATTTTACATCTCATGATGTCGTTGCAAAGCTTCGTGGTATTCTGCGGCAGAAAAAGATCGGACATACAGGAACCCTGGATCCCAATGCAGAAGGAGTATTACCAGTCTGCCTTGGAAAGGGAACAAAATTATGTGATATGTTAACAGGAACAAAGAAACAGTATCAGGTAAGTTTTGTGTTCGAAAAAGAGACAGATACAGAAGATATCTGGGGAACGGTTACGAAGACTTATGAACCATTAGAAGAAGATGCTCCGATCAAGGATACAATCCTGTCTTTCGTTGGAGAGTATGATCAGATACCTCCTATGTATTCTGCCAAGAAGATCAATGGAAAGAAGCTTTATGAACTTGCCAGAGAAGGGAAAGTGATTGAGCGCAAACCAGAGCATATCAGAATTTATGATATTTCAGATATTGAGATTTCATACCCGGAAGTTACAATGACAGTTACATGTAGCAAAGGTACATATATTCGAAGTCTTTGCAGGGATATCGGTCATAAGCTTCATAATGGCGCTTGTATGACAAAGTTAGTCCGCACAAAATCCAGTGGATTTCAGATTAAGAATGCACATACACTGGCTCAGATTGAAGAGGCAGTAAAGAATGGGACAATCGAACAGTTGGTTGTTCCGATTGAAAAAGTTTTTTTACAATACCAGAAAGGAACTGTAAAAGAAGAATACAATAAGATTTTATTTAATGGAAACCCTTTGAAAAAGGATGCTTTCTTCGAGACAGATATTGATACAACAAAGAAACTTCGTATATACGATGCAGACGAACATTTCATCGGAATATATTACTGGAAAAATAACATGTTTTTCCCAGATAAGATTTTTTATGACAACAACCAGTGAGAGGAAGCCATGGAATACATTCATAATACAGAACAATTTCAATTTCATAACACAGTGGTAGCCCTTGGAAAATTTGACGGGATGCATAAAGGTCATCAGCTGATTTTTGATGAACTTCTCAAATATAAAGAAATGGGATATCAGGCGGCCGTATTTTCTTTTGACCGTCCACCGCTCAATATGTTAAAACACAAACATATGAGTGTGATCTATACAACGAATGAGAAAACAAAACTTCTTGCAAAGAGAGGAATTGATATTTATATTGAACATCCATTTACAGATGAATTTTCACATCTTTCTCCGGAAGATTTTGTGATCAAGGTTCTTCTGGAAAAGACAGGAATGAAAGTTCTTGTTGTCGGAGACGATTGTGGATTTGGATATAAGAGACAGGGAAATGTTGAATTACTGGAACGTATGTCCAAAGAATATGATTTTAAGCTGATCGTTATTCCGAAATTAGAACTTGAAGGTGAGATCGTATCAAGTACAAGAGTACGCCGTCTGTTATCAGAAGGAAGGGTTGAGGAGGCCAACCGTCTGATGGAAGATCCATTTATGATCTGTGGACCAGTCGTTCATGGCAATCATATGGGTGCAGAAGTACTTCAAATGCCGACGGCAAATCAGATACCGGCAGAAGATAAACTGTTGCCGCCAAATGGAGTTTATGTTTCAAGAATTCGATACAAAGATGAAGTATACTACGGAATCAGTAATGTTGGAGTGAAACCAACGATTGAAGGCAAGAAACATATGGGTGTAGAGACTTATATATTTGACTTCAATAAGAATATCTATCATAAAGAAATAGAAGTCGATTTATTACACTTTAAGAGACCTGAAATGAAGTTTGATTCTCTGGAATCTTTAAGTTTGCAGATGCATGAAGATGCAGAATTTGCAAAAGCATATGCAAAAGATCATTTTGGTTATGAATATTAAATTGGATGAAAAAATATACAATTTTCCTTTCAAATAGTACTCGTTTGTAGTATAATATTACTAACAAGCAATAACTTGAATATTTTACCCTTTGGGGAAGGGAGCGATTCATATGAGTACTAACACAATTATTACAATCGAACGACAATATGGAAGCGGAGGACATCTGATCGGAGAGAAGCTTGCACAGGATCTTGGAATTCCGTTTTATGACAGCGAGCTGATCAAGGTTGCAGCCAAAGAAAGTGGTATCTGTGAAGAGATTTTTGAAAGCTTTGACGAGAAACCAACGACTAGTTTCCTTTATTCTCTAGTTATGGATCCATATTCATTAGGATATAATTCTAATTCTTTTGATCTGCCGCTGAATCATAAGGTATTTTTAGCAGCATTTGATACGATCAAGGAATTAGCATCAAAAGGGCCTTGTGTATTTGTTGGAAGATGTGCAGATTATGCACTGGAAGATTTTGATAACTGTTTAAGTGTTTATGTTCATGCACCATTTGAAGATCGTATCAACCGAATTGAGAATGAATACGGAATTGTGAAAGAGAAGAGCAAAGAAGTGCTGATGAAGAAAGACAAACAACGTTCCAGCTATTATAATTACTACAGTTCCAACAAATGGGGAGATGCGAAATCTTATGATCTGTGTTTAAACAGCAGTTTCCTTGGAATTGATGGAAGTGTTGAGATGATCAAGAAAGTGATCACAATGAAAGAATCACAAAAATAAATTCAATGAATAGTAATTACGGAGACTATATTTGATATATAGTCTCTTTTTGTCTGCAATTTTCTGTCGTAAAATAAAAGATACTATATAGTTTTTCAAAAATATGTGTTAAAATAGAAAGCGTTATGAAAAACTGTATAAAGGAGAGACGTATGAAGAAATTTTTAGAAGAATTTAAAGCGTTTGCACTTCGTGGCAATGTCATGGATATGGCAGTCGGTGTATTGATCGGTGGTGCATTTTCAGGAATCGTTACATCACTTACTGATAACTTTATTCAGCCGATCATCAAACTGATCATGACAGGAAAGGTTTACACATTAGAAGAGATTTCAGGATATGCTTCTGCATTTGGATCTTCTGTTGTAAATTTTCTGATCATGGCATTTATCTTATTCTGCCTGTTAAAAGCAATGAATAAGATTATGTCGTTAGGTGCAAAACCAGAGGAACTAGAAGCACCAACAACAAAGATCTGTCCATTTTGTATGAGTGAGATTGATATTCGTGCTACAAGATGTCCTCATTGTACATCTGTACAGTCATAAGATGAAAATAAGAACTAGAAAAGAGTAAAAGAATGAAGATAACAATCGTGCATGGGCAAAGTCATAAAGGTTCTACATATCATATTTCAAAGATTCTTGCAGATAAACTAGACGGAGAAGTGAAAGAATTTTTTCTTCCGAGAGATTTTGGAGAATTTTGTGTAGGATGTACGCAGTGTTTCCGTAAATCTGAGACATTGTGTCCGCATTATGAGAAATTAAAACCATTAACAGAAGCGTTAGATGAGGCGGATGTACTTATTTTTGAAAGTCCTGTTTATGTTTATCATGTGACAGGGCCGATGAAAGCATTTTTGGATCATTATGGGTATCGATGGATGCTGCACAGACCAGAACCGTCAATGTTTCATAAGCAGGCAGTCTGTATTTCAACAGCTGCAGGTGCAGGAATGAAAAGTACCAATAAAGATATGGCTGACAGCTTTTTTTACTGGGGCGTAGCGAAAACATATAAATATGGTGTAAGAGTTATGTCCACTTCTTATCAGAATGTAAAACCAGAGATTAAAGCACAGATTGAAAAAAAGACAACAAAGATTGCCAATCAGATCAAAGCTCGTCACGGAAAAGTAAAAACAGGATTAAAGACAAAGATTTGTTTTTATTTTATGAGAATGCTTCATACAAGAGGCTGGGACGAATCAGATCTTGCTTACTGGAGAGAAAAAGGCTGGGATAAAGATCAACGGCCATGGAAGTAGAAGCAAAGGAGTGACTTTAGATGAACTTAAAGAAACTAACAATATCCGCAATGCTTGTAGCAGTTGCAGTCATTTTATCATCATTTTCAATACCGATCGGAGCCAGCCGATGCTTTCCGATTCAGCATATGGTGAACGTGATCGCGGCGGTTTTCTTAGGACCTGTTTACGGAGTATCAATGGCATTTTGTACAGCACTGATCCGAAATCTTCTTGGAACTGGAAGTTTACTTGCATTTCCTGGAAGTATGGTAGGAGCATTTGTAAGTGCAATGGTATTTAAATATACAAAAGCAAAGATTGGTGCTTATATCGGAGAAGTGTTTGGAACAGGAATCTTAGGCGGTATGTTATGCTATCCGATCGCATCCATGATGATGGGACAGAGGGCAGCATTATTTACCTTTGTAGGACCATTTCTTGCTAGTACACTTTGTGGAACAATTATTGCAGCAATCATTATCACTGCATTATACAGATCCAAGGCAGTACGTTTGATTGAGGAATACATAGGATAACTTAATATTTAAAGAATCAATAAAAAGAATCCCTTAAAATTAAAAATAAGGGATTCTTTTTGTATATAAGTTTCTGAAATTTGATCTGTTTCATCACATATCATAGAAATGAAATAGTCATATATTATGAAATCAGATTTTTTTGATCGGTACACGGAAAGAGATCATTCGTGGAGTCTCCATCTGATCGAACTTGATCAGATAGGCATTACGGTCAGAAAGGATGGACTTGATCCTTCCATTACCGAAAACATTATGAGTGATTTTATCTCCGACATGAAAACTTTGATCTGGCATATATCCATCTAAATTTGACAAGTGGTTTCATATTCAGTTATTTGGATTCATAGTTTTTAACTGATTGATAAGTTCGATATCTTCAGCATTTAGTTTAATATTAGAACAGTAATTTTTTCCTTCTGAAGAAGTTACAGACAGTTCAATGACAGCGCCTTCTCTAAGTGCCTGTTCACGTGTAACCGCATTTAAAAAGTTTTTAAACTTTGGATGATCCCTGTCAAATCGTTTCAGAGAGTTTTTCATCTGTTGAAACTTTAACATTTGGTTAAAATTCATTGCCATGAGGATAAATTCTCCTTTCTTTATCACTTTCAAATATATCATACAAATGATAGCAAAAATAAGGTAAAACGTCAAATGTGAACTACCCATCACCTAAAGGTAATGGGCTTCTAAGAAGATTTATATCTTCCGTTTAAGAAGTTTGGTATTTAAGTTTCCACCTATTGCTAGGCAACCCTTATTCTTACAGGCGTGTCCACTTCGCCTCTACCGTATAGGACTGTTAAGTCCACAACGCTACTTTTTCTTAAAATGTTTAATGCTCCATTTACATCGGCATTCATCCTTTTACCATTGGCACATTGATACATTCCTCTATGAATACGAGTCCCACTAAACATATACACTTTAGGATTGTCATTATTATATACAGGAATTTCATCTTTATCCCAAAAACTTGCTTTTGAAGTATAACTTTCTTCCTGTTTAACATAAGTAATGCCATTCAGTTCGCAAAGATATTCAAGTTTCTCACGGAGCTTACCATATGGAATATTAACAAAGGTCTGATTATTAGCTTTGCCAATATTTGAATTTCTTTGGAAAGTTTCATTGTATCCAACTACTAAAGTTCCAATATCATTAAGAATACAATAATTTATGATCTTGTGAGCAACTTTACTCATATAATCATTGACTTTCTTATTTCTATTACGAGTAATGGTCTTCTGTCGATTCGTTGTCTTTTTGCCAAAACGCTGTTTGTCTTTAATGCTTTGTAAACGAGTATTTTCTTTATTATACCATTGGTTGATGGATTTTAGTTTTTTCCCATCAACAATGAATGATCTGCCTTTACTGGATACGGCTGTCACAAGATTATTTATCCCCAGATCAAGAGCCAGTGCGTTTGATGGATTAAGATTTCTTTGGATACATTCAGTTTCATAGATATACTGAATTTCAAAGAACCTAGCATTTGATTTTGGGATGATCCGAATTTCCTTGACTTTTTTATCAAGCAATACAGGGGGGATTGTAATCTCAATTGCTTTATGTGTTTTCTTATAGGTATTAGAAAATGGTAAGATCAGTTGATTGCCTTTGAGTCTTACAAACCCGATAACAAGCGTTGTATACCCATCTTTAGGTAAATAATGTGGCAGTTTACAATCTTTGAAAGCATATTTGCCTTTTTTGGCAAGCTTTAACAGTCCAAAGAACGACTTAAAACTACCGTCAACTTCTTTAAGTATCTGCTGTGCCATATTTGAATTTAACATTTTATAATTGTCAGAGGTTTTAAGCAAAGAGTAGTTCTTCTCATAATTAAGATATTCACCTTCAGTGAAGTAATATTGACGAACATTATATATAGCTTGATTAGCCAAGTTCTTTGCAATATGACACAATTCTTTTATGGAATGGTATTCTTCCTTGGACAGATGTTTTACCTGTTGTTTCATTGTTAAATACATATGTTATATTTCTCCTTTCTATAGATTTAGAGATTATCTCTATTTATTTATTATATCATATATTTTACTGTATCGCAATATTTTCAGTAAAGATTACGAAAACTAACGCAATTCATCCAACCGCCTAAAGTCAAGTGGGTTTTCTTGCTAAATTTTTATAAAAAATATATGTATTGACGAATCGCTGTAAAATAGGTAAAATGTCTCATTGCTACCCTGAAATGAATAAAGGATAAGGAGGAATTTTCGATTGAATTTTTATCAGCAGTTACAATTAAGTTCGATTGGATCAAAACAATGGATCAAAAATGCCAATGACCCAAAGGAAAAGAGAAACCGTATTTTGATATATAATTTTAAAGTGTATTTAGTCGTTGCATTTTGTTTTGCAGTCGTGACACTTTACAGTATGATCTTTGGCTCACAAAACAGTGTTGTAGGAGTCCTTGTATTATTAGTACTGATGATCCTAAGGCAGGTTGATTTTGGAATTGATACGAAACACAGCATTGCAGTGATCTTTATGATCTTTGCAATTTTGGCAGCAGGTCCAAGACTTGCAAATACAGTTGATGCCAGATGGGCTTTTTGCATACATTTTATCTGTATTATGGCAATTATGATCTTAAGCTGTCATAATGTGATTATGTCAAATCAGTCTACATTTATTTTGGGATATCTACTGTTATATGGGTATGATGTAACAGGACATGATTATACTTTAAGAGTTTATGGATTACTTGCAGGTGCAGTTATCTGTTCCATGGTATTTTATAAAAACCACAGAAACAGAACATTCCGCAGAGGATTTCTTCATTTATTTAAAGAATTTCATCTGTTTTCCACGAGAAGCAATTGGTATTTAAGATTAGCCCTTGGAATCTCGACAGCGATGTTGATCGGAGAGCTGGTACATATGCCAAGAGTTATGTGGATTGGAATTGCAACGATGTCTGTATTGCTTCCATTTTCAAAAGATATGAAATACCGCGTGCAGCGAAGAGGACCATTTAATATTCTTGGATGTATGATCTTTCTTCTATTGCATGCGACCCTGCCAGATCATATTTTCAAATGGATCGGATTGATCGGAGGAGTTGGAGTCGGCTATTCCGCAGGATATGCATGGCAGACGGTATTTAATACATTTGGTGCATTATATATTGCAGAAAGTATGTTTGGACTTAAGAATGCGATTATCTTAAGAATCGCAGCAAATGTGTTTGGATCTTTGTATGCATATGGTTTTGATAAAATCTTCCGCAGGATCAGCATGGCTGTTCAAAGTTTTATGGAAGATGATACCATGGTTGGTGATCAGGCTTAATTTATTGATCATAAGCATTTGTGCTTCTTTAAATAAAAACAGTACGAAGATGTGATCATTTCTGTTAATGGAAATGTAAACCATACAAAAAATAATCCTTGATAATGAAGCAGCCATGCCAGAGGAACAAAAAGCAGGATCTGACGAAGTACAGTAACTTTTAAACTGTCACCACCACGGTTTGTCCCCTGAAAATAAACTGCGTAGATTAAATTATAGGCAGCAGGAAGGAAACTTAAAGCAATGATTCTTAATGCAATTCTTCCGATCTTCAGGACATTTTGGTCGGCATGAAAAATCTTCATCAGCGGATCAGGAATCAGCCAGAAGGTGATCACACCAAGAAGCATAAAGAAATAAGAGATAAAGAGAGAGTCGTGTGCGATTTGGTTTACACGGCTTTCTTTTTTTGTTGCGTAGTTATAACTGATGATTGGGACGATGACCTGCTGTAATCCAAATAAGGGAATAAAGAAAAATGTCTGTAGTTTATAATAGATTCCAAGTGCAGTAACCGCATCTTCACTAAATAATTTTAAAATCAGATTCAGCCCAACAATGTAGAGTGTATATAAAGACTGCATAATAATAGAAGGAAAACCAAGCAGATAAATACGAACTAAAATATGTTTTGATATCTTAGACCTTAAATCGTATCTCTTCAAAAGAGGGATCAAAACGATCAACATGGAAATCCATTGTCCAAAAACAGTAGCGAATGCAGCACCACGGATTCCAAGTTCAGGAAGATTGAAATATCCAAAGATCAAAAGAGGATCTAGAATCACATTTAGAATGGCACCACTGACTAAAGCAGCCATTGGAAGCATCATATTTCCTTTTGCCTGATGAATCTTTGTGCAGACCGATTCCACAAATAATCCAGGAGAAAGCAAGAAGATGATTTTTGCGTAAGATATCCCTAGATTTTGTACCGTTAATATATTAGAAGAGATTGAATAATAAAAGCGGATCAGAATACAGCCTAAAAAAGCAAAAACAAGAGCATTTAATATTCCAGCAAAGATTCCGGTTTTTACGATATGATCCTGTGATCCTTTTTTTCCTTCACCATCCATTTTTGAAATCAGGATGGTGATTCCAACACCAGTTCCTGTAGCAAGTGCAGTCATCAGTAACTGAATTGGGAAAATAATAGAGAGCGCCAGAAAGCCTTTGGAAGAATAACTGGCTACAAAGTAACTATCCACAATATTATAAATGGACTGAATAAGAAGCGAGAGCATCACAGGTGGTGCAAGTTTTAGCAATAATTTTCTAATTGGTGTATGTTCCATAAGTCATTAACCATCCTTTCGAAAAAATATCCTAAAGGATGGAGTAACTCCATAGTCAAGAACAAATTTAATTTTATGTGTAATTACAGGTAAAATATCAGATTAAATGTGCTTTAATTTCACAGTAAAAATCAAAATATTCAAATAACTGCAATCCAACTTCGTCAGCATAAATGGCATCTGTCTTATATCCATTAGAATCAATCCATTGAAAAAGGTGAGAAAAATCAACGTATTTCCCATGAATTTTGATCGTGCATACAGCGTACTTTCCAGATGGAATCGTGTAGATATTAGAAGGAGCAATATGTTGCTAATCGAAGGGCTTCGTCTTTGTATTCATTTAAAAGATCTGTAACTTTCTGATTATCTTTAAAAGAAAGAATTTCTTTGATCTTTTCAATAGGGACATTTAACTTTCGACAAGCGGTGATAACATCTAACTGCCAAAGATTTCTGTGAGAATAATAGCGGTAATGATTTTTGGGATCAATCCGCTCGGGTTTTAAAAGACCAACTTTATCATAAAAATACAGGGTATCCTTTGAAACTTCTCCTTTCTTGTTTTTATTTGCTATCAATTATATAACATGATAATATATAATATTAGAAAAGAAAATAGGGAACAGCTATGAATAGATAAAAATAAAAAGGAGCGCAGAAATATGTGTACAGCTGCAACATATCAGACAAAAGATTTTTATTTTGGAAGAACATTAGATTATGAATTTTCTTATGGAGATGAGATTGTGATCACTCCAAGAAATTATTCCTTTGATTTCAGACACAGGGAATCCATAAAAAGTCATTACGCCATGATCGGAATGGCACACGTCGTTGGAAATGATCCATTATATTATGATGCATTTAATGAGAAAGGGCTTGCAATGGCAGGACTTAATTTTGTCGGGAATGCTTCTTATTATGAGGTAGAAGAAGGAAAAGAAAATATTGCCCAGTTTGAATTTATTCCATGGATTCTTGGAACATGTGCAACACTGGACGAAGCAAAAATGGCATTAGATCATATGAATCTTACCAATACACCATACAGCGAGCAGTTTCCATTAGCACAGCTTCACTGGATCATTGCGGATAAGACAGGAGCAATTACGGTAGAAGCAATGGAAGATGGAATGCATATCTATGAAAACAAAGTTGGAGTGCTGACCAATAATCCCCCATTTGATATACAGATGTTTTTATTAAACCAGTATATGGGATTATCGCCAAAACAGCCAGAGAACCTGTTTGCAGAAGATATTGATTTAAATGCTTACAGCCGTGGAATGGGAGCGATCGGACTTCCGGGAGATTTATCATCTTCCTCTCGTTTTGCGAAAGTGGCATTTACAAAACTTCATTCTGTATCAGGGGAATCAGAGGCAGAAAGTGTCAGTCAGTTTTTCCATATTCTTGGTTCTGTGGACCAGCAAAGAGGATGCTGTGATGTAAATGGAAAATATGAGATCACACTTTACACATCCTGCTGTAACACACAAAAAGGAATTTACTATTATACAACCTATGATAATCATCAGATCAGCGCAGTTGATATGACAAAAGAAGATTTAGACGGGACTGATCTGATCAAATATGAAGTGATACAAGGGGAACATATTTTCAGACAGAATTAGAGGACGAGAACGATGATCAGAATAGCAGCCAAAGAAGATGCAAAGGCATTACTTGATATATACAGATATTATGTGGAGCATACAGCGATCACATTTGAATATGAAACACCAACGATAGAAGAGTTTGAAAAAAGAATTGAAAACACATTAAAAAAATATCCATACCTTGTGGAAGAAGAGAATGGAAAGATTTATGGATATGCGTATGCAGGGGCATTTAAAGAAAGAGCAGTGTATGACTGGTCTGTAGAAACAACCATTTATGTTGATAAAGATGCCAGAGGAAAAGGAATTGGGAAAAAGCTTTATAATGTATTAGAAAAAGTTCTTGCCATGCAACATATTATTAACGTAGATGCCTGCATTACATATCCAGAACAAGAAGATGAATATGTAACAAAAAACAGTGTGCAGTACCATACACATTTAGGTTACCATATGGTAGGAACATTTTATAAGAGTGGATACAAGTTTGGAAGATGGTATGATATGGTCTGGATGGAGAAATATATTGGGAAACACGAGCAACCACCGAAAGAAGTTATACCATTTTCTGAATTAAGACAGAAGGAGATAGAGTTATGAGTTTACTTATCAAAGACACAACCAAGGAAGAAAGAGAAGAAATCGTAGCAAAATCCATTGGTAACATTTCAGGAGCCTGTGACGGATGCAGTGCGGGGATCATAGAGATGTATCAGGATTATATTGACGGAAAGAAAGAATTAAAACAGATCAACATGGAATTTCACGCAGGATATATATCTGAGGGAAGAAGATAAAAAGACAGAAGGAGTTATAAAATGGAAAGCCGTATTGCAATTATAGGAATCATCGTAGAAGATATTGATGCTTCAGCAACAGTAAATGAGATTTTACATGATTATGGAATGTATATTTTAGGACGAATGGGGATACCATATCATGAGAAGGGGGTTAATATCATCAGTATTGCGATTGATGCACCTCAGGATATCATTAATACTTTAGCTGGAAAGCTTGGAAAAGTAGAAGGGATCAGTGCAAAAACAACCTATTCAAAGATGTAAAAAGAATTGTCGAAAAAAGATGAAAAAGTTGTTGACATACTGTATACAGCTATGGTAAGATAGTCAACGTCGCTGAAAGAGCGGCGGAAAAATATATCATCAAAGCTGGTTTTGCTTCTGAAAAGAATGAAAAAACTTCTTGACATAAGCTGTCAGATGTGATAATCTATAAAAGTTGCTGACGGAGAACGATCAGAACAATAGAGATCAGATCTGAAAGAAAAGTTAAAAACTTCTTGACAGATGAGATCAGAAATGATATTATACAAAAGTTGTTGCAGAACGAAAGAGTTCAAAACAACAAAATAAATTAAAAAAATTCTTGACAAACAAAAAGAACTGTGATAAAATAATAAAGCTTCTTGCACACAAGAAGCGGATCACAAAAAAGATCTTTGACAACTGAACAATAAGACAACCTTGAAAATTCTAATGAATTT
>OLOG01000106.1_pt1 | contig 90139 bp, 72 predicted proteins | sample 1672351 | NCBI WGS metagenome assembly OLOG01 (sample SAMEA3136674, study PRJEB25190) | human gut metagenome | biome: human gut; feature: human-associated habitat; material: faeces | place: Austria | collected 2013 | reverse complement strand
AACAAGGTAGCCGTACCGGAAGGTGCGGCTGGATCACCTCCTTTCTAGGGAGACAACCTAGAGCCGTTCTCATCCTCCCCAGCATCCGGCTGCGAGGGCTCCGAGCGAGAGTCCCCGCGCACCTTGACAGTTGCATAGCGCGTGACATGAAAATGTCAACATGATCAACACCAACATCAATTTCCTAAGCTGATTAGGTTCTCGATGGGTGCTCGCATCATGGAATAGACGATTCATCACGATCGCGAACGTATGTTATACGACGGAATAAATTCTCATTTATATCCAACGGACGAAACCATTAGAAGTAATTACTTCTTTGGCGACCTAGGTAATGGACAAGATATCTAGGGCGCACGGCGGATGCCTTGGCACAGGAAGTCGACGAAGGACGCGGCAAGCTGCGATAAGCCCCGGGGAGTGGCAAACACACCTTGATCCGGGGATCTCCGAATGGGGGAACCCAGCAGGGGTCATGCCCTGCTACCCACGCCTGAATCAAATAGGGCGCAGGGAGGCAACCGGGGGAACTGAAACATCTAAGTACCCCGAGGAAGAGAAATCAACCGAGATTGCGCGAGTAGCGGCGAGCGAAAGCGCACCAGCCCAAACCCGGGCGCGTGTAAGCGGCAGGCGTTGCCGCCCGGGGGTTGCGGGACTCGCGTCCAGGTGCTGCCCACCTGGGAGCGGTTACAAATCCACATGGTAGCGGAACGGCATGGAAGGGCCGGCCGCAGCGGGTGAGAGCCCCGTACGCGAAACCATGCGGACCGCTGACGAGTATCCCGAGTAGGGCCGGGCACGTGAAACCCGGTCCGAAGCCGGGGGGACCACCCTCCAAGGCTGAACACTCTCCTGTGACCGATAGCGAACCAGTACCGTGAGGGAAAGGTGAAAAGCACCCCGAGAGGGGAGTGAAACAGTACCTGAAACCGTGCGCCCACAAGCAGTCGGAGCAGCCTTTGCGCTGTGACGGCGTGCCTTTTGTAGAATGAGCCAGCGAGTTGCGGTGTGCGGCGAGGTTAAGTTTGGAAACGAGCCGCAGCGAAAGCGAGCCTTTAAGATGGCGAGTGAGTCGCACGCTGCAGACGCGAAGCCGGGTGAGCTATCCTGGGGCAGGCTGAAGCGGGGGTAAGACCCCGTGGAGGGCCGAACCCACTTCGGTTGAAAACGGAGGGGATGACCCCAGGATAGGGGTGAAAGGCCAATCAAACCCGGAGATATCTCGTTCTCCCCGAAATAGCTTTAGGGCTAGCCTCGGCCGTTAACCCGCGGTGGTAGAGCCACCGGATCGACGAGGGGGCTTCACCGCCTACCGACTCGAACCGAACTCCGAATGCCGCGGGTCGAGAGGCCGGGAGTCAGAGGGCGTGGGCTAAGCTGCGCGCTCGAGAGGGAAACAGCCCAGACCGCCCGCTAAGGTCCCCAAGTCATCGCTGAGTGGCAAAGGATGTGCGTCTGCCCAGACAACCAGGATGTTGGCTTAGAAGCAGCCATGCATTTAAAGAGTGCGTAACAGCTCACTGGTCGAGTGGACATGCGCCGACAATTCACGGGGCTAAGCGATGCACCGAAGCGGCGGACTGAGAATTCAGTGGTAGGGGAGCTCTCCGCGGGGGGCGAAGCAGCAGGGCGACCTGCTGTGGACCGCGCGGAGGTGAGAATGCTGGCATGAGTAACGAGACCAGGGCGAGAAACCCTGGCGCCGTGAGCCTAAGGGTTCCTGGGCGAGGCTAATCCCCCCAGGGTCAGTCGGGAGCTAAGGCGAGGCCGAGAGGCGTAGCCGATGCGCAGCGGGCAGACATTCCCGCACCGCCGACGGCGCGGCATTACCGATGGGGCGACGGAGAAGGGTAGCCGGGCGGGGTTCTGGACGTCCCCGTGAAAGCGCGTAGGGCGCGCAGCGTGGAAATCAGCTGCGCACGGGGCCTGAGACGCGAGACGAAGCGAGCGAGCGAAGCCGGTGAGCCCATGCTTCCGAGAAAAACCTCTAGGGAGTGCCGTCGGCGCCCGTACCAAAACCGACACAGGTGGGCGGGTAGAACATACCGAGGCGATCGGGAGAACCACGGTTAAGGAACTCGGCATACTGGCCCCGTAACTTCGGGAGAAGGGGCGCCGCCGGCTGTGAACGCCCTCGCGGCGGGAGCGGCTGGCGGCCGCAGCGAAACGGCCCAAGCGACTGTTTATCAAAAACACAGGACTCTGCAAAGCCGCAAGGCGACGTATAGGGTCTGACGCCTGCCCGGTGCCGGAAGGTTACGCGGATGCGTCAGCCGAAAGGCGAAGCGCTGAAGCCAAGCCCCGGTAAACGGCGGCCGTAACTATAACGGTCCTAAGGTAGCGAAATTCCTTGTCGGGTAAGTTCCGACCTGCACGAATGGCGTAACGATTTGGGCGCTGTCTCAACCGTGGACCCGGTGAAATTGTACTGTTCGTGAAGATGCGAACTACCCGCGGAAGGACGGAAAGACCCCGTGAACCTTTACTGCAGCTTGGCATTGGCATCTGGTACGGCGCGTAGAGGATAGGCGGGAGCCTTTGAAGCGGGGGCGCAAGCCCCCGTGGAGGCGACCTTGGAATACCGCCCTCGTCGTGCCGGCTGCCTAACGCGCGGCCGTGATCCGGCGCGCGGACCGTGCCAGGCGGGTAGTTTGACTGGGGCGGTCGCCTCCCAAAACGTAACGGAGGCGCGCGAAAGGTCCGCTCAGGACGGTCGGCAACCGTCCCGAGAGCGCAAGAGTGCAAGCGGGCTTGACTGCGAGAGAGACACCTCGAGCAGGGACGAAAGTCGGTTCTAGTGATCCGGCGGCACAGAGTGGAATGGCCGTCGCTCAACGGATAAAAGGTACTCCGGGGATAACAGGCTGATCTTGCCCAAGAGTCCACATCGACGGCAAGGTTTGGCACCTCGATGTCGGCTCATCGCATCCTGGGGCTGAAGTCGGTCCCAAGGGTTGGGCTGTTCGCCCATTAAAGCGGTACGCGAGCTGGGTTCAGAACGTCGTGAGACAGTTCGGTCCCTATCCTCCGCGGGCGCAAGGGAGTTGAGGAGATCTGCCCCTAGTACGAGAGGACCGGGGTGGACGGACCTCTGGTGACGCGGTTGTCGACCAACGGCACCGCCGCCTAGCTACGTCCGGCACGGATAACCGCTGAAGGCATCTAAGTGGGAAGCCGCCTCCGAGATGAGCTCCCTTTCCGGTAAGGGCCCAGATAGACTATCTGGTCGATAGGGCGCAGCTGCAAGCAGGGCGACCTGCTCAGGCGAGCGCTACTAATAGCCCGAGCTCTTCTTCATTGCCAAGACTACGATCGAGATCGAGAGATGGACGTGTCGCGCGCATGCAACCGCCAGGGTGGCGCGGGGGATCCCCGGGCCCCCTCGGACGGCAAGACGATTGCCGCGGGAGCGCCTCCCGCGAGCGGAACCATGGAGTGGGGGATCACCCGATCCCATTCCGAACTCGGCAGTTAAGCCCCACCTCGCCGAAAGTACTGCGGCGCCAGGCCGCGGGAGGACAGGTCGTTCCGCTCGCAGGGGGCGCTTTTCTGCGTTCCGGCCGCCCTGGCGGGACGGCCGGACCTGCCGACGCCGCGGCTCCGACGGGCGCCCGGCCTCGCCCCTTGTTCGGGGCTCGGCGCGGCGCGGAGGCCGCTCGGCCCCGAGGCGGGGCGATTCCGGGCGCCTGCCGGACCCTCGCCGACTTCCTCGGGCGAGCCTGTGCGACAAAACTATATTATTATTTGGACGCCCATGCGGGCGTCTTTTTGTTTTTGTGCGCCCTTAACCGTGAAATGGGAACGGCTTCTTTCTTTGAAAATATAAGGACGCGTATAATGTTTTCTGGAAAACTGGCGTCGATGACAGAGCCGAAGGGCTCGTCAGGAAAGGGAGGTTTCCCTTGAGTTCAGAGACCCCTGAAGATAAGAAGCGCGTTGAGGAGGCGCTGAAGGATTCGGCGAAGCTGAAGGAGTTGGTGGAGGCTCTTTCCGATGGGAGCCGCCGCGGCCGCCAGCAGGCAGCGAAGGTCATTGCAGGCGTGGCTGCTGAGAATCCTGAAATACTCGTGCCTTTCGCGTCCGATCTCGTCGACGCATTGGAGCGCCCTGAGGCTCAGACGCGTTGGGAATGTCTTGATGCGCTGACTTACGTCGTGTCCTTCGACTCTCGGCCCTGCGACAAGGCCATCCCCGGCGCCGAGGCGGCCCTGTTCGACGAGGACAGCGGTCCTTTGCGCTTGGCCGCCATGCGCTTTCTGTGCAAGCTGGGCGCGACGACCGAGAAACGCTCGGAAAAAGTATGGCCTCTCATCGACGAGGGCATCCAGTGCTATCACGGGGATTTGGAATTCCAGGATATGCTTCTGGCGGTCATCGACTTCTCCCAGGGGAAGCTGGACGGGTCTGTGAAAAGCGCCCTGGCCGATCGTATGCGCTTCGATGCCGAGAACGGCAAGGGCATGCTCAAGCGCCGTGCCGCTCAGATCATCGAAAATGTAGCTTAGTTCCAAGGAGATTGACACATGAGCTTTGAAGCTTCTTTGAAGGTGGGCGATGGGGCCTACACCTATTACCCGGTGAGCGAGATAGAGGGGGCGGCGCAGCTGCCTTACTCCCTTACCGTGCTTTTGGAGAATGCGCTGCGCTGCGGGCGCACGCCCGAAGAGGCCCAGGCCATGGCCGAGCGCATCGTAACTGCCGGCTTGGCGGGCCAGACGGGCGAGGAAGTGGAGTTCTCGCCGGCGCGCGTGTTGTTCCAGGACTTCACGGGTGTGCCGGTGTTCGTCGATTTCGCCGTCATGCGCGAGGCCTGCGCCGATCTGGGCGGCGATCCGAAGAAGATTAATCCCCAAGTGCCGTGCGATTTGGTCATCGACCATTCGGTCATCGCGGATGTGGCCGGGTGCGACGGCTGCATGGATGAGAACATGAAGCTGGAATTCAAGCGCAACGGCGAGCGCTACGACTTTTTGAAGTGGGCCCAGGAGTCCTTCGAGAACGTGCGCATCGTGCCGCCGGGACAGGGCATCTGCCACCAGCTGAACATCGAGAAGTTCGCCAGCGTGGTCATGGAGTCTCCCGCCGGCCTTACCGGCGCCGATGGCACGCCCGTGGTGTACTTCGACACGCTTGTGGGCACCGACTCCCATACGCCCACGGCCAACGGCATCGGTGTGCTCGGCTGGGGCGTGGGCGGCATCGAGGCGGAGGCGGCCGCGCTGGGCCAACCCATCACGACGCTTGTGCCCCGCGTCATCGGCGTGAAGCTGACGGGCGACTTGTCCGAAGGCGTGTCGGCCATGGACGTGTCGCTGACGTTCGCACAAATGCTGCGCGAACGCGGTGTGGTGGGCTGCTTTGTGGAATGCTTCGGCCCCGGCGTGGCGGCGCTTTCCGCCACCCAGCGCGCCTGCATCTCGAACATGACCCCGGAGTACGGCTGCACCTGCACGCTGTTCCCGGTGGACGACCGCACCCTGGACTACCTGCGCCTCACAGGCCGCAGCGCCGAGCAGGTGGCCCTGGTTGAGGCCTACGCGAAGGCCCAGGGCTACTGGAATGATCCCGAGGCGGCGCCGCGCACCTATGCCGAGGTGATCGAGCTCGATCTTTCCACGGTTCAACCTTCTCTGGCGGGCCCCTCGCGCCCCCACGATCGCATTCCGCTCGCCAAGGCCGGCGAGCGCTTCCGCGCCATCTGCGCCGAGCGCGGCCTCGACGATGCGACGGTGCATGTGGAAGTTGACGGCGAGGACTACGAGCTGACCCACGGAGCCATTGCCATCGCCGCCGTGACGAGCTGCACCACGGCCACCGACCAGGCCATGATGCTGGCCACGGGCCTCATGGCGCGCAACGCCGCCGAGCGCGGGCTTGCGCCGGCACCCTGGGTGAAAACCATCTTGGCTCCCGGTAGCCGCGCCACCGAGCTTCTGCTCGAGCGGGCGGGGCTCACCGAGCCTTTGCGCCAGCTGGGCTTCTATACCTGCGGTTTCGGCTGCATGAGCTGCATTGGCAACTCGGGCCCTCTGTCCGAGGCCATGCATGCCGTGGCCGACGACATCGAGCTGGCCAGCGTTCTGTCGGGCAACCGCAACTTCGAGGGCCGCATTTCGCCGGACGTGTCGCAGAACTACCTGATGCAGCCGGCCAACGTCATCGCCTACGCCATCGCCGGCACCATGGACATCGATCTGGAGAAGGATCCCCTTGGCGCGGACGCTGAGGGCAATCCCGTGTTCTACGCCGACATTGTGCCCGCCGCCGACGAGGTGGCCGCTCTTGTGGACGAGTTCGTGACGGCCGACTTGTACGAGCAGGGTGCCGCAAACATGTTCGAGGGCGACGCCGCGTGGCAGGCCCTGGGCGCCGAGCCGAGCGATACCTTCGCTTGGGACGACGGCTCTACCTACGTGCGCCGGCCGCCCTATTTCGACGGCATGACCCGTGAGGTGTCGGGCCAGGACGCCATTGAGGGCGCCCGTGTGCTCGGCAACTTCGGCGACTTCATCACGACCGATCATATCTCGCCGGCCGGCGCCATCGCACCGGACATGCCGGCGGCTGAGTACCTGGAGGCCCATGGTGTGGCTCCGGCCGACTTCAACACCTACGGCAGCCGTCGCGGCAACCACGAGGTGATGATGCGCGGCACCTTCGCGAACGTGAAGCTGCAGAACAAGCTGGCGGACGGCCGCAAGGGCGGCTGGACCCGCGACTTCACTACCGGTGAGATAACGCCTCTGTACTACGCCGCCGAAAACTACGCCGCCTCCGACACGCCGGCGGCAGTCCTTGCGGGCAAGATGTACGGCTCCGGTTCGTCCCGAGACTGGGCGGCCAAAGGTCCGATGCTGCTCGGCGTGCGCGTGGCCATCGCGGAGAGCTTCGAGCGCATCCATCGCTCCAACCTCATCGGCATGGGCATCCTGCCGCTGCAGTTCATCGAGGGGCAAAATGCGGAGACGCTGGGTCTCGACGGCTCCGAGACCATCACGGTGGCGCCCATCGACTTCTCGGCGGGGCTGCCGAGCCCGGCTGTCGTGAAGGTGACGGCCGAGAAGCCCGATGGAGGCGTCATAACCTTCGACGCCATCGTGCGCATCGACACGCCCACGGAGGGCCGCTACTACGAGAATGGCGGCATCCTCCAGTACGTGCTGCGCGATCTGATCAAAGGATAAGAACTGATCGTGCATTGCTCAGCCCCCGTCGCTGCGCGAGAGCGACGGGGGCTTTTTGCTGCCGTCTGTGCGCTTTTCCGTTGCTGAACGCGCTGAAAGCTAGCTTGCGCGCCTGCAATGCGGTACGATTACGGGCACGTGATTTTTGACCCCTAGGAGCAACGAAACGACTATGGAAGACTTCCGCAACGAATATTGCATGCATACCGCCACCTGCGGGCAGCTGCGTGCGACTGATGTGAACCAAGAGGTGACTTTGTGCGGTTGGGCGTGGCACACCCGCGACCACGGCGGCCTCATCTTCATCGACCTGCGCGACCGTGATGGCTATACCCAGGTGGTGGTCGATCCCGATTGTGTGAGCGAGGAGGACTTCCATGCGGCCGAGCACTTGGGTCGCGAGTACGTGCTGAAGGTGTCCGGGCGCGTGCGCGAGCGTGCACCGGAGGCGATCAACCCGAACATGATCACGGGCGAGATCGAAGTTTTGGCCAATGCGGTACAGGTGCTGAACACGTCGGTGACGCCGCCCTTCTCCATTGAGGATGGCATCGAGACCGATGAGATCACGCGCATGAAGTGGCGCTATCTGGACATCCGCCGTCCCGAGATGCTCGCCAACCTGAAGCTGCGCCACACGGTGACCCAGGCCATGCGCCGGGCCCTGGACGAGCGTGGTTTCCTGGAGATCGAGACGCCGATTCTGGCGAACTCCACGCCCGAGGGCGCCCGCGACTACATCGTGCCGTCGCGTCCGAACCCGGGCAAGTTCTACGCCCTGCCTCAGAGCCCCCAGCAGTTCAAGCAGATGCTCATGTGCGCCGGCGTGGAGCGCTACTACCAGATCGCCCGGTGCTTCCGCGACGAGGACCTGCGCGCCGATCGCCAGCCCGAGTTCACCCAGGTCGACATCGAGATGTCCTTCGTCGAGGGCGACGATGTGTGCGACATGATGGAAGGTGTCATGGCCGAGACCTTGAAGGCCGTGGGTGTGACCGACGTCGCCTTCCCGCTGCAGAAGATGCAGTACGCCGACGCCATGCGCCTGTACGGCTGCGATCGCCCCGACGTGCGCTTCGGCATGCTGCTTCACGACATCACCGACATTGTGAAGGACACCGGCTTCAAGGTGTTCGCGAGCGTGGCCCAGTCCGGCGGAGTGGTGAAGGCCATCAACGTCAAGGGTGCCGGCGACTGGTCCCGCGGCGAGGTGGAGAAGCTCGCCAGCATCGCCGAGGCCAACGGCGCCAAGGGCATGGCCTGGGTGGCGTTCACCACCGATGGCCAGGAGAAGAGCCCTATCAAGAAGTTCTTCACCGACGAGGAGTGGGCGGCCCTGAAGGCCGAGATGGAAGTAGAGCCCGGCGACCTTTTGCTGTTCGCGGCCGATAAGCCCGAGATCGCCAACGCGGTGCTCTCCGCCCTGCGCCTGCACATGGCCGACGCCATGAACATCCCCCGCGAGGGCCACGCGCTGCTGTGGGTCGTGAACTTCCCCATGTTCCGCTACGACGAGGACGAGAAGAAGTACGCTGCCGAGCACCATCCCTTCACCCATGTGCTGAAGGAGGATCTGGACAAGATCGAGAGCGATCCGCTGGCCTGCGGCAGCTACTCCTACGACTTGGTCATGGACGGCTTCGAGGTGGGCGGCGGCACCATCCGCATCCACAACGCCGAGGAGCAGCGCCGCATCCTGCGCGTCGTGGGACTGACCGATGAGGAGATCGACGAGAAGTTCGGCCACCTCATTCGCGCGCTGGAGCTGGGCGCCCCGCCACACGGCGGCATCGCCCTGGGCTTGGATCGTCTCGTGATGCTTCTGGCCCGCAAGGACTCCATCCGCGACGTCATCGCCTTCCCGAAGACGAGCAGCGCGAGCGACCCCATGACCGGCGCGCCCTCCGCCGTGACGGGCCGCCAGCTGAAGGACGTGAACCTGCGCATCCTGTAAGCGCACGACACAGCTGGATCCAATTGAACTTGCAAGGCACCTGCCCCTTCGGGTGGGTGCCTTTTTGCGCGAAGGCTATGGGGATCGGGATGTTTTCGTTTTAGGCGAGGCAAATGCCACTTCGACCCCGCTTTGGCGTCCCGAGATGCCAGTTGAGGGCCGCTTTGGCAGGAAATGCCAGTTCGACCCCACTTTGGCACGCGTCGGATTACCAAAGCAGGGTCGAACTGGCATTTGCGGGGGCAAAAGCGAAAATGCGCGCCTGAAGCGAGCGGTATTTTCGTGCAAGAGGAGGGGGTGTGCGGTCGATGCTTTTCCGTCGGTGGCAAGGGCCTATCGGGCGATATTGGACAGCTGCTTGTTGAAGGTCTCCACCGGATAGCCCGTCAGCACGTTTCTGGCGGCGGTGAGGCAGGAAGCGAAGGGGAGGCGGTTGCCGGCGTAAAGGCGCGCGGCCAGCCTGACGGTGGCGCCATCCTGAAAGGAGACGTCGTCGGCGAGAAGCTCCATCACGGTGCCGATGAGCGACCGAGGAACGTGGTAGTCCTCCTCCAGAAGCTGGACGGTGCGCGCCGCCGTTTCCGGATAAGCCTGGGCGCATCCGGAGGCGACGAGGCGCCGCGCCTTGGCCGACGGACGCGGCTCGTCGTCGAGCAGGTAACGCAAGAGGACGGTCTCGTCTACGATGGTGGTGGTGGGGTTGGCGACCGTGGTCGTGCGCAGGCGCGTATCGCCCGCATGCTCTCCTTGCTTCTTGAGCCATGCGGCGCGCTCGTCTCCCGTAAGGTGGGGGTTGGCGTAATGGCGCAGCTTGCCGAAAGCCGACGTGCCCCCCTCGCTTTTGCTGAGGTGCGGCGTGAAGGGGAGCCGTCGCTCGATAACCGATTGGGCCACGAAGAGGCGCACGGCCTCGGAGGGGGAGAGGCCAAGGGCCTCGAAGAGGCGGTCGGCTTGTTCTTTGAGATCCTCATCGATGCGAATTTGCATGGTTGCGTGCTTGGCCATGGGAGCCTCCTGGGTAGCGCCGTTGCGGCCTCTTCGGTAGCGAGAAGAGGCTTATTTCGGGGGTTTTGTACCAACTTCATAAAGAAACCCCTGGGAAATGGAATATAGTGTAGTACAAATACACTACAAATAGAAGAAGGCTCATCCAAGCTGTCCCTTATTTCCAATTTGAAAAAAGCCAAAATTCACTCTTGCGAAACACTTTCGAGGGGCGTATAACGGCCGTGACATCTTCGAGAGGCACTAGCTGTCCGACTTAATATCTTTTTCCTTTGCTACGGCTTTACCGCAGGGGACACCTGCGTCCATTTTGAGGGGTGCGCAAAGAGCACTCCCGGCGATTCCGGAGCGCCGGGAAGTCGTTGCGCAGCGTCAGGAGGCGCGCGTCTTTGTTGGGTGAAGCGAGCCGCCGCTCCGTGCTTGGGCCGATCCGACGATAGGGGAGGCAACGGCAGGGCGCGGAATCATGCCAGCGACGGCCTTGCGGCTGTCGCGCGAGAAGAGCGTAGGAGGATCTACATGGGTTCCAAATTCGTCATTGCCGACCCGGGCCTGTGCATTGGTTGCCAGACCTGCATGGCGGGCTGTCTTCTGAAGCACAGTGTGCCGGGTGACGTTCCCAAGCCGCGATTGAATCTCATCACCACCCTTACCATTTCGGCGCCCATCGTGTGCCACCATTGTGCCGACGCGCCCTGTGTGGCATCGTGCCCCGAAGGCGCGCTATACTTCGATGGCGCCCGCGTGGCCGTCAAGCAGGAGCGCTGCATCGGTTGCCGCAGCTGCGTGCTCGCCTGTCCCTATGGAGCCGTGGAGGTCGTCTCCCAGGAGGGCGCGGCCAAGCTCGGCGGCCTTACGGTGGAAAGCGCTCCCAAGGCATCCCTTGTCAAGTGCGATTTGTGCTACGACCGCGAGGGCGGCCCGGCCTGCGTGGAGGCCTGCCCCACCGGAGGTCTTATGGTCGTCGACGAGGAGGAGCTGGCCGACCGCCAGCGTCAGCGCCGTATGAGGGCCGCCGTGGCCTCGGGCGCCTTCTCGAGCGTGCCCTTGAACACCGATCTCAACTAGCCCCAAGGAGGAATTGCACTATGGAAAAGCACATGGCCGTCTGCCCGTACTGCGGTGCCGGTTGCAAGCTCAATCTCATCGTGGACGACGGCATGGTCATCGGCGCCGAGGGCCTCGATGGCGTGACCAACGAGGGCGAGCTGTGCCTGAAGGGCCTGTCGGGCTTCGATTTCATCAACGACACCAAGATTCTCACGCCGCGCATCCTGCATCCGATGATCCGCCGCGAGAAGGGCGGCGAGCTGGAGCGCGTCACCTGGGACGAGGCGCTGGACTTCACGGCCAAAAAGCTCATGGCCATCAAGGAGAAGTACGGCCCCGACGCCATTATGCTCACGGGCTCCTCGCGCGGGCCGGGCAACGAGGCCAACTACGTCATGCAGAAGTTCACCCGCGCCTGCGTGGGCACCAACAACATCGACAACTGCGCCCGCACCTGCCACGGCCCCTCGGTCATCGGCCTTATGGACACCGTGGGCTCCGGCGCCATGTCCGTCTCCATTCCCAACATGGAGAACGCCGACCTCATCATGTTGTTCGGCTACAACCCCTCGGCCTCGCACCCGATCGTCGCCCGCCGTATCGTGAAGGCCAAGGAGAAGGGCGCCAAGATCATCGTCGTCGACCCGCGCTCCATTGAGACGGCGCGCATCGCTGATCTGTACATCCAGATCAAGAACGGCTGCAACCTCGCCTTCATGAATGCGTTCGCCAACGTTATCGTGAGCGAGAACCTGCACGACCGCGCCTTCATCGACGCCCACACCAACGGCTTCGACGAGTGGTGGGAGACCATCAAGAACTACACGCCGGAGTCGGTCGCCGACATCTGCGGCTGCAGCCCCGACGATATTCGCAAGGCCGCCCGCATGTACGCTACGGCCCCCAACTCCATTATCGGCTGGGGCATGGGCGTCACCCAGCAGCGCCAGGGCGTGAAGACGGTGCACACCATCGCCGCCATTGCCTGCGTCACGAACCAGATCGGCCGCGACAACGCCGGCCTGGCTCCGGTGCGCGGCCAGAACAACGTCCAGGGCTCCTGCGACATGGGCATGTGGCCGAGCCTGCTTCCCGGCTATCAGAAGGTGGAGAACCCCGAGGCCCGCGCCAAGTTCGAAAAGGCATGGGGTCTGCCGGAGGGGAAGCTTCCCGCCGAGCCCGGCTTCAAGCTGACCGACCTGCCCCATGGCGTGAAAGAGGGTAAGATCAAGGCCTTCTACAACTTCGGCGAGGATCCGTTGCAGACTGAGCCCGACTCCGCCGATATGAAGGAGACGCTGGAGAACCTCGAGCTGCTCATCAGCCAGGACATCTTCATGACTCAGACGACGGCTTTGGCCGACGTGGTGTTCCCGGGCACGTCCTGGGGCGAGCATGACGGCGTGTTCTCCGCTTCCGACCGCACCTTCCAGCGCTTTACGGCTGCCGTGCCGCCCAAGGGCGAGTGCAAGCACGACTGGCAGATCTTCAGCGAGCTGTCGACCCGCATGGGCTATCCCATGCACTACGAGGACACCCAGGAGATTTGGGACGAGATGCGCTCGCTGTGCCCGAACTTCTACGGCGCCACCTACGAGAAGATGGCCGGCGTGGGCCATGCCCAGTGGCCGATTCCGACGCTGGAATGCCCGGGCACTCCGACGCTTTACAAGAACGGCCAGTTCAACACCGCCGACAAGAAGGCCATTCTCATGGCTCACGATTTCGTGGAGCCCACCGAGATGCCCGACGACGCCTATCCGCTCGTGCTGTGCACGGTGCGCGAGGTGGGGCACTACTCCTGCCGCTCTATGACCGGCAACTGCAAGGTGCTCTCGATGCTGGCCGACGAGCCGGGCTACGTGCACATCAACCCCGCCGATGCCGCCGCCCGCACCGTCAAGGACGAGGATCTGGTCTGGGTGAGCTCGCGCCGCGGCAAGGTGATCACGCGCGCGAAGCTGGACGAGCGCATCAACAAGGGCGCCGTCTACATGACCTACCAATGGTGGATCGGCAAGTGCAACGACCTGACCATGCATGTGACCGACCCGCTGTCCGGTACGCCCGAGGACAAGTACTCCGCCTGCGAGGTGCACTGCATCGACGACCAGGTGTGGGCCGAGCGCCATATGCAGTCGCTCTACAGCGCGATGAAAGATCGCCTGGCTGCGGAGGCGGCACCTCAGAACGTCGCGCCCGCCGCTCAATAGGGCGTCTCGCTACCGCACTCATTCCGAAAGGACTCTGATGAACACTTTCATCGCCATAGAGCCGGATAGGTGCATTGGATGCGGCACGTGCCTTGCCGCCTGCAGCCACGGCCACCGTGTGGCCGGGCTGCAGGCGGAGCCCCGTCTCGCACTGACGTTTACCCCGCAGGTGACGGCCGCCGTCACCTGCCATCAGTGCGAGGGGGCGCCGTGCTTGGCGGTTTGCCCCGTGGATGCGATCAAGCGCACCGAAGAGGCCATCGTCGTGAACGAGCAGACCTGCATAGGCTGCAAGTTGTGCGCGGTGGTGTGCCCCTTCGGCGCCATCCATCCCTCGGGCACGTCCACGGCGGGCGTTGCCGGCATCTCCTATCCCACTCCCACTCAGCCGCGGGGCACATCGCCTCTGCTGGCTTGGAGCATCGGCGTCTACACCTGCGCCGTCAAGTGCGACCTGTGCTCCACCTTGGGCCCCGACGAGGAGCCCCATTGCGTCGAAGCGTGTCCGACCAAGGCGCTCTACGTGCGCGATGCCACGACGCTCGCGGGCGTTCGCAAGGACAAGATGCGCGCCGCCGTGGCGGCCAACCAGATCATGATGGGTCGAACGACGAACTTGAAGGAGGCCTAAATGTTGGAACTGATACTGCTTTCCCTCGGGCTCTCCTGCGCCACCGGCGTACTGTCGCTGGTGGCGTCGAAGGCCCGCGCTGCTTCCAAGACCATCGCTTGCGTCGGCGGCATGGGGGCAGCGGCCTTAAGCTTTGCCGGCGGCATCGGCGCGCTGTTCCAGACGGCTACCTACGCCAGCTGGATCGGGCCTATGCCCTTCACGAACTTCACGCTCTTGCTGAATCCGCTGGCGGGCCTTCTCATCGCGGTCATCGCCGCGCTGGCCTTCGTGGCGTGGCTCTACGGGCTTTCCTACTTCGATGAGTACTACGAGGCGGGCATTGGCGTCATCGGGTTCTTCATGAACCTGTTCATCGCCTCCATGAACCTCGTCATCCTGGCCGACAACGCTTTTTGGTTCCTCGTGTTCTTCGAGCTGATGTCGCTCACGTCCTACGTGCTCGTCATCATCGACCGGACGGAAGCGTCGCTCAAGGGCGGTTTTCTGTACCTCATCATGGCCCACATCGGCTTTCTGATGATCGCGTGCTCGTTCTTCGCCATGGCCTCGGCCACCGGCTCGCTCGAGTTCGAGGCGTTCCGCACCCATGCGTTCGCCCCCGGCATCGCCACGCTGGCCTTCGCGCTGGCCTTCTTCGGTTTCGGGGCGAAGGCGGGCATGGTGCCCTTCCATTCGTGGCTGCCCCAGGCCCATCCGGCGGCGCCCTCCAACGTGAGTGCGCTCATGTCCGGCGGCATGATCAAGATCGGCATCTTCGGTATTTGCAAGGTGTGCTTCGATCTGCTCGGCGCTGCGGGCGGCGAAGTTGGTTGGGGCGTGCTCGTCATCGTCATCGGCGCCGTCTCCTCGGTGCTCGGCGTGGTCTATGCTCTGGGAGAGCACGACCTCAAGAGTCTTCTGGCCTACCACTCCGTCGAGAACATCGGTATCATCCTGCTTGGTGTCGGCGTGGGCATCTACGGCTGGGCCGCAGATCTGCCTTGGCTCGCCGCCATCGGGCTTCTGGCCGGTCTCTATCACTTGGTGAACCATGCCATGTTCAAGGGCCTGCTCTTCCTCGGCGCCGGCAGCGTGCTGCATGCCACGGGCACCCGCAACATGGAGGTGCTCGGCGGCCTGGCGAAGGTGATGCCCATCACGGCGGTGTGCTTCCTCATCGGCTCCCTCGCCATTTCGGCCATCCCGCCGCTCAACGGCTTCGTGTCCGAGTGGTTCACCTACCAGGGACTCATTGGGGCGGCCATGGACGGCGGCATCTTCATGCGCATCGTCTTCGCCTTTGCCGTGGTGGCCCTCGCCATCACCGGCGCTCTGGCGGTCACCTGCTTCGTGAAAGCCTTCGGCGTGACGTTCCTCGCCCGTCCCCGTTCGGAGGCGGCCGAGCATGCCCACGAGGTGCCGGCTCCCATGACCATCGCCATGGTCATCCTCACGGTGGCCTGCATCGCTCTGGGACTCGGCGCGGCCTGGGTGGCGCCCGTTATCAGCTCCATCGCGAGCTCGATGCTCGCGGCGCCGTCTCTGCCGGTGGTCGAGGGCGCGACACTGGTGTCCTTGGACACGGTCTCGGTAGTCTCGCCGCTCATCATGGCCGCTCTTATGGCCGTTGTCATCGCCCTGTGCGCCTTGGTGCGCAATGCCGCCAATCGGAAGGGCGGCATGAAGAGCGACCCGAGCACGTGGGCGTGCGGCTATGAGGCGGATCTGTCCATGGAGACGCTCGCCTCTACGGTGGGCGCGAACGTCAAGACCTTCATGGGGCCGCTCTACGCCCTTCGCTACGGCGTGAACCGCGCCGGCCAGGCGGTTGCCCGCTTGATCGCCCGCGCGCTTGAGTCCGATGCCGAAGAGGCTCCCGCCGCCCCCGTGGCGACCGGCGCTGTGGCCTCGCGCTACGATCGCGACCGGACGGTCGGCATCGCTCCAGCCGAGCGGCACGCTCCGGCGCTTTCCAACTCGGTGCTCTCCATCGTGAGCGATGTGGGCGCCTGGTTCGGCCGCATGGAGAGCGGGGATTTCCGCACCTACATCGTTTACATCGTCGGCGCGCTGGTGTTCTTCCTCGCGCTCATCATCCTGGTACGTTAGGGGGATGCCATGACTATCATTATCGCGATACTTCAGGCCATCCTTCTGGTCGCCATCGCCCCGCTTCTTTCCGGCATCACCCGCAAGATTCGTGCGAAGATGCACTCCCGTACGGGCACGAGCGTGCTGCAGGACTACTACGACCTGGCGAAGCTGTGGCGCCGCTGCGAGGTGAAGGAGGGCGGAAGCAGCATTGTCTCCCGCCTTGCGCCGCCGATATTCTTGGGCTCGTTCATCCTGCTCGCTGCGGGTCTTCCGCTTGTGACTCAGGCGTGCCCGGTGCCTATTCTCGGCGACATCATCACCATTCTGTACCTCATGGCCCTTCCGCGCTTCATGTTCGCCCTGGCCTCCATCGACTCGGCCGGTTCCTACACGGCCATCGGCGGTGTGCGCGAGCTGCTCGTGGGCGTGCTGGTTGAGCCCTCGCTCATACTGGTGCTCTTTGTCATGGCCGTGGCCGCGGGCTCGACCAACGTGGGGCTTATGGCCTCATCGGTGGCCAATCTGACGGCATGCCCCTTCGTGGCCGTCGTCGTGGCCGGCGTGGCCTGCGCCATGGCCTGCTACATCGAGACGGGAAAGCTCCCGTTCGATCTGGCCGAGGCGGAGCAGGAGATTCAGGAAGGCCCTCTGGCCGCCTACTCGGGTCCGTCGCTGGCCATGATGAAGCTGGGCGTCTCGCTCAAGCAGCTCGTGGTGGCGAGCTTGTTCGTGGCGATCTTTCTGCCCTTCGGCGCGGCGGCCACGGCGTCTCCTCTCGATCTGCTCGGCGGCCTGGTGGCCTACGCGTGCAAGGTGCTCGCGGTGTTCCTTGTCGCCTCGGTGATCGAGAACGCGGTCATGCGCGTGCGCTACAAGTATCTCGGCCGTTACACCTGGTTCGTCGTGGGGATTGCCTCGCTGTCCCTCGTGTTCCTCGTCATTGGAATTTAGGTGGTGAATATGTTCGGTTACCCATTAGTCAATGTGCTCGGCGCCTGCCTCATCATCACCTCGATGATGGTGGTGCTCGCCCGCACCGGACGGGCGGCGGCCTTCTTGTACTCGCTGCAGTCCCTGGTGCTCGTTGGCGTGCTCGCTTCGCTCGGCGCCGTCACGGGCTCGACAGAGCTGTTCACCTGGTCGGCCACGGCCTTCGCCACGAAGGTGGTGCTCGTGCCCGCCATCCTGCTGTTCACGCTGAAGAAGATTGGCGACGACGCCGAGGCGGACCTTCCGCCGAAGCTAAACCCCATGAAGTCGGTGGCGCTGGTGGCCGTGGAGGTGTTCGTCTGCTTCGTGGCCGTCTCCGGCATCGATTTGCCCACGGCTGCGGCGGTCAAGCCCACGCTGGCCGTGTCGCTCGCGCACTTCTTCATCGGGCTCACCTGCATCGTTATCCAGCGCTCCATCTTCAAGCAGATCTTCGGATACTGCCTGATGGAGAACGGCTCCCATGTGACGCTCGCGCTTCTGGCGCCTCAGGCGCCGGAGCTGGTGGAGATCGGCGTCGCCACCGACGCCATCTTCGCGGTGATTATCTTGGCGGTGCTCGTGTGGCGCATGGCGCGCTATGCGCACACCCTTGACGCCGACGACCTCTGCGAGCTGAAGGGATAAGCCATGGATTACTCAATGTTACTTCTGGTGCTTTTGGGCTGTCCTTTGGCGGCGGCGCTGCTCATTGCCGTGCTGCCAGCGAAATCGACTCCCCGCGGCGCCTACGAGACTCTTCACGTACTCTCCCTGGCGGGCGTCGCGGTAGCGGGTCTGACGCTTGTGGTGGCCGCCTTTGCGGGCAGCGACATCTTCGCTTTGGGGGAGTGGTTCCATCTCGATGGCCTCAGCGCCCTGTTCTTGGGGCTCATCGCCGTCATCGCGCCTTGCACGGGCGTGTACTCGCTGCCCTATGTGGCCCACGATGTGGCCGAGGGCAAACTCGGGCCCTCCCAGGTGAAGCAGTACTATGCCTTCTTCAGTCTGTTCGTGTTCTCGATGATTCTCGCCGTCACCTCCAACAACATCATCATGATGTGGGTTTCGGTGGAGGCCACGACGCTTTCCACGGTGTTTCTCGTCGGTGTGTACCGCACGAAACTCGCCCTGGAGGCGGCTTGGAAGTACGTCATCGTCTGCACGGCTGGCGTGGCCTTCGGCTTGTTCGGGACGCTGCTCGTCTATGCGAACGCCGCCGACATTATGGCCGATCCGCACCAGGCGGTGTTCTGGACAGCCATCCTTCCCAACGCGCCGTTCATGGACCGGTCCCTCATGATGATCGCGTTCGTATTCGCGGCCATCGGTTTTGGAACCAAGGCGGGCCTGTTCCCCATGCACACGTGGCTCCCCGATGCCCACTCCGAGGCGCCGAGCCCGGTGTCGGCCCTCCTCTCCGGCGTGCTTTTGAAATGTGCCATCCTCATTGTGCTGCGCTTCTACATTCTGACGGCGGCCAATGTGGGCGCGACGTTCCCCCAGACGGTCATGATGATCCTGGGCGTGCTGTCGGTGTGCTATGCGGCCTTCGAGGTGTACAAGCAGAACGACCTCAAGCGCAAGCTGGCCTACAGCTCGTGCGAGAACGTGGGGCTCATCGCCGTATGCTTCGGCATCGGCGGCCCCCTCGGCATCATCGCCGGGCTCGTGCACTGCGTTGCCCACGGCCTCACCAAGGCCCTCATGTTCTGCCTGTCCGGCAATGTGATGATGAAGTACCACACGCGCGACCTCGCGAAGATCTCGGGCATCATTTCGGTGGCGCCGGTGACCGGCGTGCTGTTCGCGGCCGGCTGCCTGGCTTTGGCGGGCTTCCCTCCCTTTGCCATGTTCGTCAGCGAGATGTTCATGGTTCTCGCCGGCGTGGCCGCGGAAGTTTGGTGGGCCGTGGCGCTTGTGCTCGTGGCGCTCGTGGTGGTGATTATGGCGCTCGTGCGCATGATCACCGGATCGGCGCTGGGGCGCGTGCCCGAGGGCGTGAAGCGCGGCGACGTGCCCGCTTTGGCGCTTGTGCCCGAGGTGGTGCTCCTCGCTTTGGTGGTGCTGCTCGGCGTGGCGCTGCCGGGGCCCTTGGCCGGCTCCATTGAAGAGGCCAGCGCCATTGTCATGTCCTACGAGGAAGAGGGCCTCTCTTCCGGCAGCTTGTTCGAAGATGCCCTGGCGGCTTTGGCTTTCGATGATACCCCCGAGGAGGTGTTCGAGTAATGACGACGAAGAAGCAGTCGCCTTTGCGCGTGGGCGAGACCCATGTTCAGGCCGTGAGGGACACCTTTCCCGGCGCGGTGCTCGATGCGACGTGGCAGGCCGCCGATCAGGTGACCATTACGGTGCCCACCGATATGCTGCCCGATGTGGTGGAGTTTCTGTACTACGGCCGCGGCGGCTGGCTGCCCAACATGGTGGCCAACGACGAGCGTCCGCTGCATGGTTGCTACGCCCTGTACTACCTGCTCTCTATGGAGGAGAGCGATCCGGGGTTCGTGGTGGTGCGCGCCGAGGTGGATCCGCATTCCATGGAATACCCGTCGGTGACCCCGCGGGTTCCCGCTTGCGTGTGGAGCGAGCGGGAGGCCTTCGACATGTTCGGCCTGCGCGCCATGGGGCTCCCCGACGAGCGCCGGCTCGTGCTGCCGGACGACTGGCCCGATAATCTGTATCCGCTGCGCAAGGACTCCATGGACTACCGCAAGCGCCCGGCTCCCGTGACCGATGTGGAGAACTACTCGTTTCTCTACGAGGGCCATGCCGAGGAGACGACCGAGGTGCCCATGGGCCCTCTGCATATCACCTCCGACGAGCCGGGGCACTTCCGCCTGTTCGTGGAAGGGGAGGACATCATCGATGCGGACTACCGCCTGTTCTACGTGCACCGTGGCATGGAGAAGGTGGCCGAGAGCCGCCTGAACTACGACGCCGTGACGTTTCTGGCGGATCGCATCTGCGGCATCTGTGGCAACGCCCACTCGGTGGCCTACGCCGAGGCGGTGGAACACGCCCAGGGCATCGAGGTGCCCGTGCGCGCCCAGTACATCCGCTCCATCTTGCTGGAGGTCGAGCGTTTGCACTCTCATTTGCTGAACCTGGGGCTGGTGTGCCACTACTGCGGGTTCGATACGGGATTCCAGCACTTCTTCCGGGTTCGCGAGAAGACCATGGACTTGGCCGTGCTGCTCACCGGAGCCCGCAAGACCTACGGCTTGAACCTGATCGGCGGCGTGCGGCGCGACATCTTGGACGAGCAGAAGCTCGCCACGATCAAGTACGTGCGGGAGCTGCGGCACGAGGTGGAGGCGCTCGTGGACATGCTCGTGTCCACGGCCAACTTCGAGTCGCGCACGGCCGGCATCGGAAGGCTTGACCCGGCGGTGGCCCGCGACTTCAGCCCCGTGGGGCCCTGTGTTCGCGGCAGCGGCATCGCCCGCGATGTCCGTTTCGACCATCCCTTCGACGGCTACAAGTTCCTCGTGGGAATGTCGGCGCGCAGCCACGACGGCTGCGACGTGCAGAGCCGCACGCTGGTGCGCGTGGAGGAGTTTATGGATTCCCTGGATATGATCGAGCAGCTGCTCGAGGGAGCGCCGTCCGGGCCCATTCAAACGGAAGACTGGCAGTACACACCGCACAAGTTCGCCTTGGGCTACACCGAGGCGCCCCGCGGCGAAGACATGCACTGGGCTCAGGTGGGGGACAACCAGAAATGCTATCGCTGGCGCGCCAAGGCGGCCACGTACTCGAACTGGCCGATTTTGCGCTACATGTTCCGCGGCAACACCGTGGCCGACGCCGCCATCATCGTGGGTTCCATGGATCCGTGCTATTCCTGCACCGATCGCGTGACGGTGGTCGATGTCAAGAAGAAGACGTCCACCGTGCTCACCAAAGATCAGCTCGAGGGCTACTGCCGCCGCCGCACGCACTCGCCTCTTTCCGGGAAGGGGTGGTAGGCTATGCTGAAGCTGTTCAAGGAAATCCGCAAAACCGGCGACGCCACGGTGGGCTATCCTTTCACTCCCCTGGAGATGCCCGCGGGGTTTCGCGGCAAGCCGGAGCACAACGAGAAGCTCTGCATCGCGTGCGCGGCCTGCGCCATCGCCTGTCCCGCCAATGCCATCACTATGGAACTTGATGCCGAGCAGAACTACCTCACGTGGGATATCAGCTACGGTCGCTGCATCTTCTGCGGGCGCTGCCAGGAGGTCTGCCCTCTGTTCGCCATCGAGCTGACAACCGACTTCGAGCTGGCCGTGACGAACAAGGAGGATCTGCGCGAGTCCTGCTCCTACGGCGTGGCCCGCTGCGCTCGTTGCGGCAAGCCCTATGCCCCGGCCAAGGAGGTCGATTACGCTCGCCGCGTGCTCGCGGGCGTGGGCGGTTCTGCCGCGGCCGATATCGAAAAGGTCGACCTGTGCCTGGATTGCCGCCGCATCGACGATGCCGAGGCCTTTGCGCACCAGGCGCCCGAGAGGGGGGAGGAGTAAATGCTGGAGAACGATTTTCCGCTCGATCTCCAATGGCGGCCCGATCCGGTCGTGCTGGACGCGAAGGTGGCCGAGGCGAAGCAGAAGCTCCTTGAGTCCATCAAGCGCTCCGTGTACGTCTATCGCGTCGATTGCGGCGGTTGCAACGGCTGCGAGATCGAGATTTTCGCCACCATCACCGCGGTCTTCGACGCGGAGCGCTTCGGCATAAAGGTCGTGCCCTCGCCGCGCCATGCGGATATGCTCATCTATACCGGGGCCATGACGCGCTCCATGCGGGAGCCGGCGCTTCGGGCCTACCATGCGGCCCCCGATCCGAAGATTGTGATGTCGTACGGGGCTTGCGGGTGCACGGGCGGCATCTTCCACGACAACTACTGCGTGTGGGGCGGCACCGATCCGATTCTGCCAGTTGACGTGTACGTGCCGGGATGCCCGCCCTCGCCGCCGGCCACGATCTTCGGGTTCGCCACGGCTTTGGGCCTTTTGGATCAGAAGTTGCACGCGAGCCACCATGTGGCCCCGGCCGGCGAGCAGGCGCCCGTGGCCTTCCCGGCCATTCCCTACAAGGTGCGCACGGCGTTCGAGCGCGAGGCGCGCCGCATGAGCGGGTACTACTACGGAAAGCAGATCGTGGACGAGTTCATGCTGGCGTTGTCCAAGGACACGGTGGATGCCCTGGGAGCGGCCGATGCGCTCATCGCCGCCGAGACCGATACGCGCAAGCGCGCCGTGTTCATGGATCTGAAGGCGCTGCTTTTGAGCAAGGTCGTCGACGAATGAGCGTGACCGTGCGACAGCGATGCAGGCGCGAGGCCGCCGGTTTCGAGGAGCCGGCGGCCTTGGGGGACGTCCTTTCGCCCACAAGGCCGCTCGCGGCCCATACCACCGATGGGCGCACGGCTCGCGAGGTGGTGTTCTACCGGCTGGGCGAGAAGTTCGTCGATCACGAGCGCTCTATCCCTGAGGATGTGCGGTCGGTGCTGTACTACACGCTGGCCATTGGGCACCATACCGGGGTCATCGATTGCCTTGCCCCTCGCTTGACGACTTCGCGCGAGGTGTTCGCCGACGTGCTGGCGCTTCTCGGCCCGGGTCGGGCCCACGACAAGCTGGCGGGTATTGAGAAGTTCGGCGAGATCGAGGTGAAAAAGGAGCACGTGCCCGTGCTGAAGCCCGCGGTTCTCGCGGCGCTCGATCGCGTGGGCGCTGCCCTGGAAGTGAGCGACGAGCCGCCCTTGTGCGCCGTGTCGGAGGCGGTTGTCGCCATCGATGCCCCGGCGTGGCTAGAGGAGTTCCTGCGTCTTTTGGAGGAGATCCAGTGCGAGCCGTGCGTGTACGCCATGGGGAGGAGGGTCACATGCTGAATGCCGAGGAGATTCTCGCGGCCAGCGAGGCGTCCAAACGCGGTGGCAACATCGTTTTCTGCGTGGGCAGCGTCCTGCGCGGCGACGATGCGGCCGGGCCTCTTCTGGCCAAGAAGCTGGAGGATTTTCCCGTGGAGGGCTGGACGGCCGTGGACGGCGGCCAGACCCCCGAGAACGATCTGGGCTATCTGCGGCGCCTTGCGCCGAGGCGGCTTCTGCTGGTGGATGCGGCGGCCATGGGCCTTGAGCCCGGCGCTATCCGCCGCCTTCAGGCCGCGGACGTGGCCACCCAGTCGCTTATAACGACCCACACGCTGCCCATCACGTACCTGCTCGGCGAGCTGGAGGCCGTGTGCGAAGAGGTCGTGTTTCTGGGCGTGCAGCCCGCGGGGACCGAGTTCTTCGATCCGGTGAGCCCCCGGGTGCTCGCGGCCGTGGAGCACGTGTACCAGTGCCTCGCCGATGGTGCCGATTTCGAGCAGTATCCCTTTGTGAATTGAGATGACGCACGTAGGTGCGCCTTTGGTAACTTGGAAAGGATTGAAACAACTATGGCTATTGTGAAAGAAGATCTGGCCGCTGTGAGCCCCGATGCGCTCGCGCCGGCGGCCACCGAGGCCAAGGCCGAGAACATCGGCGTGACGAAGGCGGCCATGCCCGGTGCCAAGTGCTTCGTCTCCGCCATGCTCGCCGGCGCCTTCATCGGCTTCGGCGGCATGTACTTCTGCACCTTCCTCGGCGACACCACCATGGCCTTCGGCGTGCAGCGCCTCGTCGGCGGCTTGTGCTTCTGCCTGGGCCTGTGCCTGGTGCTGTGCTGCGGCGCGGAGCTGTTCACGGGCAACGTGCTCATGGTGTGCGCGAAGGCGTCGAAAAAGATCACCTTCGGCGGCCTGTTCCGCAACTGGGGCATTGTATGGGTCGGCAACCTCGCCGGATCGCTTCTGGCTATGTTCATCATCTTCATGTCGAATTTGCAGGGTATGAACGGGGGCGCCGTGGGCGAGGCGTTCGTCTCGGTGGCCGCCGGCAAGGTGTCGCTCGCGCCCGAGGTGCTCTTCTTCAAGGCGATTCTCTGCAACATCCTCGTGTGCCTGGCCGTGTGGATCGGCTTCTCCTCGAAGACGACGGCCGATAAGGTTCTGGGCATCCTGCTTCCCATTTCGGCCTTCGTGGCCTGCGGGTTCGAGCACTGCGTGGCGAACATGTTCTTCCTTCCCATGGGCCTGGTGCTCAACGGCCTCGGCTTCGGCGCGGCCGGCGCGGTGACGCTGGGGGGCGTTGCCTACAACCTCGTGCTCGCCACGCTCGGCAACATTGTCGGCGGTCTTTTAGTGGGTCTGGCCTACTGGTTCATCTACCGCAAGAAGCAGGAGAAGTAGATCATGAACGTGATCGATCGGTATCGGGAGGGCGAGCCGGTGGAGCTCTGCGAGGGCGAGCTGCTGACGCCGGCGGGACTTGCAGGCGACGCCGCGAGAGGGGTGCTCGTCGAGCATGCCATGGAGGTGACCGTCAACACGGTGCCCACCATGCGCGTCGTCTGCACTCCCGATCACCTGGTCGATTTGGTGGTGGGCCGTCTCTACACCGAGGGCATCGTGGGAGGGCTCGACGATATCGAGGACATCTACGTATGCGATCAGGGGACGCGTGCCTCGGTGCTGCTCTCCTGCCATCATGCTGATTTTTCGCGGCAGGGTGTCGAGACGGTTCCCTCGTGCTGCACGGGCAACCGCGTCTATAACCGCTACTTCACCAGCGACGAGCGCCCGGCCAAGGTGAAGCCCATTCCGTGGGAGGCGGCATGGGTCTTCGCCGCGGCGCGAGCGTTTGCGGAGGATTCGCCTTTGCACAAGGCGACGACGGGCACTCACAGCTGCTATCTCGTGCTCGGGGGCACCGTGACCATCTGCCGCGAGGATCTGGGTCGCCACAACGCCTTCGACAAGGTGGTGGGGGCCGCTTTGCGCGAGGGCATCGATTTGCGGGACGCGCTGATCTTCTCAAGCGGTCGTTTGCCGGTGGACATGGTCATGAAGGCCATCCATGCCGGCGTTCCGATTTTGGCCACCAAGGCGGTGCCCACCGACGAGACCATTCGCCTCGCCCGTGAATTCGATCTGACGCTTATCTGCCAGGCGCGTCCCGATTCGGCCGTGGTCTACAACGACCCTTTGGGGGAGAAGCGCTAGGGGGTTGAGAAGGGGAGGCCGATGAGCGCCGCGAAGCGACAATCTGCGAGGGCGGGCGTGATTTTCGCGCTCGCCTTGGTGGTGCTCGGGGCGCTGGTCGGCCTGCTCACCGTTGCGCTCAGCGTTGCCGTAGACGGGGGCGCCTCCCTGTTTGCGGAGCGACCGCAGCTCGTTTGGCTGCTGCCGGTGGCGGGGCTTTGCTCCTATGGGGCGTATCGGGCGGTCGGCCTTGATTTTTCCTGGAGCACCGCTCGGGTCATGGAGGCAGTTCGCGATGGGCGTTCGGTGCCTCCGCTGCTTGCGCCGGCGATCATCGTGGGCACGGCGCTCACGGTGCTGTGCGGAGGGTCGGTGGGCAAGGAGGCGGCGGCGCTCCAGATGGGCGCGGCGGCAAGCGGCCTTTTGCGCGATCGTGTTTCCGCGCGTTTCCGCACGGTGCTGGCGCCAGCGGCTATGGGCGCCGCTCTCGGCGCTATGCTGGATGCCCCGTTGGCGGGCGTCGTGTTCTCCTTCGAGGCGCTTCGCCGAAGGCCCGGCTCGCTTGCTTCGCTCGCTGCGCCGGCGGTGACGTCTTTAGTGTCCTGGAGCGTGGTACGGGCGATGGGCGTACGCTTTCTTCCGGGTTCCGTTGCGGCGCCGGCCGTATTGGACGTTGTCCTCGCAGGCGATTCCTTCATGGGGGATCGGGTTGTCGGGGCTCTGCTTTTGCTCGCTGCGGTGGGTGCGGCGGCGGGACTGCTGGCCCTTGCTTTCTGCGGAGCGCTCGGGAAGCTTCGGGGCGGTCTCGCCCGGCTCGGGGCGCCCGTCTTTGCGCTGGCGGTCGGGGGAGTGGCCACGGCGCTCGTCGTCGGCTATGCGGATCTTTTCCACTATGAGGACGTGCGCTCGTACTGCGGTACGGGCCTTTTGCAGATTGAGGCGGCTCTGGCGGGGGAGGCTCTGCCTTGGTGGGCCTTCATCGTAAAGGCGGCACTTACGCTGCTCACTCTTGCCGGTGGTTTCAAGGGCGGCGAGATCATGCCCGTTCTCGCCATCGGCACCTGCCTCGGCGCGGCAGTCTTCTCCGCTGCGTCGTCGCTTCTCCCCGCATCTATCTTGGGCGCTGTGGGAGCGAGTAGGTCTCTCGGAGCCCTCGTCGGCATGGTCGCCTTTTTCGCCGCCTGCACTAACTGTCCTCTGACGGCTCTCGTGTTTGCTGGCGAGCTACTCGGCTTCGCTTCCTTGCCCGCCACGATTGTCGCGATAGTTCCCGCCTATCTGATCGCCCGCCGGGTCAGTCTTTATCCGACCTCCTTGCAGCGTGCGCGAGGCAAATGCCAGTTCGACCCCGTTATGGCCCGGCGCGATGCCAGTTAAGGGGTGAAATGGTAAGGAAATGCCAGTTCGACCCCGTTATGGCAAGACGCAAACGACCATTTCTGGGTCGAACTGGCATTTGCACGGGCAAAAGCGAAAATGCGCGCCCGAGCTTTGGGCTGTCGGCTTCCAGGGCGCAGGCGTTTTCTGGAGCGCGTTCTAGGCCACCAGGGCGCGGAGGCTCTCGATCGCCTCGTTGGTGAGATGCAGGCCCTCGCGCAGGTAGGCGGCGAAGCTGCCGTAGAGGCGGTCGATCTCGTCGAAGTAGGCGCGCAGGTAGGCCGGCCGTGCTTCCAGGAACGACAGCAGGATGGCGCGCTCGTGGTCGGTCATGCCCCCGTCGAGGTGCGCTGCCTCCTCTGCGATGAGGTCGGCGTGGTCGGCGTTCACGCGCAGGTAGTCCTCCATGATGGCGTCCTCGTCGGCTCCGGTGGCGCGCAAAAGCGTGGCGCATAGCACCCCGGTGCGGTCCTTGCCGTTCACGCAGTGGATGAGCGCGGGGCGTCCCTCGGCGGCCATGGAGCGCAGGGCCTGCCCCACCAGCGGATACTCGCGCACGTAGCGGCGGTAGTTCGCGCACATGCGCTCCTCGGGCTCGCCGTAGCGCTCGATGACGCCGGCGATCAGGCGCTTGTCGGAATCCTTGCGGCGATGCTCAGTGGAGGGCTCCAGGGCCACGGTGCGCATGCCCACGATGTAGGGCTCCGGATGCGCCGCCACTTCGGCGGCCGTGCGCAAATCGTAGATGGTGGCGATGCCGAGGGCGCCCGAGAGGAAGGCCGCCTCCTCGCCCGTGAGGTTCGAAAGCTCTCGGGACCGGAAGATGCGCGCATCTCTGAACGAGCCGCCCACGGCGCGGATGCGCGCATCTCCATAGGTGCCTCCGGCGGGCAGTGCCTCGAAGGCGAAGCCGGCCACGAGCGCGGAGGGCTCGCCGTCCTCGGTCACGGGCCGCACCTTCAAGAGGTAGCGTCCGGGAGTCTCCGGCGTGTAGACGAACCGCCAGTTCACTCCGCGGCTCTTGTCCACGGCGGCAGTGGGGTAGGCCGTCCATGAGGCGCCGTCGTCAAGCGAGAACTCCATGGCGCAGATCGTGCGGTCGAAGTCGTCCACATAGCCGGCGAACTCGATGGGGGCCCCGGCATAATAGGGCGGCCGCGTGCGTGGGGCGAGAGGGTTGTCGGAAGTATCGGCCACGGAGATCACACCAAGTCGCCGCGGATTTCCAGGAGGGTGCGGGCGAGGTGGGCGAAGGCCTGCTCGCCGGCGGCAGAGTCCGGGGCGTTGGTCATGATGGTTATGAGGTAGTCGCGACCGTTGATGGTGACGATGCCCGAATCGCACACGGCGTCGTCGTCTTGGCCGTCGATCCAGCCGGCTTTGTTGCGCACGGTGATGTTTGTGCCGATAGAGGCGACGGTCTTGTCCTCTTCAATGAGCGTCTGGCCGCCCTCCGCGTCTTCGGCGAGCACAGAGCCGTCCCCTTCGGAGCCGTCGGCGGGCGTGATCTCCTCGGAACCCTCCTCGTCGCTTCCGTCGTCTTCCACGCCCTCCTCGCCGCCGGAGCCCTCTTCCGGCAGGTAGTCGGTGTGCCCTGCGCTCGTGGTGCCCAGGGCGCCGTTGCGCAGGAATGAGACTTCGGTTTTGCTGAAGGTGTCGGAGAGCCACTGGGCTGCCGAGGTGTCGGCAGTCGTCAGGTACTCGTAGATCTTCAACCACATGAGGGCCGACTGGCGTGCTGTGTAGGTGGGGAAGTACGTGTCGTTGACCAGCGCGGTGTCGACGCCGGCCTCGGCCAGCCATGCTTCCATGCCGTCGTTTCCGTAGGTGCGGCGCAACTTGCCATAGGAGGAATTGTCCGACCAGACGATGGTGTTCTCCACCTGAGTGAGGCGCGAGGACGAAGCGCGGTCGATGTCGTTGGGGAACTCCTTGTTCACCACATAGGCGCAATAGGGACCCTTGAACGAGCTGGCGCCGTAGATGGGCACGTCCACGTTGCCGGCAATGCCGCGTCCCGTGCCCAGATCCATGATGAGGTAGCTGGCCTCATAGCCATTGTTGTCGTAGTAGGAGAGCGCGTTGTTCAAGCTCACGAGGGAACGGTCGGAGAGCACGGGCGCGGCGGCCTGTTCGCCGGCGTCGTTGGTCGCGTTGCCGAGGGCGAAGGCGAAGGGGGCCTTCTGCCCGGCGAGGTTGGTAAGGTCGTCGCGGGTTGGCGTGTAGGCGGGCAGCTGGGCCAGCTCCGGCTCGACGGGGCGGGCGAGGCTCACCTGGGTGGCGACGTTCTGCGCGAAGTAGGAGGCGTTGCCGCCCACGGCGTTGGCGCTGGCGACGCCGACATGCTTGCTGCCGTCTTTGGCGGCGGCCGATGCGAAAGGACCGATGTGGAAAAGCGCCATGGCGAAGATGACGGCCAGCGCGATGGCGATGAGCGCCATGGCCGCCCGTGCGAGATTGAAGCCGCCGGCCGGGGCGAGCGTGTGCATTTGGGGGGCGAACGCGGCGCCTGCGCGGGGGGCGTGGCTGCCGCGGCCGGAGGAGGCGCCGTTGCGCGGACGTCCCTGGGCGCCGCGATTGCCGGCGGGCGTTTGTTTGCCGCGGGGCTGCTCGCCGCGTGTGGAGCGCTCGCCGCCCGAGTGCCGGCGTCCCGGCTCGGGCTCGCGACGGCGGTCGCGGCTTGAGGGATACTCGTCGCGCAGGGGGTTGTGCCGGGTGCCGCGCGGGCGATTGCCGGAGGAGGAAGACGAACGGGTGGTACCCGTGGAGCGGCCATCGAAGCGGCCCGTGGAAAGAGAGAGGCCGCCTTGGGAGCGTCTGGGTTCGTCGTCGTAGCGGCTGTAATCGGATCGGGCCATGACATCCTCGGGACTGATGTGTTTGAGTTACGTTTAAGGGTCGAAAGAATAGTAGCAATTCCCCGGGTTTTTGCGAAGACCTTACGAAGATCTTAACAAGGATCGCGTAGTGAAAACGCCCGCAGACGGTCTTTAGCGGGCGCCCTATGGACTTTTAGTTACCGGAGGGGAGCGCCGTCGCCAGTTGTGCGCGCTTCCCCTATACTTAAGCCTTACGAGTTCGAGTGCCTCGAATGGGTATGGGCGGCGACATGTTCCGAACCTGGTCAGGTCCGGGAGGAAGCAGCCATAAGGGACCGCTGACGAGCGCCCATACCTATTCGGGGCACTTTTGCGCGAAGGGCGCACCGCGGTGCCAACGTAAAATTACCGTGGCGCTTTTGCGCAGGGCCTCGTTGCCGTGACCTCTGAAAATACAATGGGGCCGGCGGCGCGCCGCCTTCTACGTTATTCTGCAGATTGGAGACTCGGTGGGCATCATCGACTTTTTCATCAACCTTTTGAAAGACCCGCGCGGCTTCATCGCCGGCTGGATCATCGCTTTGGGCCCGGTGTGGGTGTACACGCCGCTGTTCCTTATCGTGTTCGTGGAGACGGGGCTCGTGTTCTTCCCGTTTCTGCCGGGCGACTCGCTCCTGTTCGCGGCCGGCGTGTTCTCCGCCGACGGCGGCGGCCTGAACGTGTGGGCCACGCTCATCGTGTTCTGGGCGGCGGCCATTCTGGGCAACACCTCGAACTATTGGATCGCGCGCCTGTTCGGTAGCCGCATCATCGATTCGGGGAAGGTGAAGGCGCTCACGCCCGAGCGCATGGCCAAGCTCGATCACTTCTTCGAGCGCTATGGCGGGCTCACGATCATCATCACGCGGTTCATGCCGTTTTTCCGCACCTTCGCGCCGTTCATCGCCGGTACCGGACACATGAACTTCGGGAAGTTCACGTTCTTCAACGCCGTCGGCGGCATCTCCTGGGTGAGCCTGTTCGTACTGGTGGGATACTTCTTTGGCGGCATTCCGCTGGTGCAGGAGCACTTCGAGGTGATCGTGCTGGGCATCGTGGCCGTGTCCGTGGCGCCGGCGTTCATCGGTGTCATCAAGGCCGCGCTGAACAGTCGTCGCGCCAAGGAGGGCGATCCGGTTGCCCAGGCGGCCGAGCGCGTGAACGAGGCCGAGTACGAGCGCGAGTTGACCGAGGAGCGCGTGATGCGCGCCGAGGCCGAGGCGAAGGCGGAGGCGCGGCGCCGGGTGGCGGCCGAGCAGACCGTGCGGCCGGCCGAGGGCGCGCAGGCACCGGCTTCCGAGACCGAGGAGAAAGGCGGGGAGTAGGCCATGGCCGAGGCACTCTATCGCAAATACCGGCCGCAGATCTTCGAGGACGTGGTCGGTCAGGAGCACATCGAGCGCACCATCAAAAACGCCATCGCCCAGGACAAGGTGAGCCACGCCTACCTGTTCACGGGCCCGCGCGGCACCGGCAAGACCACCACGGCGCGCCTTCTGGCCAAGGCGCTTTTGTGCGAGAAGGGGCCCACGGACACACCCGACGGCACCTGTGACGATTGCGAGATGATCGCTGCCGGCGAGCACCCGGACGTCTACGAGCTGGACGCCGCGAGCCGCACCGGCGTGGAGAACGTCCGCGAGGAGATCATCGGCCGCGTGCAGTTCGCGCCGACCCGCGGGCGCTACAAGGTGTACATCATCGACGAGGTGCACATGCTCTCGACGGCCGCCTTCAACGCGCTTCTGAAGACGTTGGAGGAGCCGCCGAGCCACGTGGTGTTCATCCTGGCCACCACCGATCCGCAGAAGGTGCCCGAGACCATTCACTCGCGCTGCCAGCGCTTCGATTTCCGCCGCATCTCCACCGAGGCCATGGTGTCGCGGTTGGGCGCCATTTGCGCCGCCGAGAACGTGGAGTTCGAGGGGGAGGCGCTCGAGCTCATCGCGCACCGGGCCGAGGGCGGCATGCGCAACGCGCTCACCTCGCTGGAGCAGCTCATCGCCTTCGGCGACGGCGCGGTGACCATGGAAGTGGCCGAGCGGATGCTGGGAGCTGTGGACTCCACGGATTTGGCCGACATTGTGCGGACGATAGGCGCCCGCGATGCGGCGGCGTGCTTCCGCTGGGTGGCCGAGTACGTGGAAACCGGCGCCGACATGGCCCAGTTCGTGGCGAATCTGGCCGAGCACATGCGCAACATGTACGTCATGGCCGTGGCGGGACCTGAGGTGGTGCTCGACGTGTCCGAGGCGACGCGGCGCGAACTGATCCAGGAGCTGCCGCTGTTCGGCGTCGACCGTCTTGCGCGGCTTTTGGGCGTTTTGGGGGATGTGGCCGGCGAGCTGAAGACGTCCACGAACCCGCGGCTTACCTTCGAGATCGCGCTGACGCGCATGGTGCGCCCCGATGCCGATGTGACGCTGGAGGCTCTGGCCGAGCGTGTGGAAACCCTGGAGCGCCAGCTGGCCGGCGCCTCTGTCGTGGCTGCCGCGCCCGTTGTGCCTGCGGGAGCGGCCCTCGTAGGGGGCGACCTTGGTCGCCCCTCGGCTCCGGCCGGGTCAGCGCCGTGCGACAGCCAGTCTGTCCCGCTCGCGGAGGGCGGATCTGTGTCCGCCCCTACGGAAGGGGTTGCCCCGACGGCGACTCCGGTCGCCGTTGCTCCGGCCCCGTCTACGGCATGCGCCCCGGCCCCCGCGCCGTCCGCTCCGGCGGTCGCGGGCTCCCTGTCGCCCGAGATCGTCGCCACGCTGTCGAACATGGCGGCGCTTCAGCGTCTCTGGGCCGGTGTTCTCGCCTCGCTGAAGAAGTCCAAGGCGGCCTACGGCGTGCTGTTCATGAACACCAAGGCGGTCTTCGATGCGGCGGCGGGCGCGCTTCTCATCGAGTTCCCCGCCGAGAACGACTTCGCCTTCCGCGCCGTGCAGAAACCCGACGTGCAGGCCGAGCTCGCCCAGGCTCTGCGCCGTGAAGCCCACGGGGACATTCCCTTCGAGCTGCGCAAGGGCGGCGCCTCGGCTCCGATGGCCTCTGCTCCCGCCGCGGCTTCCGCATTTAACGTACCCGCACCGGCCTCTCAATCGGTACCTGCCCCGTCCGCTGCTTCGGCGAGCCCGATGTCCGGCGCGCCTTCTAGCGTGAGCGCGCCCGCGGTTCCCGCTTCCGCCGCTGTGCCGGCCCTCTCGCCGGCCCCCGCGCCCGATGACGATCGGCCGCCCTACGACGACTACGTCCCCTACGACGATGCGGATATCCCTTTCGAGGATCCCTTCGCCTCCCGGGGCGCCTCGCCCCAGGGCGCAGCGACCTTCCCGGCGCCGAGCGTCTCCGCAAATGCCTCTCCCGCAGCCTCTTCCGAAGTGCCCCCGTGGGAGGAGGCGCCCCAGGTGCCGGCGCCGTCTGGTGCGACACCTCAAGCGCCTGCGTCCGCTCCTGCCCCCTCGCCGGCCCCTTCGATGGCAGCACCGTCCGCCTCCGCGCTTCCCCCCGAGCCCGATGCCGTGTCCGGGCCTTCCCCGAATCCCGTAGAGGAGCCCGACCTCGCCGCCTCGCTTGCCTTCGGCTTCGGCGACGGCGTCAACTTCGAGGAAGTCGTCTAAGCGAGATTGGGCGAGATGCCCTAGAATACGTTAGCAGTCGGGCGCGACCCGCGAACCAGCAAAGGAGACCCTTTCATGGACATGAAGAAAATGATGAAGCAGGCTCAGAAGATGCAGCGCGATGCTGCCGCGGCCCAGCAGGAGATCGCCGCCATGACCTTCGAGGCCTCGGCCGGCGGCGGCATGGTGAAGGCCACGGCCACCGGCGAGATGGCCATCACCGACATCACCATCGACCCCGCTGCCGTGGATCCCGAGGACGTGGAGATGCTGCAGGACATGGTCGTCGCCGCCGTGAACGAGGCGCTGCGCGCCGCCAGCGAGGCGGCCAACGCCCGCATGAACGCCGTCATGGGCGGCATGAAGATCCCCGGCCTGATGTAGCCAGGCCGTCTCCATCTCAAGGCGACATTCGTGCAAGCGGCACCTTCCATTCAAAAGCTCCTCGACGAGCTGGAGCGTCTGCCCGGCGTGGGACCGAAGTCGGCCCAGCGCATGGCCTACTGGATCCTGAACACCGACGCCGCCGAGGCGCTGCGTCTGGCCGATGCTATCCGTGAGGTGAAGGCGGGCGTGCACTTCTGCGCTCGCTGCTTCAACTACGCCGAGGGCGATTTGTGCGAGATCTGCGTCAGCTCCAAGCGCGACGGCGCGGTCATCTGCGTGGTGAGCGAGCCTCGCGACATTCCGCCCATCGAGCGCACGGCCGTGTTCAACGGCGTCTACCATGTGCTCGGCGGCGTGCTGGCACCCATGGAGGGCGTTGGCCCCGGCGACTTGCGCATCGCCGAGCTGATGGCGCGTCTTGGTCGCGAGGACGTGACCGAGGTGGTGCTCGCCATGAACCCCAACATTGAAGGAGAGACCACGGCCGCCTACCTCGCGCGGCTCATCAAGCCCTTGGGCGTGAAGGTGACTCGCCCGGCTAGCGGGCTTCCCGTCGGCGGCGACTTGGAATTCGCCGACGAGGTCACCTTGGGCCGCGCCCTGGAAGGGCGATTGCCGCTGTAGGCTTTCAGGCTGCGAAAAAAGAAGGGCCGTTGCGAAAAGCATCTCGCAACGGCCCTTCTTTATGGGTTGAAAAAGCCAGGTTACTTGCAGCAGGCGGGAACCTCGTGTTTGACGCGGTCGTGCTCCTCGGCGCGCTTGGCGTCGTTGAAGCGGTCGAGCGTGCCCACCAGGTAGCCGGTGATGCGGCGGATGCGGTCGAACTTCACCGGCGCGAGCCCGTAGTGGATGCCCACGTCCTCGCCATCGACATCCAGCGTCAGCGACTCCAGCTGACCATGGGGGTACTTGTCGTAGGCGCGCTTGATGTAGGCCTTGATCTCGTCGTCGGATACGGGGGCATCGCTGGCTTGGGCGTAGTTCACGGCCACCTTCACGCCGTCGATCATCTTGTTCTCCATGATGGGCTCCTTGTCGTTTGCGGTTCGGTTAATGCCTCGCTGGTTCACTATATCTAGTTAGCGAAACGGAATTCTAACACAATATGTGGCCCTTTGGGGTCATGTTCTCGAGATGTAGCAAAAACCTCGCGAAAGACCTTTGCTCAGCGCTCCCAGAAGTCGGCGGCCAGCTCGGCGCGGTTGGCGTGGCCGGTCTTCTTCAGGATGTTGTGCATATGCACCTTCACGGTGCCGGCGGAAAGCGTCAGTGTGCTTGCAATGTTCTGGTTGTCCTTCCCCATGAGCGCGTGGCGCAATACCTCCTCCTCGCGTTTGGAGAGGTCGTAGGTGCGGCTATACAAAGGCAGCAGACGATCGATGGACTCCGCGAGCAAAGGATCGTCGCCTTCGGGCAGCTCGCGGGCTCGCAGCTGCAGGGACACCGACGCGCCCCGCAGAACCGCTAGGCCGTAGCAGATGAACAGGAGGTTCTCCATGGGGCTGCGCTCGGCGAGGACCCACATGCCGCGGGGAATGCTGCCGGGGTCGAAGATCAGCTGGACGTACACGTTCTCCAGAATGATGCCGCAGGTAAGACCGATGGCCCAGAAGAACGCGGTGCGGTGGCTCTTCATGATGGAGCGCCGCTCGGGGTCGGGGGAGTGCGTGTACCACCAGGCGAGCAGGCCGTAGCAGACCAGCTGCAGCACAGCGCGCAGGTTGTAATAGACGAACTCCCTCCATTGCGGGTTCTCGATGAACTGATAGGCGGCCAACGACAGCGCGGCCCACAGTGCCACGGGCGCAAAGCGAACGACGGGGCGTTCTTCCCGGCAGTAGCGGCAGGCGGCCAGCCACAGAAAGAGGAACGCACCGCCGCCGGTGATGATGGAGGTGTAAGGGTGTCCCACATCGTAGAACGAGGCGGCTTCGAACACGGCATCGGGGGTGATGAAATTGTCTTTAAAGACGAGGGAGACATCGAAGAAGTAGAACGTGAATCCGAACGTGGCGTACAGGAACGTGCGACGGTGCGACACGTAAAAGGCCGACAGGCTCGTGGCCGCCACGATGGTGTAGAAGAACATGATGAGAAGCGTGTAGTAGAACAGCAGGGTCATTGGTGCTCCTCGAAAGCAGATGCGGCGGCAGGACTCGCTCGGCGTGGTTTGCCAGCTTGGCGGTAGTGTAGCGAATCGCGGCGGGGGCCGTCGAGCCGCTATGGCGCTTTGTTGACGGATCGGCAACGGCGATGTTCCCACCTGCGGTTTAGTCCGTGTATAGATGGAGGTCTTCGCAATATCTCCAAGTTATACCCGCTGCGCTTGAGGAACATCCCCGGCTTATGCCTTGGCTGCGCGCAGCCCGTGCCCCTACACTCGGATCATCACATCCTCCCATGGCTCGCGGTCGAAAGCAGTGGCTCCGATGGCGATTCCGATGGCGGCCCATGGGAAGGCATCACGGCGTTTCGCCCCGATTCAGACAGGAGATCATCATGGCCGAGACAACCATGGAAGCCGTTCCCATCCCGACCGAAGAGCCCAAGAGGGAGAAAAAGAAGCGCAAGTTCTCTTTTCCCTCGGCGTTCACGATTCTGTTTATCGTGACCATCATTGCCGTCATTTGCACGTGGTTCGTGCCGGCCGGCCAGTACTCGAAGCTGCTCTACGATTCCGAGAGCGGCAAATTGGAGATGACGACACCGACCGGCGAGGTGTCCCAGCTTGATGCGACCCAGCAAACGCTCGATGAGCTGGGCGTGAAAATCGACATCGATCAATTCACGAGCGGCGCCATCACCAAGGCGGTGTCTATTCCCGGCACCTATGAAGGGCTCGATCCGCATCCGGTGTCGCTTGCCGACATTCCCTACTCCATGGTCTGGGGCGTGATCGACGGCATCGACGTCATGGTGTTCATCCTGTGCCTGGGCGGTCTTATCGGCGTCGTGAAAGTGACCGGCGCCTTCGAAAGCGGGCTTTCCGCCCTCACGAAGAAGACCAAGGGTCGCGAGTTTCTGCTCGTGTTCGGCGTGTCGGTGTTCATGATCTTCGGCGGCACCATGTGCGGCCTGGAGGAGGAGGCCGTGGCCTTCTACCCGATTCTCGCGCCGATCTTCATCGCGCTGGGCTACGACTCCATTGTGGTCGTGGGCGCGATCTTCATGGCCGGCTCCATCGGCACCACGTTCTCTACGGTGAACCCCTTCTCGGCCGTTATTGCCTCAAATGCTGCCGGCACGGTGTTCACCGAGGGCATCGCCGTGCGTGCCTTCGCTTTGGTCGTGGGCGCCATTGTGTTTCTGCTGTACTTGCATTGGTATGCCAAGAAGGTGAAGGCCGATCCGAAATTCAGCTACTCCTACGAGGATCGTGAGAAGTTCAATGCCCAGTGGGAGCTGGACGAAAGCGGCGCAGCGGCCCGGGAGTTCAGCCTGCGCAAGAAGATCGTGCTCGTCATCTTCGTGGCCGCCTTCATCATCATGATTGTGGGCGTCATGAACCTCGGTTGGTGGTTCCCGCAGATGGCCGCAGAATTCGTGACGCTGTCCATCCTGGTTATGTTCATCGGCGGCACGGGCAAGGACGGCGTGGGGGAGGCGAAAATGGTGGACGCTTTCGGTGCCGGCGCCTCCAGCCTGGTGCCCGTGGCCCTCATCATCGGCCTGGCCCGCGGCGTGAACCATGTGCTCACCGAGGGCATGATCAGCGACACCATGCTGAATGCGGCCTCCAACCTGGTGGCCGGCATGAGCGGCCCTCTGTTCGTGGTGTGCCTGCTGCTCATCTTCTTCGTGCTGGGCTTCGTGGTGCCTTCTTCCAGCGGCTTGGCGGTGCTGGCGATGCCTATCTTCGCGCCTTTGGCCGACACCGTGGGCATTCCCCGCTGGATCATTGTGGCGGCCTACCAGTTCGGCCAGTACGCCATGCTCTACATCGCGCCGACCGGCCTAGTGATGGCAACGCTGCAGATGCTGGACATGAAGATGTCCCACTGGTTCAGGTTCGTCTGGCCCATGATGGTGTTCACCTTGGTGTTCGGCGCCATCCTTTTGAGCATCTGCTCCGTGGTGTTCGCGGTGTAGCGACTTTTCCCGATAGGTCGGGCGGCCTTGCCGGCGCCGCCTAGGCCCTTCCCGACAGAGGGCGACCTTTTCGCGAGGGCCGCCCTCTGGTTGTTGCGCAGGAGGGGGCGTGCCACGGAGGCTCTGCGCCGGTAGCTACCAAGGCCTAGAATTCGGCTTGGGGGACAGATTCGCGCAGGATCGATCCTGCTGCAAAAAGCGCTGCCCTCGTAAAGGAGCGAGGGCAGCAATCGCGAAGGGCCGATCGGGCGGGAGCTAGGCTTCAACCACTTCGATTTTTATTTCTTCGTCGTAGTCGGGCTCGGGGTTGTCTCCTGGGTTGGACATATGCAGGATCTCTTGCCCCTGGAAGTAGCAGCTCTTGAGGTAGCATCCGTATTCGTAGGCGTCTTCCTCGGTATCGTAGAGGTCGTCTTCCTCGTGCACCTCGCCGTCTTCGGAGATGAGTCTGACCTTGTACTGTGCCATGTTATAGCCTTTCTCTTTGAGCAATTATTTTCTTAAGCCACGGCCAGTGCCTGGCTCGCGGTCTCTTCTTCAGGGAGCGAATCGAGCATGCCGACGAGCTTGAAGCGGAGGGATTTGGCCACGTGGTAGCCTTCGATTTTCTGCTTGATGGTCTCCTTCGTCTCGCCCTGCTTGTACAGCTGCTTGACCACGTTGGACAGGATTGCGTCGAAGCCGAACTCGGATATTCCTCGCACTAAAAGCAACGCGACGCCCAAAGTGGCCACGCCCCCGATCATACCGCCGGGCCCCAGGGAGCCCAAAGCTGTGGTGATCGCAGCTGCACCGGTGAGCCCGGATCCCCCCAGGGCCGTCAGGAGCATTAAGCCGGGCACTCCGAGTGAGGCTACGGTCTCGACGATCTTGTCTAGGGGTACTGTCTTTTTCATTTCTACCTCTCTTTCCGGCGTCGCGTCCGACGGCGCCATTTCTGGATCTGCGTCGGGGGCCGTTCGAGCCTGCGGAGATGGCGCGAAGTGTAAACTACTCGAAAGGAGGTATCAGCCCAAATGAAAGGAGATGGATTGCCTTCTCCGAGGATCGCGGTCTCCCGACGGACTAAATAATATGACGGAGAGGGTCATGAAGCGAGGAGCGGAAACAGCCCATTTTGGGCTCCAATGGATAGCTTTTCTATCCATTATGGGGCATATATAAGGTGGTAGCGAATGGAAAACATCGATTTGGCGAGGGAGATGAGAGCGCGGCTGTATCGGGAATGCCGCGAACGCGGGCAGTTCAGCAGCAGGGACAAGGCGGCGTCGGCCTTCTCTGTGGAGAACGTCAAGATCAGCGCGTCGTCTCTTAAAGATTTCGAGACGGGGAAGAGGACGCCGTCGCCTAATTTGGTGCTTGATATGGCAAGGGTGTACCAGACCCCCGAGCTCAAGTGGCTGCACTGCTCGACGGTCTGCCCGATCGGACTGGAGATCTACAAGAAGGGTGCCGGGCTGGGAACCGAGGACATCTACCGAACTTATTTCGAGCTGGCGGGGGCCTTCGACCGCATCAACGATGTCGAGACGTCACTGCACGAGATCATAGCCGATGACGCCTTCACTCCCGACGAGGAGGAGAAGATGGACGAGATACTGGGAGTTCTCGATAAGATCACCGAGAGCACCGATAGACTCCGAGTGTGGATTGAGAAGAGTCGGAAGGGCGCTCGCTGATAGGCAAATCGTGTCTAATTTGTGACCTCCGATTACCTTTGGGCCGCCAGCAATGAGCTGAACCCCGCTATCGGGGTTCAGCTCAGCTACGGCAGGGCCTTTTTTCATGTTGGCGGATGCTGTACGGGACACTTACAGCCCTGATCAAGCGTTAATCTGTGTCTTATGCAGATAGCAGAAATGCAAGGCAAGGTGATGCATCTATAATAGCTTCTTGGTGGTTTATACCCTCGATCAAAGATTGAAGTTGAAATATGACACAATCAGAGAAGGTAAAGGCTGCGCGGCAGTTTGCCGAAGCGTGGAAGGGCAGAGGCTACGAGAAGGGCGATGCCCAGGTTTTCTGGACGGAGCTTCTGCGCGATCTCATAGGCATGGAGCACGTCTCGTTTAATGCAAAATTCGAGTACTGGACCGTTGATGGCGGTTTCATAGACTACCTCATATCGGATGCGGCGGTGTTCGTTGAGCAGAAGGGCTTGAGCATAGACCTCAGCAGGCCCGAGGAGCCCGGAGGGAGGATGGTCGCGCCGTTCGAGCAGGCGCTTGCCTATGCGGAGAGTTTCGGGCGCAACAAGCAACCGCGCTTCATCGTTATGTGCAATTTCGGAACTTTCTGTGTGTGACCGCAATGCGCATTCCAGGAAAAAGCCGGGTGATAAGAACAAGATGCTTGTGGTAATGCAATGGCAACTCGACTCGGGTATGATACCGAGGGAACGATACTGCCTTTGAGCCTGCGAGCGATTGAGGGAGAGAACGAGAGATACAGAGATGGTTGGACTAGAGCCAGGTGATAGGTGCGTTAATACTTTCATTCTGACGCTTATGGAGCTGCCCGGGGTTGGAGCCCGGACGGTTCAGAAGATCCTCGAGGATAAGCGGTTGATAGTTGAATCGACGGAAGTTCTCGATGGGGAGTTCGCATTGGCCCTGAACGTTGGGGCAGTCAACAAGGCCCTGGCTTACGATCCTATCGATTCGCCGGATGCCAACGCGGAGCGTGCTGACGCCATTTGGATGGAGGCCGAGGGCGTGGCCGATATGATCGTCGAACGCGCGAATGACTGCGGTGCGAGCATCCTGAACCCCTATATGAGCGCATATCCGCGCCGCTTGCTTCTCAACAAGAGGTACCCGCCGATCCTGTTCTGTAGAGGCGATGCCGCCGTGCTCAACGCGGAGAAGGCTGTAGCCATAATCGGCACGCGGGAGCCCACGGATTTCGGGAAGAGAATGGGGACGAGGCTCGCGGAGGTTCTTGCAGCCGACGAGTACGTGATCGTGAGTGGGCTTGCTTTGGGCTGCGACACCGTTGGACACGAGGGCGCGCTTCTGGCCGAGGGGAAGACGATTGCTGTGCTGCCCACGCCGATCGACGCGCCCGTGTACCCCTCGCAGAACCAGGGTCTGGCAGACCGTATCGTGGGAGGTGGTGGCGCGTTGGTTTCGGAGTACGCGCCCGGCGCCATGTTGCACGACAAGCAGCTCGTGAGTAACCTAGTCGCGCGCGATGAGTGGCAGCCCGGACTCTCGGATGGTGTCATCGCTATCGAGACGAGCGTCGCGGGGGGCACCAACCACGCTATGAAGCACGCCCAGGGTACGAACACCCCCATCGCCGTTTTCGACTACAGCAGCCGCATGGGCGAGGACTTTTACGCCGACGAGCGCTTCGGCGGGAATGTAAAATACCTCAAGGACGGTGCGTTTCCCATATTCGAGGCCTCCACCATTGAAGACTTCAAGATCGCCATGGAGTCCTACCGTCAAAGGAATTTCAGAGGAGCCAGCGGTGGCACGGCGCTTGGCAGGGACAGCCAGCTGAATCTGTTCGGTTAGGGTGATCGATGATGGTCGGGGATTCCTGCGACAACCTGCTCGCCAACTATCGGATCTTTTTCGAGGGCATGCCCGATCCGGTGTTCTATAAGTACTTCTATCCCACTGGCGATAATACTGGCGTGCTCTGGGATCTTTACCACTATGTGAGGGGACTGAAGAAGGATAAGGATAGCGACGCCGAATGTTACTACAAGTACAGCGAGATGCCCGCGGGGCCCAATGGAGGGAACCTCAGCTATTACGAGAAGGATCTCCGACAAATGCTGAGGGCTGTTTGGAAAGACACGGGCGGCAAGGCAGTCAAGGGCGCCGTTGCCACGATACCCTCAAGTGACGTACTCAAGATCAACAGAGTGACCGAGATGGTACGCGACGTGCTGAGCAGCTCCGGCGGCGCCTATGTCGACCTGACGCGAATCATCCGGCGTGGGAAGAGCCGCGGAGCCTTCCATTTGGAGGGAGGAAAGCGCAGTGTGGCCGAGAACAAATCGACCCTTTTGATATCTAATCCGGGAATTCTCGCCAGGCTTGATTTGGTCGTCGTCGTTGACGACGTCCTGACCACGGGCAGTTCTTTCAGGGCGATGGGCGAGTTCCTGAGGGAAAACGGGTTCCGGGGGAGGATCGTCAATTTCGCCTATGCTCGGGCTTTTACGGGCGAGGTCGTGAAAGCATACTTGAGGTACGATCGCGGAATCGAGTACGAGTTCTTTCCCGACGCACGGCAGCTGCGGGAGCCGTTTCCCGAGAAGGGCGGGTCGCAGGATCCAGATGGCCCGATCGGCGCGATCGTCTACGACTTAGACCAAACGCTCATCGACAGCGGCATAAGGGATCTGCGCTACGAGGAGAACATGGCCCATGCGGTTATGCCCTACAAGGTCTACGAGGGCGTTAGGGAGCTCACCTCGCTTCCCATTCCGACTGCCCTTCTGAGCAATCGGTCGAAATGGCAGATGGACAAGTTGCTTTCTCCTTCCGAAGCGGTCGACAATATTAAATTCCCGGAGCACCGCGGGCTCATTCCCTTCCCGGTGTTCACCTATCCACAAGATGAGGATGAGGGGGGCTTTCGCAGAAACTACTACAAGCCCTGCCGTCGTGGCGTTTGCGAAGTGGTGGACTATCTCAAGAAATACTACGACGTTGGAGGCTGTCGCATAGTGGGTCTGGGGAATACCTGTGAGGACATGATCGCGTACAAGTCTGCCGGCATCGACGGCGCTCTTGCGCTCTGGGGCGTCCCCGACTACCTCAAGGGGCACGCGCGCAAACATTGGGGTGCGGACTGGGTCTTCGAGAGAGTCGAGGATTTCGCGGCATGGTGTAAAAGCCGCATGAACTTCTACCAGCGCGGAATCGAATGCATGGACACAGACGCTGATCTCGCTAAGAAGCTTTTTGATAAGGCCATTCGGGTGGGAGATAATGTCGGTTCAGCGGCGAGTTGTCTGGGATATTTGATTTCCAAAGAAGATCCCAAGACAGCGATTGAGCTCTATAGAAAGGCCATCGATGCCGGCGAAGTAAAAATGGCCGCCAACAATCTCGCCCTTCTCATCGAAGAAGATTATCCCGAAGAGGCCGAGTCGTTGTATATGAAGGCGATCGAGGCGGGAAGCAATAAGCTAGCACCGAGAAACCTCGCGCTGCTTATCCGAATGAGCGATCCCAAGCGCGCCGTGAGTCTTTTCAGGCAGGCCGCCCTCAATGGCAATAGTCAATATCTCGAAAAAGACCTTCGGCCGCTGATTCGATCGGGTGTGGAATGCGCCGTGCGGTTGTACGAAGCGCTCTTGGTCTCTGCAGATGGAAAGAAAGCCGCAGAGCTGGCCCAGTTGGTCGAGGAATGGGACACCGAGAAGGCCGAGACGCTGTATGCCACCGCGATGTCCTCTGGAGACAACTATGATGCTCCCAGGTGTTTAGGACGACTGCTAAGGGAGAGCCAGCCGCAAAGGGCGCTCGACCTCTTCGCGGTGGCGGCGAGACACGGCAACACTGAGGGGATGTTTGAGGACGTCAAGCCGATGATCAAGAACGGCGTTCTGGAGGCCTTGGAATTCTTCGAGCGTTCAGTGATCACGCAGGACGGGAGAGGAGCGGCCGATCTGGCGCAATTCCTCGAGAAAGAGGATCCGGGCAAGGCGCGCGGGCTTTACGCAGCCGCGGTCGAAGCCGGTGCCGGAGGATTGACTTGCACGAAGTTAGCCGATTTGCTGCGCGACGAGGACCCTGCGAGGGCCCTGGAGTTGTACGAGCGCGCGATTAAGGAGGGGGACGAGTTTAGCGCGCCGATTCGTTGCGCGAAGATGATTATGGACCGCGATCCCGATCGCACCCTCGATTTGCTGCAGCTTGCGGGTAAAGCTGGCAATTACACGGAATTGTCGGATGTCCTCATGCCGCTCATTGCTGACGGCAGCGAGCGGGCGATGCAGCTTTATGAAAAATATGTCATAGCTACGGACGAGCTTGATGGGGATTCTCGTATTCAAGATTTGGCCACTTACCTTCACGATAAGAATCCGCATAAAGCGGTCGAGCTCTATAAACGGTTGTTCCACACCGACCTCAAGGGTGAAGCAATGTACAGTTATGGCATTTTGATACAAAAAGAAAGCCCCGGAAAGGCCAAGGAAGCATTCAGAATGGCGATAGCGGCGGGCAACGAGCAGTATGCAACCTGCGCCCTCGCGCGGCTTATTGAGGACGAGAACCCGGCAATGGCGATCGAGCTGTTTGAGAGATCGCTAGCCGTGAAGTACGACAGCGATGTCGTCAACGAGCTCGGGATCGTGAGGGCGAGTAAGGATCTTGACCTGGCTAAGGACACCTTCGTCGAGGCGATGGAGGCCGGGGACAAGCTGTGCGCCCCGTGCAATTTGGCCCATCTTCTCATTCCCGACGATCCCAACAGGGCAGCGGATCTGTATCTATCTATACTGGAACAAAACGAGCCGGAGGTTGCCCTCGGCCTCTCCTTTTTGGTGCGGGAGAGCGACCCGGCGCTGGCGGCCAACCTGTTGAACAGAGCCATCGTGAATCGAGAAGACAGAGAGCCGCTGCGCTTCTTCCTCACGTTCCTTGCCTTGGCCGACAAGGAAACAGCTCTGAATGCTTGCAAGTACTTTGCCAACCAAGGCTTCAGCGCAGCGCCCGGCATCGCGTCCGAGATCATGTTTGGGAGCGCGTACGACCCCGCTAAGGGCACCGTGTCCCTGAAAAAGGGCACTTGCGAAGACGATGCAGCATGCGAATGGATCGTATTGCGACAGGACGGAGGGAGGGTGCTCCTTCTCGCGCGCGACGTCGTGTCGCACATGCCGTTCGTCCAAGGGGTTGACACTCTGGACTGGTTCAGCTCCGAGGTCAGGCGATGGCTCAACGGGGAATTCCTGGCCGACTCGCTCGACTGGGACGTGGCCGAGTTATTGGTGGCTGGCGACGAGACGGACGATCTCGTCTTCTGCCTGTCCGCGGAGGAGGTCAAGAGGTACATGGACGAGGGGCACCTCCTGGCGGCTCGGGCCTGCAATGACGCGACCGGATTGCGCGCAGCGCGATGGTGGCTCAGGCCGTCAGGCGGCGAGAGCACGTTAAGCGTACCGTGCGTCGATGAGGATGGCGTCATCGGGTGGTGCATGTCGTTTGCCTCCGCTGGCGTGCGACCGGCGATATGGCTTGCTTTCTGATGAGTCGTTGTGCCTATTCGGCACTGAGGAAAACGTCCTCGGTGCCGAGCGTAGCGCAAGACTGGCTCGTGGCCTTCGAGGAGCAGTTCGATAGGCTGTTTCGCGCAGGTGAGGTCGTCGTAGTAGCTGGCCCGGAGATCGTAGAGCAGCGGCGACAGGGACGCCGTGCTCAGGGCTACGGGATGGCCTAGGGTCTGGGGCGCTATGACGTGGAGGCCCCCATGCTCGGCGCAGGTCTCGCCGATCCACAAGGCTGCCTTCCGAGTGCCGAAGGGGGCGGTGAATCTTCGCCGTGCGACGGGAGGCCTACTCGTCCGAGTCGTCTCTCGGTTTCTCTTCGTGCAGGTAATGTACTTCGACCTTGATTTCTACGGAGTCGTATCCGTTTTCAGCGAGCGATTTTGCGATGGTGTTGCAATCGGCGATGGCCTGAAGGGCCTCGCCGCGGTCGATATCCGGCATCTGGGAATAACGTGCTGCAACCGCATGCATGCTGATATTAATGGCAGCGTCGATAACAGGGGGCTCGACGCTCAGCCAGCCAGAATCGATGGCTTTCGACAGAAGCTCGTCGACGCTATGGGTCTTGCTGGGAACGATTCCATTCTGGATGAATACGTTCTTCACCATCTTTTCTGCTGCTTGCTGCGAATGGAAGGCGATGGCCTCGGTGTAGGGATCGATTTCCTTCGCCAGATTCTCGACAACGAGCACATCGCGGTGGGCGGCGTACATGAAGCCGGTGTATTCCGTATCAGCCATAAATCTTCACCCCTTCACGAGCGACGATGTATTCGGGTGTCGAGAGGTCGTGCGAGCGTTGCACAAAGGTGTCGGCGCTTGAGCAGAGCACGTCCTTGGGACGCTTCATCCAGAGAAGCGCCTTGCGAACCAAAGCGCCGTAGGCCAGGGGTCTCTTAGCGGCGTCTTTTGTGACGACGTAAAGGTCGACGTCGCTATCGGGTGTTTGCTCGCCGCGGGCGTAGGAGCCGAACACATAGATGGCGTCGGTGGGCACGGTGCTTACGATGCTGCCCACAATATCGTCGAGATGATCGATGGGAAGTTGTTTCGCATTGGGGTTCACGGTGCCTCCTTCCGATGGCTAGGTATGCGGCGTCGCCTGATGGGCGTGATTTGCCTGGCTCCGTCTGATTATACCTTCAACGAAAAGTCCCCAGGCATGACAAAGGGCCCTGTCCCCTCCAAAAACAGAGCCCTCATCGTTCGAAGCTTGTGGGCTTCGGCGTAAATCGGTGATTATTATAGCAACCCTCACAGAAAATGCAAAACGTCACCGAAAACTGTTACTTTTGCTCGCGCTTCTTGGCCTTCATGTACTTGGCGCCGAAGGCGCAGATGTCGGTGGCGCCGAAGCCGATGAGTAGCATCGAGAAGCCGGCCTTCAGCACTTGAGCCGAGGTGGCGCCGGCGCTTGCGAAGCCGGCGGAGCCGTTCATCTGGTAGGTGTCGAACAGGGAGCCGACGTCGTCGGGCGTGTAGTAGGCGAGCATGCACAGGCCGAAGACGATAATGACGGCGCCGACGATCATGCCGCAAATGCGGAAGGCCTGCTCGGGATCGATGGTCTTGTGCGTCTTCTGGACGGCGGCCGCGGTGGCGGCTACCGCTGCGTGAGGCGAGGCGGTGGGGGCGGTGCCGGGTGCCGCGGCCGCAGTGGGAGCCTGGGGTGCCGCTGCTACCTGCTGGGGCGCGCCGTAGGTCGCTTGGTAGGCGGCTTGATGGGTCGCGACCGGATTCTGCGGCATAACGGGAGGCTCGTTGGTGACGGCGGGTTCGTCGGGGTTCAGCTCCTGGGATTGCAGTACCTCGCCGAGCATCTCGCTCGCATCGCCCGCAGCGGCGGTCTCAACGTCGCCAGGGGTGCGAGCGGGCTCGCCGTAGGCGAGAGATTCCCGCTCGAGCTCGCGGCCTTCGGGGCCGTAGCCGGCGGTGACGCCAGGGGTTTGGTTGGTGTTCTCGGTCATGGGAAAGCTCCTCTCAGAGAAGGGGTTCTTGATTGAACGCAAACCAGCATAGAAGCGGCCCGCCCCGAAATCGGAGCGGGCCGCTAAGCGTATGGCGACCGTAAAGTTGCCGCCACCGTTTCGGAAACGGTGGCTGGCGAGTCGATTCCTTCTACCAGCTGAGCAGCTCGTAGCCGTCTTCGGTGATGACGAGTTGGACTTCCCACTGGGCCGTGAGCGAGCGATCGGCGGTGCGAACCGTCCAGCCGTTGGGGTCGGTCATGTCGATCTCCTGGGCGCCGGCGTTGATCATGGGCTCGATGGTGAAGCAGAGCCCCGGCACGAGAATGGGGCCGGTGCCCGCCTCCGTGACGAAGCTCACGAAAGGATCCTCGTGGAACTCCAGGCCGATGCCGTGGCCGCCGAACTCGCGCACGACCGTGTAGCCGTGCTCCCGGGCGTAAGCGTTCACGGCGGCGCCGATATCTCCCAGATGCCCCCACGGCTTGATGGCGTCCAGCCCCACCTGCACGGCCTCCTTCGTGACGCGCACGAGATCGGCCGCCTCCGGCGACACCTCGCCGATGCAGAACATGCGGGACGAATCGGAGAAGAAGCCGTCTTTAATAGTGGAGCAGTCGATGTTGACGATGTCGCCCTCGCGCAGCACCTCGTCTGGAGAGGGGATGCCGTGGCAGACCACCTCGTTGACCGAGGTGCACACTGACTTCGGGAAGCCCTCATAATCGAGCGGCGCGGGAATGGCGCCGTGCTCCACGGTGTAGTCGTGCACCCACTGGTCAATCTGCTCAGTGGTAATGCCCGGCGTGATGCGCTCGGCCACGTAGTCCAGCACGCCCACGTTCACCTCGGCGCTGCGCTTGATGCCCTCGATCTCGGCCGGGGTCTTCAGCAAATCGCGCGGCGGCACTTCCTCGCCGGTCTCGGCGAGCTCTTCCAGGCGCTCGTCGAAATCGAGGTGGCATTTCTTGTACTTCTTGCCGCTGCCGCACCAGCACTCGTCGTTGCGTCCAGGACTTTGAAGGCCGTCATACATGGGGGCTCGCTCCTTTATCGTGTGCGCCTGCGGGCGCCTTGATGTTCGCGTTCCCATGGTACTACAAGTTCGCCAAAGCGAACCTGCTGGTTTGCCTCGGCGGGTTCATTGCGAGACGGGATGAAGGGCTTGCGCGACTCTATCGATCGGTTGCGGGTATCTCCAGGGCGCGGTAGAGGCGGTCGGGCACGAGGCTCACCAAATCGTCGGTCCAGCGCGCAAGATCGGTGGGCTCATCGGAGCGGAACCAGTCGTTCATGACCTCGCATTCCAGCTTCGAGAACACCTCCACGATGAAGCGCAGGTTGTCGTTCACCTCGACATGGCGGTAGTTCTCCAAGGTGTCGAGAAGCACGGCCTTGCGGTTTTCTGGCATGATGGTCTGCCCGAAGGGCGTGTTGATCGAATACTGGATGGACTCACGGAAGAAATCGCGCTCCTGGGCGATGAGCCGCAGATGGTGGTAGTAGCCCGTTTTCCAATCGATGGTGCGGCCGATCTCGTTCAAATAGAACTGGCGGCAGAAGATGGAGTACCACCAGGGGATGTCATACTTGCTCTCGAAGTGCCGGTAGAAGGTCTGTCGCGAGATGCCGGCGTTGCGGCAGATCTCGGCCACGGTAATCTGATCGAGAGATTTGTTCACCGCATGAAGAATTTTCATCTTGATGCTCAAATCGGGGGAATTGAAGATGTTCTCGCCCAGGGTGAGGTCAGTGATCATAGGAGTGCCGCCTTCTGCTCGTTTCGGGTATGCATCCGGGGGTTGGTCATGTCCTCCTTAAACGCATAGTACCTGATCGCTGTGGCTGTATTGATGACAACTGAAGGTGAACGTCAAGAGAACCATGATGCGGTTTCCCCCTTGTCGCAATTTTGTGACATTATTGCCAATTTGTCCTCCGCTTCAAACAAAAACCCGCTGACATTCTGTTTCGAGGAACAGGGTTTGCGACTCGACCTTTGCGCTCGCCTACGACTGGGCCGCACAATTCTTCTCATAGGGGAAGGTGCTTCCAATGAGGCGTCTTCGAAATCGAATGGGAAGAGGGTTCCTATGAACGAAAGGGCGAAGTACAAGCTCATCGGATTTATCATGATGTTCTGCTCGTCATCTTTGATGGGCGGCATCGGAGCGTTCACGCGCTTCATTGACGCCCCAGGCGACTTCGTGTCGTTCTGGCGCAACTTCGCGGGCCTTATTGCGCTCACGATCATCTTCTTGTTTATCGGCGGCTTCAAGAAGGTGAAGGCCACGCGGTTCTCGGGCATGATGTTGCTCTCGGGCATCTTCTTGGGGCTGCTTTCCGGCCTGTACTGCCTGTCCACCCAGTACACGACGTTGGCGAACGCGTCGTTCCTCATTTACACCGGCCCCATTTACTCGACGATCCTTGCGGCGATCTTCCTCAAGGAAAAGATTGATTGGCGTGGCATTCTTTGCATCATCGCCGTGGTAGTCGGCATGCTGTTCATCGTGGGCATCGTCACTCCCGAGGGCCTGACGCTCGATCTCGATCCCACCTATACCTTCGGCAACGCCATTGCCTTCGCATCGGGTGTCGCCTACGGCCTCTATTTGTTCTTCTCGCGCTATCGCGAGGATTGCGACTCGAACGTGCGCTCCTGGTGGAACTTCCTGTTCGCATCGCTGGCCATTCTCGTGCTGCTTCTGTGGCACAACTTCTGCCTGCAGCCGCTGTCCTATACCGAGAAAGTGAATGGCGTAACGCAGGTCGACGCCGCTGGCCAGATCATCACGCACCCCTGGAACCTGTTCACCATGCCGCTCGATTCCTGGCTGTGGCTGATTGCCGCCGCTCTCATCACCGGCTTCGGCGCGTTCTATCTGCTCACCCATGCCACCAAGCGCCTGAAGGCCGGCGAGCTGGCTGCCATCTCCTATCAAGAGACCATCATGGCGTCGCTTCTGGGCCTGTGCCTGTTCGGCGAGACCCTGACCGCCTTCCAGCTTATTGGCGGCGCGCTCATCGTTATCGGCGGCGTGAGCCAGATCGTCTTCACCACCAGTGCGGCGAACAAAGAAGTCGACGATGCCGCTGTTGATGGCGAAGTGGCCCTGGCGGCCCAAGTGGGAGCCGGCGGTGCGGGCTTCATCGATGCGAACCCGGATGGAATGGATCCGAAGCTGGCTGCTATGGCCGACGGCGCCCAGAAAGCTGCCGACGCTTACGATCGGGACCATCCCGACGCCGACGACCGCTAAGTCCCCTGCTTTCGCGGAGGGTCTGGCTGGGGAAGTGAGAGTCCGGCCCTCCGCTTACGCACTTGCCAAATGGGTCTTTTTGGGAGGGAAGGCCCCTGCTTTCAAGGAGTGACTATGAAAAACTCTGTATTCATGGAAGAGATGGACGCCTTTACCTACCGCGAGAAGCTCGCGAAGGATGCCGTCGTCTTCATCCCCGTTGGTGCGCTCGAACAGCATGGCAGCCATATGGCCATGTGCGTGGACGCCGCTCTTACCAAGGCCATGGCCGGCGCGACCGCTGAGGCGCTCACGGCCGATACGGACGGCGCGCTCGAGGGTATCGTGTGCTCGGCCATCAATTTCGGCTATCGTTCCCAGCAGCGCAGCGGCGGCGGGTTCCACCTGTCGGGCACGACTTCGCTGTCGGGTACTACGATCATCTCTTTGGCCCGCGATATCTGCTATAGCCTCATCGAGGACGGCGCTCGCAAGATCGTGTTCATGAACGGCCATTACGAGAACTACCAGTTTATCTTCGAAGGCGCCGAGCTGGCTCTCGAGAAGGCGTCGGCCGAGGGCATCAAGAACGTGAAAATCCAGCTTTTGTCCTACTGGGATTTCGTTGACGATGCCACCATCCAGGAGTTGTACCCCGATGGTTTCACGGGTTGGGATTTGGAACATGCTGGCGTGATGGAGACGTCCCTCATGCTCTTGTTCTATCCCGATTTGGTGGACATGGACCGCATCGATCCCGCGCTGTACACGGGGTTGCCCGCCGAGCTTCCCAATTACGATGTGCTGCCCATTGTGGCCGACTACACGCCCCCTTCGGGCTGCCTGTCGCATCCTGGTGCCTCTACGCGCGAAAAGGGCATCATCCTGCGTGACGTTGCCGTGGCCAATATGGTCATCGCCATCGAGGATGAATTCAGCGGAGCAGGTGATTTCCATGAGGACTAACGATACCGCGGCTGAGGTCGCCCCTGTTGCTCACGAGCCCCACAGCGATTTGAAGCGCGTTGCCGCCTCGTCGTTTCTGGGAAACTTCATCGAGTGGTTCGATTATGCCACCTACACGTACTTCGCCATTACGATTGGCCAGGTCTTCTTTCCCGGCTCCGAGGTGAACTCCACTTTGATGGCCTTCGCCATCTTCGCCCTGGCCTTTATCTTCCGCCCGCTCGGCGCCATGTTCTGGGGAAGCATGGGCGACAAAAAAGGTCGCAAACAGTCGCTGGCCATCTCGGTTCTGCTGATGTCCGGTGCCGCTTTCCTCATCGGCTGTCTGCCGTCCTACCAGGCCATTGGCCTGGCCTCTCCCATCCTGTTGCTCGTGCTGCGCAGCGTGCAAGGGTTTTCAGTGGCTGGCGAGTACTCGGGTGCCGCCGTGTTTCTGGCCGAGTACGCCCCGCCTGAGAAGCGCGGCCGCTATTGCTCGCTCGTCCCCGCATCGACGGCCACGGGCCTGCTGGCGGGCTCCACGATGGCCCTTGTGCTGAAAATGGTTCTGCCCGAGGCCGCCATTATTGAGTGGGGCTGGCGCATTCCGTTTCTTCTGGCTGGCCCACTCGGCTTCATCGCCCACTACATCCGCACCAAGCTGGAAGACTCTCCGGCTTTCGTGAAGATGGAAGAGGGGAACAAGGAGGCGGAGCATCCGACGCACTTGGTGTTCAAGAAGTACCGCAAGCGCCTGCTGTCCTCCGTTGCCGCTACTATGGTGAACGCGGTGGGATTTTACCTGGTGCTCACCTATCTGCCGACGTACCTGACGAGCTACACCTCAATGGAGGCGTCCCAGGCGCAGCTGGCCACCGACATCGCGCTCATTGCATATCTGCTCATCATCTTCGGCTCGGGCACGCTGTCCGATAAAGTGGGGCGTCGGCGTATGCTGCTCACCGCATGCGTCGCCTTCATCGTGCTTTCCACTCCCTGCTTCCTCATGCTGGGGACGGCGTCGCTGCCCATCGTTATTGTCGCCGAGCTGATCATGTGCGTGACGCTGTCGCTCAACGATGCGAACATCGCCTGCTATCAGGCGGAGATGTTCCCCACGGAAGTGCGCTACACCGGTGCGGCTTTGGGTTCGAACATTGCCTACGTGGTGTTCGGCGGCACGGCGTCGTTTGTGGCCACGGCGCTCATCGACGCCACCGGCAACGGGCTCATGCCTGCTTTTTACATGATGGCCATCAGCGCGGTGGCCGGCGTTATCCTGTTCTTTACAGCTCACGATTATAATGGCATACCCCTGGACGAGATCAGGTAGCTGGTTGGTTGACGCTGGCTCGTGCCCCTTCTTTCGGGCCAGCTCCCTCTGAGGTGCCAGCTACCGCCTCGTTCCGGCGGATCGGCCGCTTGCCCGGCGGCCGCCTTTCGAAGGCCCCGCAGCCTGCCCTGGCTGCGGGGCCGTTTGCGCGTTTCGGGCAGCAACGGGGGCCAAAGATGTCTTCGGGCTTGTGGGCGCACCCAAGGACGCCCTCGGTTTCTTGGAGACATGTCTCTTCCGTCACCTGCGGCGACGTGCTACCCTACAGAGCGGTAGACGTTAAGCCGGGCACGGGCCCGGCATCATGAGCAGGAGCGGAGGTGGAAACGTGGCGAAGGTGAGCCCAGGAGTCTACAAGAAAGTGCTGCGCGTGCGCGAGGCCTACCCCTTCGACATCGCCTGTTTGCTCATGCGCTTTTTCGGCAGCATGCTGAACATTGGCGTGGTCACGATGATCACGCTGTCGGGTTACTCTTTTCTCACGGCAGGGCTGTCCTCCTCGCTCATTGCGTTGTCCATCTTCGTGGTGACGCCTCGGGTGTCGAAGCGCATCGACGAGCGCGGCCAGTCGGCCGTGGTGCCCAAGGCCGCGGCCGTGTCGCTTCTGGGCCTTGTTGTTCTGATTGCGAACGTGGCGCTGCACGGGCCGGTATGGCCCCTGTTTGTGGGAGCGTTGCTGGTGGGGTTCTTCCCGAGCCCCCAGGCCATGGCCCGCGCCCGATGGACCTACCTCATCCGTTCCGGCCGCTTGGGCGAGACAGCGCCCGATCTGCGCACCATGTTCTCCTACGAGAGCGTGCTCGACGACATGGCGTTCATCTTCAGCCCGTCCATCTCTATCGCGCTCGCTGCCGCCATCGCGCCGGTGGCGGGCATGGTGTGCGGCGGCGTCGCCTTTGCCGTCGGGGTCGTGCTTCTGTGCTCGGCGAAGGGCACCGAGCCGTATCCCGGCTGGTCGCAGGGTGAGGCCGCGGGGAGCGCCGCCGATGTCGTCGGCGCTGTCGATGCTGCCGAAGCCGTCGGCGACGCGGCGGGAGAGGGCGCGGCCGCTTCGAAGGGCGCGCTCGCCGAGGGGGCGGCTGCCGTCGCTTCGGCGGCGTCCGCGCCCGCGAAGAGCCTGCTCGCCACCTCCTCGGCGGTGCGCGTGCTGTTCGTGATCTACGCCTTCGCCGGGTCGTTCCTCGGCCTGTTCGACACGGCCACGGTGTCGCTTTCCGAGGACTTGAACAGCCCCGATTTCGCCGGTGCGGTCCTTATGGCCTCGGGGGCGGTGTCCATGACGGCGGGCTTTCTGTTCGGCATGGTGCGTCTGCGGGCGCCTCTGCCCAAGCAGCTCGTGGTGGCCGCCTGCGCCGTCGGCCTGTCCTTCGGCACCATGTTCCTTATCGATTCGGCGCCCACGCTGATGGCGGTGGCGCTGCTGGGCGCGTGCACCTACGCGCCCCTGCTCATCGTGGCCAACGGCGTTTGCGAGCGCGCCGTGCCCGACGCGCGCCTCACCGAGGCCATCACGTGGCTCAATGCCGGCTATACCTGCGGGGCCGCCTTCGGGCCCACCGTGGCCGGCGCCCTCATTGACACCTTCGGCACCATGGCCTCCTTCAAGGTGGGCACGCTTCTGTGCCTGGGCATGCCGCTTACGGCCATTCTCTGCTATCGCGTAGTGAAGGCGAGCATCCTTCCCGCCTACACGGTGGTGGAGAAGCGCGAGATGTAGAAGTCTGCTCTTCAGGGACTCCTTCAAGCTTGCTTAATTCTTGCGGAATTAGATGACAATTTCCCCACTGATTCGGTGTCAAGAGGGGAAATGGTGTCACAATAGCCCCAACGTCATTCGAGTCGGAGCGCCTCTGGTTTGCGCGGCGTCTCACGTACCGCAAGGTGCAGGCATTTCGACTCCGGGGAGAACAGGAGGCTCCTATGGATCCGATGAACTACACGCCCCCGACCCAGCCCGCGCCGGCTCCGGCGCCCGCCTACGCCACCAGCTGCCTTAAAGCCGCCTGGGAAGACGTGAAGGCGACGCCGAACTACGTGAGCCGGCTTTTGGTGCTTGGCCTCATCATGTGCGTGCCGATTCTGAACTTCGTCGTGGCCGGCTACCTTCTGTTCTGGGCCCGCGAGGTGCCCTTCGGCGGCCGCAGCCTTCTGCCCGAGAAGATCGTGACGGGCAAGAACTTCGAATACGGCTTCTACGCCTTCGTCCTCTCGCTCGTGGTGGGTCTTGTCGGAGGCATCGTCGGCGGCATCTTCGGCTGGATTCCCTTCATCGGCTGGGTCGTCTCCATCGCCGCGTCCCTGGCCACCTATGTGGCCGCCACCGTCATGCAGATGCGCATGATCATGGGGATGAGCCTGGGCGACGGCTTCAACGTGAAGGACATCTGGGAGAAGGGGCGCCGCAACTGGGGCCAGCTGCTTGCGGTGACGCTCGTGCCCATGGCCATCGTCATCGGCATCTCGCTCGTGCTGAGCATCGTGGTGTTCTCGATCATGTTCCTCTGCATCATGGGCGCCGCGCCCACGATCGCCGCCATCGGAGGCGCGGCTGATCCTTCCTTTGCGCAGATCATGTCGCTTATCGCCGCCCTGGCCGGTCCGATGATTTTCTGCACGCTCATCCTGTACGTGGTGCTGTCCGTGGCGGAAACCTTCGCCGAGGCCGTGGCCATCCGCGGCGTGGCCCACTGGGTCGCCCGCTACGCCCCCGAATGGACGACGCTTTCTGCTCCGCGGTACTAGGTGACAGAACCTTCGCTCGATAGAAGAATGCTGCATTCGCCCCGGTCGCTTTTGCGGCCGGGGCTTTTTGCGCTCGTCCCTGGCGAAGCGCGAGAGCGGTTGCCCTCGTGCGTTACAGGCAGAACAAAAACGGTTGGCAGAGGGCTGGGCCGCACATGAGACAGCAGCACAGCGAGCTCGGATCCACGCAGCCGCCGAAGCCGCGGCTCTCGCTTTCCTGCTGGTAGGTGCGGGCGCGGGCGCCGATGACGGCCTCGGCCTGGCGGTAGTCGCCGTTGGTGGGGTCGGCCTTGCGGGCGGTGCGGATCTGGTCCACGGCGGCCACGGTGTTGCCGGCGCCGTAGTTGGCCAGCGCCGCTAAATAGTGCCAGCGGGCCGTGCGCTCCTTGATGGGCAGGGCCGCGAGCACCGTGAGGGCCGCTTTGTAGTTGCCGCCGTCGATGAACAGCACCGCCTGGCGCAGCTCGGCCGAATCGGTGGCCGACACCTCCGGCCGCGGCACCGAGGAGGCCTGGTTCCAGGTGTTGAACAAGTCCTCCCAGTTGATTTCCACCCACTGGTACTGGTACCCGCCGCCGGGCGCCGAGCCGCCGCCGTAGGGATTGCCAGGGCCGGAGCTGCCGAAGGGATTGCCGCCCGGCGTGCCGTAGCCGGTGTAGGTGGGGTTGTAGGGCGACCGGTAGCGCCGGGCATCCTCGCGGGCGTACTTCTCCGGGTTCGTGATGCGGTCGTAGGCCTCGTTGATCTTCTTCAGGCGCTCCTCGGCCTCGGGGTCGTCCGGGTTCAAATCCGGGTGATTCTCCCGCGCCTTCTTGCGATAGGCCTTCTTTATCTCGTCGGACGTGGCCGTGCGGGGAACGCCGAGGATGTCGTACGGGTCTTCAGTCACGAAAATCTCCTAGGATGAGCGATGGGCGGCATCGGGGTGGATGCTCATCGATTCGAAGCGGTTTTCCATCCACTGGTTGTCGAACTGCTCGGCGCAGAACTGCTCGAGCGCGTTGTCGGGCGCCGCACCTGCCAAGCGCGAGTACCAGCAGTCGAGGGCCACGAGCGTCATGGCGCCGTCGAAGATCATCAGCGCCGCGCACAGCGCCGTGATGGAGTAGCGCCAGCGCCACGGGATGAGGTTCACCGTGTGCAGAAGCGCCGGCAGAGCGAGCTTCACCCACACCACGCCGAGGACGCCCCACATGCACATGAACATGAAGTTGGTACGGCCATTGATGTTGAGGAACGTGCCAGTGTAGTCCCAGGCGATGGCGCCGAAGGCGTATTCCATGAACCAGCTGACGAAGTACTCGAAGGCGCCCCCGATGACGGCGCTGACGAGGAACACCACGGGGATGGGCGCGTTGTGGAAGCGGTTGAGCGCCAACGTCATGAGCACGGCGCCGAAGCCGTAAATGGGGGAGAAGGGCCCCCACAAAAGGCCGGCGCGGTCCTCGTAGTGGCCGAAGTCGACCACGAGCACGTGGTAGATGGACTCGATGACCACTCCGGCCACCGAGGCGATGACGAAGATCCAGAACAGGTTGAAGAAGTCCAGTTCGATGTAGCCGCGGCCGGTCTTGTCCAGGCCGAGGGTGCCGTCCTCGGCCTCTTCGCGGGTTTGCATGAGGCGCAGCCGCCGCTGCAGCTCGCGCTCGTCGGACAGCGACGGGTCCACCCAGACGTGGGCCGCGATGAGGATGAGGGCGCAGGCTCCGAGGAACCACAGGCCCGGGTTCACGCCGAACAGCAGCAGATCGGCGGAGAAGGCGACGACGAGCCCTATGGCCACGGCCTCGGCGATGAGGCGGGCGCGCCGGCGGTTGCCGCGCAGAAGGCGGAAGCCGAGAACGCCGGAGGCCAGGGCGCAGAAGCAGGCGGACAGCGCGAGCGTGACGTACAGGATGATGGTGAGCAGCGAGTCGTCGGTGTAGGTTTTCTCGACGAAGACGGTTCCCATTTGGGCGAGCGTGTGGATTACTTCGGGCACGACGGCCACGCCCCCGGCCATGAGCAGGGCGCCGAACACGCGAAGCGCCAGGGGAGTGCGCTCGCTTTTGCTGCCGTCTCCGATGCCGGGCGAGGGCTGCAAGGGGGTTTGTTGAAGAACCGTCGGATCCATGGGCCTATGGTATCATGACCCCCATCTTCAGGCGGCAAGCCCACAACAAGCCCGCAAGCTTGAGGGGTGTCCGTCACATTGCCCGCAGGGCAGCAGGCTGAAAGGAGCGCTGGTGGCAGTCGAACAGACAAGCACCATTTCGTGGTATCTGCGCGTGTTCTCGTACCTGCTGATGATCTGCGGCCTGTTCGGACTCGCCGTGGGCGGCGTGGTGATCTACGGGGCTCTCGCCGACGGGGCGGCCGCCGCGACGGGGCTTCCGCTTTCCGCCCTTGTGCTCGGTGTTGCCGCGGCCGTGGCCAACGGCATTACCATTGCGGCGGGGGTTCTCGGGCGCGCGGCCTCGCGCAATCCGGGGCGCTCGGCGGCCCTGCGCAGCCTCGCTTTGGCCGGCGTGGTCGCCTCGGTGTTCGGGTTGGGACTGTGCTATGCCACGGGCGGTCAGCTTCCCACGTCGCTCATCTTCAACCTGTTGCTCATGGCGATTTGCGTCGTCATCGCCGGCAACCTGGGGAAATCTGTCCAATAGTTCTTTCGCTGCTCTAGCCGACATCGAGTCAAATACAGTATACTGCGAGACTAAGGCCGCATAATGGCGGTCTGCTTTCTCAGGAGGAATTATGACTGAACTCGATCCGCGCAGCGCCTCTCCGGCCGATTCCGCCCCCGACGAGGGTCTTTCCCCCCGCGCGGCCGCCGAGGCCAAGAAGGCCGCCGCCGCGAAAGCCGCCGCTGCGGCGTTCATCCAGAGTGCCGGGGACGATTACGGCAACGTCGAGGCCGCTCAGCCCCGCGACGTGAAGAAGGGCCAGCGCACGGCCGTCATCGTTGGTCTTATCATCTGCGTGCTCGTAGCCGCCGGCGTGCTCACCTATCTGTTCACCTCCGGCTTCTTCAACAAGCAGCCGGTCGCCGAGGAGACCCAGCGGGTGCCGCTGTCCGACGCCCGCGTCATCGCCGCCTTCGACGAAGTGGCCATGGACGCGCCGGACATCTCGCAGTACGCCTATGTCTCCCAAGACGCGCTCATCGGCCCGAAGTTCAGCGACATCGTGCTGAACGAGCCCACGAACTTGGGCACGCCGGGCAACCAGATCGTCACCTGCGAGGCCACTGCCACGGCCACTTTCAAGAACAAGGGCGTCGAGATCAACGTGCCCGTGACGCTGCCCTTCGAGTACTCCGATGCCGGCGAGACGTGGGTTCCCGGCGACTTGGTGGTGGGAGAGGCGGCGGCGGTGCCTTTGGCCAGCGCCAACGCCAACGACATCTTGGCCAACCTGAACGATATCCTTACGACTAACGACCCCACCTACGGGGAGGCCATGGTTGATGCGTCCATCGTGAAGACCACCTCCGATCTCACCATCGACGGCGGCCCTATCACCGTGGACCTTTCGAAGACCGTGGAAAGCGAGGCCGACGGCGTGAAGACGAGCGAGCTGCGCACGTCGACGGTGACGCTGAACGTGGCCTGGTCCAACACCGAGGGCTGGCTTGTCACGGTGGCCGACGCGGGGCAGATCGACACGCAGACGAACCAGATTCCCGTCGCTCCGGCCGAGGGCACGGATTCGCCGGCATCGGTCGACCCCGCCAACACCGACCCTGAGAACATCGGCAACGTCAAGTTCGGCGACTCGGTGTCGCTGTCGGGCACGCTTCAGGCGGTGGAAGACGCCGCAGGTCTTTCCTCCGGCAACAACTACACCAATAAGGGCACGACGGATAACGCCAACGGCAGCGTGCAGCTGGTGCTGAAGCTCACCCGCCCGCTGGACATGAATCTGAACGGCACCCAGTATCGGCTGACCACCATCGCCGTGGCCACCTCGGGCCTTGACGACAACGGCAAGAGCCTCATTGGCCGCAAGGCCGATGTGAAGGGCCCTCTGGAGGAGTCGTTCGCCACGTCCTGGTCGCCGGCGGGCGTGAAGGCCCTCGAGATCCACGTGGAATAGCGGACAGTATTTCGAAATGTGCAGACAGCGCCCCTTGGACGAAGGTTCAAGGGGCGCTGTGCTATGATTGCCGGTACTGCTTATTCGCGCCGGGCCGCTCGGCCGGCGCCTCGATACCTGAGGAGGTTGCCCGTGCCCCAAACGACAGATTGGGCCGATGTGCAGGTGGTGGGCATTCCCCGCGCGCTTCTGTTCTATCGCTTCGGCGTGCTGTGGACCACGTTCTTCGAATCCATCGGGCGCACCGTGGTGGTGAGCGACCCGACGGACAAGGCCATCGCCGATGGGGGCGATCGTCTTTCCGTGGACGAGTGCTGCCTGGCCTCGAAGGTGTTCATCGGGCACGTGGAAAGCCTTGCGGGCCGCTGCGACGCCGTCTTCGTGCCCTGCTATCCGACGAGCGACCACCGCAGCGGGTTCTGCACGAAGTTCCAGTCGGCCACCGATATGGTGCGCAACACCTTCCGCGACGACAAGCTGCGCGTCATCTCCTGCGAGGTGCAAAATGCCCGGAAGGCGAAGGACGTGCGCCGCGCCTTCTGTGACATGGCCGCCCGCATGGGCGTCGCGCCCAAGGACGCCCGCGCTGCCTTCAAGGCCGCCTGGGACGCCCAGCGCGCCCACGACGAGGCGCTGGCCACCGCCCAGGAGCGCACGCTGCGCCGTCTGATCGACGAGCGCCGGGCCGCCGATGCCGCCGCCGCGGCCGGCGACGATTCGGTCGCGCGCCCGCTTGGCATCCTCGTGGTGGCCCATCCCTACATTTCCCACGATCCGTACCTCTCCGGCGCGGTCATCGATTCGCTCGAGGATATGGGCGCCACGGTCGTCTACGCCGACGCCATGGATCACGAGCGCGCCTACAAGAAGAGCTTCGAGTTCTCCGGCACCATGCCGTGGCTCATCAACCGCGAGCTCATCGGCTCTATCCTCCTGGCGCAGGATGACATCGACGGCATCGTGCTCATCAGCGCCTTCCCCTGCGGCCCCGACTCCATGACCGACGACGCCATCATGCGCTGCATCCAGGGCACGCCGATTCTGAACCTGATGATCGATGCGCAGTCCGGCACCGCCGGCGTGGAGACCCGTGTGGAAAGCTTCGTCGACATCCTGCGCTTCCAGCAGAAGGGAGGCTATGTCCATGAGTAAGCCCCAGGCCCTCATCGAGCAGGTGCGCTCCTCGGTGGCTGTTGAGCTGGAGCGGCGCCACGCCCCGACGCTTCTGGCCGACCGCAAGGCCGCCAAAGCCGCCAAGCACAAGGCCAAGCACCATAAGTACACCAAGGCGGCGTTCTTCCGCTACTGCTACTACGATCCGGCGTTCAAGTTCTTCTGCGAGCAGGTGCTCGACGTGGACTACCTGCCCCTGCCCGAGGCCACCCGCGCCGCCAGCGAGGTGGGCGTCCAGAACTCGAGCGATTACGTGTGCACGCCTTTCAAGCACATCTTGGGAGACTTTGCCGAGGCGCTCGATTTGGGCGCCGACATCCTCATCCAGTTCGGCGGCCCGTGCCGGCTGGGCTATTACGGCGAGCTGCAGGAGTCCATCTTGCGGGACATGGGCTACGAGTTCATCATGATGAACTTTGCCCGGGGCATCGAACTGGGGTACATCGGCTGGGCCAAGGAAGTGCTGAAGACGGTGAACCCGAACATCGACGTTCCCCACGGCGTGGTGAAGCTGAAGGCCGTAGCGAAGATGATCGAGCATTTGGACTCCCTGCGCGACTTCTACCTGGCCAACGCCGGCTTCGAGGTACAGCGCGGCTCGTTCGACGCCGCTTGGGTGTCGGCGATGGACGCCATGCGCACCTGCCTGGACGAGCGCGACATCAATGAAGCGTACCGCGAGGCCATGGCCGCCTTCCGTGCCATTCCGCTGGACAAGCCCGCCGATCCCATCCGCATCGGCATCGTCGGCGAGATGTTCACGGCCATCGACGAGCGCAGCAACCTAGGGCTCGACCACAAGCTCGTCGCCATGGGCGTGGAAGTGCACCGCATGTTGAACTTCACGAACCGCTACCTTCGCTACAACGAGCCGAACCTGCGCGTGGGGGCGAAAGACTACCTGACCTATGACATGGGGCCCACCTCCACACTCACCGTGGCGGCGGCGAAGAAGTACGCCGCGGGGGGCTTCGACGGCCTCATCCACGCGAAGAGCGCCGGGTGCACGCCGGAGATCGACTGCATCCCCGTGCTGCAGAAGGTGAGTGAGGACTACTCGGTGCCCGTGCTGTACCTTACCTACGACTCCCAGACCTCCGACACCGGCCTGGACACGCGCCTCGAGGCGTTCTACGACATGCTTTCCATGAAGAAGGAGAAGAGCAAATGACAAAGGGTTATCTCGGCATCGACATCGGCTCCATTTCCACGAAGGGCGTGATCATCGACGAGAACCGCGCCATCATCGCGCGTTCGTATTTGTGGACCGAGGGCAACCCGACCGAGGCGTCGAAGAACGTCGTGCGCGAGCTGGAGCGCCAGGTGGAAGGCGCGGGGGTGGATATCGTCGGCGCTGGCACGACGGGCAGCGCGCGGCGTCTCGTGGGGGCCATGCTGGGGGCTTCCGTGATCAAGAACGAGATCACCGCCCATGCCGTGGGCACCACCCATCTGCACCCGGACGTGCGCACCATTCTGGAGATCGGCGGCCAGGATTCCAAGATCATCTGCGTGTCCGACGGCATCGCGGTGGACTACGCCATGAACACCTTGTGCGCCGCGGGCACCGGCTCGTTTCTGTCGTCGCAGGCGCACCGCTTGGGCGTAGAGGTAGAGGAGTTCGGCGACATCGCGCTCACTTCCACCAAGCCGGCCAACATCGCCGCGCGCTGCACCGTGTTCGCCGAGAGTGATCTCGTGCACAAGATCCAGGTGGGCTACGCGCGCGAGGACATCATCGCCGGCTTGTGCAACGCTGTGGCGTCGAACTACCTGAACAACGTGGGTAAGGGCAAGAAGATCGCCGCGCCCGTGGTGTTCCAGGGCGGCGTTTCCAAGAACGCCGGGGTGGTGCACGCCTTCGAGGAGCAGCTGGGGATGCCCGTGGCGGTGGATCCGGACGGGCACCTCATGGGCGCTTTCGGCGTGGCGCTGCTTGCCGCCGATGCCGGCCCCATCACGGGAGCCGAGTCGGGTCCGTTCGTAAGCGGCACCTTCGACTTCGAGGCGATGCTCGACTTCGACTTCAAGACCCGCGAGATTGAATGCCAGAAGTGCGCCAACCACTGCGAGGTCATCTGCGTCTACCGCGACAAGGACATCATCGATTCTTGGGGCAACCGCTGCGACAAGGGCGCCGTGAAGACCACAGCGTAGGGACTCTTTCGCCGTGGTGCAGGAGATTTTGTTGATGGCATGGGGCTGCTTTGGCGGCCCCTTTTTTCGTACGGCAACATTGCCCGTCGACGCTTAGCGATAAAAGCGAGGTTCGATCACGACAAGCGACAGCTCGTCCTGCGCTCCCTTCAGCGTGGCTTTGGTGAGAAGGGCGAGCCCTTTATAGAAAGGATGCTCGGCGCAGACTTCCAGAAGGCCCAGATAATGGGGGGCCCAAGGGAGAAGATGCTCAGACAAGTACTCTTCTACCAGCTCGGGGCGTTCTTCAGTCAAAGTGGCGAGCAGCGAGAGCATAAGGCCGATATGGTCGTCAGGCATGCGGTCGTCTGCGAGGCGAGCGATGCCGTGTTGGCGCATCCAGCTCCGCAGACGCAGTGTGCTTTCCCCGAAGATGACTTGCTCCCGGTCGGTATAGACGGAGCCCCAAGGCGGCGCCGGTTTTTGCGCAGGGCCGATGAACAGTCTTCGGTACTCTTCCACAAGCTTGTCTTCGGCGCAGAAAGCCCCGTCAGCTTCGGCGGCGCGGCTCGCTTTCAGCCCCGCAACGATAAGATCGAGGCCTTCTTGCGCCTCGGTTTTGTCGGCCAAAGGCCATTCTGCCGTAGCCTCGTCGGCGTTAAGCAAGCTCAATGCTTCGAAAAGCGCTCCTGCGCTACCAGTGCGTGGATCCTGCAGAAACAGGGGAGATAGTGTGGCGCCTGCAAATGACAGGCTGTTCAGGACATCTACGGATGGGGTCAAGGAAAGCCTCCTGAGCAAGTCAGTGATTTCGGCGGGCTAGAATCCGACGGTCATATGCAGATTGTAGAACACAATGCGTGTTGCAAAGACGGCGGCGAAGGCGAGGATGGCGGCGGCGATACGCAGGATGAGGCGCGCACACTCGGTTGCTCGGGGTCGCAGGGCCCAGCCGTCGAGGAGGAGCGCGCCAGCCCCGACGAGGGCGAAGATGCCGATGACAAGAGGGTAGCCCGGCGCAAGCGAGGCTGCGGATATCTCATTGTTGGCGATTGAGGCCAGATAGGCGTTCTGGGCGAGCATGGAGACGACGCCGGCAGCAAGGCTCGCCGCCCCCAGGCCCACAAGGAGAAAGCTCCATCGTGATAGGGGTACTTTCGCAGCGGCAAGAAACAGCTGGCTTAGCACGGTCCCCTCGAATAAGCCCGTGAGCAAAAGGTTCGCCGGTGAATAAGGTGTGTTCCAGGTGGGCACGGTGCGCACGGCGTAGGCTTGGGAGGTGCACGCTAGCAGGGCGATTCCTGCAAGGCAAGCGACGAGCAGCCATGGCTTCGCAGCAGCATCGGGAAAGTTCACCTTGAAGGCGACCATCCAATAGGATCCAGCCAGGAACAAGAACATCACGGCGGCCAGCACCTCGTTGGAAAGCGGAGAGGTTCCCACGCCTGAGAACACGTGAAGCGCGTTGGCCGGCGTACCCAGATGCGTTGCCGAGGCGATGAAGCCAACGAGCGCAACGGCGAAAGGCAGCGCGATCATGCGGTCGATGCGAACCGCGCGCTCGTGGTCGATAGCAAATAGGCGCGCCAGAGCCATGATGATGAAAGCTACGACGCCTGCAGGGGCCAAGGCGGTGAACAGCGCAAGGGAAAGATTGTCGAGGCCGCTTGTCATAAGCCGATTTCCTTGCGGTTGACCAGCGCGCCCTTGCGACCTTGGGCAGCAGCGGGGCAGGGCCGGATGAATAAATTGGGCCCGGTCTCCGTTTCCGAAGGCAAAGGAAGGATGTCGCCGCGCACCTCGTCCCACCATTCGGCATGGCGCTCGAAGATGTCGCCCTTCTCCCCGAAATCCAAGGCGCGTAAGGGGCAGGCCTCCACGCAGATAGGGGCCTGCCCCGCGGCCAGACGCTCGCGGCAGCCATCGCACTTGCTCGAGCGCTTGAGCTCTTTATCGATGACGGGCGCATGGTAGGGGCAGGCCATGGTACAGTAGCCGCAACCGATGCATTTGGTGATGTCGGGCCAGATAAGCCCCGTCTCATCGCGATGCATGGCCCCTGTGGGGCATACCTGGGTGCAGGCGGGGCTGGCGCAATGGTTGCAGGCCAGAGAAATGTGATAGGCGAAGGCGTCTTGGGAAACGGTTCCGTCCTCTGCTACGTTCCAGTCGCCGCCCTCGTAGTCGAGCACGCGGCGAAATCCTTCGTCGGGCCCATGGTCGTGGTAGTCCTTGCAGGCCATGACGCAGGTCCTGCATCCAGTGCAGCGCGCGTTATCGAAGAAAAATCCCTTCGGCATGGTCTCCAAGTCCCTTCAAACGGCGTAGCTCGGGCGAATCCGTGCTACGCCTCAATCATATCGGAAGCGGGCCGCCGCCTATGAGGGAGGGGTCGCGGCGGCCCTGAATGCTCCTTAGGCGTTTTCCACTTCCTTCGGATTCGCGATGGCGCCGGTGGTGTCACCGCAGTCTTTGGCGGCCGGGCAGGCCAGAATGGCCACAGAGGGCTTCGTCGCATCCGGAGGAGCCATGGGGGCAATGCCGTCCACGGTGCCGGGGTGCGCCGCTCGCAGCTTTTCGATGTCCCCGAACTCGAGGGCCCGAAGCGGACAGGCGTCCACGCAGATCGGCATCTTGCCCTCGGCCACGCGGGAGGCGCAGCCGTCGCATTTCGCGGATTTCATGGTCTCGGTGTCCACTACGGGCACCTCGTAGGGACAGCTTTTCACGCAAGTGCCGCAGCCAATGCACTTCTCCTCGTCGCGGGACACGAGCCCGGTATCGGCATCCTTTTCCAAGGCGCCTTGGGGGCAATTGGCCACGCAGGCCGGCATTGCACAGTGGTTGCAGGCCATGGACACGTGGTAGGCCCAGCTCGTCGGCTCAAAGGTACCGTCACCGTTGTCTTTCCAATCGCCACCCTCGTAGTCGAACACGCGGCGGAAAGCGTAGTTGGCGGGCAGGTCGTTGTAGTCTTTGCAGGCCATCTCGCAGGTGCGGCAGCCGGTGCAGCGGGTGCCGTCGAAATAGAATCCGTACTGAGTCATCTTCGTACCTCCCTTAGGCCTTCGCAATCTGGACGATCATGGAGTGAGTGCCGTTGCCCTTGGCCATCGGCGTTGGTTTGTACTGCGTGAGCGTGTTCACGCAGCCGCCCTCGTCCACCTTGTCGCCATTCATGTTGGCCTTGTGCCAGGCGCCCTGCGGAATCATTACAGTTCCGGGGATGACGCGGGGCGTCACCTTCGCCTCGATGCGAATCTCGCCAACCGGACTTGTCACGGCAATCAGGTCGCCGTCTTCAATTGAGCGGCTCTCGGCATCAGCGGGGTTTACCCACAGCTGCTGACGGGCCACGGCTTCAAGCTCGGGGATGAAGCCGAACGATGAATGGGTGCGGCTCTTGTGATGGAAACCGCAGCAGTAGAGGGGGAATTCCTCGGTGACGGAACCGTATCCGTGAAATCCTGCTTGGAAGACGGGGATGGGGTAAATTACCTCGCCCTCTTCAAGATCCCAGGTACGTGACATCTCGTCCAGCGCTTCGGAGAAGATCTCGATTTTTCCGGAGGGGGTGCCCAGTGGGTTGGCGGAGGGATCGTTGCGGAACGCCTCGAAGGCGATGTAGGGTTCAACGGGTCGCTTGTATACGCCCTGCTCGAGCATTTCCTCCCAGGTCGGCATGGAGCCATCTTCTTCGGCCCCCTGCTCATAGAGGAACTTTACCCATTCGTCATGAGTGCGGCCTTCGGTGAACGCATCACGCACGCCGAACTTATCGGCAATGTCGGCCATGACGTCATAGCTCGAGCGACACTCGCCGGGTGCTTCTTGAGCGGGAGTACCCAGAACTACGCCCGAGTACCATTCGGTGTATCCCTGGGTCTGCAGGTTCATTTGTTCTGAGCGCATGGCATCGGGCAGCAGAATGTCAGCGTATTTCGCCGAGTCGGTCATGACCGTGTCCCAGACGAGGATGAACTCGCATTTCGATTCGTCGACGAGAATCTCATGGGTCATGTTGATATCGCCATGCTGGTTGGTCAGACAGTTGCCGGCGTAGTTCCAGATGAACTTGATATCGGTACCAAGTTCATCGCCTCCGACAAGACCGGAATTTGTGGCGGTCATGGTATGGCCGTGATCCACGGCGTTAACCCACTGATAAGCGGGAATGGAAAGCGTGACGGGGTTTTCGCCTGCTGGCAAGCCGGGAACGAGACTTGTGAGCGCCATGGATTCACGCTCCCCGTTGTTGGTGCCCGGAAGTCCCCACTTGCCTAGGAGGAGCGGCAGCATGTAAATAGAGCGGCAGGCGTCCTCGCCATTTGTGTGGCGCTGGGGGCCCCATCCCTGGGTGATGAAGGGTGCCTTAGCAGCAGCGATGGTGTTGGCTAGTTCGCGGATGCTGGAGGCAGGAATCTGAGTGATGGGGGCGGCCCACTCGGGCGTCTTCTCCACCATGTCCCAGCCAGTGCCCATAATGTAATCCTTGTAGGATTTGTTCTGACCTTTGGCGGATTCGGGCATGGTGTCCTCGTCGTAGCCGAGGCAGTAAGTATCGAGGGATTCCTTGTCCACTTTGCCTTCGACGATCCATTCATGAGCGATGGCCGCGCAGAGGGCCGCGTCGGTACCAGGGCGAATGGGAAGCCATTCGTCAGGGTGGCCGGAGACCGTCTCGTTCATGCGCGGGTCGATAGAGATAATTTTGCCGCCGCGGTTCTGAATGGCTTCGCGAAGGCGGGCGAAATCCCATGAGGCATTGGCACCGCCCATGCGAGTTTCGGCGGGGCTGTTGCCGAACATGACGATGAGATCAGAATGCTCGGTTGCCTCAGTCAGAGAAGAGCCGTCGAGCGACGTACCGTACATGTAGGGCGCGACGGCCTCGATCATGTGGGCCGAATAGTCATAGGAACGGTTTAGGTAGCCGCCGAGCAGGTTGAGCAATCGGGCGGTGGGGTTGCCTGTTTTCGAGTACATGCCTGTGGCATAGTTGACGTAGATGGCCTCATTGCCATAGGTGTCGATGACGCGTTTCAGCTCGCTGGCGATGGTGTCGATAGCCTCGTCCCAGGTAATCTGCTCGAACTTTCCTTCGCCGCGTTTGCCCGCACGCTTCATGGGGTACAGCAGACGGTCGGGGCTGTTGAGCCAGCGTCGCATGGAGCGGCCGCGTAGACAGGCGCGGGCCTGCAAGTCGGTATCTCCTGTGTTATCGGTCTCCATGTAGAGCACTTTGCCATCGCGGGAGTGCCACTGGAAGACGCAGTTGCCGCCGCAGTTGACGTTGCACTGACTCCAGTGGATCTCGTCGGGCGCAGTCTCCTCTCCGGTGGCGGCCATGGGCTCCTCCCCGGCTCCGGTGCCAGATTGGGGTGCGCATCCGAAGAGTGCGGTACCCGCGGCTCCCGTGGCAGCCAGGCCCGCGAGCGAGCCTTTGACGAAGGTGCGGCGCGACAGGGTGGATTGGGTTTCAGTCATAGTCCCTCCTCTAGTTGAATTGCCTTCTCGCCGCTTTCAAAAGTACCGGAAAAGGGGAAGTGCCGAATCACACGACAAGTGTGATTTAAGGACAAAACCCCAGTTCGCGCGTTTTCGGGTGATACCGAAGTGCGGTCATTTGCCTAACAGGCGCGTCCTCCTATGCTACCATGCGTGCCACCGAGATAAGAGAGGAGGTCAAGCTATGGCGACCGAGAGTGCCAGCGCAATCGGCCATGCGTCAAGTTGGGGCTATGCTTGTTTCCTCACGGTGAATGCCACCTCGGTATGGGGCGGCATCTTCCCGTTTCTTCCCCTTGAGTTTCAGACGGTGGAAGTGACTCTCACGTTCTTTTTGACTCAGGCTGTGGCTTTTGGCGGCGCCTTCCTGGCGAGTATGCTGGGATCGTATTTCTTTCCCTACGGTGCTCGGCGCATGCTCGTCTCGCTTTCCGCTGTCCTGCTATTCCTTGGGTCGGCCTGTCTGATTACGGCCATGTACGTGGCATCGGCTGCCATTGCATTTGTGGGAGCTGGCGGGGTGCTTCTCGGAATCGGGTGCGCCGGCATGTTCATGCTCTGGCAGCGGTATTTTGCTTCCCTCGATGCGAGAACCGGCAATTTCCGCCTTATTGTGGGCACGGCTATCGCTCCCTTCATCTACCTTGCCCTGTATTTAGTGCCCATTGCGCTAACGGCTTTTCTCGTCCCCCTGATCTTCGTGCCTCTGTGCGGTCTGTGCGTGGCACTTTCGGTGCGCGAGATGAACTTCGAGCAGCCCATGTTCGAGGACGTCCCGCGTCAGCACCCGCGCGTCTACCGTCAAGTGGTGGCCGACTATTGGCGCAGTGCTTTATGCGTGGGGTCGCTTGCTCTGGTAGCCGGCGTCATTCGCGGAATCGCTCTGCTACATGAGGAAATTAGCTCGCTTGTCAACAGCGCGTCCATGCTTGGTTCGTTTATTGCGGCTGCGGTGCTTTTAGTCCTGTGGCACCGCATGAGCTTTCGCTTCGGCCTCATCTCTGTGTTCCGCGTGGTATATCCGCTGCTCACGCTGGGATTTCTTCTCATGCCGTTTTGTGGCTTGGTGTATCTGAACGCCTTCGCGGCGGTCGCCTACATGGTCTTTTCCCTTGTGCAGATGCTCATGATGATGCAGTGCGCCCAGGTCTCCCGCGATCGTGGTATCAATCCTGTGTTCATCTACGGGTTCTTTGGGGCTATCGTCTATATTTTGCAAAGCGTCGGCTTCCTTTTTGGCTGGGCGAGCGAATTGACGGTGCCCGCGGGCTCCCAGTGGTTGTATTTCGTGGCGCTTATCTCTAGCTGCGGACTGGGGATCACGCTCCTGGTCTCTACGGGAACCCTTTTCAGGCCGATGGTGTCGAAAGGCACCGTAACCGCCGACCCCATCGAGTTCTATTCTCTTGCCGCCGTGCCCGCCGTGTCAGTGGGGAGAGGAAGCGGCTCGGTCTTTGGCGAGGATACTCGAAAGGCGAACTGCGGCTTAGGAGCGGAACTGGGCAGAGCGTCAGCGGAGTCTTTGGAGGATGGCGATTCCCGCGTAAGATCTACTGCCGACGATAAACCGGCCACGCCAGCCAAACGTCGTCGACGTCGGCCTTCGGCTTCGGAGGACGCCGGTGCCATTCGCGACCGGCTTTCCAAGCAGTGCCTGGTACTGCAGGAACGCCACGGTCTTTCCATGCGCGAGACAGAGGTGATGGAGCTCATCGCCCGCGGCAACTCCATGGCGGCCATCGCCGAGCGGCTTGTTATCAGCGAGAATACTGTGCGTACTCACGCTAAGCATATTTACACCAAATTGGACATTCATCGCCGCCAAGAGCTTCTCGATATGCTGCGCGAATTAGGGGATTAGCCATCTTTGCAGTATTGCAAAGATGGCAGGAGCCTCCTCGCCGCTTACCGAGTGGCCTCTTTTCTTTTTTCGCTGAACCCATAGCATCAGAACATTCACTTTTTCACGGACGAGATGCGAGAGCGAGGTAGATGCGGCATGGCATTGGGTGTTGGAAGAAAAGAACTGGTGATGGTGGGCGTGCTTCTGGTGGGCGTGCTTTTGGCCGTGCTGAACCAGACGTTGTTGTCGCCGGCACTGCCGGCCATCATGGGCGACTTGCAAGTGGACGCCACCACGGTGCAGTGGCTGACGAGCGGCTATTCGCTGGTGGAAGCGGTCGTCATTCCGCTTTCGGCTTATCTTATCGGGCGCTTCTCCACGCGCCAGCTGTTCATCTCGGCTTTCGCGCTGTTCACGGCGGGCAGCTTGGCGGCAGCTGTGGCGCCGAACTTCTGGGTGCTGCTGCTCGGTCGCGTGCTGCAGGCCGCCTGCACCGGCATGTCCATGCCCATGGTGTTCACGGTGATTCTGCTCGTGTTCCCCCGCGAGAAGCGCGGCACGGCCATGGGCGTCATCGGGCTCATCATTGGCTTTGCTCCGGCCGTGGGCCCTTCGGTGGCGGGCCTTTTGGTGGATTCGGTGGGCTGGCGGGCGCTGTTCGCTATCGTGACCGTGCTGTCGGTAGTGGTGATCGTGCTGGCTGTGGTGGTGCTGAGAAACTACGGCAACTTCGCGCGCGCCCCCTTTGACAAGCTTTCGGTGGTTCTGTCCACGGTAGGGCTCGTCTGCGTGCTGTATGGGCTGTCTACCTTCGCCTCCTCCGATAACATGGCGGTCACTGCGGGGCTCATCGCGGCGGGGTTGGTGCTGTGCGCCCTGTACGTGCGGCGCCAGCTGACATTGCCCGAGCCTATGCTGCAGGTGGGCATTCTGCGTACGCGCAAGTACGCCACAGCGGTCGTCATTATCGTCATCGTGCAGGCGGCGCTTATGGGCACGGGCGTCATCACGCCGCTCTACATTCAGGGCGTGCTTGGATTCTCCGCAACTATGTCGGGCGTGGCCATGCTGCCGGGCGCGCTTATCGGCGCGTTCATGGGTCTTGTGTCGGGGCGTCTGTTCGACCGTTTCGGCGTGCGCCGCGTGGTGATTCCTGGCGTTATCGTGGCGGTGCTGGGGGCGTCGGGCTTGGCGCGGCTGGGCATCGACAGCAGCTTCATCAACCTGACGATCACCTATACGGTGCTCGTGGTGGGCCTGCAGTTCACTATGACGCCGCTGAACACCTGGGGCGTGAACTCGCTCGACAACAGCGTCATCCAGCACGCTCAGGGTGTGTCAAATACGTTGAACCAGGTGGCGGCCTCCCTTGGCACGGCGGTGCTGGTGTCCATCTCGGCGCTGGCGCCTTCCGTGGCTCCCGACGCCGCCCCGCTCGAGCAGGCCTACCTCGGCGATCACATGGCCTTCATGACCACCTTCATTTTGATGGGCGTAGCGGCGCTCGTCATTCTGTTCTTTGTGCGCGACAAGGCGAAGATGCCCGGCGCTGCGGCCGTGACGGCGGCCGAGCGCGGTGCGGAGCCCGTGGACTACGCGGCCGGTTTCGACGGCGTGACCGTGGACGGCACCCTGGGTGAGTCATGGGATGCTGAGCGCACCTACACGGCAGCCGACGTGATGAACCGCGAGCCGGTGTGCGCGGCCGACACCGCTACCATGGCCGAGGTCATCCGCCTTATGGACGCCAACCAGACGAGCGGGCTTCCCGTGGTGAACGGCACTGGCGACTTGGTGGGCTTCGTGTCCGACGGCGACGTGGCGAGCTACCTCGGCAAGACCGAGATCGCGCTCGTCGATTCCACGCTGCTGAATGGCTACCGCTACATCGACGACGAGGACGCCGCCACGCGCCTGCGCGAGCTCATGGGCCTCAACGTCATGGCCGTGGCCACCCGCCGCGTGATCTCCGTAGAGGCCACGACGCCGGTGGACGAGGTGTGCGCCCTGTTCGCCGCCAAGCGCATCAAGAAGGTGCCGGTAGTGGAAAACGGCAAGCTCGTCGGCGCCCTGTCCCGCCGCAACATCATGCGCTCGCTCGTGGAGGCTATCGACATCCTGGAGAAGTAGGGGCTGTGTCGCTCGCTTCGTTGGGAGCGCAGGGCCTGGCCCATGAGGCGTTGCGTGCTCTGCTGGAGAAGTTGGGCTCGGCCCACGACGCGATGCGTGCTCTTTTACCCCCTGCGTTGAACTTCGTATGAAAGCCTGGATGTAGCAACGGCATACAGGCTTTCTGCTAACTTGCGCAGTGTTTCGTTTCTCATATGGCTTGAAAATCACGAAACATCGGAAAAGACGGCGAAAATGAATGTTCGGGGCGCTCAAATGGCTTGAAAATCGCGAAACATCGGTATTTCTGAGCCTCAAAGGGTTCAATTACTGCTTATTGCTGGAGTTTTCCCAGGTGGTGTATTACAACGAAGGCGCAATTTCGCGGTCAGCGCCGATCTTTCGTGATTTCCAAGCCATTTGAAGGCGGCGGAGTTCTTTTCCGTAGCGATATCGCGCGGCCGCCAGTAAGTTCGCCGATCTTTTGAGGCGCTGGCGACGGTGCTTGCGGGATCCTCTATCGCTCCCGAACCAGCGTGATGAGGTCTTGCTTTGAATGGACGCCGAGTTTCTGGTAGATATGGTTGGTGTGGCTCTTCACCGTGGCGTCGGAGATGACGAGCTTCTCCATGATGAAAGTGCGGCTGTGCCCCTCGGCCAAAAGCGCCAGCACTTCGGCCTCGCGCGGGGAGAGGTTGCGCTCGGCGGCAATGAGGGCGCAGGCTTCGGCCAGGTCGTTCGCGGGGGACGTCGCCGTCGCTTCGTGTCCCGCTTGCCAGGTTCGCCACACAACGGCCATGAGCACCGCCACGGCACCGTAAAGGGCGGCGATGACGATGAAGCGGCCGAGGCTCGAGACCGATTGCAGGATGAGGCTGAAGAGGATGGCGGCCGTACTCATAACGAGCTCGGCCATGGCGGTGCTGCGCAGCGGCGGCCATTCCAGGGTGCGGGCCGCCATGACGCCGGCGAGCCAGAACAGGAAGTGGGACAGCAGCTCAACGGAAAGCGACGCGCTCTGGATGATGGCCTCGGGAACCGCGAGCTCGGTCAGGGTCGTCTGGTCGACGAGCAAAAGGGCGCCCAGCAAAACGAGAAGGGCCGCGGCCATGCGAGGGAACATGCCGCCGTCGTCGCAGTGGTGGAGCACGGCGGCTACCACGGCGGCGAACAGGACGCAGGCGGGCAAGATAGAGGGAAGCGCATCGGCGCCGACGATGCTCACGTCGCCCCAGAAGCCCAGCGGGCTTAGGGCGCGGCCCACGGCGTTCAGCGCGGGGAACAGGATGACAAAGGCAATGAAGCCGGCGCGTTCCGTCGCGGGCAGCTTCCACTCCGTGGATGTGGGGCGTCCTTCTACGTGGGCAAGCGCCCTGGTGGCGGTGATGAGGCAGGCTCCGCAGCCGATGACGGCCACGGCGTCTGCGGTTATCTGCAGCTCGGTGCCGAGGGATCCCACGCCGGCCACGGCAATGGCCTTCAGTACGCGGCTCCCGGCCAGGGCGATCACTACGTGGACGAGCTTCTCCGGGCGAGCGGTCTCTGCAGGATAGGGCCTCAAGGCTGCCCGACGCATCGCCCAGAAGGGTTGAAAGCGCGTCTCTGGGGCGTTTGCCTTAGGCCACGGGCTCCAGCGCGGCCACCTGCTGGCCGGCGATGCGGCCGTTCACGAGGCAGTCGAGGGTGCCGTTGCAGCCCAGACGGCAGGCGCCGTGTACGCCACCGGTGGCCTCGCCCGCGCTCAGCGCGTTTTCCAGGCTCTCGGCGCACCAGTCGGGCACGTTGTCCACCGAGCCGATCTGCACGAGCGGCGTGCCCACCTCGAACATGGCGTCGCAGAAGCGCTTGCGGTCGGTGAGCTCGTTGACGAAGCGCTTGCCGGTGGTGGGGTCGATGGTGGGCGCGTAGGCGCTCTCGGCCTCGATCCAGGTGGCGGCGCAGCCGAAAGAGTCCTCCTCGGGGCTCGTGTAGGGATAGCACTGGATCTGGTCCAGCTGCATGCCCATGACGCCGGCGTTCAGGGCCACGCGCAGGCCGTGGGCCGTGGCGCCGTCGAAGTTCGTGCAGCCCACGGTCTCGTCGAGGCGCGGATCCTGGGCGCTGCGGAAGGTCACGTCCTTGCCGTAGCCGCCGGTTGCCAGCACCACGCCGCGGGTGGTCTTCACGTTGGTGGTGGATGAGGCGGTGTCGGGATCGAAGTCGCTGCAGCCCTCGGCCACGGTGGCCTCGTCCTGGGCCCATTCCACGCCGATCTCGCTTACGGTCCACTCGAACACCTCGTTGGACTTCTCGCCCACAAGTTGCAGCTTGTCCTTGTAGTTGAGGTTCAATCCGGCGGTGAGCGCATCGTTCATGAAGGTCTCGATGCTGTCCTCGATGCCCGCGGCCTTCTGGGCGGCCGAGCCCACCACGGCGATCTGCCCGTCGGCGTACACGGAGTTGCCGCCGGCCATCTTGCGCTTCTCGATGACGCGCACTGCGGCACCGGCTTTGGCGGCCTCATAGGCGGCGGCCAGTCCGGCATAGCCTGAGCCTACGACGAGCGCTTCGGTCTCCTCGTCCCAGTTGACGTCGGCGCCCGTCGCAGAGGCTCCCGTGTCGGAAAGCTCGTCTTTGCCCTTCGGCGCGCAGCCGGAAAGGCCGAGTACGGCGAGCGCGCCGGCGGAGGCAGCGCCCATAAGGAAGTTGCGGCGCGAGAAGCCCTTCTCGGCGGTGTTCAGCTCCCCTGCGTTGTTCATGATGTCCATGATCCTCTCCTTTTCGTTGGAAGTGCAACAACAGGGCGCACCATACGCGCCGCCTGCCGTACCGCGCACCGCCCAGATGGGTTGAACCGCACCACCCAAAAGGGTTGATTGTCAAGAAATGCCTGATGAGAAGCTTGCTCATGTTCAGCTCATCGAAGAAGCTCCTGGCGTCCTTGAAGGGGTTCGAACATTCCCGAAAACAGTTCGAGGAAATGCGTAAGAAAACTTGATAACACTTGACTTAAGTTTCCTTCTGCGTACAATGTGCTATTAGCACTCGTAAGGGAAGACTGCTAACGCCTTTGTCGCCGCCGGTCAACGACTGACGCACAACCCGTACGCACCGCGAGATACTGCCGGCGAGCGACCTACACTCGGGCGGTCAAGCGTCTTCCGATCGTATGAAAGAAGGAACCAGCCTATGCGCAAGTTCAAGACAGAGAGCAAGAAGCTGCTCGACCTCATGATCAACTCCATCTACACCAATCGCGAGATCTTCCTGCGCGAGCTTATCTCCAACGCGTCCGATGCGGTGGACAAGCTGTACTTCCGCAGCCTGACCGACCCGTCGGTGGCTGTGGGCCGCGACGACCTGGCCATCACGGTGGGCTTTTCCGCCGACGAGCGCACGGTCACCGTGTCCGACAACGGCATCGGTATGACCAAGGACGAACTGGACAAGAACCTGGGCACCATCGCCCACTCCGATTCCTTCGAGTTCAAGGCCGCCCAGGCCGAGGCCGCCGCCGAAAGCGAGCCCGGCGAGGCGAAGGGGCTCGACGACCTCACCGACGTGGACATCATCGGCCAGTTCGGCGTCGGCTTCTACTCCGCCTTTATGGTGGGCAAGAAGGTGCGCGTCGTCTCCCGCGCCATCGGAAGCGACGAGACCTGGGCCTGGGAATCCGACGGCGTCGACGGCTACGACATCAAGCCGGCCGAGCGCGCTGAGCACGGCACCGACGTCATCGTGTACCTGAAGGACGACACCGCCGATGAGTCCTTCGGCACCTTCGCCAGCGAGCACGGGCTCACCCAGCTCATCAAGCGCTACAGCAACTACGTGCGCTACCCCATCAAGATGGAAGTGACGAAGAGCCGCAAGGTGGAGGCCCCCGAGCCGGCGGAAGGCGAGGAGCCGGCAGCGCCGCAATGGGAGAGCTACACCGAGGTAGAGACCATCAACTCCATGATCCCCATTTGGAAGCGCAAGAAGTCCGAGGTCTCCCAGGAGGAGTACGACGAGTTCTACAAGACCGACTTCCACGACTTCGAAAACCCGGCCCGTACCATTTCCGTGCACGCGGAAGGGTCGCTGAACTACGACGCCCTCATGTTCGTGCCGAGCCGCGCGCCGTGGGACATGTACTCGAAGGACTACAAGCGCGGGCTCGCCCTGTACTCCTCCAACGTGCTCATCATGGACAAGTGCGAGGAGCTTCTGCCCGACTACTTCGGCTTCGTGCGCGGCGTGGTGGACTCTTCCGACCTCACGCTGAACATCTCCCGCGAGACGCTGCAGCACAACGGCCAGCTGCGCGCCATCGCCCGCCGTCTCGAGAAGAAGATCAAGGCCGATCTGGCGAACATGCGCGACGACGACCGTACGGCCTACGAGAAGTTCTTCGAGCAGTTCGGCCGCACGCTGAAGTTCGGTATCTACCAGAGCTACGGGATGGCCAAGGACACGCTCGGCGACCTGCTTCTGTTCTACTCCGCCAAGGAGCAGAAGATGATCACCCTGGACGAGTACCTGGCCGCGGCTCCCCCCGGCGCCGATTCCATCTTCTACGCCGCGGGCGATTCGCTGGAGCGTTTGGCCGCCATGCCGCTCGTGACCACGGTTTTGGCCAAGGGCTACGACGTGCTGCTGTGCGACCAGGACGTGGACGAGTTCTGCATGATGGCCATGGGCACCTACGGTGAGCACGCGGTGGATGGCGACGAGGAGAACAAGCAGCCCTACTTCATCAAGAACGTGGGCTCCGAGGACTTGGGACTTACCACCGATGAGGAGAAGAAGGAGGCCGAGGAGGCCACCGAGTCCAACGCCGAGCTCTTCGACGTGATGCGCGAGGCGCTGGGCGAAAAGGTGGAGCGCGTTGTCGTTTCCACTCGCCTTACCGATGCGCCGGCCGTGGTCACGAGCGAGGGCGGCGTGTCGCTGGCCATGGTGCAGGTGCTGAAGAGCCAGCCTGGTGCCGAGGGGCTGCCCGATTTGCACCTCGTGCTGGAGATGAACGCCAAGCACCCGGTGTTCGAAGCCCTGCGCGCGGCCCATGAGGCCGGCGACGACGACAAGGTGCGCACCTACGCCGGCATCCTGTTCGACCAGGCGCTCCTCGTGGAAGGCGTCATGCCCGACAACCCGCTCGCCTTCGCCCAGGCCGTGAGCGAGCTGATGAAGTAGCGAGGCCGATGCTCGGCGCCGCTGAACTGAAACAACTCGAGACTCCCTCCTCTCTCTTGGAAAGGATCGCCTTCGCGCGATCCTTTCCCGGTTTCGGAGCAAGAATTTCGAGTTGTTAGATGTCAAGGGTTCGGCTTGCGGAGTACCTTAGCGCCGCACCATCCGAACAAGGCTCCATTTTAGCGAATAGCGTTGATTTTATCGGGTATTGGGCAGGTAAGGCGAAGGAAATGGGTCGAAGGCGCTTTCCGAATGTCTAACAACTCGAAATTTCGGTCTTTTGCCGGAGGGCAGATTGTTTTACGCGCCTTTCAAGCAGAAGCAAGAATCCCCACGAGGCGCTCATCAGAAGCAGGCCCGCGGCGTCGAAGGTGATGAACAGGTCGATGCTGCTGGCGAGGAGATCGTGGCCGACGGGCAGGGTGGCGCGGATGAGCGACTCGCCGACTAGCCCCACGATTTGCTGAGCCAGCACGACGCCGGCCAAGGCGCGATGGCGGCATGGTTGCCAGATGACCGGCGGGTAGGTGCAGTTCCACATGAGGAAGGCGATGCCGATGCCCTGGGTGGCCACGCGCCCCGGAACGCCGGCGAGCTCGTAGGCGCCCATGTAGGCTTCAGGTGTGAGCGCGAACCCCAGGGCGCACTGCACGTTCACGACGAACACGAAGGCGAAACAGAGGCGCACGACCCAGGTAGCCACGGTGACCCTTCGCGGCACTTTCTGCAGACTTGCGCTGTCCTTGCCGATCTTCCTGTTTGTCGCGCTCTGGTCGGTGGGGTCGCTGTTCAGCTGCGAATCGTTTTGGGCGATGGGGGCGCTCGCTTTCCCTGTGTTGTCTTGAAGGGGGGCCGCGGAACGAGGATTGAAGGATCTCATTGTGTCCTACCTCCCTAGCTGGCTCAGCTGCCGGAAGGCGTAGAAGGCCACGGCGCTGGAAGCGGCGACGTTCAGGGAATCGACGCCGTGGGCCATGGGGATGCGCACGGTGTAGTCGCAGCGGGCGATGGTGGCGGGGGAGAGCCCCTCGCCCTCGGTGCCGAACAGCAGCGCCAGCTTTGCCGGCGCTGCGCCGGCGGCCTCGCGCTCGGTCAGGCGCGCGTTCAGCTCGTCGGGGGTCATCGAGTCGTCGGAGAGCGCCATGGCGGCGCAGGTGAAGCCGTGCTCGTGCAGCTCGGCGATGCCCTCATCGCTCCAGATGCCGCAGCCGGGGCGGTTCGGTACGTCTGCGTCGCCGATGCGGGTCCACGGCACTTGGAAAACCGTGCCCATGGAAACGCGCACGGCCCGGCGGTACAGCGGGTCGTAGCAGGCGGGGCTGACGAGTACGGCGTCCACCCCGAGGGCCGCCGCGCTGCGGAAGATGGCCCCCACGTTCGTGTGGTTCGTGATGTCCTCCAGCACCGCTACCAGGCGCGCATCGCGCAGCACGTCGGCAACGGGCGGAAGCGCGGGGCGACGGAAGGCCCCCAGGGCGCCGCGCGTCAGCTCGAAGCCGGTGAGCCGCTCGAGCTCGTCATGGGGCGCCACGAACACCGGCAGCCCCTCGCCGCTGGTCTGCTCGCTCGTGCGCTTTTCCATTCGCTCGATAAGCGGCGCCATGGAGGGCAGCCACTTCTCTTCCATGAGAAGCGAGATCGGCTCCATACCGCCTTCGAAGGCCCGCTCGATCACCTTTTGCGACTCGGCGATGAACAGCGCCCGCTCCGGCTCCAGCTTGCTGCGCAGCTGAGCCTCGGTCAGCCGCGCGAACGCATCGAGCCGCGGATCGTCCAACGTGTCTACATAGATAAGGGGCATAGATACCTCCAAAAAAAGAAAAGCCAACTAAATTATAGTTGGCGAGAACGCGCTGGTGGCGCGAAAGTCAGCGAGAGCCCGACAGGTGCCTGCAATTGCCTCGCCTTTTGCCCAAGCGTACTTTGGTACGCGCCGAGGCAAAAACAAGAGGCAAGGGCAGGTGCCTGTCGGGCTCGCAGCGTCGAGTAGTTCGTTCGACCCGTCAGGGCGAACGAAACTAAGAAAGGGCGGCCTTCAGGGCGGCCATCTGGTTGGAGCCGAGGCCCTGCAGACGACGCTCGGCCGGAATGCCCAGCTCCTCCATGAGCTTCTCGGTCTTCACCTTGCCGAAGCCGGGCAGGGCGTTCACGAAAGCCTTGACCTTCATGCGGCCGATGATCGGGTCGTCGATCTGATCGAGAACCTCGGCCGGGGTGGTGAGACCCATGGCGAGCTTGTTGGTGATCTCGGAGCGCTTGGCGCGAACGACGCGAGCCTTCTCGAGGGCGGCGGCGCGCTGCTCAGGGGTCATGGTAGGTGCGGGCATATCACTTCTCTTTCTCTAGTCGGTGCCCTTCTAACAGGGCCTTCACTCGAAGAACGCTGGTACCAGAAGGCTTCGGTACCAGCGTTTCTCCGTTTTTAGCTACACGATCATAATAGAAAACCGCAGGTTGTACACCCCTTTTCCCGCTAATGTCGCGTTTTTGCAGAAAAATGTGCGCTTTTAAGGCTCCGAAATGGGGATTTGATGACGAAATAGCTCGGATGAGGCCGGTCGAGCTTCTTGGGAAACCGCGAAAAAGGGCGGAAAGGCGCTGCTCGAAGACGTCGGAGGAGCGCGCGAAAGCAGGAGCGCTATAATGCTGCGGAAAACCGCAATCGAAGGGAGCAATACTGTGACTGAGAAGCTGGTAGCCGAGGTGCAGCCGACCGAGCACCCCGCCTTCAACGAGTTCGTGGCCACCATCGAGGCGCTGCGCTCGCCGGACGGGTGCCCCTGGGACAAGGAGCAGACCCACAAGAGCATCTCCGGCAACATGGTGGAAGAGGCTTATGAGGCCGTGGACGCCATCGAGGCCGATGACGTGGCGCATATGCGCGAGGAGCTCGGCGACGTGCTGCTTCAGGTGGTGCTGCAGTCGCAAATTGCCGCGGATGCCGGCGAGTTCACCATCGACGACGTGTGCCGCGACGTGAACGCGAAGATCGTGCGGCGACATCCCCATGTGTTCAGTGACGTGGTGGCCGGCGACGCCAACGAGGTGCTGGACGTGTGGGATCAGATAAAGATGGCCGAGAAGGAGTCCGCCGATGCCGCGGCCGACGTGCCCCAGGGGCTGCTCGACGGCGTGCCGAAGAGCTTCCCGGCGTTGAAGCAGGCGCAGAAGATCTCGCGGAAGGCGGCCTCGGCCGGTTTCGAGTGGGAAACGGTGGACGACGTGTGGGCCAAGGTGGACGAGGAGGTCGCCGAGCTTAAGGCCGCCTACGCCGCCGCGCCGAAGTCCGCGAACGGCAAGGTGGATGCCGCGGCCGACCCTGCGGCTGTCGCAGCGGTGGAGCTGGAGATGGGAGACGTGCTGTTTTCCCTGGTGAACGTGGCCCGCAAGATGGGCGTCCAGGCTGAGGAGGCCCTGCGCGCCACTTGCGGCAAGTTCCGCGCTCGTTGGGCCTTCATGGAAGGTGCGGCCGCCGGCCAGGGGCGTCGCGTGGAAGACCTCTCCATGGAGGAGATGGAAGAGCTCTGGCGGCTTTCGAAAGTGCTGGAAGGCTAGACTAAGCCGCGGGCTCTCCCTGGGCTACAGCGGCCTTCATCTCGTCGAAAAGGACGCGGCCGTGGGGGCTTTCGACGAATTCGTCTCGAAACACGGCGATGAAGTCCGTCGAGAAATCCATATCGTCGAGGTCGAACAGACGCAATCCAGGGCGTCGGTCGAGTCCGAAGCGGGGCACAAGGGTGTCGGGCGCAACGCCGATGGCGCATCCGAAATCGTGGGCGAAGTACTCGGCGTGATCGCGGAAGGGCATTGTCTTGAGCGTGATGCGGGCGCCGTTCGCGGCAAAGCGGTCGGCTACCCCGTCGCGCTCGTAGCTCTGGTGGACATCGGGGGGCAGGAGCAGGACGGCGCCATCGAGGTCGGCGGCGCGAATAGTATCGCGTCCGAGCAATGGATTATCCTCGGTCATAAACAGGTGAGTGGTCTCAGCGTTCAGCACGAACCCTGGATGTTCTTTCGTGAGAAGCCGATGCCCTGCCTCGCTGAAGCTCTTGCAGCCCACGACGACGATGTCGTTCTTCCGCTCACCCAGCGCGTCTACGGTGGCCAAGGGACCGTTGTCGGTGACGATATCAATTTTGCCCTCGGGCCATTTTTCGACGATGCGGTGCCGTGCGCGCAGAAGAGGCGCTTCAAGCCAGGGAAGGTTTGTGGCCGATACGGTAACGGTGAGCAGGTTGTCAGAAAGATCCCGGTATTCGCCGACAACTTCGTCCCATTGCCCCAGCAAATCGGAGGCTGTGCCGAGGAACCGCCTCCCAAGCGGCGTCAGCGCGGGCTTTCCGCGACCGCGCTCGACGAGCTTGCAGCCCAGTTCATCCTCCAGCTCTGCCAAATGCTCGCTGAGAGTGGGGCGCGTGGTATAAAGCCGCTTGGCCGCTGCAGAAAAGTTCAATTCCTCGGCAATGACGAGGAATTCCTTCAGATAGCGTGTGTTCACGGCGCGTTCCTTCCAAACATGACGGCGAGACATCCAGTGTCCCACTCAAACAGCTTGCTGTAAAGATTACTTTACACGTGCGTTGCCAACCTGAACAGAGGCGCAAAGGAAACCGACGGCGCTCGCAATTAACCTCCCTCATTCCCGGCAGGGGCGCCCCTATGATGGAGGGGCGACGAAACCTGAAGGAAAGGGGAGACCTATGAACATCGATCGCAGGACGTTTTTCAAGGGGGCGCTGCTCGGAGGAACGGCTGCCGCAGCGGGACTTGCCGGCTGTGCTCCGAAAGCCGAGATGGCCGACACTGGCGGAAGCGATGCTCGCGACAAGGAACGAGAGGCATTCGAGGCTGCCGCTGCCCCCATCGAGCCGGCTAGTGTTCCCGAGAGCTGGGACGAGGAGGCCGAGGTCATCGTGGTCGGTTCCGGTGCCGCGGGCATCAACGCCGCCATCCGTCTGGGCCAAGCGGGCTACCAGGTGCTTGTGCTAGAGCGCAACATGGAGTTGAACGGCAACTCGAAGCACTCGTCGGTGTTCTCGAACATGGGTGGTCACAAGGCGGCTGAAGAGCGCAAATTCGCCTATCCGGAGTACCCCTACGACGTGGATCGCATCCTGGAGTACGTCATGAGCTGCCAGCAGCAGACCGGCGACCCCGATCTCATGCGCGCTATGCTGGTGGAAGGCCCGAAGTGCATCGACTGGATGAACGAGAAGGCCGGCGCCAAGTGGGTGCCCATGAACCCGAGCCCCGCCGGCGCGGGCATGCTGGAGTGGGAGGGCATGTCCACGCCCACCAACGGCATCAACGTGAACCTGATCCCCCTGCAGCTGCTGACCGAGCAGGCGCAGAAGGACGGGGCCGAGGTGCGCGCCAACAGCAACGTGGACACGCTCGTCTTCGACGGTGAGGCCGTCGTGGGCGTGAAGGTTACCGACGAGGAGGGCGAGAAGTTCATCCATGCTACCAACTGCGTCATCCTGTGCGCTGGCGGCATGGAGGTGAACCGCGCCATGATGGCCAAGTACTCCGCCACGACTCTTCAGGGTATCGCGAATATCGCCACGCCGCCCAACGGCACCGGCGAGTGCATCCGCATGGGGCAGGGCGTAGGGGCCGATCTGGCCGGATACGATTCCACCGGCGCCTTCGACGGCGGCGTGTGGTGGCGCGACTATGACGAGTTCGATACCGAGATGGACTGCCACATCAACAAGGATGGCAACCAGGTAGTGCGCCAGCCCTGGTTGCGCATCAACCGCGACGGCAACCGCGTCCCCTACATCGGCACGAGCGCCCGCGTCTATCCCTATGTGAACGACGCGTCGCCCTCCTCCGAGGGACTTTGCGAGACAGCTGCCATCGAGATGAGCCAGCCCGGCGGCAAGACCTATTGCATCTTCGATTCGAAGTACGAGCAGCTCATGCTGGACAACTACTTCGGCCAGGTGATTTGTCGCAAGGGCAAGATCCTCGCTGACGACGATCCCTTCTACGATCGCGTACCGGAGTACCTGCGCGACTGGCACACTGGGTTCAACGACATGGTGGAGGCCGGCGTCATTCGCAAGTGCGACACCATCGAGGAGCTGGAGGCGGCGCTCGGCCTGCGCGACGGCGTTCTCGTGGACAACGTGGAGAAATGGAACGCTGCCTGCGCGGCGGGCGAGGACTACGCTGCCACCTACAAATATCCGAAGGAGTGGCTGCTTGCTTTAGATGAGCCGCCCTACTATGGAGCCATCGTTGGTGGCCATGTGTTCGGCTCGAAGTGCGGTTTGAAGGTGAACCCCGACATGCAGGTCATCAGCACCGAGGGTGCGCCCATTCCGGGTCTGTACGCCGCCTGGCATACTGCCGGCGGGTCGGCGGGCGAGGGCAACCCTGCAGGCAAGCCTCTCACTGGCGTGTTCGCTGATCTAGGCTTGGCCTTCGTGGGCGGCTACATGGCCGCGGGCGGCGTCATGAAGAAGGACGGACGCGCCGACGCCTAATCACTGAAGGGAAACTGGCGGCGGGACGTTCTCCTTCCTCCCCCGCGTTCCGTCGCCTTTCCATATGTCGAATTGGAGCGAGCCTGCTTGCGCGGGCTCGCTCCTCAGTTGGCGCGCCCAGCGGAAGGCGCAGTGCCGATCACAGAAGGCCAGCCGGAATGACGAGGGTGTTAGCGTCAAGGGCTCCGAACTTTTCCGCTGCGCATATGATGGCGCCGCGACCGCGAGGGATCGCGCTTTTGTCGAGCACGCTGAAGGAGCGCGTCATGGAAAGGTTGGGCGAGGCGGTCTTCTTAATCTCGATGGGGTGCACCTCGCCGTCGCATTCGATGACGATGTCTATCTCCTTGGCATTGCGGTCGCGGTAGTAGTACAGCGGCGGCTCCACGCCCGTATTCAGGTAGCTCTTGTATATTTCCGACACGACGAAGTTCTCCATGAAGGTGCCTGCCATGGCGCCGGCTTCCATGGTCTCGGGGCTCGTCCAACGGGTCAGGTGCGCCATGAGTCCGCAGTCATGGCAGTAGAGCTTCGGGGCTTTCACGGTGCGTTTGAGCTGGTTGTTAGAGTAGGGATGCAGGTAGAAGATGATACCCGACCGCTCTAGCGCCGAAAGCCACGTCTTCGCCTTTTCCTGGCGTATGCCCACATCCTCGGCTATGGCCGCCACGTTGAGCATCTGCGCACAGCGGGCGGCGACGGCGCGCATGAAGTAGGCGTATTGCAGCGCGTCCACATTGCCGAGCAGCCGCCGTACGTCGCGCTCGATATAGGTGCGGATATAGTTCTCGTAGAATACCGGGAGGTTCGAGTACTTCCCCGAAAGGACACCTGGCATCGAGCCGGTGACCATGGCGGAGAACAGCTCCGTCACCGAGCGCGGGCGAGTTTCAGCTTCGCGCTGCTTCCAGAAATCAATGTCGAAAGAGAAGACGCCGGGGGCGAGTCCCAGAGATTCGACCTGAGTCAGCGATGAGAGAGGGAGGACGGCCGCGCGGCCCGCAAGCGATTCGCCGGCCAGTTCCATTAGCTTGAACTGCTGCGAGCCCGTGAGCCAGAAAGAGCCGGGAGGCGCCCCGCGATCGACCATCATCTTGATTTCGCTGAATAGCTCCGGCGCATACTGTACTTCGTCCACCATTACGGGTGGCCGATGAACTTGGAAGAACATTGCAGGATCGGTGGCTGCCAGCTGGCGGTCGGTGAGGTTGTCCAGGGTGACAACCTCGATAGGTTCGTGGCGCTTTTCAAGCACGTGCTCGAGCATCGTCGATTTGCCCACTTGGCGAGGACCGGTAATGAGGATGACCGAGAACTCGTCGGCTATGCTGCCGATGAGTGGCTCCATGGAGCGATCGATATAGCGCATGAGTCCTCCTGTTTAGGCTAAAATACAGATTGAGCGTATTTTAGCCTAAAAGGTGCTTTATGAGAAATATGGGCCGCGCAGAAATCGAATACGGCGCAACTGCACGGTTTGTTTTCTGGCGGATGTGACGATTCGGACAGCACGCCTTCTATCGCTCGTACGCCTTCTTGCCGGCGACGTAGGTGGCTTGCACCTTTGCTTGCTGGATGTCCTCGGGGGCCAGCTCGAAGGGGTTCGGGTCCAGCACGACGATATCGGCGAACATGCCCGGGGCCAGCTGCCCTAGCTCGCCCTCGCGCTGGGCGGCGGCGGCGCTGCCGGCGGTGTAGGCGCGCAGGGCCTCGGCCAGAGTGATGCGCTCCTCGGGCAGCCAGCCCCCAAGCGGCTCGTGGGTATCGGCGTCGCGGCGGGTGACGGCGGTGTAGACAGCGTCGATGGGATCGATATCGGTAACGGGGGAGTCGGTGCCGAAGGCCAGGGTGGCGCCGGAATCCAAAAGCGTGCGGAAGGGCCACATATAAGGGACGCGCTCGGGCCCCAAATCGCGCTCCGGGCCACCGGGATCCAGGGTGATGTGGCGGGGCTGCACGCTGGCGATGACGTCTGCCCGCGCAAGTCGCGCGATGTCGTCGGGTTGGAAGTTCTCCAAATGCTCGATGGTGTGATGGGCGGGGGCGGCGACGGGGTACGCTTCGAAGATGTCGAGGCAGCGGTGGATGGCCTCGTCGCCGATGGCGTGGATGCGCACGGGCGATCCCTCGTCCGCGGCCGGGGCCACGAGCGCCTCCATCACTTCGGCGCCCACGGTGGGGCGCCCGCAGTCGCCCTCGAAGCGAGCGTTGGTGTAGGGGTCGTGAACCCAGGCGGTGTGCTGGCTGGAAACGCCATCGAAGAACTGCTTGAAGCCCCGAGCCGAAAGGAGGGGGCCCGTGTGGGCAGCCTGCAGGGCGGCCAGACGGCTGCGGTCTTCCAGAAGCGTGGGGAACATGAACACGCGCACGGTGAGCTCGCCGGCCTCTTCCAAGGCGCCGAACAGGTCGTCCCGCACGAAATCGAGGCCGGGCATGGCCATGAGCGACACGTCGCACACCCCCGTGATGCCGTGCTCGTTCAAGTACCGCTCGAAGGAGCGGTAGGCGTCCAGCAGCTCCTCGCGCGAGAACTCCGCCACGATGCGCGGCATGAGCTCCATGGCCGCTGCCTCGCGCACGATGCCCGTAAGGCGCCCGTCGGCATCTTTGTCATAGCTGCCACCGGCGGGCGGCTCGCTCTCCTCCGTGATGCCCAGGCGTTCCAGCGCGCAGCTGTTCAGCCACAGCGTGTGGGCGTCCCCGGAGTACATGGCAACGGGACGTGTGGGGTAGGCCGCATCCAGTGACGCGCGGCTCGGCATGCCGGCGGGATTCCACAGGTAGTCGCGCCAGCCTTGGGTAAGCAGCCATGAGTCGGCAGGACGCCGGGCAGCCAGGGGCGCCAGCCGCGCCACGGCATCGGCCTCGTTTTCGCCCACGAAGCGCTCGGCCAGAGGGGAGAGGTACAGCGCGGAATGGAAGTAATGAAGGTGGGCGTCGTGAAAGCCCGGCATGATAAGGGCGTCGCCGTAATCGATGACTTCAGTAGCGTCGCCGCGCAGAGCTTCGGGCATGGTTTCGAGGGGCCCGGCCCAGAGAATGCGGTCGCCCCCGATGGCCACGGCCCCCGGTGCGGGCTCGTCGGAAGCACCCGTGAACAAGGCAGTGGTAACGAGGATTCGATCGGCAGGGCAGTAAGTTGCCATGGTACGTCTCCTTCCGAAGGCGAGCGACGGAGCGGCCGGCCGACCCGTGAAGGGCAGCCTGGTTTTCAGATGCAGTATACGTCATGAAGTAAAATTGTTCATCTGCACTACGAAATTTGTAGTTGTGGACTGGAAAAAGATGAAAGCAAGAGCTTTGAGATGATGCATGCTCTGCTAGTTGACAAGTGAATCATAATGTCAATAAGAGTGCATAAGAGATGAGCCAATTTGGAAACACGCAATTTAACTGGTGAAATAATTAAAAAGAGATCGTCTTCTAAGCTTGAGTGAACTCAAGAGGATGGCAGCGCTATCTTGTGCATTCGTGAAATTTGATTGAATCCCTAAACGATTGGAACTTTTTTATTGCATGTGAACAAAAATGATGATACTTTAGGGCCATCGACGAATTGTGACCTCGGCTGTAACTGTTAAGGCGCCGAAAATGAAACACCGTCGATGCGCGAGGAAGGTATCCGATGCAGAAGCTTCGGGTCGCACGCTTGACCTGGGGCGAAGGAGGCGTAGCAAGGGGCGTTTACTAAGGGTGTAAGGTTGGCAGAGGGTTGGTAATGACAAGTTAAACCCTCATCTAATACCGCTTTACCTCTTCCCCCTGGCTCGGATTCTGAGACATTGGGTGCATCCATCGCGCCGACCGCGATGGGCTGAGGGCTGAAACGCGCCCGCAGCTTCTCAACTATGATGGCGGATCTCAAAACCGCCGGATTGGAGAGTCACATGCAAGGAGTAAACGTCAAGAGCGAAATCGGCAACCTCAAGAAGGTCATCCTTCACCGCCCCGGCGACGAGCTGCTGAACCTCACCCCCAATACGCTTGAGGAGCTCTTGTTCGACGACATCCCGTTCCTCCCGGTGGCCCAGGAGGAGCACGACGCCTTCGCGAACATTCTTCGCGGCGAGGGCGTCGAGGTCGTGTACCTGGAGGACCTCATGGCCGAGGTTCTGGACGCCAAGCCCGAGCTGCGCCAGCAGTTCCTCGACCAGTGGATCTACGAGGCCGGCATCCGCACCGACATGTACCACGACATCATCACCGACTATATCGAGAGCAACTACCCGAACACCAAGGACATGGTCATGAAGACCATGGCCGGCATCAACCTGCAGGAGCTGCCCCAGAAGGACACCCACCTTTTGGTGGACATGGTGTCCGACCGCTGCAAGCTCGTGTGCGCTCCGATGCCGAACCTGTACTTCACCCGCGATCCGTTCGCGATGATCGGCAACGGCGTGTCCATCAACCGCATGTACTCGGTGACGCGCAACCGCGAGACCATCTACGGCGACTACATCTTCAAGTATCATCCGGACTTCGCCGGCACGCCGACCTACTACGATCGCAACGACACCTTCCACATCGAGGGCGGCGACATCCTGAACATCAACGAGCATGTGCTGGCCATCGGCATCTCCCAGCGCACCGAGCCCGACGCCATCGACGCCATCGCCCACAACGTGTTCAATGACGAGACCTCGACCATCGACACGATTCTGGCCTTCAACATCCCGTCCTCCCGCGCCTTCATGCACCTGGACACGGTGTTCACCCAGATCGACTACGACAAGTTCACCATCCATCCCGGCATCATGGGTCCGCTCACCGTGTTCGAGATCACCCCGGACGGCAAGGGCGGCACGAAGATCCGCGAGCGCAACGAGGATCTCGAGAAGGTGCTCTCCGAGTACGTCGGCCAGGCCGTGAAGCTCATTCCCTGCGGCGGCGGCGACCGCATCGCGGCCGAGCGCGAGCAGTGGAACGACGGCTCCAACACGCTCTGCGTGCGCCCCGGCACCGTGGTGGTGTACCAGCGCAACAACGTCACCAACGACGTGCTGTACAAGAACGGCATCAACTGCCTGGTCATGCCGTCGGCCGAGCTCTCCCGCGGCCGTGGCGGCCCGCGCTGCATGTCCATGCCGGCCTGGCGCGAGGCTCTGTAAGCCGCAAGGCGCCCGCTCCGTCAAGGAGCACTCTTACGTCCGTCTTTTCCGGCCCAGTCTAGCCAGCCAGCGCTGGGCCGTAAAAGAGGCGCGGGTTCCCCGGTTCTCGGGGGCCCCGCGCGATACAAATGTCTCTTTCAAGGGAAAGGAAACAGAACATGCCTATCAATCTCAGCGGTCGTCCGTTCCTCCGCCTGCTCGACTTCTCCACCGAGGAGATCGAGTACCTGCTGAAGCTCTCCAAGAACTTCAAGGACTTGAAGCGCACCGGCACCCCGCACCGCTACCTCGAGGGCAAGAACATCGTGCTGCTGTTCCAGAAGACCTCCACGCGCACCCGCTGCGCCTTCGAGGTCGGCGCCATGGATCTCGGCATGGGCGTGACCTACCTTGATCCGGGCAGCTCCCAGATGGGCAAGAAGGAGTCCATCGAGGACACCGCCCGCGTGCTCGGCCGCTTCTACGACGGCATCGAGTTCCGCGGCTTCGCCCAGACCGACGTGGAGGATCTGGCCGAGAACGCCGGCGTGCCCGTGTGGAACGGTCTGACCACCGAGTGGCATCCCACCCAGATGCTCGCCGACATCCTCACCGTGCAGGAGAACTTCAACTACGACATCAAGGGCAAGACCCTCGTGTTCATGGGCGACGCCGCCAACAACGTGGCCCGCTCGCTGATGGTCGTGTGCTCCAAGCTCGGCATGAACTTCGTGGCTTGCGGCCCGAAGGAGAACATGCCCGACGCCGAGCTCGTGAAGACCTGCGAGGCCATCGCTGCCGAGAACGGCTGCACCGTGAAGTGCACCGACGACGTGAAGGACGCCTGCACCGGCGCCGACGTCATCTACACCGACGTGTGGGTGTCCATGGGCGAGCCCGACGAGGTGTGGGCCGAGCGCATCAAGCATCTCGAGAAGTTCCGCGTGACCAAGGAAGTCATGGCCATGGCCAACCCCGACGCCATCTTCCTGCACTGCCTGCCGGCCTTCCACGACACCAACACCACCATCGGTGCTGACATCGCCGAGCGCTTCGGCGTCACCGAGATGGAAGTGGAGGACGAGGTGTTCGAGTCCAAGGCCTCCAAGGTCTTCGACGAGGCCGAGAACCGCATGCACACCATCAAGGCCGTCATGTACGCCACCCTCTGCGGCTAATCTGCCCAGAACATGCTTTATCGGGGCGAGTGAGAGCGCTCGCCCCTGCTGGAAGTAGTGGGCGGGGACAAGCGCTCCGCCCCTACGATTTGACAACGGAATGCTTCTGCGCGGCGTCGTCATCGCCCTGAAACCTAGAATCACATCCGTTGCATGTTATGTTCCGTTTGGAACCGCAGTCTCGTCTCTCTTACATGCAACCTAGAAGCGAGATTGGCTGGTTCACCGAAAGATTGAGGTGAAATCTATGGCTTACGAAAAGGGCAACGGCAAGACCGCTGTCATCGCCCTGGGCGGCAACGCCCTCGGCAACACCCCGCAGGAGCAGCTCGAGCTCGTGCAGAACACCGCCAAGCACATCGTGGACATGATCCAGGACGGCACCAACGTCGTCGTCTCCCACGGCAACGGCCCGCAGGTCGGCATGATCAACAACGCCTTCGCCTACGCGGCGGCCAACGACGACAAGA